>Ga0115002_10000382_pt1 | contig 63845 bp, 59 predicted proteins | sample ArcticOcean_MG_C_8_FD_89576 | JGI IMG/M metagenome (GOLD analysis project Ga0115002, IMG submission 89576) | Marine microbial communities from western Arctic Ocean - ArcticOcean_MG_CB11_86 | ecosystem: Environmental > Aquatic > Marine > Oceanic | place: Arctic Ocean: Canada Basin | collected... | reverse complement strand
TTCCAGCAGTTTACACCATTGGTCTCGCGACCTGGTTTTAAACAGCGCCTCCAGTTTTACCCGGAGCTCGGGCCAGGCGGCCTGGTCCTGCTGTGCTAAAAAAGCCTCGTCAGTTATTTCGCATTTTTCCAGCAGTAGTGCATAAAACTGCGGCTCGATAGAACCTATGGATATGTGCCTGCCATCGCCACATTCGTAACTGCCGTAATAGTGCGCGCCCCCGTCAAGCTTGTTCCTGAATCTGTCGGTGGTCCACATATTCATAGCCATTAAGCCGAAAAACGGACTAAGCAGGCTGGCGGTGCCGTCGGTCATCGCCGCGTCGATGACCTGCCCCTGACCCGAGTTGCCTCGCTCCACCAATGCGGCCAATACGCCACTCAATAGATACATCGCGCCGCCGCCGAAATCGCCAACCAGATTGAGGGGCGGCGCCGGCGGTCGGTCAGAATAACCCATGGCACCAAGGGCGCCGGCAATGGAAATATAATTGATGTCGTGTCCAGCAGCCTGTGCCAGCGGTCCGCTTTGTCCCCAACCGGTCATGCGCCCGAATACAAGTTTGGGATTACGCTGCAGGCAGATTTCTGGTCCCAGCCCCAAGCGTTCCATTACCCCTGGTCTAAAACCCTCGATGAGCACATCCGCCTGTTCGATAAGTGTCAGTGCGGTTTCTACACCTTGTGGATTTTTCAAATCCAATGCCAACGAGCGTCGACCGCGGTTCAATACATTGGCACGGCTACCCTTGCCCTTCTGATTGAGTCGATCAATACGTACAACTTCGGCGCCCATGTCGGACAACATCATCGCGCAAAATGGTCCAGGCCCGATACCTGCCATTTCGATGACTCGAATTCCCTTAAGTGGTCCCATGCTGGCATCTACCTCTGTGTGTCGAAGCTAAGAAGCCTCCGATTAATCAGAAGCTCCCAGAGTTTGACCATGAATGATAGGGGATAGTCCCCCGACAATAAAGACATCGCAAAAGATTGCCGCAGCAGCAATGCACCGGCACGGCAGCTTTTGATTAAGCTCGCGCGCTGATTTGCAGTATCACTTTTTAGGCGGATGTTTTATGCTTTCGCGCCTAAATTGAGAAGATACAGGCCTGCCCATGGAACTCAAAAACAAGACCGCGTTCATCACCGGAGGCGCATCCGGGCTGGGGTTGGCGACAGCAGAAAATTTCGTCGCCGCCGGTGCCAATGTCATGCTTTTTGATTTGAATGCACAGGCGCTGGAAAAGGCTGCCGCGGGCTTGGGAAAGCGGGCAGCCTGGCACGCCGGAGATGTTGTCGACGAGCGCGCAGTAGCCGTCGCCATCGCCGTCGCCAAAGCGAAATTTGGCACGCTTCACATCAATGTGAATTCGGCTGGCATCGGCGGAGCCGCCCGCACAGTGGGGAAGAATGGGCCCATGCCACTGGAAAAATTTGAACACATCATTCGTGTGAACTTGATCGGCACCTTTAATGTGCTACGGCTTTGTGCCGAAGTCATGCAGGCAAACGAATCGACCAGCGCAGACAATGAGAGAGGCGTGATTGTCAACGTCGCCTCGGTGGCTGCCTTCGATGGCCAGACTGGGCAGGCGGGCTACGCGGCATCCAAGGGCGGCATTGTGGCAATGACCTTGCCGATCGCCCGGGATCTGGCAAAGAGAGGGATTAGAGTGATGACCATCGCGCCGGGAGTGTTTGAAACGCCGTTGCTGGCCTCTGCCCCCGCCGAAGTACGCGATCCCCTGATTGCCATTACCCAATTCCCCAAGCGCCTGGGAAATCCGCTAGAGTTCGCAGAACAAGTTGCGCACATCGTCAGCTGCGCTTATCTGAACGGGGAAACCATACGGCTGGATGCGGGAATTCGCATGCCGGCAATTTAGCAACGGCTGTTGCGAGACAGCACGCCATTGAATTTGGGCTTATAGAAAAGGAGAGAAAACAGATGGCCGATGCATACATTGTAGGGGCAGTTAGAACTGCGACGGGCAAGAGGAACGGCCGACTTAGTCAGCTTCACCCGGTCGACATGGGCGCTATCGTGGTCGATGAACTGGTGGACAGAACCGGTGTGCCTACCGGTGGTGTCGACGATGTGATATTCGGCGTCGTCAGTCAGATTGGTTCACAGGCTGGCAATCTGGGTGTCATGGTTGCCCTGTCATCCAAGCTCGATCCTGACGTGCCCGGCACTACAGTCGATCGCCAGTGTGGCTCGTCTCTACAGGCGATTCAATTCGGCGCGCAGGCGGTGATGTCTGGAACCCAGGATGTGATCATCAGCGGCGGCGTCGAAGCCATGAGCACCGTGGAAATCGGTTCCAACATCCGTGATGGCCTTGAGCATGGCCGCGGTACACCCAAGGGTGAGCGCCTGGAAATGCAGTATCCGGGGGTGCAATTTAGTCAGTTCGACGGCGCTGAATTGCTGGCGAAAAAATATCAAATCACGCGCGAGGATTTGGATGCGTTTGGTCTTCTGAGTCATCAACGGGCGGCGGCAGCCACCGAGAAGGGATATTTCAAGGCAGAAATTGTTCCGCTTACTATTAAGCTGGAAGACGGTAGTGTGGGCGTGCACGACGCAGATGAAGGCATAAGAGCCGAAGCTTCCCTGCAAGCAATGCAGTCACTCAATGCCCTGCGCGAAGGCGGTGTTATCACCGCAGGAACAGCCAGTCAGATCAGTGACGGCGCCGCCGCGGTGATGATTGCCAACGAAGACGCCATCGATAAATACAATTTGCCAGTACGCGCGAAAATCAAAGCCCTTGCTGTGGTTGGCTCCGATCCGGTTATCATGTTGGAAGGACCTATTCCTGCTACCGAAAAAGTGCTGGAAAAAGCCGGATTGACTATTGATGACATAGACCTTTATGAAGTCAATGAGGCCTTTGGGTCGGTGCCACTGGCCTGGGCCAAGGCCGTGGGTGCCGACATCGATAAGTTGAATGTTAATGGCGGCGCCCAGGCACTGGGTCATCCACTTGGTGGTACCGGAGCCAAATTGATGACCACGCTGGTGCACGAATTAGAAAGGCGTAAAGTCCGTTACGGCCTGGTTGCTATCTGTGAAGGCGGCGGTACCGCGAATGCGATGATCATAGAACGCATGGATTCCACCGCTGACTAGGCTCTATTAGTTACAACACTGGCGCTGGTAGCGCCTGAGAATCGTTGATTTATTCTGTTAATCGAAGCGAAACTGATGATGTTTGAAAACCACATTAGCCCCTGGATGGATGAAGAATTACACATCATGAGAGATGCGGTGCGTAAATTTCTTGCCCGGGAATTTGTACCCCATATGTCCAAATGGGAACAGCAGGGCTATATCGATCGCGAAGCCTGGTTTAAAGCCGGGGCAGCCGGACTGTTGTGTGTCTCCATTCCGGCGCAATATGGTGGTGGTGGTGGCAACTTCAAACACGAGATGGTGTTGGTGGAAGAGATGGGCTATGCCCACATCTCTGGCTTCGGCAACGGCGTCCATTCCGGAATCGTGGCGCACTATATTAATTCCTATGGTAGCGAAGAACAGAAACAGCAATGGTTACCGAAGATGGCAGCCGGAGAAATAGTTTCAGCGATCGCCATGACCGAGCCTGGCACCGGATCCGACTTGCAGGCGGTAGCTACCAACGCGATCCGCAAAGGCGATAATTATGTGCTTAACGGCCAAAAATCATTCCTGACCAATGGGAAAACAGCAAACTTGATCTGCGTGGTGGTAAAGACCGACCCTTCGGAGTCGGCAAAGGGTATCTCACTGGTCATGGTGGAGACAGAAACCGTGGAAGGTGAGGGTGGGTTTAGTCGTGGCAGAAATCTGGAGAAACTCGGCTTGAAGGCACAGGATACCTCAGAGATATTTTTCGACGATGTTCTGGTGCCCATAGAGAACCTGCTGGGTAGCACGGAAGGCAAGGGCTTCATCCAGTTAATGGAGCAACTTCCACAGGAGCGCTTGATCATTGCGGCAGGCGCCTGCGCCGCCATCGAGACGGCTTTGCGCATTACTTCGGAATACGTGAAAGAGCGCAAAGCATTCGGTAAACGTATCCTGGATTTTCAAAATACACAGTTTCGATTAGCCGAGAGATACACCGAGGCGAAATTGGCGAGAACCTTCGTCGATGACTGCGCCATGAAGCTTGCCGAGGGCAAACTCGATGACACCACCGCCGCCATGGCAAAATGGTGGACTACACAAAAGCAATGCGAAATAGTCGACGAGTGTCTGCAGTTTTTCGGGGGTTATGGCTATATGATGGAATACCCTATAGCCAAAATGTATGCAGACAGCCGCATTCAGAAAATCTACGGCGGTAGCAATGAAATTATGAAGTTGCTAATAGCCAGGGCAATCTAGCGAAAGCCGCTCGGCTCTTAAACTACTTGAAGAGCCGTTGCAAGAGGGTCTGGTTCGTCACACAGCGAAAGACGGTGCGGTGCAAAGGCTCATCGTTCCAATTGTATTCCGCACCTTGTCTGGCTTCGTCCGCAGCAAAGCCAATTTGTTCCAGGGTTGGTAAGTCTTTTTGCAACCAGTTGCAGTAAGCCTGAGCATCTTCATAAGTAACATGAATATAGGAATATTGGATCTCGGCTCACAGCTGCAGCCGGTGAGTGGTTCCACTGCTCGGCACGGATCAGTCTGTTCACACCCAGTTCTTCATTGGTACGGGCACTCGTCGCAGCACTGTCCGACTCAGGGAGAATGATGTGGCCAGTGTCAGCCACAAATTGCTCATAATCCTCCTGGGTTACGTCATTTCTATCTATCCAGAAGCCATGCGATTCGACAGAGTTGGCAAGATTTCTATTGGGCCTGCCTTCAACGAAGGCCACGGGGCGGGAACCGACTTCAATCCAGACCATGGGCTCGGGGTCTGCTCGCGATTCCTTGATCAGGAAGTTGTCGATCAGACCGATAGCGGTTATAACCAACAAGGCTAGGGCAAGGTCAAATTTATGGTTCATGATTTCTCTGTTGCCAGTTAAGGGCCGCTAAGCCGGCAAAATGCGTGCAAGCACCACCACTAGCCATCTTCAGCATGCTCTGGCTTGTTTTTAATTATTATTATCGGGAAGTGTGCGCTGACTAGGTCGCGAAAATGTTGATCTTGATTCCGGAATCATAAATTCTTCATCGAAGACTTGCAGTCTGTTTTACCACGGCTACAGCCTGTTAGTACAGTTTTCCATGTTCTTCTTGAATACCGTGGGTTGATGGCAGGGCTCAGCTAAAGCCTAGTCTCGCAGCTCTGGTAGTTTATAGCCTTCGTCGTCCAGCCTGGCACGAATTTCCTTCTTGTCGATCTTGCCGGTGGAGGTCAGAGGAATGGCCTCAACTTCGATTACATCGTCGGGCAACTGCCACTTCGCAAAGATCTCGCTGCAGTGGGCAAGCACTGCGTCGCGGTCAAGTGGCTGTCCTGCTACCATGGTCACCAGCACCACCGGACGCTCATCCCAGCGCGGGTGCGGTTGGGCGACGACGGCGGCCTGGGCAATTTCTGCCATCCCCACGATGTGATTCTCCAGGTCGACGGAAGAAATCCATTCGCCGCCAGACTTGATCAAATCCTTAGAGCGATCAGAAATTATCAAATACTCTTCGGCATCGATCTTGGCGACGTCCCCGGTTACCAGCCAACCGTCGCGAAACTTGTCCGGCTGAGGATCGTTATAGTACTCGGCTGCAATCCAGGGCCCGCGAATACACAGTTCCCCGACTGCTTCGCCGTCATGTGGCAGTCGCTTCCACTGTTCATCAAAAATCTCGATCTCCAGCCCGGGCATGGGTAAACCGGCCTTGGCGATATTTTTGAACTGCTGCTCTTCAGAGATATTCAGGTGGGAGCGCTTCGCAACTTTTCCGGAAAGCGTTCCCAGTGGATTGGTTTCGGTCATACCCCAACCCTGGACCATTTCAATCTTATGGGTTTCCCAGTACCAGCGCGCCATAGATACTGGCGGTGAGGAGCCACCACAAGTCAGACGACTCAATTGGCTCAGGTCATAGCGCTCAGGTTCCGCTTCCAGTGCCGCCTTCACACCCTGCCAGATGGTGGGCACACCCGCAGAGATAGTGACTTGTTCTTCGTGAATTAGCTTTAGGAAGGCATCCGGTGTCATGAAACGATGCGGCATAACCTGCTTGCATCCAAGCATGGAGGCACAGAATGGCAGGCCCCAGCCCATGGCATGAAACATAGGCACGATGCCCAACAGCGAGTCCAGGGCAGACAGACCAATAGAGTCCGTCAGGCATTCGGTCAGGGTGTGCAGATAGGTAGACCTGTTGGTATACATCACACCCTTGGGCCTACCGGTAGTACCGGAGGTGTAACACAGGCCCATCGGTGAAGTTTCATCGATCTCAGGCCATTCGAACTTGGTGGGTTGATCGGCAATAAAATCTTCATAATCAATCTGATGTTCGAAGGAGCTTTCACCGCCTTCACCGTGCCGGCAAATGACCAGCAACTCAACGCAGGGTATCTTGCCCCACAGCGGTTCCAGCAATGGCAGCAAGTCTTCGTCGGCGAACAGGACGCGGTCAGACGCGTGGTTAATTATATATTCCAGATCCGTGGGCGACAGCCGCAGGTTCAAGGTGTGCAATACCGCTCCCATGGAGGGCACGCCCTGATACAGCTCCAGGTGTCGATAGTTACTCCACATGAAACTGCCGACGCGGTCCCCAACCTCAATACCATGGGCTTTCAGCGCATGAGCAACTTGATTCGCTCGGTCCCAGGTTTGCTTGACTGTCTGCCGATGCGTGCCGTCTGCCTGCAGGGTGACGACCTCAACTTCCGGATCCAGTTGCGCACCTCTGCCCAGGATTCGAGACATGAGTAGAGGTGTATTTTGCATTGTCATTCCGACGTTCCCCTATTACTGCTTTTATTGTGATGTTAGTTCAAGGACAGGCAGGATAGCTGATAACAGGGGGGTTGTTCAATTGGCGCCGCCAGAATTTGGTTTCGTTGAATGTGCTTAAAGTCGGTAGCAGCAATGGGGAACCATAAGGCGGATTATGTCGAGTTTTATATTTGGATTAATATCTGCTGATGCTTTTTTTGGGATTGAGCGAAGCAGGGGCTGTAGCTAATTCTCCGTTCCATGGGCCCTCCCTGGCCCTCCCGCGTTCCCGTCCCTGGACGCTAGTCACGGAGAATTAGCTACAGCCCCTGCTTCTATTTAGCCGAAGGAATAATCGCATCAATCGGATCATAGGGAGGTGGGTTTTTATAAATATGTAGCAATAGTAAGCGTGGAGAAAGTGTCATGTAAAACCCCGTGTTTACAGTAGACGTTTCTGAATTATAGGGTTGTCTTGGGGCATCAATAGAGTGCTATTAACAGAGGCACTAAGCTCAATGGCTCTCTCGATTTGAGGGCGATTGGGTGAGGGTGTTACTTTTTCGTGACTAGCGTCCAGGGACGGGAACGCGGGAAAGCCAGGGAGGGCCCATGGAACGCAAAAGTAACACCCTCACCCAAGCGCCCGCATAGATGCACCACCCCACCCCAACCCAACCCAAGCAGTCGTTAAGATGCGCCGCCCCGACTCAACCCACCAAGCGGAATTGAAAAGCGACCCCCCGAGGTTTATGCTCTGGAGCTCGCAAAGTTTCTAACAATCGGTGAACAAAATGATCAGCGCCAGGGAACACCCAAAGAAAACCATCAGCGTGAAAGGCAAGACCATGAGTTATGTGGAGATGGGGGAAGGTGATCCTATTGTGTTTCAGCACGGCAATCCTACTTCGTCGTATTTGTGGCGTAACGTCATGCCGCATCTGCAGGATCAGGGCAGGTGTATTGCCATCGATCTTATTGGCATGGGTGATTCCGACAAGCTGGATGATTCGGGTCCTGATAGCTACACCTTGATGCAGCATCGAGAATATTTTGACGCTGCTCTGGAGGCACTGGATGTGAAGGCTAACGTAACCTTTGTCATCCATGACTGGGGTTCGGCATTAGGTTTTGACTGGGCTAATCGTCATCGTGATGCGGTAATGGGTATTGCCTACATGGAAGCCATTGTTAAGCCGATGACATGGGATACCTGGCCGGAAGCAGCGCGCGCATTGTTCGAAGGCTTCAGATCGCCTGCCGGTGAAGGAATGATTCTGGAGAAGAATATCTTTGTGGCAACAGTGTTACCGGGCTCAGTATTGCGGGAACTGAGTGCAGAAGAAATGGAGGTCTATAGGCGACCATTTAGAAATTCGGGGGAAGACCGCAGACCGACACTGACCTGGCCTCGACAGATTCCGCTTGCGGGAGAGCCTGCTGACGTAGTCGAACTGGTGCAGGCATATGCCGACTGGCTGCCAGAATCTGAAGTGCCGAAGCTATTCATCAATGCCGAGCCCGGCGCCATATTGATTGGACAACAGCGGGAATTTTGTCGATCCTGGCCGCATCAACAAGAAATCACGGTGGCCGGTAATCATTTTCTGCAGGAAGATTCACCGCACGAAATTGGTCAGGCAGTAGCGCGATGGCGTAAAGAACTGCTGTAGCAAAAGTAAATGCAACACTGATAGTGTGAAAGTTTTTGTCGGCGATAAGATCTTATTTTACAGAGGTTGGATAGACTTATGACTCAAAAATCGATTACTCGGCTTTCAATACGAATTCTTGCGCTATTGCTGTGGGGCTCGCTGCTTTCACCCGTGGTGGCACAGGAGACATCCGCGGCGGCGATCCGTAGCCTCATCGTTGGCAGTTGGGTGATTAACGAAGAGCTAAGTGACAACACCGACGACAGTGTAGAAACGGCCATCAAGGCAGCGGGCGGCAAGGTAAAAAGGCGCTGGTTCAGCAAGCGCGCGGAAGATTTTTACCGTGGCGGGCCAGCAGAGCAGGAGCTCTACGACCGTATCTCGTATGACGATGTATTGCGCATTGACTATGATGAGCCGGAGCTTCGCTTCGAGTACGCCGACAACTATATCCGGGTTTTTCATACTGACGGTCGCCGCCGCACTTCGGCTGCTAACGATTTTTACAGCAGCGGAAGCCAGGATTTTTCCTTTGGTAACTGGGAGGAAAATTCATTGCTGGTTGAAGCCCGACCGCGAGACGACGGCTTCACACTGGAAACTTACAGCTTGCAGGCCGATGGTGACCAGCTCGTAGTTGAAATGCAGATCCAGCCCAACTCATTCGGTGCGACAATTATTCTTACCAGAATTTACGATCGGGTAAATTGAGGAGTAAAAGGGGACAGATATAACTAGCATATTTGCTAAATAAATCTGTCCCCTTTTACTATTTCTAACAACGAAGCGATCGGCCTACAAGGGTTTTATAAATTTTAAAGTCATGCGATCACTCTCACCCATCGCGGTGTACCTGGCCCGATCGATATCACCTAGTCTATAGTTTGGCGCCAGCGTCCAGACTCCTTCCGGGTGCCCGGTAGGGTCATTGGCGTTGGCATTGATTTCCGAGCTGGCGACCAATTCGAAACCGGCGGCGGCCGCTACTTCAATCACATAGGCTTCCGTTACATATCCAGAAGTGCGCATAACGTCCATGCCGGCATCCGGACGGGCGCGATGTTCGACCACACCGAGGATGCCACCGGGCTTGAGGGCGGCATAGAAGGTGGCAAAGTATTCATATTCCTGACCAGCCATGATCCAGTTGTGCACATTGCGAAACGTCATTGCCAGGTCGGCACTCGCTGGTGGAGCGATCGCAACTTCGTGTGGAGGGTTCAGGTGCCGGACCGTGATCTTGCCGTAAAGCTCGGGCGCTGCCGTTATCTTCGCTTCGAAGTTTCTTAAATTCGGCGCCATGTAAGACGCGGACGCATTCGGTGAAAAATGGGCAGCATAGTATTTGCCATTATCTCGCAGGTAGGGCGCGACAATTTCGGTATACCAACCGGTGGAGGGCAATATTTCAATAACGGTTAAGTCGGGTCGTAGTCCGAAAAATTCCAGGGTCTGGAGGGGATGGCGGAAGGCATTGCGAGCGATATTGGTATCGCTACGGTGATCTGCCACGATTAACTGCTCCAACTCGGGCGCTGTGGCGCCAGCGTGGCTATCGGCATTGGCGAACTGCCAAGCGCTCACAGCCAGCGCCATCGTGGTTGCGAAGAGCAGGGTTTTAACAACTTTCATAGATTTCTTCCTGTGGTTTTTTGTTAGCCGCTAACACAGCAGCGGCAACGCGTGGAGCCGCTGGTCATTACGGATTCTGCTGCCCGCACATTCTCGGCCGCAGTTCGGGTCCTGGCGGTAAAGCTCGCCGGTATAAGTACCCACATCTGAGACACCGCTGTCTTTATCATTGCAGGTCTGGTCTACGTCCAGATTGGGAAAATCAATGACTTCCAGAGTCGGGGCCGTGTATTTATCCAGGTGGATGATCTCGCTGTTAGGGACTCTAGCATTTATCCTACAATGGGGCTAATGCTAGTTGCTTGGAATTGAGTTAGGCTGAGAACAGTATACGTTGCGGTCTACTCTGCCTGGCCGCAGGGAAGATATGAATACCATGGGAATGAGCTGCTTTGGATTTTTACCGATCGACAATCCCATCGGCACGCTGTCAATCAGTGCTAATCGAGTCCAGGTCACAAAAAAAACCGCCCCCGAGGGGACGGCGGCGATATGAGGGCAAATCAAGCTTGGCTCGTTGCATAATACAAGCGGCTCAATGAACTAGACCGCGGCTGCTATGTTTTATTTCAGGCAATGTAAAATAATTTATGAACAACACTCTCGAATCGGAACTGCGTAAAATTGAAGTCGAAAAGACTGGGGGCTATGACAAGCGCACCGAGCATCTGGACGCCCACGGCATCGGCCTGTTTATCAATCGCCTGATTCGGGAAGATTCACCCTATCTGCTGCAACACGCCCATAACCCCGTGAATTGGTACGCCTGGGGCGAGGAGGCATTTGCAGCAGCTGTGGCCGCAGACAAACCCGTGTTCCTGTCGATTGGTTACTCCACCTGCCATTGGTGTCATGTCATGGAGGTTGAGAGCTTTGACAATATAGAAGTGGCCAGGGTGCTGAACAAGGATTTTATCTGTATAAAAATGGATAGAGAGCAGTACCCCGATATTGATGAGATATACATGACAGGGGTACAGCTTATGTCCGGCAGAGGCGGTTGGCCTATGTCGAATTTCCTGTTGCCCACTGCCAAGCCATTCTTCGGTGCCACCTATTTCCCCGCGGCTGCTTTTATTAATCTGCTGCAAAAAATCGCCGATGCCTGGAATTACAAGCGGCAGGAATTGGAGGCTAGTGCCACGCAAATAAGTGCAGCGATAGATCGCATACTAAATGCCAACAAAGCGGCTCAAACGCTGGATGCGGATCTGCATAACACTACTCTGCAAGAGCTCTTGCAAACACAAGACCTGAGCTATGGAGGCCTTGCCGGAGAGCCCAAATTTCCCCAGGAACCACTGTTGTTACTTGCGCTCGATGGGGTCAGGAGATCACGAGATCTCGACGTTTTTGCTTTTGTTGAGCGTGCGCTCACGGCCATGGCAAGTGGCGGCATCTATGACCAGGTGGCTGGCGGTTTCCATCGCTACAGCGTGGATGCACAGTGGTTGGTGCCGCATTTCGAGAAAATGCTCTATAACCAATCTCAGTTGGGAGCAGTGCTACTCGAGGCCTACCAGCTCAGCGCTGATAGTTTCTTCAAGCGCGTACTGGAACAGACACTGGATTACGTGTTACGCGACATGCAATTACCGGAGGGGGGATTCTATTCCGCCACCGACGCCGACAGTGAAGGCGAGGAGGGGACGTTCTTTACCTGGACGATTGAAGAATTGCAGCAAGCTCTGCAAGACGACGAGGCAAATTTTGTGATCAATCTGTACGGAGTCAGTACAACTGGAAATTTCGAAGGCTCGAATATTCTGAACCTGTCAAAACCTTTGCAGGATTCTGCCAGTGATTTCGGCGAGCAGGGGTCGAGCCTGGACGAGTTTAGCAGTCATCTGGATCGAATTTTACACAAACTCTACCTCGCCCGGGAGCAACGCTTACACCCGCTGAGAGATGACAAGCTGATCGTAGCCTGGACAGGAGCGATGATTACTACCCTGGTCAGAGCGGCAGTGGTGCTGGATCGACAGGACTGGCTGCAGGCCGGGGAACGGGCGGCTAGACGGGTCTGGCGATACAACGTCGATGCTGCGGGGCAACTCCAACGTATCTATTTGAACGCGGCGGTGTCCATCGCTGGACAGCTGGAAGATTATGTTAATTTTTGCCAGGCTCTGATTACTTTATTCGATGCTAGCGACAACAGGGAATATCTGCAGCAGGCTGCGCAACTAATGGATACGGCCTTGCTTGAATTCTGGGATCAGCAGCGGGGCAGCTTCTATCTTAGCCCGGCGCAACAAACTGGGCCGCAATTGACCCGTTCCCGCAATGCCAGTGATGGCGCTACCGTCTCGGCGGTGGCCACTGCTCTGCAGTGCTTGCTGATGCTGCAGCAACGCAGGGTGTTGCTTGCACAAAATCATGGCGATACAGAACTCGACTATCGAGGGAAAATCGATACTTGCATCGCTGCAGTGCTCGCGCATATCAACGACAGTCCAATGAGCCATTCCGGCCTGCTCAGAGTCATTGCCGGGCACGAGCAGGGAGTTGCCGAGGCGGTTCAATATGTTGACGGCGGCAGAGCTAAAATTTCGATGTCAGAAATAGCATCTTGCTCTGACGATGTGAAGCAAATTGAAGTCAGCGTTAAATTAGAACCCGGGTGGCACATCACCGCCGCTGAAGATTCTGAAAATGAATTTGCGGCGATTGCATTGGCGCTTGCGGAAACTGAAAGTCACTGGCGTATTGTCAAAACTGATTACCCGTCGGCGCATTCGACACTATTAATTGCTGGTGGTGCTACTACCCCAATCTATGAAAAAGAATTCACACTGAGCGCCGAATTGTCGCGCACAGAATTGCCCGCCGACTCACTGTCTGCATCCTCAGAGATGGTACTGAAATTACAATTGTGCAATAAAGAAAATTGTCTGCTGCCCCAGGCAGTGAAATTCAGAATCTAGGGCAGATAGAGAAAGCAATCGATCAGAGCTATTGCAACTGGCATTACGGTGATGACCTGCTATTAATCAAGCTCTGAACCTTAGAGTAGCTCTAAGCTTAACGCTGGCTTTAACTTGTTATAACAGCGGAAAAAGCCTATATTTCCCGCCTCTCAAGTCATATAATAGCTTGGGCAGAGGATTGTCTTTAGGTCGCGCTTGTCTTCAGGTCACGAAGGTTTATGGGATTGCACAAAAACAAGACATTGATTGGCTTCTTCATATTGCTGATGCTTTCTAATAGTGGAGGCAATCATTCATGATAACCACGTCCACGGGGAAGTGGTGAGTGCTCAGGACCTGGATTTTGCGCGCAATGGACCAACCGAGACCCAGGTCTTGCATCAGACTCATCAAACCGAAAGTTCGATGGACCAATCCCAACAGGTTCATGCGGGTGAAGATTGCATCTGCGATGACATCTGCTGTGCCAGCACAGTAGGCTTTTCAATAAGCTACGCCGCGACTGCATTGCCGGGTCCCAATGACAATGCACTGGTTCGAACTAACCTGTACCAATCCGTTTCCCTGGATCTGTTACTGCAGCCACCCTCAGCTTAACTCACTCCTGTTTTATCAACCCTTCCTAAATCGTTCGTGGAGTTGAGTCGTGTTTGCTAGAGTTACCTTTGCATTATTACTGTTTTCTTATTCCTGGTTTGCCTATGGGGAAACGGTTTCCTATGAATTTGATATCGATACCAGGCTGGTAAATTTTACTGGAGCTACCGTCCAAGCGCTTGCGATCGGCGATCAGATTCCAGCGCCAACCCTGGAGGCCAGCGTTGGTGATGTCCTGCGCACAACATTTCACAATCGACTCGATGTATACGCCTCCGTGCATTGGCATGGTGTGCTGTTGCCCGATGATCAGGATGGCGTGCCTTTTCTGAACACCCAGCCGATTGGGCCAGGCCAAAGCTTTACCTTTGAGTTTCCGATAATCCAGAGTGGCACCTACTGGTATCACTCGCACTCGGACCTGCAGATCCAGCGCGGTGTGTATGGGGCGATCGTGCTGCGAGAGCAAGATCAGCCGTCGGCTTCCGTGCAGGAAGAAATAGTCCTGTTTTCTGATTGGACCGATGAGGATCCCGGCACGGTATTAACCAACTTGAAGAAGGACAAAGACTATTACGCTTACAAGAAAAAAGCGGTGCAATCCTGGGATAAGGTGCTGGCGAATGGCCGGCAGGCGATCAGCAATAGATTCTCCGCAGCTCTGACGCGCATGGGCCCCATGGACCTGGCGGACATCGCCTATGATGCCTTCCTGGCCAACGGTGAGCGCGAGAGCCAACTGATAATTGCTAATGCCGACGCAGAGAAAATTCTGTTGCGGCTGATTAATGGCTCAACTTCCAGTTACTTCGATGTCGAATATGCCGGTGGAGCGATGACTATCATTGCCGCCGACGGTCAGGAGGTTGCACCGATCAGGGTCAAGCGTCTGCGTATGTCTACTGCCGAAACCTATGATGTACTGGTTCCGGTGGCAGCGGCAGAGTCGTTTGAATTACGTGCGACCTCATTCGATGGCAGCGGATTTGCCAGCGTCTTTGTCGGCACGGGAGACAGGGTCTATGCGCCCGACGTGCCAGCGCCGAATCTGTTCCTGATGGGCCATGACGGGATGGTAATGGATATGGCGATGGATATGCCTATGGATATGTCCATGGATATGCCCATGAAATCGACCATGAAGATGGACGCTCCCGCGGGTTCGACCGAGGGGCAGTCGGGAGGTGCTGAGGTCATACAGCACATGACCGACTACCGGCACTTGCTCGCCAGCAAGTCTACCGCACTCCCTGCAAACCGCGATTGGCGTGAAATTGATCTGACGCTGACAGGCAATATGGAGCGCTACGTCTGGAGTTTTAATGGAGCCACTCTGCGTGAGGAGGACCAGATACTTATTGGTAAGGGTGAAAACGTCCGCATCACTCTAAACAATAGCACCATGATGCATCATCCCCTGCACCTTCATGGTCATTTCTTCCGCGTGCTGAATGAGCACGGCGATCGCAGCCCCCTAAAACACACGGTCGACGTGCCACCTATGGGCAGGGTAGTGATTGAGTTTGACGCTAATGAGGAAAAGGATTGGTTGTTTCATTGTCACAATCAATACCACATGAAAACTGGCATGAGTAGAGTCATCAGCTATCAGCAGACCACGACCTTCGACGCCGACATGGGCAATGCCATCCAACCCTACCTGCGCTGGTTCAGTCGCACCGAAATAGGTGCACAGAGTAACTTCCTCGATCTCGATTATTCCCTCTCCGATGAGCGCCATGGCTTCGGCCTGGAGGCGGATGCTGATTTCGATGACCGCTACGAAATCGAAGCCAGCTACACCTACTACTACAATCGCTTCTTCTCGACATTTGCGGGAGTAGAGACGCGCAAGCACGAGGATGAAGGCAGTGAAAGTTTTGCCATCGCCGGTTTCAATTACACGCTGCCACTGTTGATTAACAGCGAGTGGCGAGTGGATGATGAAGGTGAGTTTCGTGTGGAGCTGGAGTCCGAGCTGCAATTTAGCCGACGTATTGGTTTCGACTGGCGCTGGAATACAGAAAATGAATATCGCTATAGACTGAAATACAACATAAGCAAGCGCTGGGCATTCACAGTAAATACCGACTCAGAATATGGTGACGGCGTGGGCATGCAATACCTGTTCTAAGCGGTGGTCAATATTTCCTCGAAGAATTTCGGTACCACTGCCGATGCCGGGCCGTATCTGTGTTCGTCGAAATTGGAGCCGGTCGCGTCCAGATTGAGCTCGACGGTGTTGGCTCTGCGAATCTTGGCGGTTTGATAAAAGCCCGAGGCCGGATAGACGTTGCCACTGGTTCCTATAGACACGAACAGGTCACAGTTCTCCAGCGCCTTATTGATCTGATTCATGTGCATGGGCATTTCGCCGAACCAGACGATATGTGGGCGTAAATTTCCCGCCGAGCGACAACAGCGGCAGTTGGTATCAAACCCCAGGTCTTCACGAATGTCGAACACCAGTTGCGAATTTTGGCAGCGCATCTTGAGGATTTCGCCGTGCATGTGTACCAGCTTTTGACTTCCCGCTCTCTCGTGTAGATTGTCTATGTTCTGGGTAACTAACAGGAAAGCTCCATCGAAGTCATGCTCGAATTTTGCCAGAGCGGAGTGCGCCGGATTGGGCTTGATATCATCGCCCAGTAGTTGTCGCCTGCGCTGATTATAGAATTCATAGACCAATTGCGGATTACGCTCGAAGCCTTCCGGTGTGGCCACTTCTTCTACTGGATGGTCTTCCCATAGACCATCGGCTGCACGAAATGTTTTGATCCCGGACTCCGCTGAAATGCCGGCACCGGTGAGAACTACAATAGAGCGGTAGGGACAGTTCATCGGCAAAGCATAGCATGGCGTCTGGCAGAGATATTCATTCATTATTTAGAGCTTCCCTCCCGCAATCGGTATAATGCGGCTTCAATTGAATGACGCTTTAGGAGAGAAGCAAAATGGCCGCGATTGAAGCTGGCAAGATGGCGCCTGCATTTACCCTGCAGGATCAGGCTGGAACAGCGGTAAGTCTGAAAGATTACCGGGGCAAGTCTAATGTAGTGTTGTACTTCTATCCGAAAGCGATGACACCAGGCTGTACCGTGCAAGCCTGTGGCCTGCGGGACAGCAAGCGACAGCTGACAAAACTGAATGCCGTGACGCTGGGCATAAGTCCGGACTCGGTCAAACGCCTGCAAAAATTCAAGGATAAGGAAGGCCTGAATTTTACTCTGCTCGCCGATGAGGATCATGCTATTGCCGACAAATACGGAGTGTGGGGGCTGAAGAAGTTTATGGGCCGGGAATACATGGGCTTGATCAGAACCACTTTTATCATCGATAAAAAGGGCAAAGTCGCGCACCTAATGGCTAAGGTAAGAACCCGGTCTCATCATGATGATGTGCTGGAAATTTTAAAGTCTTTGGCGTAGGCGATTACGCAATGCAGTTAAATTACAGACAATATTCCGATCAGGGTGAGCCACTGATTATTCTGCATGGATTATTTGGTAACCTTGCAAACTGGGGCTGGCACAGTAAGCAATTTTCCAAATCATTCGCCGTCTATGGCATTGATCTGCGTAATCATGGTGACTCGCCCCATGCCGAGGAACTCAACTTTCAAGTCATGGCTGAAGATGTGCGGGAACTTATGCAGCGACTGAACATCGATGCAAGTGCTCTCATAGGACACTCTATGGGTGGCAAAGTGGCTATGCAGTTAGCGCTGAGCTATCCCGACCTGGTCAGCAAACTGATCGTGGTGGATATTGCGCCAGTAGACTACCCGCAGACCGCGGCGGGGCATTCCAATGTGCTGGAAGGGATGGCGCTGCTGGACCTGCAGCAGCTCAGTAGCCGAAAGCAGGCGGAACGGCAATTGTCAGAGCACATCGAAGACGACGCCACTCGAAAGTTTGTACTCACTAATCTGGTAAGAAACAAGGACGGCGGTTATCGTTGGCGGCTGAATCTCGCGTCGATAAGGGATAACTATGACATATTGCGAGTGAAACCGATGGCAGACAAAGCTTTCAACAAGCCGACTCTGTTTGTAAAGGGTGCCTTATCTAACTATATACGGACGCAGAACGAGAGAGAAATTTTGGATCTGTTTCCGGCAGCATCGGTAAAAATAATAATGCAAGCCGGGCATTGGCTACATGCAGACCGGCCCCAGGATTTTCAGAAGATTGCTGTCGATTTTCTATTACGGGATGAGAATTAAGCTATGGCGGTGTTGAGTGTAAATGTAAATAAAATTGCCCTACTAAGAAATTCACGAGGACGAAATTATCCGGACGTGTTGAAATTTGTCGAACAACTACTGGCGCTGGGAGTCAAGGGTATTACTGTGCATCCGCGACCAGATGAACGCCATGTAACGCGCCAGGATGTCTACGCAATAAGCCAGCTACTGCAATCGCGCAGCGATGTCGAATTTAATATAGAAGGTTACCCCTCCGAAGATTTCCTCAAACTGGTCTTGGATGTAGCGCCCGCGCAATGCACGCTAGTGCCGGATAAGCCGGACCAACTTACCTCCGATCATGGCTGGGACATTAGCGCCAATGCGACCCAGTTGCAGGCTGTGCTGGCTCGCTTGCGGAATGCAGACATTCGCAGCAGCCTGTTCCTGGATGCCTCGGTTGCAGCTGTTGAGCAGGTACCTGCGGTTGCTGCCGACAGAATCGAGTTGTACACAGAAGAGTACGCCAGCAATTTTGGTGGTGCGACACAAGACCAGCTTTTCAATCAGTACAAGGCCGCCGCTGCCCGGGCCCATGCACTGGGTCTGGGTATTAATGCCGGGCATGATCTGGACCTGCAGAATCTGGCTGTATTTCTGCAAATTCCACACATCGCCGAGGTCTCCATTGGTCATGCGTTGGTGGTAGAGTCGTTACAGCAGGGCCTTGTTGCAGTCATTGGGCAATATCTGGCTATAACCGGGGGCTAGAAGCTTCCTGATTTAAGCGTGACTCTGCGGATTTGGGGTCACGACCCCTTTTATGTGAACTCTGTCACAAAAATTCCGCCCTACTCGAACTAGTATAACGCTGTTATTGTTCGGGACAGGTGAGTAGTTAGATTTGTCCCCTCATGCTGGCTGTAGTCCCCGATGTAAGTAATGCTAAGCGCAGGATAATTGGAATGAGCAATCAGATTCAATGTGACATGCCTGATGTAACCGTGACCAAACCCAGAGGTTTGTCGCGAAGCATGTTCTTTAAGGCCTATAGTGGTCCCAACGCTATAGGAATCGCACAGTTGAGTTCCCGCGCTGGCAGTCAACTTCGACGCTCAGCCAGGCGTAACACTAGCGATGATGACAAGGCGCCGAGTGTAAGTTATTGTCTCAAAATCATCGAAGTATCCCAGAATTACCGCAACAAAGGTGTTGGCTCCGCCCTGTTGAATGAAATCATCGATTTTTGTCGTGATGAACGGGTTTCGTCAATTTACGGTGAAGCCAAGGGCGAGATTGATATGCTGCGTCGCTGGTATCAGGATCAGGGCTTCGAATTGGATAACGGCGATAATATCCAGCTGTCGCTTACCTAAAACAGTTCAGTCTGCAATTTCCCGTAGCATCGGCTCCAGCCAGAGCCATACATTTTCCAGAATCATCGGTTGCGCCTCCGCTACAGGATGAATGCCATCATTTTGTATTAGCTCGGGCTGTTGCGGAATACCATCTATCAAAAACGGAATCAGGGCCAGATTATTTTCCTCGGCCAACTCGGCGTAAATCTCAAAGAAGGGAACAGTATAACGGGGCCCATAGTTCGGAGGAATCTGAATGCCCGCCAATAATACAGTGGCTCCCGCAGCCTCGATGAGGTCTATCATCGTCGCCAGGTTTCGTCGCATCTGATCCAGCGGCAGGCCTCTAAGGCCATCGTTCCCACCCAGTTCCAGGATCACAAGTTCGGGACTATAGCTATCGAGCATCGAGGGCAGTCGGCTCAGTCCGCCGGTGGTAGTCTCACCGCTGACGCTGCCATTGATTACCTGAAACGGTAATTGCTCTGCGGTGATCTGGATATCGAGCAGGTTCACCCAACCGGCTTCTTCGTCGATGCCATAAGCCGCGCTCAGGCTGTCACCAAACACCATTAGGGTATACTCCGCGAATGCCGCCGAACTGAGAAAAAAGCTCAGGCAGGCCAGGAATCCAACTAATGATCGAATTGTCAGGTGTTTCATCGTTTCCGCTATAACTCTCGCCGAAGAATATGGTAAACCGTATCTGAATCGAAGCCTACGTTAATGGAGACGGTCTGGATATGCAATCGGCCATGGCTGCTTAAACAGCTAGCAGCTATGGAAATTGCTAATCTGTTGGTCTCTGGCTTTATACCCGGTGGTTTGTGCCCTGAATAGTACAATAGGGGTTTTACATTGAGGATTTATATCTTGGCAACTGCCGTTGATCTAGTTAGCTCTTTAATTGGACTATAATGCGTGCAGTTTGCCGGTAACGATGGGGTGAGATAAGCGGGACATGATTCGAGTTACAAATTTGCTTAAGAGTGTCGACACTAGCGAAGGTGTACTGACCATATTAGATAATGTCAGCCTGCAGGTTGATAAAGCTGAGGCGGTAGCGATAGTAGGGGCGTCCGGGTCGGGTAAATCAACCCTGTTGGGATTGATGGCCGGGCTGGATAGTGCAACTTCCGGCGATGTTGAACTTAACGGCCACAGCCTGGCGGCAATGGACGAGGAGCAGCGTGCGGTTCTGCGGGGGCAACTGGTTGGCTTCGTATTCCAGTCATTTCAACTTCTGCCCAGTCTCACCGCGTTGGAAAATGTCATGTTGCCCATCGAATTGAAAGGAGATCCCGAGGCCAATTCGAAAGCGCGGCAACTGTTGGAGCGGGTCGGGCTGACAGAGCGCTGGCATCACTATCCGAACCAACTTTCCGGCGGCGAGCAGCAACGTGTTGCCATAGCTCGCGCCTTTGCCACCGAGGCTCAGATTCTATTTGCGGATGAGCCAACCGGCAATTTGGACACAGTTACTGGCAGCAAGGTAATCGATCTGTTGTTTGATCTGAATGAAGAATTCGCTACCACACTGGTACTGGTGACTCACGATGAGCCCCTGGCGCAAAAGTGTGGCCGTATAATCAAGTTGGTTGCTGGTAAAATTGTCAGCGATGAGAAGAATGTGGAAGCCCTCAGTGCCTGATACCCCCGTAACAGAATTGAATGGCCACAAATCCTTGCGGACCCTGTTTGGACTGGCATTGCGATTATTATGGCGAGACTGGCGTGGTGGCGAGCTGCGTTTGTTGTTTTTAGCGCTGGTGATGGCGGTAACCTCGGTTACCGGTATCGCGCTGTTCACCGATCGACTGGAGCAAGCCCTGTTGCTGGAGTCGGCTAATATGCTGGCGGCAGACAGAGTGCTGGGAAGTAGAAGTCAACCCCCGCAAAGTATTTTGCAGGAAGCCGAGTCCCGCGGTCTGCAAACTGCGCAGACCCTGTCGTTTACCTCCATGGCATTTTCCGACACTGGCAATATGCTGGTCGCCGCGAAAGCAGTGAACGACAGCTATCCACTGCGGGGAGAGGTCATTATTGCCGACGCCCCCTTCATTCGAGGCGTGCCGATTCAGAGGGGACCCGCCCGTGGAGAAGTGTGGCTGGAGTCGCGGGCATTACCTGCCCTGGGTCTGAACGTGGGCGAGACGGTGTACGTCGGTGAAGAAGAATTCACGGTGGCTAAGATCATCATTGCCGAGCCCGACCGGCAGGCCGGTGGCATGGTGGATAATGCCGGCCCGCGCCTGATGATGAATCTGGCGGATGTAGCGGCTACCAACGTGGTGCAGATTGGCAGTCGGGTACGCTATCGTTATCTGTTCGCCAACGACGACCTCGACCAGATGGATTCCTTCGAGCAGTGGGTGGGAGAAGCATACGCGGGCCAGTATCGTATCCGCGACGTTCGAGATGAGAGCGAAGAGATTAGTGACGCGCTGAACAAGGCAGAGAGTTTTTTGTTGTTAGGGTCGCTGTTTTCGGTATTGCTGGCGGGAGTGGCGATTGCCCTGACTGCCAAACGCTATAGCGAGCGACACTATGACTACGTCGCCATATTGAAGACCTTTGGCTGCACCTCCTCTCAAATCATGACTATCTACCTGTCAATTCAAGCGGTGCTGGCAGCAATCGCCATCGTTGTCGGTTGTGTACTTGGCTGGTTAGTGCATCAGGGTATTTTGCAGATGTTGCAGACAGTAATCCTGGTGACCCTGCCGCCAGCCGGCTTGCAACCCTATGTTATTGGCTCGTTGACCGCGCTAATCTGCCTGCTCTCGTTCGCCTTGCCGCCCTTGTTGGCGCTGCGAGAAACGCCTCCGCTTCGAGTCTTGCGCAAGGATATCAGCCAGCAGAAATTTGGTGCCAACCTGCCCTATATATTCGGCACCATAGGCACCGTGTCCCTGGTGTTCTGGTATAGCCAGGATTTCATTCTTACTTCGGTATTAGTGATTTCGGTGGCTGCGATCGCCATCTTTCTTTCAATTATTTCTTACCTGTTGTTGCGAACCAGTGGCCCCATGGGCATGAAGGCGGGCAGCGCCTGGAAGTTGGCTATGACCGCCGTCCGCAGACGCCGCAAGCAGAGTGTGCTGCAGGTGATGGTGTTTTCCATCACCATTATGTCACTGTTGATCCTGACTTTGCTGCGCACCGATCTTATCGATGACTGGCAAGCCCAACTGCCGGAAGACACGCCCAATCATTTCATGATGAATATTACCCAACCGCAGATCGCTGGCATACAGCAGTTCTTTGCGGACAATGGTGTGGCCGGGAATGCGTTCTACCCACTGATCAGTGCGCGGGTGACGACTATCAATGGCGATATTCCCGATCCCCAGGATCAGCTGAATGAAGATGCACAGGGCAGCACGCTGGCTGAATCCGCGCAGGAGGAGGAAGAGCAGCTTGAGCAAGATGCCGTGCAAAGCGGGTCGCAAGCCGAAGGCGGAGCTCAGAATCGGGCCCGGGGTCGGCTTGGTCGGCGCCAGGTAACCTGGGCCGACGAGGTGCCATCCGGCAATCGCATCACTGCTGGCCAGTGGTGGGGAGAGAACGCAACACCAGGCTATGTTTCCATAGGAGAGGAATACGCCGGCTGGCTCGACCTCGAAATCGGTGACAGACTGGAATTTGAGGTCAATCAACAGGTAGTGAGTGCCGAAGTCAGCAGTTTTCGCAGCGTGCGCTGGGATAATATGCAGCCCAACTTCTTCATCATTTTCTCACCGGGCACCATCGATCATCTGGGTGCGACATTTCTTTCCACCGCCTTGATGGAGCGGGATCAGAAAATTTTACTCAACGATCTGGTGCGACTATTTCCGACCATCGTGGTGATAGAGATCGATGCGCTGATCGAGCAGATTCAAACCATTATTGCCCAGGTAACCTCGGCAATCGAATTGATTTCGGCATTGGTGCTGATATCTGGTGGTCTGGTGCTGCTGGCCTGTGTGAATGCGACTCTCGACGAACGCTTCCACGAGAATGCCATCCTCAGAACCCTGGGCGCCGGCAAGAAACTAATACTTAGCAGTTTGCTGATCGAGTTTGCCTTCATCGGTATTGTCGCCGGCGTGATCGCCACGCTGGGGGCAGAGGCAAGCCTGTACTACTTGCAAGAGCGGGTGTTCGAGCAGGATTTTCACTTCCATTACTGGGTGTGGGTGTCGGGGCCTGTAGTCGGCATGTTAGTGGTTGCCGGACTCGGTGTGAACTCGACTCGCAAGGTGGTGAGTATCAGTCCTTTGAATGTTTTGCGGCGGGTCTAGCGGGCTGTCGCAAAGACGCAGGTATTGGTGAGTTGGCCGCTGCTACCCCGCTATTGTGATGAGTTTGCATCGACTTTCCTTGTCAGTGGTGACCTAACTCAGGCGAGTCTTATTTTTGAATCCTCCCCTGGAACTTCCCTTACCAGTCTGGGCAATAAATAACCTGGCAGCATTTTTCGCATCTCATCGATAATCCCCAGCGCTTTGGATTCGCTGATATCGAAGTGGGCTGTAGCGTGAACCTTATCTAGCGTATGCAGGTAATAGGGTAGGACATGCATGGAAAACAGCTGCTTGCTCAGCAAGGTTAAAACTCGAGCATTGTCGTTAACATCTTTTAAAAGAACACTTTGATTTAATAGCGTGACGCCAATTGTCCTTAACGAATTAATTGCTGCAGCCACTGATTTATCCAGTTCCTGGGGGTGATTCACATGCAGCACTACCACTATTTTAAGGCGTGATTGGCCTAACCAGTTAAGCAGTTCCTGATTTACCCGCTGTGGAATCACCACCGGCAGGCGCGTATGGATACGCAGGGTGTTAACGTGGGGAATCTGATCTATCTGCTGTGTAAGCCAGGCCAGGTGTCGGTCGGCTGCGGCCAAGGGATCACCGCCGCTGTAAATCACCTCTTCTATGCTTTGATGGCGCCGAATGTAATCAAGGCTATTACGCCATTGTGCCCGGCTGGGGGTGTTTGCCTGATAGTCAAAGTGGCGCCGAAAGCAATATCGGCAATGGATTGCACATTGTGGTACGGGTGTGAGCAAGGCCCTGCCAGGGTATTTGTGAAGCAGGCCAGGCACAGGGTTGCTAGATTGTTCCAATAGTGGATCAGCACTGAAGCCGGCGTGAATTTGATCTTCGAGATGGCTAGGCCAGAGTTGCTTCAATAAAGGGTCTTGCCAATTGCCTTTCTCAATGCGCGCCACAAACGGTCGTGGTGCCCGCAGGGGAAATGACCTGAGAGTTGCTTCATTTACAGTATGTGTGGGCAAATCGAGCTCGAGAATTTGCAGTAATTCCTCTGGATCTGTTATCAGATCGGATAAGATCTCTTGCCATTTTTCAGGCGCGTCGGATTTAATGATGGACAGTGCAGAGGTTGGCATAATTTTCCTGATTGGGTAAAAATTAACTGACAAGCAAAGTAGATCCAAGGCAATGTAAAACACACATATTCTGAATCTGAATCATATCAGCAAAGGAAGAGAGCGAAAAATGGCGAGTTATTCCACCAATGAATTTAAATTGGGTTTGAAGGTCAGCGTTGATCATAGGCTCCTTAGGGTTATAATCGCCCCCATGCCCGTCTGAGCGGCAATTAACCTTAGAGTGAGCTACATGAACATTGATCGAACCACAGTATGGCGCTACCTGGCACTAGTTTGCTTGCTGACACTGGGCTTTAGTGCGCCTGCATTGTCCCAATCCCTGCAAGAAGTAAGCGCAAGAAAATGCGTCTATGGCAATTGCGAAAACGGTCGGGGGACGCTGGAACTCACCACACCCTATGGCAAGGGCGAGTATTTGGGCAATTTCCGCAAGGGCATTTTTGACGGTCATGGTCGCCTGCAAGTCCCCATTTCATTTCTGCAGAGTGCTATCTATGTCGGCAACTGGGTAGAGGGGATTCGCAGTGGTCGCGGCACGTACTGGAACGGCAAGGGCAACCTTTACATCGGTGAATGGAAGGATGACAAAAGAAATGGCAGAGGGGCTTATTTTTTCCACTTGCCCCAATGGCGGGAAAATGAGCACTCGGAGTTTTGGTTAAGCGAAAACACCGAGAATTATTTCGGTGATTTCGTCGACGATTTTTATCAGGGCCAGGGTACGTATCGCTGGCCTGGGGGGCAGAAGTACATCGGCGGATTTTTTGCTAACCAGAAACATGGGCGCGGCACTTACTTCTACGTCACTGGCACCAGAAGAAATCAATTGTGGAACTACGGTGATTTTGTAGAGTAGAAGGCTCCCTGAGCTCTGAAAGTGGAACACTGTTATGGATTTGGAATCGTTGCGCCGCGAATACCTGCAGGGCGGCTTGAGTCGCGAAGATCTGACTGACAGTCCCTTTGAGCAGTTTAGCCAGTGGCTGCAACAGGCAATAGATCTAAAGATTGGTGATCCAACTGCCATGACCATAGCCACTGTAGCCGCGAATGGACAGCCCAGTCAGCGCATCGTCCTGTTAAAACAATTCGACAGCAATGGCTTCGTCTTCTACACCAACTACGGCAGTCGCAAGGCGGAAGAACTGGAAGCGAATGCCAGAATCAGTCTGCATTTTCCCTGGCACGCCATTGATCGCCAGGTGAAGGTTGGCGGTGCGGCGAAGAAAATACCGACAGCACAGTCGCTGAAATATTTCCTGAGTCGACCGAGGGATAGCCAGATTGCCACAGTCGCCTCGGCGCAGAGCAGGATCCTGTCTTCGAGAACGCTGCTGCTAAATCAATTTGAATCCCTCAAACAAAAATTTAAGGCCGGTACAGTGCCGTTCCCGGATGCCTGGGGAGGTTACCGTGTCGAGGCTACAGAAATGGAATTTTGGCAGGGCGGCGCCGATCGTCTCCATGACCGTTTCAGGTACTTGTTGCAAGCAAACGGAAGCTGGAAGATAGACCGCCTGGCACCATAGGATACTTTGGTGTAAATCTGCGGGCAAGGAGCCTGTTTAGTTCGCCTTCCATTTTTTTAGTTTCTTTTTTGCCAGCTGTTGTTTTAGGCGCGCGTATTGCGGTAAGCCATTGCGGTATTGTGGATAGTCTTCACCCTGAATTAGCGGTGAAAAGTAAGCTCGTGCCGCGTCGGTAATATGAAATCCATCCCGGCTAATATATTGTCGAGGCAGGATTTTTTCTACATTGGCCACGTCTGACAATTTTGCTTCACCGATACGCCAGGTGTATTTCTTTCCCTTGCCCCGGACAATAATGGGCATCACGGCATTCTTGCCTGCGAGCGCAAATTCTACCGCCGCCTTACCCACAGCATAGGCTTGCTCGACGTCGGTGCCGGCAGCGATGTGACGTGCTGCCCGCTGCAGGTAGTCGGCTACCGCCCAGTGGTATTTATAGCCCAGTTCATCTTTGATCAGCTTGGCCACGAATGGGGCTACTCCGCCCAATTGCACATGACCGAAGGCATCGTTGCCACCGGCATCGGCGAGGAAGGTGCCATCTGCATATTGCGCGCCCTCAGAGACGACGATCGCACAATAACCGTATTTCCTTACGCAGGATTTTACTTTTCTTAGAAACTTGTCTTTATTGAACGCGATCTCGGGGAACAAGATGATATGGGGCGCATCGCCGTCCAGTTCGCTGGACAAACCAGCGGCGCCGGCTATCCAGCCGGCATGGCGGCCCATCACTTCCATGACGAAGACCTTGGTCGAGCTCTCACACATGGAGGCGACGTCGAGTCCAGCCTCGCGAATGGAGACAGCAACATACTTGGCAACTGAGCCAAAACCCGGGCAGTTGTCGGTAATTGGCAGATCGTTGTCCACGGTTTTGGGAATGCCGATGCAGGTTATCGGATAATCCTTTTCCAGACTGAGTTGCGAAATCTTGTTCGCGGTATCCTGGGAGTCACCTCCACCGTTGTAAAGAAAGTAGCGAATATTGTGTGCCCGGAATACATCCATCAGACGTTCGTACTCGCGTTGGTTTTCCGAGTAAGACCTGAGTTTATAGCGGCAGGACCCAAATGCGCCGGCAGGGGTGGAGCGCAATGCGGCGATGGCCTTGCTCGACTCCTTGCCGGTGTCTATCAGTTCTTCCTTCAAGGCGCCAACGATGCCATTTCTGCCGGCATAGACTTTGCCAATTCTGTCCTTGTGAAGTCTTGCGGTTTCGATGACACCGCAGGCGCTGGCATTAATAACGGAGGTGACTCCGCCAGATTGGGCGTAGAAAAGATTGGCCTTGCTCATAAAATGGTTTCGTTGGGTTGGAGAGTTGTTGAAAAACTAATGAAAAGCGCGTGAAGTGCCATGTTACTAGCTGCCGTCGGGGTCCGCAATCGCTTGCCAGTCAGCGGATATTGATGCAACAATCATTAGCCAATTTTACAGGTGAGCTTAAAGGGAAAAATGCGATGCGGTTGATTATCGGTATGTCCGGGGCCACCGGTGTTATATACGGTATTCGTCTGCTGGAAGTGCTGCAGCAAGACCCGGAGATTGAGACCCATCTGGTGATGTCGGACTCTGCGAAACTGAATATCGGCATCGAAACCCAGTGGTCTGCAAAAGCTGTGAAGGCGCTGGCGGACCATGTGCATTCGAATAAAGACATAGCTGCCTCTATCGCCAGTGGATCTTTCCAGACCAGCGGCATGATCGTGGCGCCTTGCTCCATAAAAACGCTGTCTGCAATCGCCAATTCCTATGCCGAGTCACTCATTGTCAGAGCCGCCGATGTCATCTTGAAGGAACGTCGACGCCTGGTTTTATTGCCGCGAGAAACGCCGTTGCACACCGGACATTGTGAATTGCTTTACAAGGCCAGTCAGATCGGTGCGATCATCGCTCCCCCCATGCCGGCTCACTATATCAAGCCACAAACTATAGACGACCTGGTGAATCATCACGTCGGTCGAGTGCTGGATTTGTTCGACGTCGATTCTGGTCTGGTGCAACGCTGGCAGGGAATTCAGAGCGGAGAGGATTAATCAGAAGTTCCTTAATTGATGAAAGCTATGTATTTGAGGCAGTGGGTCAGTGATTAGCGAATTATTTGATCTCACCGGAAAAGTGGCACTTATCACGGGTGGCAATAGTGGTATTGGCCTGGGCTTCGCCGCCGGCGTGGCGAAGCAGGGTGCCGATGTCTGTATATGGGGAACGAATCCTCAGAAAAACGCGGAGGCCATCGCTGAATTGAGCGAGTACGGCACCCTGTTGCATTGCATTCAATGTGATGTCGCCGATGAAGACGCCGTAGCAAAAAGTTTTGCAGAAACCCTGGAAATATTTGGCCGGGTTGATAGCTGCTTCGCTAATGCCGGTGTGGCCAGATCGGGTCGCTTCGAAGAATTCTCCAGTGGCGATTGGCACGCGGTGATGGATGTAAACCTGAATGGACTTTTTTACACCCTGCGCTGTGCGGCGAAGCATATGAAGAAGCGTGCCCAGGCGGGTGACGCCGGTGGTCGTCTGATCGGCACCTCTTCACTGGGTGCGTTGATGGGCATGGCCAAAGTCGAAGCCTATGCCGCCAGCAAGGGCGCTGTTATTGCAATGATGCAGGCGCTGGCGATTGAGTACGCCCGTCACGGTGTTACCGCCAATTCCATCCTGCCAGGTCATATTGAAACGGCGATGACTGAGAACAACTACAAGAATGAGAAATTTGCCAATGCCATCCTGCCCAGAATTCCTGCAAGGCGTTGGGGTGACAAGTCAGACTTTGAAGGTATCGCGGCTTACCTGATGAGTGACGCCAGTAACTACCATACTGGCGACAGCTTCCTCATCGACGGTGGTTTCTTTTTGTTCTGACTTTGCTGCTGGGGAAAATAAATCAATACTTTTCAACTATTTGTGCTAGAGTGCCGCCTCGTCAGACCCATGCCTCACTTATAGCAAGCGGCAATAATGACTGACGGTGCATCACTAGGTAATCAGGGACATCTTTCTGCAAGCACCTTGCAGTCTCCAACACTTTCCCTTCACGCTTGAGCTGACCGCTGCTGAATACAGCAACAGCCAATAGCCACTAATCGAATGCACAGCCGTGCAACCGGGAATTAATTCTCGGGAACCACATAACGACAAACATTTCTGTGTCTGCAATAGCGCTGAACGCTGTTGCTTGCTCGCGAGCCTGCTGTTGATCAAGATCTTCAGACCGGGGTCGCGCCGGTCAGGTTTGTAAAATGAACCAGGGATGATCCCTGCAAAATTAAACAATGCATTAGCATTAAGATTGAGAATTAAATGACTTTTAACACACTCGGTTTATCCGACTCCCTGTTGCACGCTGTGCAAAAAACAGGCTATACAAAACCAACACTGATTCAGGAAAAAGCGATTCCTGTCATTTTAAGCGGCAGAGACGTTATGGCGGCCGCGCAAACTGGCACCGGCAAGACTGCCGGTTTTACCCTGCCTTTGCTGCAGTTGCTAGCTGGCGAACGCAACACCAAGGATTTGAGTGTCAGAGCCCTGGTGCTTACTCCTACCCGAGAGTTAGCCGCACAGATACAGGCAAGTATCGACACTTATGGCACTAACGAGAATTTGCGTAGCAACGTGGTTTTTGGTGGCGTGAACATTAATCCGCAGAAACGATTCCTGCGTCGTGGGCTGGACATATTGGTGGCGACACCGGGTCGGCTACTGGACCTGTATCAACAGAAATCTGTCAAATTTGACGATATCGAAGTTCTGATTCTGGATGAAGCCGATCGCATGCTGGATATGGGATTTATTCGAGACATCAGAAAAATCATGGCGCTGTTACCGAAGCGCAGGCAGAACCTGATGTTTTCGGCAACCTTTTCCAACGACATCCGCAAGCTGGCGAAAACCATTTGTCACAACCCTGTAGAAATAGACGTGGCACCTCGAAACTCCACCGTGGATGCAATTTCGCAGAAGGTTTATCAGCTTGGTAAAAGCCAGAAAGTAGAATTGTTGAGTCAGCTGTGCCGCAAGAACGGGGATCAGACCCTGGTCTTTAGTCGCACCAAGCATGGCGCTAATAATCTGGCGAAGCGTCTCAACCGAGACAATATTAACGCCGCGGCTATTCACGGCAACAAGTCCCAGGCACAAAGAACCCGGGCGCTTGCAGAGTTCAAACGTGGTGAGGTACAAGTCCTGGTAGCAACGGATATTGCTGCCCGTGGAATCGATATTGAGCAATTGGCCACGGTAATTAACTTCGATCTTCCCCATGTTCCTGAAGACTACGTGCATCGCATCGGTCGCACCGGTAGAGCCGGCGCTACGGGCGTGGCAATTTCACTGGTTGGCCAGGACGAGCGTAAGCAATTGCGGGATATTGAAAGATTGATAAAGCGTCCGATACCTGTTGGCGATATTACCGAGTTTGATCTTGCGCCAGCGACCCAGGAGTCTTCCCCGACTGACACCAATGGACGCTTTGCCAATAACAAGAATAATCAATCGCGACGTCCTCATGCCAACCGCGGCAAGGCCCGATCCCAGTCTGGTCGGAGCTCCTCTGCAGGCAACAAGGGAAAAACTTACCGCTCCCGGGCTGCCGCCTAGGACACAGCAGGTACTATCACGCGGAAAGCAGAGACATCTGCTTTCCGCACTGCCTATTTGCTAGCAAGCATTCAAATCTCTGGTATGCTCGCAACTCTGGTTAATCCAAGTAGAGCGTGGAGAGAATGTCATGCGTACTACACTGTGTTTATTAGTTATCTGCTTTAGCTCTAATCTGCTCGCCCAGGTCGCGAGCCCCGACTGGTCTGCGCTTGAAGAAGAGACCCTCAGGCACTATCGGGCGCTGCTGCGATTTGATACCAGCGATCCTCCCGGGCGGGAATTGCCTGCCGCCGAGTACATATACAATGTGCTGGAAGCCGAGGGCATCAGCGTCCAGATGCTGGCGACGGATCCTGATCGACCCAATGTGCTGGCGCGGATTGAAGGCAATGGCGACAAGCAGCCTTTGTTAATAATGGCCCACACCGACGTTGTCAATGTGGATCCAGATAAATGGCAGTTCCCTCCTTTTAGCGCCACTATTGATGGAGGTTATGTTTACGGTCGTGGTGCCGTAGACGATAAGGACAATCTCGCCTCTGCCCTGATGGTCATGCTGGAGCTCAAGCGCCTGAATATCCCCCTGGATAGAGATGTGATTTTTCTTGCAGAGTCCGGTGAGGAGGGTGCAACTGAATTTGGTATTGAATTCATGGTGAACGAGCATTTCGACAAAATCGACGCCGAATTTTGTCTCGCGGAAGGGGGTTCCGTGGCACGGGTAAATCGTGAGGTGCAGTACGCCGGTATCCAGACCGTCGAAAAAATTCCCTACCGGGTGGAACTGGTTGCCACTGGTATCGCCGGCCATGGTTCGGTGCCACTACAGACGAATTCCGTTACCCGCCTGGCTAAAGCGGTTGCAGCCATCGCCGATTGGCGTACCCCGACCCGCCTTAACGAAACTACGGCGGCCTATTTCGAGCGGCTGGCCTCCATCTCTCCCGCCGATGCGGCACAGCGTTACCTGGATGTGCTGGACCCTGGTCGCGTAAGCGCAGCCGACGAGTACTTTTTGAGCAATGAACCGCGCCATGCGTCGATGTTGCGTTCGTCTCTTTCTCCCAATATTTTTGACGCCGGTTATCGCATTAATGTGATTCCCTCTGAAGCTAAAGCCAGTGTGGATTTTCGCGCACTTCCCGACGAAAGCATTCCAGAATTTCTCGAAGAACTCCGGCGCATAGTGAATGATCCCGCTGTCGAGGTATCGCTGGGGCAACGCAACACGCGCCCTCGTGGGCAATCCAGTCTCGACACGGTTGCCTTCGCCGCTATCGAGGCGAATATTAATGACCACTATGGCGTGATTACCCTGCCGACTATGAGTACCGGCGCTACCGATATGGCTTATCTGCGCAACCGGGGGATTCAGTGCTACGGCATCGGTCCGGCTATCGATCGGGAAGATGCAGCGCTGGGCTACGGCGCCCACAGCGACCAGGAACGGATCCTGATCAGTGAGCTGCATCGCTTCGTTCGATTCAATTGGGATGTAGTAATTGATCTAGCCGCCGATCAATAGTAAATAAGCGGGGAATTACTGCGAACTGGGCCGCGAAACCCGCGCAAGAGGCTTGACTGCTCGCCGCTCCGGTGAGATCGTTGGCCTTACTTAACTAAAATCGATACCCTACTGCGAGGGATGTCATGCTGACCCTAGATACAGTTTTCGCCAGATACTCAAAAGTGCTGTGCTGGACCGTTTCTTTTATTTTGTTATTACTCTCCTTGATGTCATTCACAGGTGAAGCAAGCAACGGAATGTTTGTTGGTTTTCTCTGGTTGGCAGGTGCATTTGCCTTCGCTATTTCGGCTATTTTTCTCTCCAGAACTCCTGCTGCCGAGGAAAACGTTAGTAGCAGCGAGTAGGTTTTCAAGAAGGGGATAGCGGATCCGTCCAGGAGCGAGTCGCGCTCGAGGTTTCCAGTGCTTGTAGTATGACATTCAGTTTCGACTGAATGTCGTTAGTTACAGGTATATTGCAAGCCTGCAGTAGTTGCACGAGATTCGCCTCGATAGCTGTAGAACCGGTATCGGTATCTGCCGGGATTGCCCGCAAGCTAATCATCTCAAGCATTTCCTGCTGTATTTTCTCGGCGCCCAGTTCGTCTGACTTGATCCTGTCTCTTAGCTTTAGAAAATTTTGTTGCTGATTTTCTGAAACTAATTGCGTTTGAGTTTTCATCCACTGCCTGACCGAACGCAATGGCTGCACCATGCCCTGTTTCCAGTTGCAGGAAAATTCGTACACTTCTTGCAACAGCGCGGGATCAAAGCGACCAAACGACACCCCATACCAGTAACAATAAAGTAGCAGGTTCACATCCATGTCACAGCAGTCTTGTAATTGCAGGCAGGCTTGCGCTACCCCTGGCTGGCGGTAGAGCTCGATCGAAAAACCCCAGAATTTCTGTAGACGGTTTGGCATTCTTTACACCCTATGCTCAGGATTACGCCAATGCTACCGAAATATTGTGCTATAAACACATAAGTATTTGAAATCGTGAAGGATTAGGGAAAGGCTCCATGCACGTACACATATTAGGGATCTGTGGCAGCTTTATGGGTAGCCTGGCGATTCTGGCTAAACAACTCGGTTACCGGGTCAGCGGCAGCGACGCCAATGTCTACCCGCCGATGAGCACACAGCTACGGGAGCAGGGAATCGAACTGCAGGAAGGCTTCAGGCCGGAACACCTGCAACCGCTTCCTGACCTGGTTATTATTGGTAACGCCTTATCCCGTGGCAATCCAGCCGTTGAATACGTGCTAAACGAAGGCCTGAACTACACCTCCGGACCCCAGTGGTTGTCTCAGTTTGTCCTGCATGACAAATGGGTATTGGGTGTCGCCGGAACTCACGGCAAGACCACCACCAGCGCCATGCTGGCCTGGATACTCGAGTACGCGGGTTTGAAACCTGGTTATCTTATCGGTGGCGTGACTAATGACCTGCCAAGCTCGGCCAACCTGGGGGAGTCGCCGTTCTTTGTGGTGGAAGCGGACGAATACGACAGTGCCTTCTTCGACAAGCGCTCAAAGTTTATTCACTACGCTCCACGCACAGCTATTCTCAACAATCTCGAATTCGATCACGCTGACATTTTCGACGACCTGGCAGCGATCGAGAAACAGTTTCATCATTTAGTGCGAACCATTCCCGGGAATGGCCTTATTATCTATCCCTTCGATGACGCCTCAATTGCTAAGGTTCTGCGCATGGGTTGCTGGACCAGGCGTCAGCAATTCGGTGTCGCCGTGGCGGAAGAAAATTGTAAGAAACTGGCGATGAACGGGGGTGTGTTTTGGAACGCAGAAATTTCCGATGCGGCTGGCGCTGAATTTGAGTTGGTGAAGTACGGTCAGGGCGCCACCGGTGAGGTGATGAATAGAGCGCTTGTGAATTGGAATATGTCCGGTCTGCACAATGTGCGAAATGGCTTGGCGGCTATTGCCGCAGCTCATCATGTCGGCGTAGACGTCAACATGGGGCGGGAGGCACTGTCGCAGTTTAAAGGTGTGAAACGGCGGATGGAACTGCGGGGGCAAGTTGAAGGTATCCGGGTCTACGATGACTTTGCCCATCACCCTACTGCGATTGCTTGCACTCTGGAGGGCCTGGTGGCCAAGCTGGCGGCAGATTCAAATCAGACGCGAGTGATTGCGGTGATCGAGCCACGTTCGAACACCATGAAGCTGGGACTGCATCAGGAGCGATTGGTGGAAGCCTGTCAGGCTGCAGACATGGTGGTGTGGCAGCAACCGGAGCAGTCAAGAATTGATTTTAATGCACTACTGGCCGCCAGCAAGACGCCGGCTTATGTGTTCGACAATATTGATGAGATTGTCGCCTTTCTCGAAGAGAATTGCTGTCCCGGTGATCATATCGTGGTCATGAGCAACGGTGGATTTGGTGGTATTCACGATATACTGTTACAGGCATTGGACTCCGCTCCTTCCGGATCTCGTCGAGTATGATTCTCTGTATTTAGCGCCTGCTTATCTGATTCGTTTTCACCTCCGCTTACTCGCAGTAGGAGTAAAACCAAAGCCCGGTTTTAGCATTGATTCGCTCTCGCCGCCGTAGTGAGAGGCATCAAATAATTGATATTTTCGATGCTGACAAATGCATGGCATCCAGATTAGAATTCTCAGCTATGACTGAGCTTCGCGAAATCCATCTTTTTCCTCTGCACGAGGTGATGTTTCCAGGTGGTAGGATGGATTTACAGATATTCGAACGCAGGTATATTGACCTGGTAAGTCATTGCCTGAAGAACAACAGCGGTTTTGGGGTTTGCCTGCTGCAACGCGGCGAGGAAACAATGCAGCTGGGACGTAAGCAGACGGTCCATAGCACTGGCACCTATGCATCAATTGCCGACTGGGATCAGCTGCCCAATGGCCTGCTCGGTATAACCATAGAAGGCTCAGGAAAATTCAAGATCGAAAAATGCTGGCAGGACGACAGCGGCGTGTTGAAGGCCCTCGTACACTTCAGCACTACTGACAGTGTCGATGTGCAACTCATTCCGCTGGCCAAGCAATTTAGCGAACTCGTCGAGTTGTTGCATAAGCTCGGAGATCATCCCCTGGTGGAAAAGAAACAACTCACTATTAACTACAATAATCTGTGGCACCTGGGATGGCGGCTTAGCGAGCTAATTCCCGTGGAGCTTGAGAAAAAACAGGAACTGCTGGAGCTCGACGATCCCTGGGAGCGTATCGAGAGCATCAAGCAACTGGTTGCTGATCTGGGGCAGCTCTGAATAACGCGGGGGCCCAAAGCAGCTATCTGCTTGGTTGTGCTTCTGCTCCAGCTAACGCTGGTGGTTACTGAGGCATTGAGCGCATAATAGGCTGCGACATTGTATTTGCAATCAACTTGAGACAAGAAGTACCACGAGTTTTTATCTTTTTATGCTGACAGATCTGATCAACGCATCAAACTGGACCCACGAACAATGGCTGATGGTTAGTATTATGGTGTTCATGGTGTTGGCTGCGTTGGTATTTATCTATCGGATTTATGTACTGTTTGGAATGGCCAAAAAGCCACCCTATACCCCAAATTTACGCCCGTTAAGGCGCAGCAGGCGTAAATAGTATGAATACTGCAAAGACCCTGTTACCAATCTTCCTGTGCCTGCTAGTGCAGAACAGTCACGGTATTATTATTCGGCACGACGTGGGACCCTCGCGTCACGAGGTCAGATCCAGCGATTACCCGGCTGTGTTTTTCCTGGAGCAACAGGGCAATAGAAGAGTTTGTGCTGCCACCGTGATTCACCGGCGTTGGGCGATTACCGCTGCCCATTGTGCGCGGGAGACTACCCTTGCTAACGCCACCGAAAACGGCCGCCAGTTCGCTGTACGGGTTGGCAATAAGACCAGGCTTATTGATCGACTGATAATCCATCCACAATATGATGAGTCATCTGCAAACGATGTGGATCTGGCTCTGTTGCGTTTTAGTGAAGAGGCTGATACACCGAATCCAATACCTTTGCAAACAGAGCCTTCAGAACTCAACGCGGTGGTGACTATCATGGGTTGGGGGTATTTTGGTCTCGGTACCAGCGGGCGGCAGTACGACAATGGCGTATTCAGGCGCGCCAGCAATCGAATTAGTTTCGCCCAGAGGCGTTTGCAGATCGTATTCGATGACCCCCGTGACAGATCTTCAGACACTCTGGCGCTTGAGGGGATGCCGAGTCTCGGCGATAGTGGAGGGCCTGCTTTTATCTCCACCGACACTGGGTATCGACTTGCGGGTGTGGTCGTTGGTGAGGTCGAGTGTGCTGCTTTTTCTGAGGAGACCCAGGGTAAATATGGGTCTGTAGCTGTCTATGAACGAATCTCAAATCACATAAACTGGATCGAAACCGTAGTCGGCAGCAGCGTTCCCTAAATCACTTATGAACCTGGTTAAGCACTAGCGCAATAGTTTTGATCGCCTGGCAGCAGGCGGTCGGTTCTGCCAGTGATTCGATAGGCGAATAGTCCTACCCATTCCCTTACTGCACTGTCCAGAATTCCGAGATTAGCAATAAAATTAAAATCTACTCGGATCAAGTTGCCTTTCTTCGAGTAGTAGTCCACTGGATACGGCTGAATAGGCCAATTTTGCTGGCAAAATACCCCGATCGATCTCGGCATATGGAAGGCTGAGGTTATCAGGAGCCACTGCTCAGCGGGACCTGGTGAGAGCAGCGCCCTGGTGTTTACGGCATTTTCGAAGGTGTTGCGGGACTCGCTCTCATAGATTATCGCCCGCTCCGACAAGCCCAATTGATCGAATAGAATACGGGCGAATTCTGCCTCCTTGAAATCCTGTTCGCTTACCGCGCCGCTGCCACCAGTAAACACAAGTTGCGCCGAAGGGTAGAGATTGGCCAAATAGAGAAAGTTAGTGAGACGATCGGCAGCACTTCCGAGTTGTACCTGATTCCAGGCTTGAGAATGATAGGGTGACAGGGCACCGCCCAGAACAATTATGCCATCTACCCGCGGTGGCAGGGCAGCATTGGCAACGAAGCGATTTTCCAGGGGTGAGATGGCCCACTCGCCAATCGGTAGAAAGCCAATAAGGAGTAGCAGCAGAGCACATAACGCCAATAGCCCCCGCGAGAGTTTGTGCCAACTCACTACCAGGGCAATCCACGCGGAGATGCCCAGTAGTACGATTAAGCTCGCAGGCGAGATCAGTGTCCAGACGACTTTTGAGACGATAAAGAAAATCGTGTCCATTGCAGCGTGATGGCCTCGTGTTGTGCGGTTCTGGCCGCAGCTAGTTCCGGGAATGCTACCCTATATTCCTGATTATGACATGGGCAATATTTATAGCCTCCAGTGCTTAGAATGTGTCATCGAATTTGCTACTATCTTGCGATCTACACACTAAAAGTCAAACAGGAGTACAAAGTATGTCAATCCAAGTAGGGGACAAGATACCAACGGTTAATTTCAAGGTGATGACCGCAGAAGGGCCAAAAGACATGAGTTCAGAAGAGGTGTTCGGCGGCAAGAAAGTTGTATTCTTTGCCGTTCCCGGAGCCTTTACGCCAGGTTGCTCCCTGACTCACCTGCCTGGTTTTGTCGTGAGTGCAGATGCGATCAAGGCCAAGGGCGTTGATACCATCGCCTGCATGTCGGTAAACGATGCCTTCGTGATGGGTGCCTGGGGCCAGGCCCAGAACGCCGAAGAGATTCTCATGCTGGCCGATGGTAACGGTGAATTTACCGCTGCCCTCGGCATGGAGCTGGATGCCAGCGGCTTCGGCATGGGCGGTCGGGCCCAGCGCTTCGGCATGATTGTAGAAGCTGGCACGGTTACTCATGTAGCCGTGGAGGCACCGGGTGAAATCAAAGTCAGTTCCGCCGAGGCTATGCTTGAACTGCTTTAGATCATTTATTTTTACTATGCGATCACGGTCAACGACGGGTACTTATAAATGATAACTGATCAAATTGAATACCATGACGGTGCCACCGTATTGGAAGGCTATCTTGCCTATCAGCAAACCGACACCCAGAAACCGCTGGTGCTGGTGGCTCATGACTGGAGTGGCCGACGCCAGTTTGCCTGCGATGCGGCCGAGCGAATTGCAGCGTTGGGCTATGTGGGTTTCGCGGTGGATATGTACGGTAAAGGGGTGTTTGGCAGCGATACCGATGCTGATGTCAACGCGGAATTGATGAATCCATTGGCGCAGGATCGGGCAGTTTTACGCCAGCGCATTAGGGCCGCACTGGTGGCGGGTCGCAATATTCCACAAGTTGATGCTACCCGAGTAGCTGCTATGGGTTATTGTTTCGGCGGCATGTGTGTGCTCGAACTCGCGCGCTCCGGAGCTGATGTGCTGGGAGTGATCAGCATTCACGGTATTCTGGCGCCGGGAGACACAGCAATTGAAGCCGTTAATGCCAAGGTCCTGTGTCTGCATGGCCATGACGACCCCATGGTGCCACCGGATCAGGTTCTGGCTTTTGAGACGGAAATGACCGCGGCTAATGTAGACTGGCAAGTGCATGCTTATGGCGGAACTCTGCACGCGTTCACGAATCCTGGGGTCAATAACCCAGACCTCGGCACGCTTTACAGTGAGGTCGCGGAGCGGCGAGCCTATCAGACGCTGGCAAATTTCCTTACGGAAATATTCTAGGGAGTCGCGCGTGGTAAGCGCCTAGTCCGGGGTTTGCCTGTAACCTTGCCGGCAGATAAATCGAAGCAGCAAAGCTGAGTAATTAAAAAAATAATAAAGGCGAGTATGGCATCCAGCGTAGAAGTAAATCCTGATGAAATTATCGAAGTTCCGCTACGAAATCGAATAGGACTCTGGCTTGGTCCCGCCGTATTTCTGCTGGTGTTGTTCTTTGTCGATCTGGACCCCGGTAATCCCCAAGTCACGAGAATGGTTGCCATAGTTGCACTCATGGCCATCTGGTGGATAACGGAAGCCATCCCGCTCGCTGCCACCGCGCTGTTACCGATAGTCCTGTTTCCGGTGATGGGGATTATGCGAGGGCGGGAATTGCCCGCCGCAAACCGCATCGATTTTGACAGCGTTAGTATTCGGGACGGCCTGACTCCGGCCGACTTCGATATCATTTTCCCCAATGTGGCCGGACAGTACATGGACTGGATTATTCTCCTGTTCATGGGTGGTTTCATGATCGCCATCGCTGTCGAGAAATGGAATCTGCATAAACGTATCGCCCTGCATATACTAAAAATTATCGGGGGGCAGCCACATCGGTTGGTGCTGGGGTTTATGCTTGCTACCGGCTTTCTGTCTATGTGGCTGTCCAACACGGCGACCGCATTAATGATGTTGCCCATGGGTCTGTCTTTGATACTGCTGTATGAAGATTTGAACAAGGAGATAGTCGCGAAAGGTGGAGTTATAGATCCTCGGGCGGAAAATTTTTCCCTAACGCTATTGTTAGGAATTGCTTATTCTGCGTCCATTGGTGGCTTTGCGACATTGATCGGCACTCCACCCAATGGTGTGCTGGTAACGCAGATGTCTCAGCTCTTTCCGGAGGCGCCAGATATCACTTTTTCGTCCTGGATGCTTTTTGCCTTGCCAATAAGCGCAGTCTACATGATCACAGCCTGGTTCATTTTAACGCGTTTCGTGTTTCCCTTACCTCCCACCACGCCTTTTAGCGGCCGTGATTTCATTGCCGGCGAAATCGTTAAACTGGGACCTATGGCGACAGAAGAGAAACGGGTCGGGGTAGTATTTGCAACCGCTGCATTGCTTTGGATGACCCGCAAGGAGAGGTTGTTCGGCCCGGAAGTGGATATCTTCGGCTGGAGTCACTATCTCGATTCCTTCCTGGTCTGGATAGGTACTTCACCGGTGGGTTATATGATCGACGATGGCACCGTATCAATTGCTATGGCACTTACCCTGTTCATTATTCCTGCGGGCAAAAACATAGGTGGCCGTCTGATGGACTGGGATGATGCCAAGCGCGTGCCCTGGGGTATTTTGCTGTTGTTTGGCGGTGGCCTGGCACTGGCCAAGGGCATTGGCACATCGGGGCTCTCAAGTTATATCGCTGCACAGTTACAGGTCGTACTTGGCGACGCTAACCCCCTGGTTATTGTCATGAGCACGGTAGGCGTTATCACCGGTTTGACTGAGGTAATGTCGAACACAGCTACCATTTCCCTGGCTGTACCCATTATGGCGAGCATGGCTCAGGCCCTTGAGATTCATCCATTACTGTTATTGATACCCACGACACTGGCGGCATCCTGCGCCTTTATGCTACCGGTGTCGACGCCACCCAACGCCATTGTCTACGGCTCGGGCAGGGTGCCAATCATGAAAATGGTGATTGCAGGCGTTTGGCTGGATGTGCTCTCGGTGCTCTTTGTGACATTTTTCGTGTATACATTGGGCCATTTAACGTTTGGTGTCTTGGGTGACTTCCCGGCCTGGGCTATTCCGTAGCTAGTTGATTTACCGTAATTTATTTTGAAACTGTGCGTTAATTCGGATTTCTTGAGTGACATTAAATTAGTCGGAAAGTAGCAGTAAAACACAAATTGACGCCCTATGAATGAGTTTCATTCCACAGAAGACAAGCCCCTTAGCCCATGCCCGGCGGGAGACGAGGATTGCACGAATCTTCCTGAAGTAAAGAGGCTGCAGGAAGAAATCAAGCGTCTGGCGGCGCTGGTGCGTACTGATGAGCTGACGAAGTTATTCAACTTTCGCTACTTTAACCTGGCTCTGAGCCTGGAAATGGAACGTACTCGTCGTTCTGGTCAACCGACTTGCCTTATTATGCTGGACCTGGACCACTTTAAAACTATCAACGATGTACACGGCCATGAAGTTGGCAATGTCGTACTCGAACATATAGCCGAAATTATCCGCGTGACCATTCGTCGTCTCGATATTCCATGTCGCTACGGTGGCGAAGAATTTACTCTTATTCTGCCCGATACCACTCTGAAGCAAGGAGTCAGGCTTGCAAACCGTCTTCGAGTTATTATCGAAAATAGTACGGTCGATACTTCTGATATGCAATTAGGAATCGAAGCAAGTTTTGGCGTAGATGTATACAACCGTGGTGATCAGATTACCGAAAAGGAATTTGTGGAGAAAGTTGATGCCTTTCTTTATCTCGCTAAACAGGAAGGTCGTAACCAGGTTCGCCATGAGAATCTGGAGAAGCGCAGCGGAGTCCTCTCAAAAGTCTGAGTCAACACCTCGTATCAGTGCCACTTGTTTGGCGAGATGATAAAGAATTGCTGCCGTAGCACCCCAGATTCGATAATCTTCATAATGTAGCTCCAGGATCTTACGTTCAACATTGTTGTAGGTCATGAACGCTGCCTTGTAGGCACTAAGATCAAGAACTAAATCCAATGGTGCCTGAAATATATCGGCGACTTCCTCCGGGGCAGCGGTGAAGTTCAGTCCCGGCTCAATCAATCCTACGATGGGAGTAATGTGGAAGCCGGAAGGAAGTGCCATGTCACCCAATTTTCCAATAACTTCAACCTGTGAAGCTGGCAGGCCTATTTCCTCTTCGCTCTCTCTCAGGGCTGTGGCGATATCGTCTGCGTCGTCTGCGTCGCGGGTGCCACCGGGCAGACTGATTTGACCGGCATGGCTGCGCAGGTTTTCAGAGCGAACTGTCAGTACGATGTGGCTCTCATTACCAGCATCCTGTCGCGTGATGGGAATTAATACAGCGGCCTTTCTTAAGACAGTTTCACGACCATCTACCATCCTGTTTACAGAACTGTCCGGGTGCGCAATGGGTTCAGGCTCTGCACTCGTCTCCTGGGAAAAATAGTCGATGAGACTGCGATAGGGGCTGAATTCTGTTTCGGAGATGTCGATTGTTAGTAGTCCGGGTATGTGACTCAAGTCTGTGCTGGCTGCTGAGCCTGAGCCCTGAGAATAAAAAATGCCGACTCTAAGTCGGCATTTTCTTTTAACTATATAGCCTTGGAGGCTGCTTGTCACACTAGCGGTATTTCCAGTTAACAGCTAAGAAGACTCGTGCCGGTTCGCCCGGGAAATAACGGTCTGCGACAAATGAGGTCCAGTCAGCCCGCTCAGCGTATTCTTTGTCCAGCAGATTCATAATATTCAGGGAGAAGCGGAGGCTCTCGCTATAAGTATACTGAGTTCTCAGGTTGAATACCTCGTGACCGTCATAGGAAGCTGTGTTCTCCGGGTTGGTGTAATAATCACCCATGTGGAGCATTTCCAGTTCGCTTACCCAGGCAGAGCTGGGACGCCACTGCAGGCCAATATTGCCGAAAGTATTTGGAGCCGAATCTACGTCATTGTCTTTGATGTCAATGCCACCGGAAAGCTGGCTGTTCTCGTAGGTGTGACTGGCAAGATTGAACACACCACGGAAATTCAGGCTATCGCTTATATCGATGCCAACCGCGAGCTCGATGCCCCGGTGCTTGGTGTGATTACCATTCAGATTAATTCGGGAACTGTCGGTGAGGATTTCATTGTCCTTGTCCATGAAATAGACGCTGGCAGAATAATTCCAGTTATCGCCGGCGCTATTTATGGAAACTTCGTAACTGTCCAGTTCTACGGAATCCAAATCGGCAACGTTCTGGGCATTCTGAAGTCGGTACAACTCAGTAGACTGTGGGGCACGGAAGCCTCTCTGCACCCGTATCTGTAAGTTACTGTTGTCATTGAGAGCGTAGCTGAGCCCCAGCTTCGGCGATATATTGGTGAAGCTGTCGTCTCTGTCTCCTGGTCGGTTGTAACGGCAGCCTAAGCGGCAAGGCACGCCGAATTCATCGGTACGGCCATCGATCATTTGATTGTCGTACGAGTAGTCCATATTTTCCAAACGCAGACCGAAGGAGACATTCCAGCCACTGTCATAGCTCTGTTCATAATTTATGAACGCGGCAAGTAGGGAAGCATCGACTTCATAGTCATAATGTTTGCCCTGAGGGATACTGTTGCGCAGGAAAAATGAGCCGGGAGTCGGGTTCGGTTGGACCTCCAACAGTCTACCTTCAGTTTCTTCAATATCGAAACCAATGGCGAGATTCGCACCGTTGGATAATCCTCGATAGCCGGCTAGTTGCGCCCCAAGGCTACGATGCTCGTTGTCTTCTATCGGTTGCCACTGCAGAAAGTGCTGCACGAAGTTCATATTGACCTCGCGGTAATAGGGTGTAAAGACCAAATCCCAGTCATTGACTGTGCGCGAGATTGTGGTCCAGACCCGACTGTTAACACTATCCCGATGGGCCTCGGGATTAGGATTGCCGTCTCTGGTGTTGCCTTTGTAGGCGTCGAGGCCGATGACGTAACTCGCCGTTTCCTGGTTCAGGTTGACGATGCTGAAGCCACCATCGAGTTGAGTACCGCCTTCGGCGTTATAACTATACAACCACGAGACCTTTTGTCCGTCGACGCCACTGTCATCGCGGTAGCCTTCTTCATTAACACCACTAAATAGCAGCAATTGCTTGAAATTGCCGTAATCACGACCGTATTTCCCTCTTATTCGGGAAGAGCCCCTGGGACCGGCTTCCAGGGATATTTCACCGGCATCGCCTGGCTCGGGCAGCACCACGTTGATCATGCCGTGCACTGCGTTGGAGCCGTAGAAAGCACTGGCAGGACCCCGCACCAACTCTATGCTTGCCGCATTTTCGGTGTGAGTATCAAACATCTCATTGATATTGCAAAAGCCGCTGGAGCGCACTGGAATATTATTTTCTGCAATCAGAAATGCACCGCAGGCGCCGGCGCCGGTTAGCACTGGCGAGCGAATTGCATTGAGACTCTCCTGTCCATTATTACGGTGACCGCTGTAGCCGGGCAGGCGACTAAGTGCCTCTTGATAGTGGGTCAGGTCGATCAGGTCTAATTCCTGCTGACCTATAACCGCAACGGCTGCATTAATATCACCCAGGCCCTGAGCTCTTCTACTATTGGAAGTGACCAGTATTTCTTCGATTGATTGTTGACCGCTCTGTGCCAAAGCAGGCATGGTGGTAATCGCTGCAATGCTGCCCAGCAGTAGCTTGCGTATCATATTTCTCTCCAAGGGGTCGTGTGATGGTTGTTTCTGCTCTCCGACAGTTGGGTGTATTGTATACGTGCCTCAATATGTACTGAGCCTGAACAACGCGCTGAAGGCATTGATTTCATTGCCCTTCCGAGCGCAATACTTGCGCACTGGCGCTCCAAAAGGATGCGAATATAGCACAAATAGGAGTTGGTTTCCGCTCGCTTTACACTCAGACGCCATACCACGTAAACTAGCCTTCGATTTTCCGGGCAGACTGCCAGAATCAGACTGTAGACAGCGCAACCAGTGGTGAAAGGCAGAACATGCGAACGAGAGTAACTGAATTGCTCGGCATCGAGCATCCGATAGTGCAGGGCGGCATGCAGTGGGTTGGATTGGCGGAGCTGGCTTCCGCGGTTTCCAATGCCGGTGGGCTGGGTACCATTACCGGCCTTACCCAGCCTACACCCGAAGATTTAGTAAAAGAAATAGCACGCTGCCGCGAAATGACCGACAAACCCTTCGCGGTGAATTTGACGATTCTCCCCACCCTCAAGCCGGTTCCCTACGAAGAGTATGCCCAGGCCATCGTCGCTTCGGGGATTAAGATAGTGGAAACCGCTGGCCGCAATCCGGAGCCCTTCCTGCCGTTGTTCAAGTCAGCCGACATCAAGGTGATTCACAAATGCACGTCCATTCGCCACTCCCTGAAAGCACAGAGCATTGGCTGCGACATGGTCAGCGTCGACGGCTTTGAGTGTGCGGGACATCCCGGTGAAGATGACGTGACCAATCTGATTTTGCTGCCACTCGCTGCCCGGCGTTTGCAGATTCCTTTCCTGGCTTCAGGCGGTCTGGGTGACGGCCGAGGCCTCGCTGCAGCGCTGGCGCTGGGGGCTGATGGCATTAACATGGGGACTCGATTCATGGCTACGCAGGAAGCGCCAATTCACGACAAGATTAAACAACAGATGGTGAAAGCCACAGAGCTGGATACCACATTAATTTATCGAACACTGCGTAACACGGCGCGGGTTTTCAAGAACAGCGTGGCAGAGCAGGTGTTGGAAATAGAAGCCCGGGAAGGAGTGACTGAATTCGAGGACATCAGGCCGCTGGTGCAGGGTATCAAAGGCAAAGAGCTTTTCGATGATGGCGACCTTGATAAGGGCATCTGGTCTGCGGGCATGATTGTTGGCTTGATCGACGACATTCCTGACTGTGAAGAACTTGTCTCACGCATAGTCGCCGAAGCCGAAGAGATTATTAGTCAGCGCCTGGCGCAGATAAGCAGCGCGTGAGGCGAGAAACCGGGGGTCAGAGTAAAAATTCGTTCAGCTGACTGCCAGCACCTTTGAGGGTTAACGAATTTTTACTCTGATCCCCCCCACTCTGACCCCCCAAACAGAGAACGGGAACTATGCAGATTAAAGACAAAGTTGTTGTAGTCACTGGTGCCGCCAGTGGCATCGGTAAATCTCTCTGTGAGCGCTTTGCGGCAGAGGGCGCCAGCGCCGTGGTGGTGTCCGATATTAATCAGCAAGGTATCGACCTGACTGTCGCGGCCATAGCAACGAGCACCCAGGCATTGGGAGTAAAGACCGATGTCGGCAATGAAGACGAAGTTACTGCGCTGGTAGCAACAGCACTGGATCGATTTGACCACATCGACCTGTTTTGTTCTAACGCCGGTATATTTACTGCTGGCGGCGAGAATGTCCCCACCGAGGCCTGGCAAACAATCTGGGACATTAACGTCATGTCTCATATCTTTGCCGCACGTGCGGTACTGCCGGGCATGTTGGCCCAGGGCGAGGGCTATCTGCTGAATACTTCATCCGCCGCTGGTCTGTTAAGCCAGGTAGGTTCGGCGCCGTACTCGGTGACGAAACACGCGGCCATTGGCTTTGCTGAATGGCTGTCCATTAGCTACGGCAAGAAGGGCATCAGGGTTTCGGTGTTATGCCCACAGGCTGTGCGTACGGCGATGACAGCTGGCGGTGATGGTGGCGTGGCTGGTTTGGACGGCATGCTGGAGCCAGACAAGTTGGCAGACACGGTAATAGAAACTCTGGCCGAAGAACGCTTTCTGGTGCTGCCACACCCGGAAGTGTTAACTTACATGCGTCGCAAGACAACCGACTATGATCGCTGGTTGCGGGGTATGCGTCGTTTGCATGCGCAATTTGAAGACATTTACAAAAAAAGAGAGTGAAACAGGAACCCCCTATCTCCCCCCTTAAAACCCCATGGAGGCAGAATATGATGAAACTGACCCAATATTTGCAGCTGTTAATTTGCGTGTTGCCACTGAGTTTGTTATCGGTGAACCTGCAAGCACAGGAGCGGATTACACTGGCCAACGACACCGTGCTGAATGTTTTCATGGTCGAGCCTGAAACAAGCGCTTCACCGCGACCGCTGGTGATACTGATGGGAGGCGGTGCTGGCAATGCATCGATTTCCCAGGACACATCCCGCTGGCTTGGTTCCGGCTTTGCCCAGCTCGGTTGGATAGTCGCGGTGCCGATCTCTCCCAATAATCGCGCATTTCGCGGTGCTAATAACAACGAATTGATCGGGCTGCTTATCGATGAGCTGCAGCAGCGCGACGATGTCGCTGCAGGCAAGGTTTTACTGGCAGGTATTTCCAACGGCGGTATGTCGGCACTGGAAATAGCCCGCAGAGACCCCTCGAGATATTTTGGCGTCGCTGCGATTCCGGCGCTGCTAAGCGAGAACAAGGCCAATGCAGCTTTGAAGGATTTTCCAGTGTATCTGCGCATCGGTGGTGCCGACCAATTGGGTTGGGCGGATCGTTTCGAGGAAACGGTTGCAACATTCAACGATGTCGGTGCGGAACTGGATGCCGGCATTCTAGATGGTGCTCCTCATATGTTCAGAATGGATTGGAGCACACTGGGTCCCTGGCTGGAAAAAGTTAAATAAGCAAATTGCCGGAGTAGTAATATTCTGACCGCAGCTCTAGTTAGAACAGCTTGCGAACTAACACGATTTTTAAAACCAAGGAGTGACACACGATAATGAAAAAATTAGCTACTACTCTTGCCATGACTTTGCTCGTTGCTGCGGCCAACTCGGTCTTTGCCGGCCCGCCGGCAACTATCGAGGATCTGAGTTGGATGACAGGTAACTGGGCGGGAGCATTAGGCCCTAATCAACTGGAAGAGAACTGGATTGGTGGAGAAGGCAGTTCCATTGCCGCCATGGTCCGAATGACCGGCGACGGTGCTACCAGCATGTTTGAGATGATTACCATCGAAGAGCTAGAAGGCTCGCTGGTGCTACACATACAACAGTGGGATCCGGGTATGAGCCCGCGCACCGAAGGCGCGCAGGAAATGGTGCTGGAAGAAATTGGCGAGAACAGCGTGAAGTTCAAAGCGGTTGCAGAAGGTGGGATGGCGTCCCTGGGCTACAGTCACCCGGACGCGAAGACCTTTATCATTCACGTTGGGCAGGACTCAGGTCAGGTGTTTGATATCAGTCTGAGTGCACGCAGTATTTGGAAGTAGTTTTCATCGCGGAAATTCGAAGGTTTTGCCTATGCGTTGCTAGCAAAAATACCTGTGCAAGAAATAGCAAATGGGGCCGGAGAAAAGCTACTACTTTTTTACTCTGGCCCTTTTTCTTAGGTAGTTAGCGAATCTGAATGCACCCGAATCTGGACTCCGAGTCACGAATGTTTTAGCAGCAAAAGATACCCAAACATCGAATTAATAGCGCCAGAAAAATCGCTTATATTTCAGCATGATAGCGCGGGATAAATCCACATTAATGAGTGGTATATATATAATTTACAATGACTTAGAGGTATAATGGCCTCTTCGAAAAAGCTCATTGATGAGCATGTAAATTGCAAGGATATCCCCCATGACATGCCTGCTCCTCCCCTCAGAACCACCGGTACAAAACCTCTCCCTGAAGCTGATTCCTAACTCGATATCGCAGCTCAAAATCCCCGCGAATAATCAAGATCTTAACAATGAGATCACCCGTCTTGCCGGACATATCAACACCGCCCAGTACCGTTTCCTCAAATTATTGGCGGCACTGATCGAGCGCAATGCCTGGGGCGGAGACAGTGGCATTAAATCGCCCGCGCACTGGCTCAATTATTATTGCGGCATAGCCCTGGGTGCTGCCAGAGAAAAAGTACGAGTCGCTCAGTGCCTGAATTCCTTGTCACTGATCGATCAGGCATTTCAAACTGGCGAAATTTCCTATTCCAAAGTCAGAGCAATGACTCGTTCTGCGACAGCTGAGAATGAAGAATTTTTGTTGGGGATCGCCAAGCACGGCACGGCTGAGCACATTGAGAACCTGATCAGAAAGTATCAGCGAGTTGAGCGGCTGCAATCATTAGATGTCGTGGCGAAAGATACGGGGGATAAGGGCGAAGATGGCAAGTGCGAGAATCAGCATCAAGCCAGGGAATTCTCTTCCTACTACGATGATGATGGCATGTTGGTTTTCAAGGGTAAATTAGCTCCCGAGGAGGGGGCTGTCTTTATGAAAGCGCTGGAAGTGGCTTTCAGCCAGCTTGATGAGAGAGACGTTCCCGCGGGAACGTCTTTTGCTGAAGAGGAGGCTGAAGAAGCTGGGGAAGGAGTTGAAGAATATGGAGAAAGCGGAGAAGTGAACTCGGCCAAAATAGTTACGGCTGATGGCCGATTGGACAGGCAAGCGACTTACACCAAAAAACGTGCTGATGCGTTGGTGTTTACAGCTGAACAATCACTGCATGGCGAGGGGAAAGGTTGGATTACGATCTTGCCATTGCGAGTATGGGGAGGGTATTAAATTAGCTGTGCGAAATTCTTTACTGAGATCGGGGTATAGTGATTGTTGATGGATAACCAGTGAAATTATTTCTTCGTACATGCTATTAGTTCCTCGATACTACCTGAATGTAGGCCGCAGTCATTTTGTTACTCCCGTCGATTCGATTACACTGTAGTTATGTATTAAGTTATGTATTAAGTTATGTATTAAGTTGTGTGTGTAAGTTGCGCATAAAGTTCGATCTTAAAAAAATGGCTTGCCAGTATACCCGATTTTTTCCAGTCCCAAAGGAAGCGATGCAGGATTCAGCGGTTGCTGTCACCTGCAGCAACAACAAGTAACTAAATGTGAATGCAATCAATCGAGCCATAGGCAAGCACCTCGCTTCCTACCTGACCAAGACGCTGCCGGGATATCAGCGCATCGACACCTTGTCCGCAGCCGATGTCGCCGCCATTCTCCGACCTGGCGACATTCTGCTGGTTGAAGGGGATACCCGCATTAGCACGGCTATCAAGTACCTCACTCAGTCATCCTGGTCCCATGCTTGTCTCTATGTGGGAGCCGGTGGACAGAGTAGCGATTTGGCAAACTTGCTGGAAGCCGACTTGAAGGAAGGTGTGCGCCTGGTGAGCTTGCAGCATTATGCCAATTTAAATTTACGCATCTGTAGGCCGGTAAATTTAAGCATCGAAGACACCGAAAAGCTTATTGATTTTGCTACATCCAAGCTCGGTCATCGCTACGATCTGAAAAATGTATTTGACCTGATTCGTTACCTAGTTCAAAAACCTTTAGTTCCCAACCGTTATCGCCGCGCCATGATCGGCCTGGGTAGTGGAGAGCCGACTAAGGCGATCTGCTCAACTTTGATCGCCGAATCCTTTCAGTCGATCGACTACCCGATATTACCCAGGGGAGGAGGGTTGGGTGATAGTGTTAAGCCCCTTGAGGTAAAACTGCAGCCCTACAAGAAGCGTCACTTCACCCTTTTTACACCTAGAGATTTCGATCTGTCGCCCTATTTTAAAGTGATTAAGCCGACAATAGAAAAAGGCTTCGATTATCGACAGCTTAGCTGGCAGCAGACAAGTGATAGTGAAGTATAATAATTCTTAAAAAGCTACCGGGATTAGTGACAGAGGCCTATATCAATCCCAGCAATACCAACACGGCCGTCTCATATTGGAGGTCACCTCGACCGCTCTGTGTGTAGGGATACTCGACAATCTGGCTGGGCTCTACGCCGACGGCCTCAAATACTTCGCCATCGATCAGTGTCTCAGCCGCCGGCATATACTGCAGCGCCCTCGGCGTAGAATCTGGCACGTTGATGTAGTCACCGAGCATGCCGGCGCTGACCTGCCCGAGAGTTACTACCCGGTCAAGTTTGGCAAGCTGGTACGCAAAAAGTTCGGCGCCACCGCGGGTTTCTGAATTCACTAATACGGCCACAGGATGTTGGTAATAATCAGCGCTTTTCGGTATCGCCATGGGTGACAAATTCACCTGTTCACCCAGTTGGCCGGTGCTCTCAAAAAAACGGCTGCGCGTGCGAAAAAAGCGGTCGAGATGCTGAGTTGTCAGAAAGCCGTAGCTGTTTCTCAAGTCAAGGATGAGCCCGTCACAATCTTCAAACTCCTGCATTAATCGCTGGAACGATATCAAGTCGTTGCTGGACCTGGAAAAACCCCAAAGGCGAACATAGCCAATTAGCTTGTTACCGGATGGAAACTCCTGAATGCTATTGAGGGTAGCTGAGCGATAGCTGTCGTAGAGATTCTCAAAAACTGGCCGCAATGTTGCGGTGAAGTTGGTGTCATCTCTCTGCCATTTGATCTCATGACTTGCACGATTCTCGATAAAATCGCCGGACCCGATAGATGCTCCATTAAAAGAATAAATCGGTTGATAGGCCATACCATCAACCGTCTGAATGATATCGCCCCGATTGAGACCAGCAAGATGGGCTGGATAGCCCTCGAGCACCGCCGTGACGAGATAGCCCGCTGCTGTTGCCTGAATTTCGACGCCAATATGATTTAACGGGATCCGGTCAGTGGCTGAATCCGCATGAAACGCCTGCATCTGGTAGTACGGTAACTGATCGGCTGCTAGCCTGGCCGAATCCTGGGCCTGGCAAAACGCGAGCGGAGCGAGCCACAGGGAGAGTAAGCACCAGGACCCGAAAGTTTGCACTGGAAAAGTCAGCCTGCTCATTCTTCGATAACAGCCATAGCGCGTATAGCAGCAGGTCTTTGATAAAGCCTGTCACGTAGCTCGACGTATTTTACTGGCACCTCAAATTTAAAACGTATTGCCCAGTTAAAAGTGTGGGCCAGCAACAGGTCTGCCAGCGAGAATTTGTTGCCGAAGACAAAACCTTCGCTGGCGAAAAAATCATCGCCTAGCAGCTTGTCCAGGGTGCTCACGGCTTTAGCGAATTCAAATTTTGCCGTCTCCAGCATCTGCGGGATGCGGTGCTCTGGCGGTAGTGCAAAGCGATGCTTGCCGCTGCTCCACAGCGCTTGCTCCAGCTCGGCCAGGATAAAGCAAACCAATTCGTCATAGTGGGCGTAGGTGATGGTGTCTACCCCTGGCAACAGTTCTTGGCCCGGCGCTTTGCGGGCAATGTAGTTGAGGATGGCGATGCTTTCGGTGAGCACCATGTTCTGATGCACCAGTGTGGGTACCTTGCCCTGGCTGTTCAAGGCCAGATAGTCAGTATTTTGCGCGCTATCGACAGCCGCGGGGTCGCCGAAGAGTTTGATCGCTTCGTACTCGTAGTCCAGTCCGCTCTCTTCCAGCGCCCAAAGTGCGCGGAACGAACGCGACTGCGCCATACCATAGAGTTTCATCTGTGAGTCCTGTTCTAAAAACAAATGGCGCTGCCTTGTCAGCAGCACCATTTGTTGGATTACTTGTTAGTGAATTGCTTGTGGTGAAGTAAGCCGTGATCTCTAGTCGATAGCAAAGCAGTAGAAATAGCCGTTACCACCAGTGGCGATTAAATCTTCCTGACTACAGCTGCGGGAACTGTGCGCGCTGTTCCAGGAATTGGGGTTGGCGCCACCGCCGGTTCTGTCAAAGTGACCTACCTGGGCGGTACCATCACTGTTGCTGGACCAGTTGTTACAAGTATGGTCGCTGCCGTCGTCGATAATGCGACCATCCAACCCAGACCCGGTTAGTATGTCATGCTGGTTGGGTGAATCACTGCGACCGTTTACGCTGTCACCGTTCTCGGTAAGAGAGTTTTCCTTGCCCAGTTGCATGTCTTCAGAATGTAGATTGGCTACACTCGATGCGACTTCAACACCGCTGGCGTTATACCAGGGCCCGGAGCCAATTCTGTCCCTCGCGTTCACGGTGGCAACACTCAGATACGCGTGCCAGGTCTTGCCTCTGGAACCCGCTACCGCAGCGAGGCTCTGGCAACGGGCATCAGCGCCTTCCAGTCCGCCGAGGTTGGCACCGTCACCGGAACCGGCACTGGTGATGAAGAAGCTCATTGCGTTCTCTTGTGAATTGATCGTAGTAAGTGTCGCCGCGGCGGCAATTAAAGCAGCGGAAGCTAGCAGGGTGGTTTTTTTCATCGATTTTCTCCTCGATTTATAGTGGTTCTGTTGTTGTGAAAGTTGAGGTTAAAAATTGCGGTTATAAATGGTGCATATACTACGCCAAACATTTCGACTCCTGTGGTTGCGCGCTAATGGGCGGCACCACCAGCATCCGTATTTTCCCTCGGCAATGCCATCGCTGTCAACGAACTGCCGGTTTGTAAAATTACATATTGATGACCTTCGTGCACCCACGAACTCATGCCATAACGGCTGGCGGCCGGGACTTCAACCCGGCCGACTTCGGCGCCAGTAGCCTTGTCCACGGCAAATAACTGCGGGGTGCCGTCGCTGCTCACATCTGAATACAGCAGCAGATTGGCAGTAGCAACCATCGCTACTGCGTTGCCGGTGCCAGTGTTGCCTATATCAACGCCTTGCAGCTCTGGCAGATTAGCGATTCGCGCCGGAGTCTCGCCGGTAGGAATCATCCATAAATGCTCGCCGGTGTTCATATCTATCGCGGTAATACGGCTGTAGGGGGGCTTCCACAGTGGAATCCCCAGTGGATTGCCGTGGTGTTGGACCACCTCTGCCGGCGGCATACTGCGACAGGGTGACGCCGGTGGGTGCTTCATAATAGGTGTCAGCTTCGGCACCGCTAACCAGTGGTCTGGCGCTGCAACCGGAACGTGAGGTCACATAGAGGATGCCGGTGACAGGATCAGCCACTGGAAGGGTGGGTGATGTTCACGGCACCGGAAGGGCAAATCATTGCCGAAATCTTAAACAGAGGGTTATCCCGGTGCAGCGGGGGGTTAAATACCGGACCCAGTTGGAAACGGGCTACGGCGGCGATTGCCTGTGCTCGAATCTCCGGCGTGAAATCAACCAGCGTATCCTCACTCAAACCCTGCATATCGAAGGGTGCCGGCTTGGTCGGGAATGGCTGGGTCTGTGATAGTTTCTCGCCGGGAACGATTGACGCAGGTACCGGCAACTCTTCAATCGGCCAGATCGGCTGACCGGTTTCGCGATTAAAGGTGTATACCAGACCCTGCTTGGTAGGTTGGGCGACAATCGGGGTGAGACCTTGCTCGGTCATCACGTCCAGTAGAATTGGCGCCGTCGGCGTGTCGAAATTCCAGATGTCGTGATGTACCAGTTGATAGTGCCAGGCACGCTCGCCGGTGCGGGCATTGAGGGCGATCAGGCTGGTACCGTAGAGGTTGTCACCGGGATGGTGGCCGCCATAGTAGTCGATGGTGACGCCGTTGGTGGGAATGTAAACCAGGCCCAAATCCAGATCGGCAGAGATCGGCGCCCAGGACGAGATATCGCCGGTGTACTGCCAGGCATCATTTTCCCAGGTCTCGTGACCGTATTCACCGGGCTGTGGGATGACGTTGAATTTCCACAGGAATGCACCGGTTTTAGCATCGTAACCGAGGATGTCACCCGGGACGTTTTCGATGCGGGACTGGTTATAGCCCTGCTCGGCGGAATTCCCAACCACGACTACACCGTTGACGACGATGGGTGGTGAGGAAGAAGTAATATAACCGCGCTCCAGCGGCAGGCCCTCGTAGGGATCATAGGGATGTCCCAGGTCGGCCAGCATGTCGACTACACCGGTATCGGGGAAGCCTTCGATAGGCACCGGGGTGCCGAAGCCTTCAAGCGGTGCGCCAGTTTCGCCGTCGAGTGCGGTCAGGAAGAAAGCGGGAGATATGATGTAAATGATGTCTTTACCATCAACCACGCCGTAACCAACACCCTTGCCGTAGTCGGCTCGCATGGAATACTGCCAGCGCTCGGTGTTCGGTTCCCGGTACGACCAGATCGTCTCGCCGGTCTTGGGATCGATGGCGATAACATGCCTGCGGGCCCCGGCCACGGTGTACATACGTCCATTGATGTAGCTGGGAGTGGAGCGACCGCTCTGGGCCTGAAAGCTGGAACTGTCCCAGGTCCAGGCCACCTCCAACTGATCGAAGTTGTCGGCGCTTATCTGCTGTGCCGGGGAATAGCGGGTGTGGGCGAAATCATTGCCCAGGGTGGTCCATTCGACGCTATCCTGAGCATGACTGGCAACGGACGCGACCAGCATAAGACCGCTGACGCTGGCTAGCCCGAGGATGCTGAATTGACGACAGGGGGGGGTTGAATATTCGACTGAGAATTGTCAGTGTTGTTGTCATTCCGGGTACCTCGTATCTGATAGAGCCGCTAGCAGTTGTGTACTCTATATTGTCGCCAGCGTGAGGGGCTTGACTGCAACTAAAACTGAGTCTGAGAGTATCGCAGCTAAAGCCTTTTGTCATGCTGCATTGGGCGGCATGAGCCAGTCTGAACAGCTATTGGCTATGGCTTGCTTAAATTACTCCAGCGGCCCAAGTGATTAAGCATTGATTCAGCTCTATAACAGTATAAGCTTAACTATTATGAGAAAGGGCGAATTCCTGATAATTAGCTGTTAAGCGCAAAAGCTCAAAGAGAGTCGGTAGAAATACGTGTCACCCAACCTTGATCGCATAATGAACTCGCAAAAACTGCCGCTGCTTACTGCGGCGGTGGCTCGGTTCTGTTTGTTGTTGCTGTTGGCCGGATTGACAACTTTGCTACGGGCTCAGCAAGTTGATGCCGATGAAATTGATGGGGCGCCTGGCATCAATTTATTACTCGAAGTGAAGGCCCTGGCCGAAGCCGAGCGGGAGGCTCAAGCACAAGCGGAGGCGCAGCAAGAAGCGCGTTCTCGCGCTCGCACACTGGAGTTAAGCCGGCAGTTGTCACTTCGACAACAAGCCCTGGAGGACATGCAAAGTGACCTGGGTATCTATGATCCAGCGTTGCTGGAAGCCTATTCTGACCTTGCTGCCTTCTACGATGAGATTGAAGACTATGAGAATGCGGTGAAACTTTTCTCCGATGCCTTGCAGGTTGCTCGTATTAGCGCCGGCCTTAACAGTGAACTGCAGCTGCCGGTGCTACGCAATCTGATCGCAGCAAACCGCAAACTGGAACTATGGCAGGAAGTTGACGACCTGTATGAACTCTCCCTGCACATAAATACTCGCCTGTACGCGCTTATTGACGCCCGCTTCCTGGCCAATGCGAAAATCTATGGTAGTTGGAAATTGGAGTTGCTTCGAGGCAACCTGCTGCAGCAGAATTTCAGAGGCCTCTCAAACCGCGCCATCGATCTGAGTGATTTCTACGAGCGCATTATCGTTAGTGTCGAGAATCAACCAGACGTTGCTTTTAAGAATCTATTGCAACTGATTTCCGACAAGGCGCAGGCCGATCTGGCATTGGCACGCACTGTCGCCAGCACGCCTTATACTGCCTTCGAAGCTACGGCCAGCCCCTATATTACTCAAACCCGGTGTCAGAATGTCAGGACAGCGAATGGCGTAGTGAGGCAGTGCTACAGCGTGCAAGTCGAGAACCCTCGCTATCGACAATCACAGCGGGATGCGAAGCAGTATGCGATAAACCGGCACACGCGGAATATTACCCGTTCCATCGAGCGCCTGGAGTCTATCCGGGGGACGAGCACGGATTTGAGCCCGCAGCAAATTAGGGATCTGGATAGTCAAATTGTGCAGCTTCAGAACGAATCACAGCAGTTACTCCGCGCCGGGCCTCGGCGTCTGTTGTAAGACCTGTATCAATCCGCGAATCGCCCGATTGCAGGCAGTCTATGGTAAAAATTGCCGGTTTTATCCAATTTAACTGGAAAATTGCCACCACAAGGGGTACAAAACCCTAGGTCGATGAAGCACCTGCTTACGAGACCAGATTGAAGTGTCGCGGTTATGACTGCAACACCTTTTATAAAAACCGGAGGAGATTATGTCTCATTTTGCTAGCCGACTAACTCGGGTGTTGCTGTCAGCGTTATTTGCTGCTGTCGCCCTGGGTGGTCAATTTGCTGCAGCATTGGAAGTCGGCGATAAAGCGCCTTATTTTTCTTTGCAGGCATCAGATGGCATGACCTACAGCATGTCCCAGTTCGTGGACAACAAGCCTGTAGTGATTGCCTTCTTTCCCAAAGCCTTTACCGGCGGTTGAACTATGCAATGCAAAGCGCTGCGTGACAGTGCCAAAGAAATTCAAAGTTTCGACGTTGCTTACTTCATGGCCAGTGTAGACACACTGGAAGTCAATACAGCTTTTGCCGATGAGCATGAAGCTGGATTCCCAATCCTGGCAGATCCCAGCAAGGAGATGACAGGTGCTTTTGGAGTCCTCAGGGATGTAGGTGTTGCCTATCGCTGGACTTATTACATAGGTGCAGACGGTACGATTCTTAAGATCGACAAGGACACCAACCCGGCAACGGCGGGCAAGGACTTGACCCGAACTATGGATGAATTGGGTTTCCCCAAGCTCTAAGACAGATTGACAGTAGCCGCGGTGTCGGGACAGTTGCTCCGGCCCCGGCTCTGACTTCCGCACGAAAACTCAATTATCCTTGTAAGGGTTGATGCGTGTATCGGGGCTTGGCAAGGGCTACTGTTTTTCCGTTCCAGTGGGCCATCCTTGGGCGCTAGTCACTACAAAACAATACCCCTTCCTAATCTCCTGTCGGAATCAATGTCCTTTTCAACTGCTGATTTTTTATAAGCCATGTACAGATATGATGAAACCCAGCAGATGTATCAATTTAATTGCGGGAATATCTCAGGGTCGGAGCCATGCTTTGGAACCTGTCTAAAAAATGGTCATTTCTGGCCAGATTCAGGCGGTAGTGACGGTCGTGTTGTAGCGGTTGAAGTGCTGTGCCAGAATGCCCTTTACACGGTGTGAAGGGAGCGAATACATGTCAAGATTTGGCCTCTGGGCTATAGCGGGCATAGCAGTATCAACACTACTTTATCTGGTTTATACGGCCCTCACCTTTGAGGCGCCGGCTGGAACCACGACGGTTATTATTTCTCCACCTGGCTCGCAGCTTATCGTGGCCGAGCCGCCGCCATCAGCACTGCCTGCAATTCAGTTGCAGCCCGAGCCTGAGCCTCCTCCTGTGGCCGCGGCGGAGCCAGTTGTAGCGGCCCTGCCGGTGGAAGTGGTTGAGCCAGAGCCAGTAAACGAGGAGCCGGACAGTCCGGTGGTGCAATTGCCCAGTCTCAATGACAGTGATGGTTTTGTATTCGAAGGCCTGCGTGCCTTCCAGAACGGTGTTGCCGTAATTCGCCTGTTAGCCAGCGATCAATTGGTGCGCAAATTTGTAGTGCTGATGGACAACATCAGCCGGGGCGAATATCCCCAGACCGGCTTGCCATACCGCGGTATGGGTCAGGAGATGCCGGTTCAAAATATCGATGAAAACCTTTTCGTGATGGATGCCAGTGCCCACGCCAGATTTGACCAGATTATTGACACTTTTGTCGCCCTCGACACCGATCAGGCGGTAAGCCTCTATCGGGTGCTATCGCCATTGTTTCAGCAAGCCTATGCCGAAATTGGTTTCAGAAATGTTAATTTCGATGACACTCTGCGCTCTGCCGTAAACGTTATCCTGCGTACTGCCTATGTCGAAGGCCCTTACCAGTTGGTTAAGCCTTCGGTTATGTTTCTGTACGCGGACGCCAGTATTGAAAACCTGCAGAACGTACACAAGCAATTGGTTCGAATTGGCCCGGAAAACACCGAAAAAGTAAAAACAAAACTGCGTGAATTTGTGTTGCAGCTTTAGGCTGACAGCGGCATTACGAAACCAATAATCCCCTCGATCAAAAATCGGATACCTTAGCTATGCCCGAGCTCACTTCTTCAATTGTAACCATCGACTGGTTGAGCCAGCATCTGGGCGCGGAAAATTTGCTGGTACTCGACGCGTCTGTGCCGCCGGTTGTGCCAGATTATATCTCTATTAATAACGCAGAGAACTTCCGGGCCATTTCCGGGGCTCGTCGCTTCGATTATGACAAGGAAATCTGCAGGCCCAACTCTTCGTTGCCACACATGCTGCCGGATGTCGAATTATTCCAGCACGCGGCGCGCCAGTTGGGTATAAATCGGGGCAGCGTCATCGTTGTTTATGACGATGTTGGAATCTATGCCAGTCCCCGGGCCTGGTGGATGTTGAGGGCGATGGGGCACACACAGGTGGCAGTGTTAGACGGTGGGTTGCCAGCGTGGGTCGATGCCGCTTTGCCGACAGTCGAAAAACTGGACACTGAATTTCAAGCAGGGGATTTTGTGGCCAGCTTGCAGGCGGATTTGTTCTGCGACTTTGAAGTGGTGCTGGCGGCATTGGATGATTCCAGCTGCAGCATCCTTGACGCGAGATCGGCAGGGCGCTTCAATGGCACGGCTCCCGAGCCGAGGCCAGGCATCAGAAGTGGCCATATGCCGAATGCGCTAAGCCTGCCATTTCCTGAAGTCCTGGATGGTGGTGTCATGAAAGCTGTGCCAGAGTTAGAAGAAATATTTACCGGGCTTGCCAGTGCCGACAAGAAACTAATCACCAGTTGTGGCTCTGGTATCACTGCCTGTATTCTCACTCTGGCGGCGCAGCTGGCTGGCTATGAAAAACTCGCTGTCTACGATGGCTCGTGGGCTGAGTGGGGTGCGCCGGGTAAGCTGCCAGTGGTACTGGACTAAGATCGCAGGCAGTGCAGAAATCTACGATCGAAATAACAGCAATGAATAGCAGTAATAATTCGCATTGAACGCCTTAACGCGACACGGGTACGGGAGACACGGACTAATGCAAAGCAAGAAACGAATGCTCAGGCAAGGATTGATTGGCGCTATCGGCTTTTTCCTTGCGGGCCAGGTGACCGCGCAATCGATAGAAGATGAGGCGGTTGCCTGGTTACAGGAATTTATACAGGTGGATACTATCAATCCGCCCGGGAATGAATCCCGCGCCGCCGATTTCTATGCGGCAATCTTCGAGGCGGAAGGTATTGCTTATGAAACTGTTGAGAGTGCGCCGGGGCGAGGTAACATCTGGGCGCGTTTGGAGGGTGGCAACGAGCCGGGCCTAATCCTGTTACAACACACCGACGTGGTTCCTGCCGACCGGGAATTCTGGAGCACCGATCCGCTTTCCGGAGAAGTCAGGGACGGTTACATCTGGGGGCGTGGAGCCAGGGACATGAAAGGTACTGGCATCTCCCAGTTGGCGACCTTTGTCAGTTTGCACCGGGCCGGGTTGGCCCTGAATCGGGACGTAGTTTTTGTGGCTAGCGCCGATGAGGAGGCAGGAGGTGCCTTCGGCGCTGGCTGGTTGGTGGACAATCGGCCGGAAATATTTGCCGGCGCAGGTTTGCTTATCAATGAAGGCGGAGCTGGTAGCAGAATGGGAGACCAGGTCGTGTTTGGAGTTGAGATCACTCAGAAGGTGCCGGTATGGCTGCGTCTCACAGCAGTGGATATCCCAGGACACGGTTCGTCTCCACGCACCACGAGCTCGGTGACCCGCATCGTCGAGGCGTTGAACAGAATCAGGGGAAATCCGTTTCCGGCCCGAATCATTCCGCCGGTCGCAGCGTATTTTGAAGGCTTGTCCCTGGCCATGGACAACGAGTGGGCCGAAGTCTACGCCAATATAGCCGCTGCCATTGAGGTGCCAGGCTTCCTGCAGGTGTTTCAGGAATACTCCTCCGGGCATCATGCCCTCACTCGTGACACCTGTTCGATGACTCGCATGGGTGCATCGAACAAGATAAATGTAATTCCTCCCGAAGCCTGGGCAGAACTCGACTGCCGCATCTTGCCAGATCGACCGGCCGAGGAGTTTATCGAAAAAATAAGAACTATGGTGGCAACAGCAGGTGTCGATGTTGAGGTCATCATGGCCTTCACGCCGGCAGTATCATCCACCGATTCAAGCCTGTACCAGTCTATCGTCAATGTTACCCGGGAGATGCATCCTGGCTCGCGAGTGCTACCATCGGTTAGCACCGGATTCACCGACAGTCATTTCACCAGAGACCTCGGCATTGTAAGCTATGGATTTAGTCCAATCATCACAGAACGCGGTGATCCTTCCGGGGTGCATGGCAATGACGAGCGCGTGCCGGTGGAGGCGTTCAGGCGTGGGGTTACGGACCTACGCGCAATTATAAGAAATCTGGTAATTGACTAACTTACAAGACCACGCTACCGGTATTAACGAACTGCGAGTCTCTATTTCTTGCGTGGGCGCACTTACAGAGACCAACCAAAATCAACCACGAACCTGGTCTCGGGTCTCGGGTTCGCTCTGAATGCCGTTCAGGTTGTCCACCGCCTTACTAATAGAGGCATTGATAAAAATCTTGTCATTGCTCAGGCTGAGTCCTGGGGCAAAATAGATAATGTTGCCGCCACTATGGCGTTCAGACTCACCAGCGATTTTGACGTTGTCGCGCCACCCTCCATTCACTTCAAACACAAAATCGAGGTTCCAGGGTGATTCATTGAAAGGACCGAATTTGGGCAGAGCGTGGCTGGCGGCCAGGTTGTAGTTGAATACATCACCCAGATCTGTGTCCTGCGACCCTTCTGATGCAAAGGTGTAGAGTACATTGCTGTTAATTGTCCAGCTGCTCAATTGTTGAGTAAATGCCAGGCCCAGGAGTGTGTCCCAGGAACCTGAGCCGGGTTGAAACTCCGCTTCCAGCCTTTCCCCATCATTACTGACCTCACCGGTTTCACCGGTAGGTGCCTTGATACCGAAAAGCACTGAAGTGCTACTGCTTGCTCCGCTGAAGAGTTGATAGCTGGCATAAAGGCGAGCATCGCCGAGACCACTTGCAGAACCCAGGTGTTCAATTATCTCCTCTTCCTCTGCGTGAGGTCCGGCTTCACCTTCATCATCGTGATGGGCGGCTTCTACCAGTCCAGATCTGCGAATATTGGCTATTGAGAAACCCAGGGTGAGCCTGTCAGACATGCCATAAGTAAACGCAAATCCCGTGTTGGTAATCGAATCGGTGCCATGCACATCTTCATCGTTCTCTGCGGCGTGCTCGAAATCTGCGTCGCTAATAGCATCGAAATTCACCTGTTGAAATTGCAGGGTGAACCCCATTTTACCTGCATCCATGGGATTGGCAGAGCTGGTGGTGCTGGGGCCCGTCACATTGCCCTGTAAACCGATTGTAGTGTGGTCCGCGAATGCCACCGCCGGCAATAGGCCGAGAAGTCCAATCAATAACTTGCTCGTGTTCTGCATAACTTGAGTACCTGATTTCTGTGTCGAGAAACTAGCAAGGAACATGAGCCTGCGCCATGCGACAAATTGTCGCGCCCTATTGATTCCGGAGACACTTGGGAAGTGATTGTGATTCTATTGACATAGATCAAAGAGTTGAGCGCATAGCTGTTGCGGGCAATCGCTGTAACGAAACAACTTGGATTATCGCAAATAGTTTTTACACCGATCCCTTTTACGCCTAAAATCCCCAGCTTGTTAACTTGCACCGGATTTACGTTCCGGCCGGCAGCCAGGATCAAATATGAATGACTCCACCAATGGCGTAGTAGTTGCTGCGCTCTATCATTTCGCAAAATTTTCCGATTACAAAGCCTTTCGCGAACCTCTGCATCAGCTTATGTTCGAGCAGGAAGTGCGCGGGACATTGCTGCTGGCCATAGAAGGCATCAATGGTACCATAGCCGGACCAAGGCAGGGCATAGATGCAGTAATTGCGTGGCTGCAACAAGATGTACGCTTCGCCAAACTGGAAACCAAAGAATCTTACGTCGATGCAAGTCCCTTCTACCGTACCAAGGTAAAGCTGAAGAAAGAAATCGTTACCATGGGAGTAGACGACATAGACCCGAATCTCATCGTCGGCACTTACGTAGAGCCTTTAAACTGGAATGAGTTGATAAGCGATCCGGACGTGCTATTACTCGATACGCGGAATAAGTATGAAGTTGAAATCGGCAGCTTCGAGAACGCCGTCAATCCCCAAACCGATTCATTTCGCGAATTTCCGGCTTATGTCGAGGCCAACCTGGATCCGTTAAAGCACAAGAAGGTCGCCATGTTCTGTACCGGCGGTATTCGCTGCGAAAAATCTACCGCCTATTTAAAGCAGCGTGGATTTGAAAGCGTATACCACCTCAAAGGCGGTATATTGAAATACCTGGAAGAAGTCCCCGAGAGTGAGACCCTGTGGCAGGGTGAATGCTTTGTCTTCGACAACAGAGTCACCGTCAATCACGATTTGGAGCAAGGTGAATATTATCAGTGTCATGCTTGTAGAATGCCCATAACCGAGCAGGACAAGCAGGGTGAGCACTATCAGAAAGGCGTGAGTTGCCATTATTGTTACGACCAACACAGCAAAGCGCAGCGGCAACGCTACGCCGAAAGAGAGCGGCAGATGCAACTCGCCAGGAACAGGGGCGAAGCGCATATCGGCATGCCCATGCAGTCGGTCATCGAGACGAGGCGACGGCAAAAGCACAAGTTCAAGGCAGAACAGCGTCACAGCGGTAGCTCGAAGTCAGAGCTGTCCTAGTACACAGCCCGCGCCGGTAACGAAGCGTTGCAATAGCCGCGCCTGGGATTTTTGAGTATAGTCTTTCTTGCTGAACGCGAACAGGCTCAGTAGTAAAGGAGCCTCCGATAGTAAAATAATAACAAGGCTACGCTCATGAACCCAACTGCGTCCACGCAAGCTCCTCGCGCGTTCCCCATTTTGCTCGCCCTGATTGCTGCCCCGATGATTGTTGGCGGCATACAGCTGGTATTTCTGGGTGGATCATTCTATTACCTGTTGGCGGGTCTGGTGCTTGCTGCCAGTGCCATGCGCCTGTGGCAGGCAAACCCTATCGGTTCGCTTATTTATGCTGGCTTATTGATTGCTACCGTGGCCTGGGCCCTGATGGAGTCGGGCACGAACCTGTGGGCGTTGGCGCCGCGGATTCTGCCGTTTAGCGTCATTGGACTTTGGTTGCTGACGCCGTGGCAGCGCCGGTCGCTGTACCAGGGAGAGCCGCCAGCGTTATTTTGCTCTGACGTATCCAAAGGGTCGGTGGTAGTGGCGCTGTTGTTAACGATTTTCGTTGTTTATAGTGGCAGCGGCTGTACCCCGTCAGCCCTAGTTGGACATAATTGGCCCATTGCTTAAGAGGTACTTTTAGCTCATCGTCAACCCGAGAGGAAAACGATGATGAGAAAGAAAAGAAGTGCCGAGAAGACAGTTC
>Ga0115002_10000381_pt1 | contig 64069 bp, 39 predicted proteins | sample ArcticOcean_MG_C_8_FD_89576 | JGI IMG/M metagenome (GOLD analysis project Ga0115002, IMG submission 89576) | Marine microbial communities from western Arctic Ocean - ArcticOcean_MG_CB11_86 | ecosystem: Environmental > Aquatic > Marine > Oceanic | place: Arctic Ocean: Canada Basin | collected... | reverse complement strand
TATCAACTACTTGAATTCACCGATGACGTGGATCTGAACCTAAAACTTCAAGAATGGGAAAACACCTTATGAAATGCTTAGATTGAAGCTGAAAACTAATTAAAACTGTAAACCATAGTCCAAAATATCACAGTGAACTAATTTCATCGTGTGACAGATAATTTTTAGCAATGCCAGCATCCCGTTTGCGAACCTTATCCCCCCGCCAATTCGTCAACCCCATATTTGGCTTGATACTGTCTGCACGCTCATGGATAATTTCTGCTGCGGTTTTGCCTGTTATCGCCCAGTGCATTTTGTTTTGGATGGTTGCAAAGAATTTTATGCTGGTCTGTACTGATTGGTCATAATCTACACTCGTTGCATAAATATCAGTTATTTTTTGATAAAAACGGCGTTCAGACGTTCGTATATCCTGAATTCGCCGAAGCAGTTCATCAAAGTAATCGAAAGGCTGATCCGGGTTTTTCAGACGCTCATCATCCATGACAAAACCCTTCACTAAAAATTCGCGCAATGACTGCGTTGCCCATTGTCTGAATCTGGTAGCTACATGGGATTTAATGCGGTAGCCGACTGAAATTATAGCGTCAAGATTGTAATATTTTGTACGGTAATTTTTCCCGTCTGAGGCAGTTGTTAAGTAATCCTTAATAACTGAATTCGACACAAGCTCGCCTTCATCAAATATATTTTTTAAATGTATATTGATGTTCGGTATTGTAGTCTGAAATAACTCCGCCATCAACTTCTGAGTTAACCACAATGTTTCGCCATCAAGCCGGACTTCAATTTTGGTTTTGCCAGTTTCCGATTGGTATATTAGAAACGGCGAGTTAGTCTTTGATATTAATTTGTCAGTCATTTTCCGTTATATGATTTTAACTTACCCACTCAACTCTCGGATTTTAATTCCCCTTTCATTTATTAGGGGGGAAAAGAACAAAACCCTACTTCAAAAGCTGCAAAAACACCCCAGCAGCCACTGCCGAGCCGATCACGCCGGCTACGTTCGGACCCATCGCAGCCATCAACGGGTTGACGCGTCCGCCGGTCTCTTCAGAGATCATCCGCTGTACCACGCGCGATGCCATCGGCACTGCCGAAACGCCCGCCGCTCCAATAGCAGGATTGATCTTGTGACCTTTCTTTAGGAATAAATTTATAAACTTGGCAAACAACAATCCGCCAGCCGTGCTGAAGCAAAATGCTACCATGCCAAGCACCAATATTGATAATGTCTGTAAATTCAGGAAGCTCGCTGCTGACATAGTCGCCCCGACTGTAACCCCAAGGAAGATGGTCACTATATCTATCAACGGACCGCCTACAGTTTTCTTCAGGCGGTCGGTCACACCGCTCTCGCGGATCAGGTTGCCAAACATCAACATTCCCAACAATGGCGCACTGCTCGGGATACCCAATATCGCCACACCACCGGCAATAATCGGAAACAAGATCACTGCGGTTTGCGAAATCGGGCGCGCCTGAGGCATATTGATCGCCCGCTCGGCTTTGGTGGTCAATAGGCGTATTATAGGTGGCTGAATAATCGGTACCAGCGACATATAGGAGTACGCCGAAACAGCTACCGCACCGAGAAGGTGTGGAGCCAGTTGAATCGTCAGAAAGATCGAAGTCGGTCCGTCCGCTCCACCGATGATGCCGATGGATGCAGCTTCCTGAATCGTAAAGCCAAACAGGTAAAACGCTCCGAGTGTCGCAATAAATATCCCAAGTTGAGCGGATGCTCCCAAAAGGAATGTATATGGGCGACTGAGCAACGGTCGAAAGTCCGTCAACACACCCACCCCCATGAAGATCACCGGTGGCAGAAATTCGGTCTTGATACCGTGTTTGTATATGAACTGCATCAAGCCGTGTTCCACGCCTACTCCAGCCTCCATATGACCCAGCGGGAGATTGGCGAGGATAGCACCGAAGCCAATTGGAATAAGTAACAACGGTTCAAACCCCTTATTGATCGCGAGGAATATTAGCAAACCACCAATCGCAAACATCACCATATTTGCCCAGCCGAGGTGGGCAAAGCCAGAGCTTCCCCATAAACTAATTAGGTTTTCCATGCTACTAACCCTTAGGTGAAATCGACATAATCGGCTGATCCGAGCTTACATCATCACCGATCATTACATGAATTTCCTGCACGGTTCCATCGCATGGTGAAACCACCGGATGGTTCGTCTTCATCGCCTCGACCGCCGCTACAGCCTGACCTTTAGTAACCGCATCACCATTTTTGACGTTAAGCTCAACTACTGGGGCTTCACCTTCGAAAGGTGAGAATACATCGACAGCCGAAGCTGTAGGTGAAACCGTAGATGGAGCTGCGGCAACCGGTGCAGGTGCTGTGGCAACTGCAACTGGTGCTCCCAAGCCACCGTGCATGTCAACTGTTACTTTGAATCGCCGTGTTTTTCCACCCTCTACGACTTCGCATGTGGTGGTCAATGGCCCAGCAGGATATGCCGGTGCCATCGGTTGCGGAGGAGTTGGAGGTGCAGGAGCTTTTGAAGCAGCCTTTGCCTTAGGTTCATCTTTCTTTTTGAGCGGTAGGTCAATCTTTGGACGACCCATTAACAGGCGCAGTCCTTCATTTAGCTCGATGTTTTTACCTGGAACCATCGCTGCTGCAACCAGAAAGATTGATTTATCGTCGGTGGGAAAGTCACGTTTTTCCAGCTCAGCCTTGGCATCAGGCAGAATGTTAGGGGCAACCTCAAGAGGATCGCCTTCCAGCGGCTCGAGCTTCAGCTGCTCAGAAGCGAGCTTAACTATAGCCGGATCTGAAGGCAAAGGCGTTTTGCCAAAATAACCGAGTACTGACTTTCCATAACCTGGCTCTATTTTTTCCCATCTGCCATAGAGGATATTATTGAACGCCTGTAGCCAATATTGTTGGCTACCCGGCGTGACACTTGTCCATGCACCGCCTGCCTTGACGACCGTTGGGAATTCTGCCAAAACTTCGCTGTAACGATCCAATATTCCAGCCTTGACCATCATATGAACGTTAGGTCCAATCGCACCACCGGGCATAGGGAAACCAACAACTCGTGCATCCGCTGACGTTACCACCGGATTAAACACATAATCTTTCAGCCCTTCATTAAGCAAAGCCTCTATCTCTCCCATCTTTGTCTCATCAATATCAAGGCTGTATCCGGTTCCTTTCAAGGCATGAGCCATCGAGCGCACATCAGGCTGACATGTCCCGCTTGCAAGCGGTCGTACTGCAAGGTCGATTCCGTCGGCGCCACCCTCAATTGCTGCCATATAGCAGGCGACTGATGTTGAGGCAGTATCATGATTATGGCACCACAGTGGAACCTCGGGTGGGAGCATCTTCTTTATCCCTTTGGTCGCTTCATAGACAACATTGGGTGCTGTAGTTCCGCTCGCATCCTTAAGACACATCGAGTCGAAGTGCATCCCGCTGTCAATAATCTTCTTGGCGACACCAATGTAGAATTCCGCAGTGTGTGCGGTTTTGGACTCAAATGGAAGCCCCATCAATGCCACACAGACTTGATGATGCATTCCAGAATCAACAATTGGCTGACCGGTTTTGTGCAACAGATCCACATCGTTCATAAAGTCAAAATTGCGATCCCAAGTTGTACCGTAGCGTTTATGTAAAACTGCCTGAAGCTCAAGAGCTTTTATGTTCTGAGTGGTCAGGGTTACACCACTGATGGATCGTGTTAAAATTTGCAGTTCTGGATCAGGTCCAACCGTATCGCGAATAATCTGCATAGTCTCAAAAGGATCTTCACCACAATAGAAATACGGAGCTTGATAGCGGGCTCCTCCACCAAATTCAAAGTGATGAATTCCAGCATGGACAGAAGCCTCTAAAGCGGGTAGCAAATCTGCAATTCTTGCTTTCCCACCAAACATACTCTGTAGCCCATCTCTAAAAGTAGTAAACATCACACGAATCTTTTTGGGGTTATCTGTGTGTATCATTTTTCTCCTCTATTCGAATTACTGTTGAGTTAGGAAACAATTTACTATAAACTACATTAATCGCAGCGACATGAGCTGCGGATATAGAATCTTCAATTTTAGAGAATATCTTTGTCATGAATTTCATCACAACAGCGAGCAGGGTCAATAGCGAGAATACAGCGATAAACGCTGTCATACAAATCTTAATTAAATTATACTCTTCCACCTAAACACCTATTTAAATTTAATAATTATGTTGGCTTTATCGTGGACAACAATTTTTAGTTTAAACAAATATGTAATGCCAACATACCTATCTGAATATAAGCAGGAAGTGGTGGATATAAAATGAGATAATTTATATTTTGTAACTAAAGGTACGATTTGTACTATTTATTGCTGATTATTTAGAGGATAATTATATTTCTATTATTCCATCTCGCCACGCATCCGGACAAATTTATTAAAAATTTTTGCATCCAGTGCAGGACCAACAAGGTCCTTCATCATTTGTAAAGCAGGAAAAGCGTCGCTGGCTTCACGATATGTTCTCTGAGTAGTTAAAGCATCAAATATATCAACTATCGAAATAATACGAGCATTGGTTGATATTAATTTATCCTCTAAGCCGCCTGGATAGCCTTTACCATTTAATTTTTCATGGTGGTGCAGGACTGGATCTAAGACGCTTTCAGATACCTCGCCGCTCTGTCTAAGTGCCTGATAACCCAAATTTGGGTGCTGTTTGAGTTCTTCAAATTCTTCCGATGTCAGCGGACCATCTTTATCCAATAATTTCGGTTCAATGAAACTCTTGCCCACATCATGAAACAACCCCGAGTACCCAAGCTCATACGGCTCAGGTCCCATGGAATACCCAAGTCTTCGACCAAGCGAAACTGCGAATGTCATCACATGCACCGAATGTGTGTAAGTGTGATAATCAACTGAACTGATAGAAATAAAATTTTTAATTGCTTTAGGGTCAGAGACTATCACGCCAACAGCTGTATTCACCACAGATTGCGCTGCTTGGACGGCTTCGCTGGAGCGAGGGTCAACCATCATGGTTCTCACCATGTAAGATGTAGTCTCATAGAAACACTCCATCTTTTTAACTGAATCTAACGATTTATCCGCCAGTGTTTGCCGTAAATTTGCCTCAAGATACCGATGTAATCGGGTTGTATCGGCCGGATTAATAAATATGTGGGTGTGTTTGTTCTCGCGTAGGCGATCTCGAACATTTTTTTAAACTTAAGTCCGGGTTCTCTATATTTGACGTACCTGCTATCTCTTACTTTAAGATAAAATTGGCAATCTAAAATGGCATCTGCTCTTAGCGAATCTAAGGGTATCGCAATAAATTCATTCGGGACGAATTTTACTTATAATTCTCTAATATCGTGTGAGGTTACATCAGCCATTCTTCACACTCTTTTTTTCAATATCAACTTGTGACCTTACGATCCAGGCATCTCTATAACCATTTGCCTTGATGTGGCTCAGTAGTTCCATAGCCTGCAAACGATGGACAAAATTACCTGCCCGAACTTTATATTGTGGTGCCTCATAAACTAGATAAACAGAAATACCTAAATGGGACTCAGCGGTAGTCTTAATTTCAATTGCTTTATCCTGCTCGTGACCTGCAAATATCTGAATCCGATATCCCGTAACCTTCACAATTTCACTTGTTTCGAGAATTGAAGCTTGCAAATTGCTCTCATTGATGGTCAATAAGTACGGACTGACACCCAAATCGGGCTTGCCACTCCATAATTTGGGACGATTTTTATCCAGCAATCGCAAGTCTTCAGTCTGAAGAGGGGCGACAGACCAACTTCTATCATTAGAAGATACAACACTCTGATCACTACTGTGACTAACTGCGCCTACTTGGCTAAGGCTCGCACAACTTATAAAACTGAGTGACCACAGGCATATCAAAGCAATAATTAATTTCATAAACATCGTGTAAATATACATATATTTGAACGCGCAATCAAGCTAATAAAATGAATATACGTTCCACATATTCCAGTGATCTATTGTTTCTATAAAATACTATTGATGTCAAACAATATTAATACTTGAAAAGTATTATATTTAAGATTCACAGATGGTCGTTTACAATAATTTATTTTTACTTAAATGGAGTAACACAGTGTTTAATCAAGGAAATAATCAACCTGATCGCTCGACAATGAGCGAACTTTACCAAAGCGTGCGTACATTTACGAATGAGCTTTGCAAGCCACTGAAAACTGAAGATTTCATCCCACAGTCAATGGCTGAAACCAGCCCTGCTCGATGGCAAATTGCCCATACCACCTGGCTGTTTGAACAATTTATACTTATCAATTACGTACCCAACTATATCTCCGTAAATCCACAGCACAATTTTCTTTTTAACTCATATTATAACACAATCGGTGACCGAACTGTTCGTCATCATCGTGGATTGATGACCCGCCCCACATTGTCAGAGGTGTGGGAGTATCGAAATATTATTGACTCGCGGATTCATAATTTGATTCATGAAGTGGACAACGATAATTTTGATGGGTTGTGTGAATTAATTTTGATTGGCATGAACCACGAGCAACAGCACCAAGAACTGATGTTGACAGATATTAAACACTTATTTTCTCTCAACCCGATGCATCCAATCTATAAAAGTATTCCCGATGATGCTGTTAATTTTAAGCCTGATAGCTTAAAATTCATACACATATCCAAGGGAGTATATGACGTTGGTTATACCGGTAATGAGTTTTCCTATGATAACGAGCACCCACGACACAAGACATTCCTCCATGGATATAAAATTGCAAATAGGTTAATCACAAATGCGGAATATTTGGAATTCATGGCTAAGGGTGGATACGAAAATCATAAGTTTTGGCTTGACGATGGTTGGTCCAAGGTCAATGAAAAACACTGGAATTGCCCATTGTACTGGTTTAAAGAAAATGATGAATGGCACACTTTTACATTTAACGGAGTAAAATTATTAAAATTAAACGAGCCTGTTTGCCACATCAGTTTTTTTGAAGCAGATGCCTACGCACGCTGGGCAGGGTATAGGCTTCCAACAGAACATGAATGGGAAATCGCATGTAAACCAATACCAATTGATGGAAATTTTGTTGACAGTGGCTTGTTTCACCCTACAGCCATAAACAATCAAATGACAGACAATGATGTGATTGGTCAGGCATATGGTGATTTATGGGAGTGGACATCCAGTCCTTATCGTCCTTATCCTGGATATAAAGTTGCCGAGGGAGCAATCGGTGAATACAACGGTAAATTTATGAATAATCAATTTGTTCTCCGCGGTGGATCATGTGCTACCTCGCAGAATCATATCAGACCAACCTATAGAAACTTTTTTCACCCTCACACCCAATGGCAATTCTCTGGGATTCGATTGGCAGGTGAGAGTTAAAATTAATTATCAATGTTATTATATCCATAAATAGCAGTATAAACGTTTCCAGCTCAGTTGGACGTGGAAGGGTTTTTACATTAATAAATAAAAACATTGAATTTAGATCTACCATAAGCCAAGAAGGATATTTGGTTAAAAAATTGGAAAGAGTCTTTGATTTTGACGGATATACTGTATTAGTAGTTGAAGATATTGAATTAAATCGTAAATTAATAGGTGCAATGCTTGAAGAAACTGGGATCAACATCGTTCAAGCTATTCATGGTGCAGATGCAATCAAAATACTTGAGGCACACCTGCAGCCAGACATCATCCTAATGGATGTGATAATGCCAGTAATGGACGGAAATGAAGCAACGGCTAAAATAAATAGCGTTGATCAATACAAAAATGTTCCTATCGTTTTGTTGACTGCTGGTGCATTGAAGGGACAAATTGAAAGTGCTCGTAAGGCAGGTTGTGACGAAATTATTCTTAAGCCTATTAATTCTGATGAATTATTAAACATCTTAAATAAATTGCTGAATAATGCAAATATTGCCGATAATTAGATTTTTACAAGGTTATATATTACGATTGGACTGAAACTCATTTATTCTCAATATCTATATTTTAATATTAATATCTATTATAGTGAATGAACGATAATAAAATTTCTAATATGAGGGTATTAATCCTAACTAACATGTACCCAAACCCTGCTGAGGCACATAGCGGGATATGGCTCCATGATATAGTAAAAGATCTGCAAAAAAAGGGTTATCAATTTCAGGTAGCCTTTTCGGTCCCCACGCCTCCTTTTCCTTTTAGCCTTATAAAAAAATGGAATAAGTTCAGCCGTCAATTTCCAATTCATCATAATATTGATGGTGTGCCAATCGATTTTTTACGTTACTACACATCATATAAATTGATTCCTTACAGGCATCAAGGCACGGCTTATATGCTAAGCCAGACAAAACATCTTCGTCATATAATTAAAGATTTTAACCCAAACATGCTGTGGGCTCAACCCTCATTGCCTAATGGCTGGGCTGCAATGAAGATTTCAAAGAGCATGAATATTCCATATGTTGTGGCTGTTCATGGAGCAGATATTAACGTGAGTGCAAATTTACCCGGTGGCGTTCTAAAATTAAAACAGATTTATGAGTCCGCAACTTCTGTAGTATCAATTAGCCAAAGACTGAATAGAGAGGTCAATAATATAGCACCATTGGCAAATCGTAAATTAGTTTATTTTGGGATAAATCCAGATTCCTTTAAGCAGGCAAGAGAAATTCGCCAACAATTTTTGCGCAGTTCCAAAATGGATGAGTCATTGCGTGTTCTATCTGTTTCTAACCTGATCAAAAGTAAAGGAATTCAATACAATTTTCAGGCTGTGAGCAAACTGGTGGACAAATATCCGAAAATTGAATATACTATAGTTGGTGACGGCGTATATCTTAGTGAACTGAAAAAATATGCCTTCGAGCTAAACGTGAGTGATAATATACGATTTGTTGGACGGATCAATCATGACAAGGCACTGGGAATGATGGCACAAACCGACATATTCGCCCTCCCAAGCTATTTAGAGGGAATGGGGATGGTTTATCTCGAAGCGATGGCACTCGGAGTGCCCGTCATTGGAATCAGAGGTCAAGGAATCGAAGAGGTGATTGACCACAATGTCAATGGCATCCTTATTGAACCACACGACTCCAATGCTCTCGCCAATGCAATCGAACAATTAATCACTGATTCAGCACTTAGTCGAAAAATCGGATTGGCTGCAAGGAATCATATTTATGAGAACTTCGCCTGGAATACTACCTGTGAACAGTTTGATAAAATATTCCGTGAGACGATCACAAAATAAACTATAAATTATTTTATCTACTCCTCAGGGTAGATCAGCTCATCATCTGCTGACATTTTAACCTGATATCCACGCCCCTCATGTAGCGGAGGAATATTATTAAACTGAAATTCGGGTGAATAAAAATTCCCAAATTCATCCTTCACCCTAATTAGATTATCAATGACTCCTTCAAAAGCGTCAATCACTTCAAGTTGGTAATTGGGATAGTAGGATATAATTTGCCAGCTTTCTATCAGCGCAATCGGGGTCTGTGCTTGAATGGATTCACCTACAAATATAAGTTCGTCGTTTTCAGTTACTTTTACCTGATAGCCCTCTGACATTACCCACTGCGGAATATTGTTGAAATTGAATTCAGGATTGTAAAACCTTCCGAGGTAATCTTTTACAACTTCCAAATTCCCTCTATCGTCCAGATCTTGGAAAATATTGATTATGTTTACGTCCTCTAAGATTACATTGGCTGAGATAAAATTCCAACCAGCAATCAACTCTACAGTAAGCTCTTCGACAGGTCGTTCAACTCCGACACGCCATCGTGCGCTGATTCCTTGCTGTACTCGCTGAATTTCAAGAATCTCTACACCAGCATCATCCCCACCATAACTTAGGCTGTTTGGAGTTGTATCAGCATTGAATGTGCGATTATTTGTGTTGCCAGGATATGGATCACCAGCATCGCCATAATTTTCAAAAGTCTCAAGATCCCAATCCCCATCAGCTTGCTCGAGGGCTACAATATTATGAAGATTACCTTCATGATCAGGCCACCATGGGTTTGCGTTATTCTCCATATCGGTATCAATATGATACACTGTTAAGCCAGATGCTGGAATAGCTCCATCAAATCCCGTTCGTGTGCGGTACTCTGCGATAAAATACTCATTACCGCGTTGATCAGGATTCCATAAAACCACTGCATCTCCCTCAGACTGAACAGGCGGAAGGATAAATTCATCATCAAATTCTAATTCGCGCAAAGTTAGCCATCCCAATTGTTGTTTCGACCAAGCGTCAAAATGTGTTGGTCTATTGCCATCTCCGCCCCAGCTTCCTGCTGCCATCATCGACCACAATCCTAAGCCAGCAGACTCATTTTCTATATCATACAAGTCTGGCAAACCAAACATGGCATGACCAAGCTCATGCCCAAAAACGCCAATTTTTCCGTTTTCTGGAACTGCTGTGTAGCGACGAAATCTTACGCCGTCAAATTGATCATTAAATCTGACTTGCCAAGCGTGTGACCAAATCAAATCTTCATTATCGGGCTCCTGTTCAGCACCTCCGCCTGCATGAACAATAAAGATAGCTTCAACAACCCCATCACCGTCATTATCGTAATCAGAATAATCAACATCATCATCCGCCGCGCGAATTGCATCTTCGGTTAGTCTTTGGGCGTTTTGAGGATATCCTCCAAGTCCATATCTAGCGTTCACATACCAAGCGTAATCTTGTGGCATCCTGTACCATCCCGAAACTTCGCCAATAATATTAACTTCGCCGAGAGAATTATCTAGATACCAATCACGCATACTGCCCGTATCGTATTCGTCAAGACTAAACAGTAACTCACTAAAGTGGTTGGGGGAATAATTATCTTGATCAGCCTCATTGTCGTCAAAGTCAACCAGAATAATCATAACTTTAAGATCTATCTCGTCTGCATCGTCCCTTCTAATCTGAGCCATATTATTTAAGACGTTAATACCACCTGAGTTAAGACCGCGTTCACCCGCTTCTCGAAGGATATTAATTACTCTTTCTTTATCCGCTTGATTTGTACGACTCCATGCATCGGGATTTGGAGGCATTGCATTTATGTTAATACTGATACAAATGATCAGAAAAGCAAAATAATTTAATTTTAAGTTCATAGAAAATAACAAATATAGTTTGATTTTTATTAAAGTGACACATGTCAACACTTGCTTGTGCAAATATTAGCATTAACTTATAAGTTAATAAAATGTTTAACAAGTGTCGTGATGTAGAACAAAGTTATATTTAATAATTAATAATTTATAGACACTTAGCAAATTGAAAAGAAATTAAATTAGAAAACTGAATTGGCTATGAGAAAAATATACACCCAAAAATATAGGAATTGTGCCGTAGCACATATTCATCTAATTCCATATGTGGGTGAATATGGATTCTGATAAATTACTTAATCACACACTTATGGAAAAACTCGGCATCAACATGCACAAGCATATGCTAACACTACTCTCTATTGATGCGATGTCTATCGCCCTCGCATACTGCACGGGCTTTCTTCTTCGTTATCCAATCGAGGAATGGAGTAAGCTTATCGTTGATGTTTATGTGTATTTACTTATATTTATTCCACTTGGATTAGTAATATTTTTTATTTCAAGGATGTACCGCACTCTTTGGCGATATGCGAGTGTAGATGCTGTGTTTATTATTGGCTTTGGAACGCTGGCAGCCATAATTGTGCCTGCGTTGGTACTAATTGCCATGAAGGGTCTGATATTCCATTGGTCAGTGTTTGTCATTCAGTGGATGGTTCTTTTCCTGATAGTAAGCTTAGGCAGATTTTCTATTCGTGTAATAAGGTCAATGGGCACACCCAATACTGGAAATGGACGAAAACGAATATTGATCTATGGTGCGGGCGATGCTGGAGAAATGATTTGCCGTGACTTGCAACGCAACAGATACCATAATTTTCAATTAATCGGTTTTATCGATGATGATAAGAGAAAACACAATCAATCAATCCATAGCATGAAAATATTTGGTGGATTAGACCAAGTTGGTAGAATCGTCGCCGAAAACCATATCGACGAAATTGTTGTTGCAATGCCCAGTCTTCCTGGTGACCAAGTTCGTCAGTTACTGGATTTTTTAAAAGATAAAGTTAACAGCAGAGTCAAACTTGCAACCGTACCAGGAATTTCGGAGTTAATTGACGGAATTGTGACCTTTCAACAGGTGAGACAATTTCGTATTAGAGACCTATTACGAAGGTCACCGGTCGAATTGGACACTATGATTGTTGAGAGTATGATCAGGGGGAAAACGTTGCTCATCAGTGGGGCAGGCGGTTCTATCGGTGCTGAAATATGCAGACAAGCAGCTATATTTTCACCTGCTAAATTAATAATGTTTGACATCAGCGAAGCGAGCTTATATGACATCAATGAGGAGATGTCGGAGCGTTTTGGCGATATTCAGCTTATTCCCATAGTTGGAGATGTTGGTAACGGTTCTAGTGTTAATCAAGTTTTCGAAGCACACGAGCCACAGATAGTTTTCCATGCAGCTGCATACAAGCACGTTCCCATGATGGAAAAAAATCCTTGGTCAGCAATAAGAAATAATGTTATGGGAACAAAAACGTTGGTGAAAATTGCTGCCAAATACAAGGTTGAAAAATTTGTCATGATCTCTACCGATAAGGCTGTACGTCCCTCCAGCATGATGGGTGCAACCAAAAGATTGTGTGAAATGATCGTTCAAGCACAAAATAGAGACCATGAATCGGTCTTCACTATGGTTCGCTTTGGAAACGTAATGGGCAGTTCAGGGTCTGTGATTCCAAAATTTGATCGGCAGATAAAAGCTGGTGGACCCGTTACCGTAACTGATCGTCATGTTACAAGATTCTTTATGCTCACATCAGAAGCTGTGCAATTGGTAATGCAATCAGCAACACTTAATCAGGACAATGCTATTTACATTCTCAATATGGGTGAGCCAGTAAAAATTGTAGATCTCGCTACAGATATGATTAGACTATCAGGACTCGAGCCAAATATTGATATTAAAATCGAGTTTACTGGACTACAAAAAGGCGAGAAGCTATACGAAGAATTGTATCACACCGGTGAAGGTGTTGATACGTCGATTGAGAAGATTTGGGTTTCGCCAGCTACATCTCCATTACCCATGAAGTTTCAAGAGCAAGTTGAAAATATGCTGGAAAATTGTTATCGTTATACTCGAGAAGAGCTATATTTACAAGTTCAAAACTTAGTACCTGATTTTACCGGCATTGTTTCCTCTAAAGGAAGGAGCCCTCGAAATCGTAAGTCTAATAGAGGCAGTCAAAATCCGTCAAGGTTAAAATCAGCCTGATTAACATAGTAATACTATACGAATTTAGCATCATTGTTTTTTAAGCAGAATTTACCTCCTTTCCGAAGTGTTCTATTTGTTTGCACAGCAAACATTACGCGCAGTACAACTGCAGAAGCCCTGTTCAGATCACACATGAAAGATTCTTATGATAAGTGGAATGTTAACTCTGCGGGCGTAAAAGCTCTTAAAGGAAATCTGATTAGAAGAGGGGCAATTCCACACGATGCGGTAAGATCATACTTACGAAGAGAAGAAATATTACCACTTTATATCCATTATTCTCAGCAAATCACCAAAAAATTGTTAAGTCAATATTACTGGATTCTCGTGATGGAGAATGCTCATAAAGAGCGCATCAATAAACTCGGAGTACCTTTAGAATCACGCATGTTCACAGTCAGGGAGTTTGGCTTAAAGAATCCTCCCCCTGACATAGATATGCCCGACCCCACCGGTGCAGATTTTAAGGAGTCCTACGAAAAAGTTTTTGATACTATTAATACAGAGATCACACGCATAGCCGATGTATTAATCAGCAAAGTCATCGAGCTTGAAGATTCTAATTATGAGTAATAATTTATAATCCTATCGCAGAAAAATTAATTTCTGCGTCAATACATTCTCAGATGATGAAAGCCTTACCCAATATACTCCAGAAGATATATTACTTGCATCCCAGACTGATGTATAGTGTCCTGCTTCTACCCGTCCATCAGTTAGCAGAGCAACTTCACGACCCGAAAGATCGAAAATTTTCATTGATATATGGCTTGATACCGGAACACCATAAGAAATTTGAATTGTTGAGTTAAACGGATTTGGAAATCCTTCTGCAAGATAAAACTCTGCTGGAAGTGCTGATGGATTAAGAACAGATAATACCACAATTTCATTTTCAGAATATATAAAAGCTTCACCAACCTGAAAATATTCTGAAATTAATTCAATCTCTTCATTGCTGTTTCGTCGATTAAGTTTTAATGTAAATGGATCACCTTTATTCAAACCATATTTTTGAACTGTATTCTTTTCGCTTCCCCATATAGCCATGCCACATTTGCCGGCTTCGTTTATTGTTCCAATTCCGACTTGTTCACCGTCGTAATCATAAGCAATAACTTTATCCCCCTGTTTTGCTGGCGTACCCACAAACTCGGTAATCAATATGCTCATATTATTATCAGTTTGTTTAAAATTGGGTTTATCGGAAAAATCTTCACCGTTTGACCAGATGGCAAGAACCTCATCCTCAACCTGTTCGGGATAGTTCAAGGTAACGTCCTGATCAACTTTTACATAATAGCCTTGTGACTCTCGCCACGGTGACATATTGGAAAAGTTAAACTCAGGGAGCATAAAGTCGCCAAAAATATCTTTGGCAACAATGACATTGTCGATAATTGAAATCAGTGGACGAAAATTTGGCGCATCGGCGCTAATCTCAAATTGAGGATAGTAGGCAATATAATTCCAACCCTCAATAAGTGGGATATCGTTGTCAAAAGGAATCCTGTTACCGCTCCATGACGCTTCGACTTCTTGATCTACCTTTACCATATAACCCTGGTGCAGATCCCAATAGTCAATATTATTAAATCCAAAAGCGGGCAAATAAAAATCTCCAAACTGGTTCTTCATTACTGCTATATGGTGACGCTCATCATCAATCCACATGTTATCCGTCATCAAAATTATATCAGGACCCGGACTGTCGTCATTGGCATAGAATTGCCTATCTGGCGAAACGTTAAGCGAAATCATGTTCCAACCCTCTAAAAATGAGATTGTTTGTTCGCTTTCTCCTTCCCCGAATATTTGCAGGGAAATTGATATAATTATATCTTCACCTGCAGCATTGTGACGTATTGCGAGTTCACCTTCAAGCTCAATACCAGCTGGAATACCCGCTGAATTAAATGTTAAATTGATTTCCTGATTATCATCGGGGTCAATATGTCCTTCTTCAGGATTTACGATCATCCAACTACTGCGATTATCAAGTTGCCACAGTTCCAGGCGGTCATCGCGGGCATCATTTGCGATGAGCATCATAACCCAGCTATAATACTCATATTCCGCTGAGACGAACATTCCTAAGGCTCTGCCATCGCGTTCTTGACCTAAGTCTATAACCTGCTCGACATCTCCAGTTTCGGTATTAATCTTGTTAATAATCATCAATCCATCTGCGGGATTAGTGAATACATACAAGTTATGTCCATCGGGATCTTCAGGATAATATGCCAAGCCATAAGATCGCATATTCTGCCGGTTAATATTCTCAATCTCATTACCTTCACGATCAATGCCGATAAAGTTGCTGGTAATGTTTCCAACCCATAATAACTCTCGGTCAGGGTCCCATGCGATATTTTTAGTTGGGTTTAAAGGTCCTTCAAATGATTCCATCAGCTCGCCATCTGGAGTGAAACCATAAATCATATTGGCTTCCGCACCCCAGATCAGCTCACCATCAAAAGCAAGATCAGACATCCCATAGCGGGACTCTCCAAATTGATCAAATGTTTCGATCAACTCACCATCACGACTGTAAACATACACGACAGGGTTATCTTCACCCGCACCGGAAATGTAAAATCTATCCGCAGCGAACACTACCCCATATATCCTTGAATCATCAAATTCTTCACCAACATGATGTTCTTCTCGCAATTCCCAGGGGTCATACTCCTGCTCTACTACGTTACTCATTACTGCAAGCCAATTCAGTCTGCCGTCTCCCTCATTAGAAATTTGAAATGAACTCTCATGCTCTTCGCCAACTGCAATCTGTGCTCTTATTCTATTTTCTGCAATGACAATTTCGGGGTGCAATAATGCAAAATCGTTCTCAATTCCCTCGTCCTCACCAACCTCTAAATCTGTGTGGGTTGAATCGTTATATCCATCTGCTGAAGCGGTAAGGGTGAATATCAAATTCGCTGGAGAGAATTCAATTTCATAGCTTCCATCCTCTGCTGTGACCGCTGTTGAACCAAGACTACTGAGAAGCAACGCTCCGGCAATTGCTTCACCGTTGGATGCATCCGTCACTCGTCCCGTGATGCTGCCTGTAGCTGTCAGTATGGATGTCGTAAACATTATTGCCCGCTCATCTATAAGTCGAGCTGCGCCACCTGCCAATTGCCCTCCATATAAATAAGTAAATCCATCGGTTTGATCAGGACTTCCCAATCCAACCGTAGCAAACGGTGTATCCCACGCCTGAAAACACGATCTGTTATCTGTCACATCCAGATATTGAAATACTATATCACCATCACCTGTAAATGATTGATAATGCTCGGGGTCGTAAAGGATGACTTGAAATGTTTCCAATGGTTCGTTATTTCCATTTGGTCCAAGCTTCCTCATATGTGACCACTCGACAATAAAAAGATGATTATCCTCATCAAAATAAGTATATATACCACCATTATCTGTGGTTAACAGGTCTTCCCAAAATGGACAAATCATCCCTGGGGCTACCATCCCTGATGGAATTAGTCGGTTGCGTCCGGTAAATAAATCGCTACAATCTCCCATTGCCATCCAACCGTTGGTGCAAATGGTGACCACATCGAAATCCTCACCATAGTATTGGAAGCTAAATGGCAATTCCATTGCAAGGCTTTCATCGTCCTCCTCACGAACATCTTCCAATCCGGTATCATCCCCCGGTCCACGTCGTCTCGGACTGATTTCAATCCATTCGTATTCGGGAAATACATACCAATCTGTATCGGTGTCATCCACGCATATGTAACCATAATTGTCCGGTCCAAAAGGCTTGTCAGATTCTGTCTCACCTATGGGTAAGGATATAAACGCTGTGTCAACAAAGCCGGTTTCACTCTCTAAGATTAAGGCTAAATTTACTATTGCGCCTGGAATTTGATATATATTTGAGGATAAATTAAAGGTGCTCCTCGATCTCCGGGATACTCCCGGTGAAATTGCACTAAAACTGCTTTCATTGGATGTAACATTTATCGAAGGTGTCAGGCTGATCAATGTGGCATCCAACTCTCCAGCTCGATGATCTCCTATATTACGAATCCGGAGGTAGCACCGTGCTTCGTCTCCCGGCTCGAGTGGGTCATTGAGCCAATCTAAGGAAGTTATTACTATCTCTGGTCCCTCAACTTCCATCGAAATAGAGCTGCGCCAGCTATTCTCTCCCGATGTTACAAGAACATCAAATACAGCGTCTTTCTCGGCTTGCATTCCCCCACCGATTTCAACCACAAATATAACCTCGACTGACTCACCTGGTTCAGGGGCATCCTCTATTCGAATAACATCGTCAGCAACAATAATGTGCTCTATGGTAGGAATCAATTGCACGTCGATTGAGTTTTCAGGTGAGCTTTCACCCAAGCTTGTCACCTCGACCGTCAGCTCAATAATTTCTGTGGGATTAGCAGTACCGTCATCGTTTCCGCTGGATGCACCTTCATCATCATCATCCACCGAAAACCCAGAAGCACCTACAAACATCTCTGCATCTTCTACAATTAAATCTATCAGCTCAGGCATTAGATTATGTCCCGTAATGGTGAGCATGACCTCACCGTCGGCGGTCCAATCTGGATCGAGGTTGAAAACTACAATGCCATCACCATCGGTAAAACTGGAAATTTGGAATTCTCCCGCTTTGTATAAGCATACTCTGGCATTAAATGCAGGCTGATCGTTATCGCTGTAAGTCACTGCAATCTCAAATCGCGAATCTCCAGTACGTATTGATTCTGGATGAGCTATATCCAAACCACGTGGCGTATCAGTATAAAGGTCAACAGCAGGATCGCCCATTAAGTTGAATATATATACTTCACACACCCAAGCAAGCAGTCCTCTATTTTCAGGATGCTGAATATCATCGTAGTCGGAATAATTTTTATAGAGTTCCGTCTTACCATTCATGAGCCCCCACCCTTGCCAAGGAATATTCATGGCAAAAAATGCTCTGAATGTCCCAGTTGCAATCAAGTTATTATAGGCAGTATGTGTGGCACCAGCAGCACCTACCGCACCGATTGCTCCACCCCTGCCACTATATAAAAATCTCTCTGTGTAATAATAAGGGCTTGAAACATGTTCACCATAATCACCGGTATTACAAGTTGCCAGCATTACAAATGGTAACATCCGACCATTACGAATTTGATCGACATCATCGAATCTAAATCCGTTCATAAATGTCCACCCACGATAGGTAAAAAACGATAACCCGTCTTGGATGTTATCCATGATGAATTCTCTGCCCTGAGGGCGGGGATTTTGAGGTGTCCAATACAATTCGTTAATGTCGTCAAAATCATTGCGTAGCATCAAATCTTTTGTCCAGCGACACATATCAATTGAAGATGTTCCGCTTCGATTATCACCAGCAATAAATCCAGCTCTCTTTTGCCACCCCCGATCATCACCATCACCAATGAATGGATCAGATTCATACTGAACGGTTTTTTCAACTATATTTTCCAACATCCCCAAATTAGCGAAAATCAGCCTCCCAATTGCAGCGTCTGCGATCAGATCGTCACCATCTAACATTACATAAGGATGGTCAGACTCATAAGGATAATTTACGCCCGCGCGCATATCCCAGAATGCCATGGGGAAGGGACCATCGGTATCCCCGCAGATGACAATAAACTCAGGTGGAACTTCCCAATCATCATATGCTGCTTGAATGGCGTTTTTTATTGCAGCATTGCTACCGTTATTCTGAACTCGGATGATCTCAACTGTCCATCCCATACGCCTTCTCCACTCGATCAACGGTTCGAGCGTTTCCAGAGCTTGATTCCATGTGTTGCCTACACCAAGTACATATGCAATTGAACCATTGCGCAAACCGACATCTTGAATTTTCATCGGTGGATTGATAACCAATTCTCGCAGGATAGTCTCAGCAGCAATTGATGGCTTTGTATTTTTTGAAGCATCGACAATGTTAACCCGATTATTATCACTGGTGAAATCGAGCTCAAAATCAAGCTCTTCAACTATTTCTAATTCACCGGTAGTACGATTCCACCGCAAAGGATTGATAATTACGGGCAGGATGCGATTGCCTCGCAGAATTGCGGGTTTACCTATCCTCACAACTTCCGGAGGCCAAAATCCACTTGATTGCATGTATTTTGCATTCCATTCGCCCTCTGCTTGGGCAAAAAGATAATTATCATTGTCGCCAAATTGATCTGGCTCCCAATCAGGATCAATAGTTTGCATCTGAATAATCACATCGGGCTCAATTCGGCTGGATATGTTGTTTACAATCAGATCAACTCCAGCTTGACCCGGTATCAGCACAAACTTTGTAAAGTGCGGCAGATCGGGAAAGCCGGGATTAACAGCTTCGGACTGATCTTCAAATTTATAACTCTTTACTGCTGAATCGTCAAATAGCTCAACGTTGCCTATAAGTTCTTCAAGACGATAACTGATCAAAGCCCGACTGTTGGTAATTTCGGTCAGGTCAACCATGGATTTAGATGTATATACACCAGAATGCTTAGCGGCATTTGCTTCTATTGTGCTAGAAAGCAAGTTCAGTATCAATAAAAACTGAAATGATATTGTTAGTATCTTAAAAAAATTAGCAGTCTTCAGTTTTAGCTCCTTTGGTTATTGCGTACTATCATGGTAATGTAACGTTAAATTAGACAAAGTTGTGTAACCTTCATCACAATCTAGGTTATACGTAGTGTATTAAGTGGATAAGGGAAATTGCATGGATAAGTATTACTGAGATGGGTCAGCCTGAATTTTGGCAATGATTTTCTTGCTCTCCCTTACTCTGGTTTTATCGAATGTAACTTGAGATAAGCTACTGATAGCCTCAACATATTTGCCTGCACTAAACATTTTTTTCCCGTGCTCAAAAGCCTTCGTGGAGAACTCATCTAAAAAATCAATTAATTCCGATGAATTTGAGGCAATTAACTCTGCCAATTTAATTTCTGGTACCGACATCTTGCGATAAGCAGTCTCCACTGCATGATCCTTTGATGCTTTGTGAATTCCATTTGATGTAAATTGAAGGCTACCGATGCTTTTTCCCTCAGCAGACATAATCAGCTCAAGATTCAGGCTTACTGAGACCATATATTGTATCCCGCGTAAACCATCAATCTCACGATAATCTTCCAATCTAACAATTCCTTTTAGCATTAATGGAGCCTCATTAAGGACAACATGTCCCATTTCCTGCATGGCACTTGAGACCTTGTGAGCGACCAAATTAACCGGCGCACCATTTTCGTCAGTAATATTGATACTTACTGGCAGCGTTACAGTATTCTCGACATCATAATCAAAAGTAACTAAAATGTTTCTCAGATCCTGTTGGAAAACCGGATGCAACCCAATCAAATTGACCCCAATCGAAACTTGACCTTGCTTTTTCCCAAATGCTGATATACGGAATGATACTATACCATCTTCATCGCAAATTCGTGTGTTTGAAAGTTTCCCGGTTTTATCCTGTAATTTGAATTTTACATTTGAGAGCGGGATTTCCGTTTCTGTATCTGACAGAAAATATGCTTTGACCAACAATGGATCAGTCAAGGGATAACCACGCTTTGCGGATTGATTATCACCAGACAGTTTCTGAAGTTTTAGTCTGCCTAACATTCGACGAATTTCCGAAATAATCTCTTGACCACCGGGTAACCCTGATGCAGGATATGCAGAACCGCTTATGGCATGATAAAGTGCTTCACGCGTGGCTATTTCCGATGTGAAATCTATGGTCTCCATAATCAAACCGAGACCAGAAATCATCTTGCCTTGATCTAACAATTCATTGCCATCCATTCTCATCTTTGCAATCGCCTCGCGATAGGTCTTCATTTTGCTATCCAATTGCTCAAGATATACTTTCCTTTGAATCGCCAACATCACATAATGGGTGTTACCATCCATACTCTTTTCAATAGTTTCAGCACCCTTTACACCACCCTCAGTGACCGAATTGATTGTCGAGTTATATTTTGATTTTATACTTTCAACATCCTTATCTAAAAATGATGACAGATAATTACTTGACTCAGATTTGATCGAAACCTCGATATGCTTAATCATATCTGCGAGGGCTTTGTCCGTTGCTACGGCATGTGATTCGCCACTGCCCAATCCAATTAAATGGGATTTTTGAGTTACAAATTTTGTTTTACCACTGATAAACCAATTTGGTGGTTCAGCGATAGGTAGACCACAGAAAATACTGAAATACAGTAAGCATATTATTGCTTTATTGATTGTTTTTCCTCTTCGTTTGTAATTCGTAACGCGAACTAATTGGCTCAACATCCCCAGAATTACACTTATGACAGTATGTGCTCTTTCCTACTCCGTATCTATTTTCAAAACTAACAATTTACGATTAATATTCACTTTATTTAGTGAACCATCAACAAAATTATTTTTAAATGATTTTTTAATTTGTCGATAGAGCTTAGTTGGTTTATCAAATCTGTCCGGGTCACACCAGAGTAAATAGTCAAGTGTCTGAGCAGTTACTATATTTTCTTTATACTTCTTATTTTTTGTGAATTCCTCGAGCATATCAGAGAACACAAATGATATTTCCTCCGATTGATCCGCGGAGAAATTTTCACTTATGGAAACTATCAATTTATATTGAATACCACGCATAAAATCATCTTTCCAGTAAGCGGTGATGCGACTAAGAACCTTGTCGATGCCGTCATTAACTGCACTCTCAATCAGAGCCATTGTCCCCTCACTCGATGAGGGTGAATATCCTGTTTCTGTACCGAGTAGTCTTGCGGTGGTGGTTTCATATGCCCTGACGCTGACCGATGCCTTTTTAGTACCGTGTTTATCGTTCTCGATGTTTACGTTATAGGTGATATAGACATCGCTGCCGATAGATAGAGCGAGTTGATATGAATAATCCTCTGACAGGTCACCAATTGCAAGTTGCGCGGAGGTTAGATTATTCAATTCTGCCTGCTGTTCAGGCACAAGAACATCATATTGCCGAGCGGTGAGGAAACTCTCTATGGCACTGGCAGCATGGGCTTTTTGTGGGTCATTTTTCAGTGCATCAATCGGGTTTTCACCCTTGCTCACCGCAGGTAAGACCATAATGAAGGGCAGTCCCATCATTTCAGCTAAGTTTTTCTGGTCAAATATTATCGAATGGCTGACCAGTTCATCCACAATCATTTTCTTGTTTACTTTGAAAACTTTTTCAATGTGAAGTTCATACTTCTTGTTCTTTTTAATCGGTTTCTTCACCCTTGAAATAAATTCCTGTCCCTCCCAGGCAATATATTTGTTCACGTTACCTGCATCAAAAAATTCTTCTTGTATTTTTTCAAAGCCACTTTTTTCATCGGATGTTTTGAGAAGCGGATCGGTACCTCCAAATAGTACAAAATAAACAGCAGCTCGTCGCGCGTCTAATTCAGCACTGAAGGTGAGGGTCTTGTCGATGTCTTTTTTCTTCGACATGCCTTTTTCCCAATAACCAATCCCTGCGGATCTAACCATCACTTCAGTCGCAGATGTGGATTCAACAAGTGTACCTTGCCGAGACCGCGGTAAATTGCTGGCAACCGTGTATGTCGCCGATGTAAGCATAAGGATAATGCCCAGAAATAGGGCATTTTTTGAAGACAGATTCACGTTCATATAAATTATCGTTCTGAAATTAATTGTTTCGATCAGTATAAAGTAATACTTAGCACAAAAAATAGCAATCGTTACTGATATAGTCTGAAAAAACCTTGGTAAATCTGTGTTTCCATTGCAGTTATCCGCGTGGTTCCCAATGATGCTTAGATTTAATATTCATGCTCAATATTCCCTGTAGTACACCCAAATTCATGCTGACAAAGTAATACGCTGAACTCGCTATTATTATTCTCAAACCCTTCAAATTGGCAACGTATCCCAATAACGACAATAATATCCCTAATAGGATTACAGAGTTTATTGCCATGTAAAATGGGGAGGAAAGTGCTAAGACCATTGATGCGGTACCTACCATAATTAATAGTAGCGGACTTATCCACCTTACCACTTTGTAAAATACGAAGATGAGCATCTGTAATAAGCCGGCTTTTGTAGTCAGCTTAACACCCCGCGGAATTATTGGAATATTATACTTGATAATCCTTTTACGCCGATTATATTCTTGTTCAATCGACATTTCCGTTTCCTCAAATGCCAACCCAAGCTCCGCAAAATCTACCTTGTAGCCCTGACCCATTATTTCTAAGGGAATAATCATATCATCGCTCATGGGAATAGGTCCAATTGGGCGAAACAGATCCTTGCGAAATGAGTATATACCACCATAACAGCCAACAACAATTCCAAGTTTGCCCATTACCATTTTGAGAGATGTTTCAAAATTCCGGTATGTCTGCTCTTTATCCATCTGTTCTGACCCCGCGGGAGGAATTGATTGCTGATTCCCACTCACCGCACCTACTTTGGGATCGGAATATTTATACATTATTTGACGAATCGTGTCTGGATTAAGCATCACATTTGCATCAGTTATCAACACTATCTCCGATTCAAGGGTTGGTATGACCTGGTCAATTATTCCGAGCTTGCCACTTCTCTCCTTCATCTCAAGCAATTCGACCCTCTGCTCTGTAAAGCTGTTGACAATCTCTGTTGTGGAATCAGTAGAATTATCTGATGCAATAATTATTCTAATTTTATCCGCTGGATAGTCTTGCTCTAAGGTGTTGCGTATTTTATTTCCAATGACTGATTCTTCATTCCGAGCGGCAATTAATACAGTGACGGTTGGTAATTCAGAGTGTTTACGTGAATTGGATGGGTCACTGTTACTTTTTCGCACGAAAACAGAAATAATCTGTAGAAAAATATAGATTCCGATGTAATTAATTATCAACAGCGAACAGGCAGTCCAAAATATTATCTGCGAAATTAATTCGACAATTCCCATTATAATTTAGAAATTATATCAGATGCCATAGTACCCCATTCATCCTCACCATGTAAGGTCCTTACTGACTTTAACATGCTTAGTGCCCGTGGCGTATCACCTTGTTTTATGATAAGCAAGGCTGCTTCGATTTGAGCACGAGCTATCCAATTTCCATATGCCTCGAAAAGATATTTTACCTTAAGATATGCATCTATGGCATCGGCATATTTGCCCGATTTACTCAATATTTGACCTGTGGTAAATTGAGCCTCTGCGCCAATTTCGTCCGATCTGTTTACAGCCACACCGGCGACAAGTTGTATTGCCTGATCGAATTTGCTAAGTTGCAACAACGAAATTCCCAAAACAATTTTAGCTTTGGACGCAATCACATCTTGCGTTTCACCATCAACTACAGACCTTAGCAGAGCTTCGATCTCCCCTGCTCTACCAAGGCTATTGAGAACTATTCCACTCATTAATGCAGCTTCTCGCGAAAGCTCGTGGTCAGGAAAACCTTGTAATATTGATTGGAAATTGATATGAGCATTTACGGTATCCCTGTTCGCCATATGGATCTGACCCGACTGTAATAACGCTTGGGGTGTTAGCGTATTAAAAGGAAACATTTCAATCATTGCATCCCAAATGTGCAAGGCTCCTGTGGTATCACGATGGCTGAGATGTGATCTTCCATTCCAAAGCATCGCTGCAGGAGCAAGCTCACTATTGGGAAATGTGGTCATCATCTTTTGGTAGGAAATGGAAGCTTGTTCAAATTTTCCATTGTTATACCAGAGGTCGCCAATCCTCATCAATAGATCGTCAAGCAATTTACTGTCAGGATTTTCTCGAGCATAACGATCCGCTACATTTACTGATCTCTCGATGTCGCCAAGCTTCATTGAGCACCATTGCAGTCCACTGATCGCCTCACCTACAAGCGGTGAATCAGCGAAATCTACTATCACATGTTCATAGGCATCGGCGGCACCTGCGTAGTCTTTAAGATTATAAAGACCATCGGCAATGCCATATGCAGCTTCCGGACGGTAAGGTGAAACTTGCTCTGATTCGAGGAAAGCTTGATAACTTGCTATAGCCTCACGGAATCGCTCTGCCTTGAATTGCGACCACCCAACCATATATTTTGCGTCTTCGGCAAGGTCAGAACCTTGCCACGTTTCAGCGTGATATTGAAAAGCTGTGGCGGCTTCCTCAGCCTTACCGGTTTTCAGCAGGGCGACCGACCATTGGTAATGGGCACGTTGCTGCTCTTCACGACCAGGGTATTTTTGATAAAACACATGGTAGGCTGATTCGGCACGCATATAATCCTTAGCACTAAAAAATGAATCTGCTATTTTCAGTTCAGCATCAACTGAGAATTTTCCATTTGGGAATAATCTTACATAATTGCGGAATGCCCTTGCAGCAGTGTTGTATTCACCGGTCTTATACAGTGCCCATGCCCGTCCGTATCTGGCTTCCTCAACCATTTCATGCTGAGGAAATCTTTGAATCAAAATCCGATAGACAGTTTCAGCCCCTCGAGGATCTCCGGCACCATAGCGGGACTCACCCAGCCAGAACAGACCATCTGCAATCCTCTCACCCTGTGGATATTTCTCAAATAGATTGTCAAAATGAATAACAGCCTGTTTGTCTTTCCCGCTCTTATGTGATAAATAACCCGCCGAGAAAAGCATCTCCTCCTCATCTTCTAACGATGGACGAAGACTTAATCCCGATTGATACGCAATAATGGCACCTTGCTCATTTCCACTTGCTTGCAAAGCAGCACCATACAAACGATAGCCATGCGCTTTCATGGAGTCATCGGTACTTACAGTGATCAGTTTCCAAAATACTTCTTCTGCTCGTGAATATTTTCCACGATGATAGAACTCTGTACCGACTTCAAGCAATGCAGATTGTCCCGTCAAAGATTCTGGATATTTCTGCCAGATTGATTCCCAAATTGCAACTGCCTTGTCAGGATTGTTTAATTTCAACTGCGAAGTACCCATTTCAAGGAGTGCTCGGGGGGTTAATTTATTATCTGGAAAGTTGCTCGTCAATCTCTGGTAATAGTCAAAAGCAGTATTCCAATCTTCTTGCTCTGTAGCCAACCAGCCAAGTGCGAAGTATGTTTCACCAGCTGGATCCGTGGTAGAATCATGCTCCAGCACACTCAAATAATACTCTTCAGCAACATCCAAATTACCCTTATCATACGAAATCTCGCCAAGCAGAAAATATGTATGATGTACAACTGCATCATTATAGCCACCTGAAATAACTTTGTTAAGCATTTCTTCAGCAATAAGATATTCTCCTCTATTGAAGAGGATCAGACCAGATCTATACATTGCCGCAGAAACTGACTCGGAATTTGGAAACCCAACTAACACCATGCTGTATGCAGCGAGCGCAGCATCAAGGTTTTCTCGGTTTTCATGGACAAAGCCAGTTGTGTAGGCAGCCCAAGAAGCAAATTTGTGAGTCTTATGGCGGTCGATGAGAATGCGGAATTGTGTAATAGCCAGTCCAGTATCATTTGCCGCCAATGCGGATTCGCCCAACCAATAAACTGCATCAGGTACAATTTTGCTATCTGGACTCTCTTCAATTAATCGCAATAAAATTTGGATTGACTTTTCAGGTGAATCATTGTTCAAATGCGATTGTGCTGTGCGCAACATCGCTGCATCATTCAATGGATCAAAGGGATATAAATCCATCAGTTTGCTCAGCGAGCTAACACATGAACGCCAATCGTTTAGATGGAAATGGCACTCGCCGATTAAATACAAGGCTTGTGGAACTCGATCATTCCAATTCGACAAATAATTTCCGAATTGTGGTAGAGCTAATTCGTACAGCCCATCGCGGTAAAGTCCTACCCCATAAGCGAATTGTTTTTCCGCTGCTTTGGAATCCTCAGCAAGTATAACATTCACATTTAAGTGCCAGACAAAAATTGTCAGCAAAGTTATAAGTATTAGATTATATCTATTAAATTTCATAGTGCTTTAGTTAAAAGAGTTAGAAGGCAAGAAGGTCGCTAAGTTGGTAAAATATTAAATTATTATTATTCAACATACTAATCTTGTGAACTTCTCAAATTTCAAATGGTTTCCACACCTCTCGCTAAATATAGGTTTTACTAAATTAAGTGTCAAGGTAGCGTCAATATTATACCTCAATCCTCAAAACGACTGACCTTCAAATAAAAAATTAATTAATTTCAGATACCGACCAATTGCATACAAAGATAATTTTTCATCTGCGTTCAGCTATATAATGTATGCAGCCAAGTGAAATAAAATAGAAGTTGGAAATATATACTGAAGACCGTATATTTGATAATTAATGAATTTGCAGTCATTTCACGGAGTAAAAGAGATCAAAGACGAATTTCACGGCGTGTTTCGCCGATTGATGACATATTTTTCCGATCATCGCATGCCACTAATTATTTCCTTGGTATGCGCTGTGTTTGTTGGATTAACCAATGCTGCGCTCGCACCACTTATACAAATTTTACTGGACCTGTTCAGCGGTATTGGAAATGCTGTCCAGTCTGGAAACGCTATTGATATAAGTCTCGTGCGTACAATATTTGGTCATGATTTATATAATTTCCAAATCAGCTCAGCTGATCAAGCCGAGCGTTTGATTTGGGGTATTACCATCACTGCGTTATTAATCGTTATTTCCAAGGCATCAGTGCATTTTGTAAAAGAATTTCTCTTGTGGCGTGTCAGTCACAAGGTTCTGATGACATTAAAGAATGAGTTGTTTAGCCATACGGTATTTCTACCACAAACTACATTTGATCAGGGCAAATCAGGCGAGATGCTCTCTCGCGTAACATATGATGTTACTCAAATAGAAAGTGCTATACGTTCTGGTACTAATCTATTGAAATCTATGATTTATGCCGTAATCTATGTCGCAGGATTATTTATAATGGAATGGCAACTAACCCTGGTTGCTCTGGCAGTTTTTCCTGTTTCAGCTCTCATAATTAAATATTTTGGTGATAGAGTTCGACGTATCAGTCAGTCGATTTCCACCAACGTAGCTGATTATACCTCCTATCTTGGTGAAGCCATAAGTGGGATTAAGGTTATAAAGGCTTTTGGGCGGGAATCAATTCAAATTGCAAACTTCTTTTACAAAACAAAAAAGAATTACAGCTTTAACATTAAAATCGCTCGCTTGAATTCAATACACGCCCCAACTCAAGAAGTTATTTCAACTATTGGGACGAGCGTAGTAATACTGTTTTGTGGATATAAAATGCTTGACGGTACTATGACAGTTGGTGATCTCGGTGCTTTTTTTGTCCTACTAACAAATGCATATAAGCCAATTCGCAGCATCGGAGAAGCCAATGCAGTATTGCAAAAAGCGTTAGCGTCCAGTCGCCAGATATTTGATTTACTTGACCATCCAACCGAAATTGACGAAATAGGCGATGGTGAATTGAAACCCAAAAAAATCAATGGTAATATAATTTTTGAAGATATATCCTTTAAGTATGCTGGACGGAGCAAAGTATTAGATAAGGTTAATCTAAACATTGAAGCAGCTGAAACAATCGCTCTTGTCGGTCCTTCAGGTGGTGGTAAATCTACAATTGTGAACCTCATTCCTAGGTTTTATCACCCACAAAGTGGCAACCTAACTATTGATGGAATTCCTGTCTGGGATTGGGATATAGACTATTTACGTCAGCAAATTGCGATTGTGCCTCAAGAGACAGTTCTTTTTTCAGGAAGTATCCTCGATAACATCGGTTTCAGTCGGTTAAGTAGCAGATCCAGCGAAATTGTAGCAGCAGCTGAATCCGCAAATGCACATGACTTTATCAGTGGTCTCCCCGATGGGTATGATAGCGAGGTAGGCGAAAAGGGAGTTCAGCTATCTGGTGGTCAACGACAGCGCATAGCGATTGCTCGTGCGATATTGCGGGATCCTAAAATTCTCTTGCTTGATGAAGCTACCTCCGCGCTCGATTCAGAATCGGAAATGCTGATTCAAGAAGCTCTGAGTCGATTTAGAAAAAACCGTACAACAATAATTATTGCTCATCGCATTTCAACAGTCAAGGAAGTGGATCGGATCGCAGTCGTCGTTGATGGGAGTATTGTCGAATTTGGTACACATAGTGAGCTATATGAGCAAGGTGGCGTTTATAAGGGATTACACGACCGGCAATTCACGGTTTGATGATTCTTAAAGACTATTATTGACTTAAGTTAACTCTGTCTCGCTAATGATATTTCAATCAACACCTTGTTAAATGCTTTTATATAATTGATGTGATGACAGAAATTGCCTGGTTACTTCGTTCCGCGAAAATTTGATAAGTCGAAATTGAGAAGTTGCACTGCACCGATACGAATTTGCGAAGGTAGTGAAGCAATCTATATATATCATAAATATTGTGAAAATAATTATGATTATAGCAAGTAGGTAATTTTGAAATTACCGTCGCTGAATTTATTTTTACAATGAAATAAAATTATGAGGTCACAAAAAAAACCAGCTAATCGCCGGCTATATAGTTATTAATTGATGATATATAATTCTGAACCTACCGGAGGTAACTCGTTTTTGTCATGATATCCACTCTTTCACTTTTCAATTTAATAAAATATGACCCTGAACTTAAGTTTGTTGGCTTCCAAGTGAAATTATGGGTTCCTTTTCTTAGCGATCCATCCCATAGTTGTTCTATTGATCTGCCTGTATGATCAAATATATCAATTGCGACAGCCGTCGGATTGTCCAACGAAAACTGTATATGTGTGGAAGAATTGAATGGATTAGGGTAAACCTCAATCATTCGAAATATTGTTGGTAATTTTGTTCCATTCAAATCAATTGGATTAGCCACTGTCAATACGCTTTGATCAAAGGGCATAGCACCCATATCTGATCTCGTTCCATCTGGATCATGAAATTGAGGGGAACCAGTATCAATGCATGGTGAAACTAAAACGCGATTACCATCTCCGTCTACTTCCAAAATCAATATGTAATCATCGCGTGAATCGGCATCAGCGGAGGCATTCATAATCAAAGGATTTTCAAATATATTTGTCCCACCACCTTGCCATTCTCCTATGAAAGGTCGCCCATGATTCCATATATTGTTATATCCACTTGAAATAACCACAGTACCATCTTCCAATTCAATGCCATTACTGTAATTATTTCCAATAATAATATTACTTATTATCAATAATCGTGACCCCTGCTCTATCTTCAGACCCCAAGAATCAGCGGTATTACCCAATAAATGGAAAGTATTATTTAAGAGAAGAACACCTGTAGAGTGGCTAAAAAATGCGCCCATTAATTGATTTGAAGAGCGTGTCCTAATAACATTTCTTATCAAATCCAATTTAATAACATCTGCCGAATATACACCGTAACCAATACCAATAGTCTCTACATCAATAAAATTTTCCTGGATAACAGGATGGCTGTCGATAACTTTAATGCCCATAAAAGTACCGTTAAAGTCTGAATTAACTATTATTTTGTTAGATTCTATCAGTACATTTGCTTCATTCGCTAAGGCAATGCCGGTTAAGTCAATGGATGATGATGGATCACCAACAAAAATTTCATTCTCAGCAATATATGAGCTTGTAATTTGGCAGTTTATCCCCACGCTAAGTGCACTTAAGGTGTTTTTAAATATACTTGGTGAAGTACCATTAATGTCAATTCCAACCCATGCGTCAGATATTATACAGCCTGTTAAAAGGGAGTTTCCACGATCACCCTGACGAAACCATATGCCACGCCAATCAGCTCCATTTAATCCGGCAAATTCAATATCCTGACCACCCTCAGCGTCATTTACTGCACTGAGCAAACCTTCCACTAAAAAGCGAAAATTTCCAATAAAGAGGATACGCACATTGGGATTTATTCTTAGTGTTTCGTCTGATGGAATAGTAATAGTACCTTCGACAAAAACCGTATCAACAAGGTCTTCGCCATCATCAATCCACCCCCACACTCCGGAAACATCCCCATTAACAGTGAGGTTTTCTCCATATGTAGCTGGTGTAAAAGACAGCAAGGTTAACATACATCCCATAATAATAAACAGCAGGGATTTACGTAATGTTATATTAATTCTAATTTCTTCCATTTCTTATAATAATTTTACAACATATCACAAAACACATAATTACATAAGATTTCTAATTTGTAGTGCGCGATGCAGATCATATCACAGAATGCTAGTTCAATTGCAATTAACAGCACGGCATGTATAGAATTATTCAATATAGCCGAACTAGATTTTAGTGGGTCAAGAAGTGGGATTCAAAGATGTAATGCCAACCCAAACACAGTACCTCTTATCTAGTACCGTAAAATTCCGTTTGCCCAAATTTAGGCACAAACGTCAGAGTAACCTCATTAGTTACCAACTATGATAGTCTATAATTACCAATGAATCAAGCTACCTATTGATTAATTATTGATAGAAGCTAATAATATGTGCAACTATCATCATCACACGTTATACTGGTGTACCCACCAATATATTTGACTCATCCATGTCTAATACGACTCCTACTCTCTGTCCAGGGATAGGGTCAGATTTATTCAATTTAACTTTTAAGTAATTATCTGTGACTGCCATCACAAAGTCCTTGTCATCACCTCCAGAATCAGGAATTACATCCGCAATTAATCCAACTTGCTCGCGCTTAAATGCAAGACGCTTTTTCTTATCTAAGTCAATTAATATCCGTGACCTACATTTCATAATAGCTGGATCTACAAAATCTGATCGTTTTCCAGCAACTGTTTCTGGACGAGGCGAATATGAAAAAACATGAATATAACTGAAGGGGCTCTCAGTCAAATCCTCAAACAATCGTTCGAATTCAAGATCCGTTTCACCAGGAAAACCAACAATAACATCTGTACCAATACCAATATTATCATTCATTTTCTTATACTTTAAAAAATTACTTATCACCTTATCAACTCTTGGTCTTGCCATACGTTTCAAAACCGCAGGGTGTGTATGTTGTAATGGCACATGCATATGATCGCCTATCATTTACAATTAAATCTGCTAAATTTTCATTTAGCTCCCACGGTTCCAGTGACCCTAAGCGAATGCGTTCTAAATTAGTATAGTCTCTGATATATGTTACCAAATCTGACAAGCTATCCTTCGGATCCAAATCTCTTCCCCATGATCCAATTCTTACGCCTGTTAATACTATTTCGTCTGCACCCATATCTACATGCGTTGCGATAGTGTCGATTATATCCCTCGCACTTAGACTGCGACTTGCCCCCCGAATACTCGGGATGACACAATAAGTGCATTTCTTATCACAGCCATCTTGAATCTTTATAAATGAGCGAGATCTACCACTATTATAAACGGCATTAAGTGGAGTAATCTTTAAATGGCTCATTTTCAACTTCAACCACAAGTCGATCAGGTATATCACTCCACCAATTTATATTCTGGCGAGCATCAAGCCCAATGACATAATCAACGCCTAGCAAATTTGCGGCTTCATCAAGAGCATGTTGAGCATAGCATCCCGAGACCATAATTTTCGCATCAGGAAACCTCTTGACCATTTTGGAAACTGCCTGACGAGTTTTTGCCTCAGCTTGGCAGGTGACTGCACAACCATTGATCATTATTAGGTCGGCATCGTCTGAATCAGAACGCACTAAACGTGCTATGCCTTTTTCTTCGAGTAATGAGCTGAATTAAAATGCTTCTGATTGATTGAGCTTGCAACCTAAATTTTGAATTATTAATTTTTTCATTTATTGATATAATAATTGTACAAAAATAAAAACGTCAGAGACATGCTGTATATCGCTGACGTTGTATATTTAATTTGTAATTAAATTACTTTTTATCTGATTCGGCTTTCTTAGAGGCATCTTCATCAGCTTTTTTCTTTATTTTTTTTTCTACCTTTGGTTTTTCCTCTTCGGCGCTTTTTTTCTTGGTCGCTTTTTTTGTAGTTGACTTAGTTGGTGTTTTAGATTCCACTTTGTCATCTTTTTTTACAGTAGAAGCTGATTCGGCTTCTTCCGCCTTGTCAGATTTAGTAACCTTTTCAGCTTTCTCAACCTTCTTTTTTGCAGGCTTTACTACCTTGGTATCTTCAGTTGTTTTCTTGGTTGCTGCAGGTTTTTTTTCCGTCTTAGTCTTTTTTTCATCAGACTCTTCTGGTTTATCTTTAGCCTTGCTCTTAGCAACTTTTTTACTTGGCTCTTTGGCTTTTACAACTTCCTTTGGTTTAGCCTTATCATCGCCACCTGCTTTTTCTTCAACTGGGGCTTCATCTGTAGATTCTGGTGAAGCGTCAGAAGTTGAAACCTGCTTTTCGTCATCCTTTAAGTCTGATGACTTTGACGGTTTTGGTTCCTCAGAAATCACTGTCTCAGATTTCGAGCCTTCAGCAGGAACATCAGTAATTTTATCCTTAGATATATCATCTTTGGACGCAGACGTTTCGGTCTTATTATCACCATTGTCATCCCGACCAACCAAGGCACCAATAGTGTTGGAAGCATCTGTTGAGGGCTCACGGAATGACCGATAAGTAGAACGTTCTTTGCCGCGCTCAATTGCAGAGTGTGAAAGAACTATCCGGTGATTAACTCTATCAAACTCAATTATTTGCAGTTCGATGTTATCACCCTCATTGATATTTTTCTTGTTTTCACCACCAAGCTCTTTGCCAAGTTGTGAGTTTGGTACAAAACCTTCGACACCAGCCGGCAACATGACAACAACACCCTTTTCGAGTACTCGTATAACCGAGCCTTCACTCTTTGATCGGATTGGATATGATTTTTCAAATCCGTCCCAAGGATCGTCCTTGAGTTGCTTGTAGCCCAGTGCTATCCGTCTTTCATTTCGATCAAATTTCAAAATTACGACTTCAATTTCCTGTGCCTTTTTCACAATCTCACCAGGGTGACGCACTTTTCTTGTCCATGACAAGTCTGAGATATGAATTAAGCCGTCAATTCCGGGCTCGAGTTCAACGAATGCACCAAATGGTACTAAATCTCTGACGGTTCCTTTGTGGCGTGTTCCTGAAAGGAATACCTGTTCAAGGCGTTCCCATGGATCTTCGTCAATCTGTTTGATACCGAGCGAAATTTTCCGATTCTCGCGATCAACATTTAGAATGATAACATCTACCTCATCATCCACGTTCACTATTTGTGATGGATGCTTAACATGCTGGGTCCAGCTCATTTCCGAAATATGTACCAAGCCTTCAACTCCATCCTCTAATTCAATAAAGGCACCATATTTGACAATCGAGACAACTTTACCCTTGACCTTACTCTTGAGAGGATATTTAACTTCGATCTTGTCCCAATTGTGTTCTTTAAGTTGCTTCAGTCCAAGACTGATTCTTTGTTTTTCTTTATCGTAACTCAGGACTTTCACTTGGATTTTTTCATCAAGCGAAACAACGTCTGAAGGATGCGAGACTCTTCCCCATGCCAAATCGGTTATGTGCAGCAATCCATCTACGCCACCGAGATCGACGAAAACACCGAAATCGGTAATATTCTTAACTACGCCTTCGACAACCTGAGCTTCTTCAAGTTCAGATAATACTTTTGCTCGAATCTCCTGTAGGCTCTCTTCAACCAATACTTTATGAGATAGAACAATATTTTTGCGAACATTATTTACTTTAATAATCCGGAAATCCATCTTCATACCAACTAAGGCATCAAAATCACGCACTGGATGAACATCTATTTGTGATCCTGGTAAGAAAGCTTCTATGCCAAACAGGTCAACAATCATTCCGCCCTTAATGCGTCGGGATATTTCAGCCTCTAACATTTCACCAGATTTGTATAGATCGTTAATTCTCTCCCATACACGATAGAACTCTGCCTTACGTTTGGATAATACGAGTGAACCTTCGCGGTTTTCAATTCTATCAATGCATACCTCAATATCATCACCAATCGTAAGTTTTTCAACATCTTTAAACTCTTCATGAGGGATGCTACCTTCGGATTTAAATCCGATGTCCACCGCTACATCTGTCGCGGTAATATTTACAATCTTTCCTGAGACCAATTCCCCCCGACGAAATACCCGCATGGTATCACTATACCGTTGCTCCATTTCAGCGCGTTCTTCGACAGAATATTCATCTTCCTCAACGAGATCAGCGATATCAATAATAATTTCTTCAAATTCGTCATCAATCGTTGATTCGTCTTTTGCAAAAAGCTTAGATGTTATAGGATTATCAGGTTTCTTATTTGAACTTGCAATGTCTGTTTGATTTTCATCATTTTCAGTGTTTTGCTTATCTGCAGAGACAGTTTCGGGTGGGTTTGTAGTCGATTCGCCACTGTTGTCGTTCTGTTCTAAATCATTTGTTTGTTGTTGCTCGAACATAATTTTCCTCTTTACCTGAGTTAGGCAAGATATTTGTTAAAAGGTTAATAAAATTTTAGATTTTAGTAAAAATAATACTAATATATAAGATTCGCAATTGAACTATGGTCATCAATTACAATTTGGCAAGAAATAAAATTATGTAGTTAGTAAAAATTTATTGATCAAAAGAGCATCCAGTCAATCTAAGGCATTGTAGGTGATCTGCATTACACAGGTGAATTAATTCCTCCAAGTTTTGCAATATGACGTATTACTTCAGAGGCAATTTTACGGTAGGCTTCCTTATCATCCGCTGTGTCGGCGAAAAAGTCAGACTCAAATTGTATTGGCTCTCCAAATTGAACCGCGAGTTTCCGTTTAAATACCTGTCGGATTATCTTGGAACTACCCGAGATAAACACCGGCACTACAACGGATTTATGATTTTTTGAAAGTATGCCAACGCCAGGTCTTGGTTTGCCAAGTTTGCCATCTCGTGATCTCGTACCTTCAGGAAAAATAGTGATGCCATATCCGTTATCCAGCGCTCCACCCAACAATTTCAGGACTCCACGGTCATAGCCGGTTCTTCTAACCGGAACAGCATTTAGGTATGCTATTACCCAACCAAAAACTGGTATTTCGAGCAACTCTTTTTTTGCAGCATAGAACACTTCGCGTGGACAGACGCTGCCCAGTACCGGTGGATCGATGATTGAGCGGTGGTTTGAGGCAAATATAAACGAGCCATTCTTGGGAATATTATCCATGCCGCTTACTTTCAACCCAAAGGCAACCTTCAAAAAAGTTCTAACAAGTAATCCGAGAAACCGGTACATCAGCCGGTCAGGAGCAGTTTTTGATTCAGACAATTCTAATAATCAGGTTTTAGAACCATATAGTTTCAAGTCGAATCTTTCAGCAGCAAGGCGTACAATAAAATTAACCTGTTCGTCAAATGTCAAATCACTTGTATCGAGCTGCACGGCATCATTTGCTTGTGTTAGTGGCGAGTCGTCTCTTTCCATATCTCGCCGATCACGTTCAGCCAATTGTTTGGCAAGTGCTGATAGTGCGGCAGGGTCATCCGAGATCCCAAGATCTTTGCCCCGCCTCATTGCACGGACTTCGGGTCGTGCAATCATAAATATCTTTAGTCCTGCTTCGGGAAGCACAACAGTTCCAATATCTCGTCCTTCCATCACTCCAAAATTACGTTTTGCCCAACTACGTTGCATATCTACCAGATTTTTACGCACATCGGAGATCTCACAAACACTTGAAATAGATTTTGCAACTTCGGCACTCCTAAGCTCTGTGGTAACCTCAATGTCATTAATCCACATTCGTGTCCCCTCCGTGCTCTGAATGAAGTTGATTTTAGTATCTCTGACTAGGTTTGTAATAGCCTGTTTAGCATCGCGACTGATTCCACTTTTTATTACCGCATAGGTTACTGCTCTGTAGATAGCGCCGGTGTCAAGATATGGCATACCGAGCTTTGCTGCCAGTGCTCGCGCAGTAGAGCTTTTGCCTGCTCCCGCAGGACCATCAATTGCTATTAATGGAAGTTTCATTCTATAATTCCAAACTTATTTTGTAATTCAATCTTACTATAACTAATATACTGATCATTTCATCCTCAGACCATCATCTTCATGTATAAATAACCATCCCACTATTTCACCTTCATCCAATGGATCATCGCAATGCCAGAATGCCTCGTCACGCAATTTATATGAACTGCTGTCGTCATCAAATGACGATTCTGTCCGCTCGATCAAATCTCTGAATCTGTTGTGCCATTTTTCCATGTTAGAAACTCGGCAATCAACCCACCCACTTTGGCTCCACTGATCTATCGAATCGGACGTAGCATCAAAAATTTCCTGACGCGGATCTTGCGGAACTTTTACAAATGGTCCTCTAAGCAATGAACGCCCATCGGGTAATAAAATTGGAATACCTATTGAAATTATTTGACTGCGCAACTTGGTATCGTTGCTAATCAATTCAGCAATCTTTGAGGAAAGCACTTTTGGTGATATTGCCATCACACCATTAATACTTGACGCTATTCTTTTTAGCAGGTTAGCCTCAAATAGTAACTTTGACAACCGTGGTGGACCAAGCAATTCGAAAGCGATACTTCCATCACTATTTTTATTGATCAATTTACGCATTTTATCAATTGCCAGGTTGCGCATTATTCCCGACCGGTATGTCGAGGTCAGGACGGAGGCATCGAGAGCAGCGATAATATCTTTTCCGGTTGCTCCACCTTCGACTTCCCACAATACTGTCTGTGCTATCTCCTCAGGGGTGATAAATTCCATTTGTTGAGACGTCGTAATCGCAGTGAATTCACCAAGTGAAAACGTGCCATTTTCCCCTGTATCAATGTATGCTCCCTGTAATTTCGCACCGATAAGCTTTGCCTTGTCATAGCCTCTGGTGTTAAATTCGCCTTGCAACTTCATTGCGTCTTCAGGCTTACAGTCATATAATTCAATTGGTTTGCCATGTTTTTGAACATCACCATATCGAATCGCCTTCCATGCAATCGCAGCGGCAGGCTTTACTTCTTTAACATAAGGAGCGTCTGGTGTTCTTGCCATAAGGAACAGTAACAGTGAGTGTGCACCGGCAACTGATGACTTGGACAATAAAATCCGAGATGGTTTGTCTTCAGAATGCGTGTAAGGAATATTCAAGCCCATCCCACCGGTTCCGCTAGTTCCAATCTTCACATAAGATTGAGTATTTACCACTTTCATGGCATGATAAAGAACTTGAATATGGCGAACTAACTGGGGTAAATATAATGAGGTAAGAAGTTTTTCAACCTCAACTCCTAACTCACTGCCAGGAACACAGCTCTCTACATCTTTCATGCCCTTTAATACTCTTAAACCGACAGAATATATATCCTGATATGCAACTCCTGTAGCTGTGTTTATGCAATCAAGGATAATGTTCGGTTTTGATTCCGCTATCAATTGATGTAAATAGAATTTCTGAAATGATGTTTCTGTCGTGCGTTCTAAAACATCCTCTGCCATCATGAGCCTATGCTCTCGATTGTCAAGTATTTGCTCACGTGTCAGATCTTTCAGTTCTTCACGTACAAATATATTTCCCCACGCTGGAATCAGCTTGACATCACCGGCATATTTTTCTAACTCTTGGCAAGCAGAATCTGCCTCTACCTTTAGAAGTGAAGCAATCGTAATTGACGCTGGTTTTTTAATAAATAACTGGCGGCAAATTGCCGTACCAACCATCCCCCATCCCCCGAGAATCAGAATATTCTTGCCTTTAATTTCCAATTTTACTCTCCGTTTCCAATCTGTGTGGGTTGCTCATCCGATGCATTTGAATCATCGTTCTCTTCAAGTTCTAATTTTTCCTGACCGGTGGATTGCTGTTCAATTCCTATTTTGCCTTGCCCAATTAATTCATGAGGTGCTGGCAATTCATCTATTGTTGTTAAGCCAAAGTATCTCAGGAATACTTCCGAAGTTCCATAAAGTAATGCCTTACCAGGTTTGCTACTCCGCCCAACTGAGTGTACCAATTTTCTTTCAAGCAGCAATCTAAGCACTCCGCTCACATCAACACCGCGCACAGATTCAATCTCGCTGCGAGTTAGTGGCTGTTGATATGCTATCACGGAAACTGTCTCTAAGGCTGCTCTTGACAGACGCAATCTGCCTGACCCCACCACCAGTCTTTTCACCCACGGACCAAATTCGGGCAGTGTGGCAAATCGGTATCCACCAGCACCAGATATTATCTGAAAAGCTCGACCGTTTTTCTCATACTCCTGATTTAGAATGCCCACCGCCTCTTTAGCCTCTTCTGCTTTAAGACCTTCAATAAGTGCGCAAATGTCGTTTGCACTGACCGGTTCTGGTGCCGCAAATATCAGAGCCTCAACTAACCTTACATCGGATGATTTCGTGGTCATTTATCCTTACCGCTCTGGATAAGCCATAGTGGCTCAAATGGTGCCTCTTGGGCGACTCTGACCTTGCCCAATCTTATCAGCTCAAGGAGTGCAAGAAAAGTCATTATCACTGCCAAACGTGAGGATAATAGCGATGCAAGTTTGGTAAAAGCAGTTCTTTTTTCTCCACTTACGACTGAAATTACAAATGCCATTTGTCCCTCTAAGGTAAAGGGGATTTTTTCAACTACATGTAAATTTTCTACTGGGAGCTTATAAATTAAGTCTCTGAATGCCAATGCCAGATCAAACACTGACACATCACTGAGCATTGAAGCGGTTATTTCTTGATCGAGCCCAGTAAGCTCGACGTTTCCTCGGTCGAACAGGTGTATCTGTTGCGCCTCTAACTCGGCAAACTGCATGGCTGTTTCGCGTAATGCAGCAAGCTCAGCTTGCGAAAGCTCACGATCAGATGCTTGCAATTCAACATCGGATAGCTCCGGATCGGTACTTGGCAGCATGTTATGAGCTTTGAATTGTAGCAAAATTGAGGCGAGCAGGATAAAATCGGCGGCGGCATCGAGATCCATCAATTCAATCTTTTCTAACCATTCGAGATAATCGAGGGTGATCGCACTGACAGAAATGAAGGCGACATCGAGTTCACGGCGTCTGACGAGATATACCAACAAGTCCATAGGACCTGCAAAATCTGTGGTGTTGATTTCAAAGCCGATTTCACCTGCATCGAGCTTTGAATCTATCTCTCTACCGTCGGTCAATCATCCTCCATTTCAAGTTAGTGTTCAGCCATATAACATAGCAGTTTTTGGGCATTAAACACAAGTAAAATGGGGGTGGAATTGGGATTATGAGGGAAAATATTGGATGCACAGGAGAAAATAATAATTTAGATTTTATATGAGATGCAACACGCCAAGGTCAGTGAACCCATCAACTATTACCTATTTACCCACGTGGGTAGAATGGTGCCAAATCTACGCTACTTAACCAGAATCAACATCCACATCTACTGAAGAAACCCAAAATAGAAAGATCCAACAAAAACCGGGTAGGGCAGGCGTCCCTGCCTGCCATTAATATGATTGTATATGCACACATAGCCTAAATCGCAGGCGGGGACGCCTGTGGCGAGGCGCTCGTCAACCAGCGTTTCCACGAGGCGACCGGACTGGTCGAACAACTGAAGCCTGACCTCATGCTGTGCCGACATCACGAAACCTATCGTCGCGCTGCCGTTGAACGGGTTGGGGTACGAGGTGAACAGCTGCGGTGCTGTCGGCAGCAGGGCGAAATCATCCGTGAAAACACCCTGTGGATCAGTGCCATATTTGATAACAAACCCTCTACCTCTTCGGTTTCGACCGATCAAAGTGAAGGTTCGATCCTCATGCGCATAAACACCGAAATGTCTAGGAGTACTTGTATCTACTCTGTCATTTTCTCGTATTTCCCACCAGATCAACCGACCACGGTGGTCAGTTTTTAGAAAGAACCGTCTCGCATCACCATCGGGATGTTCACTGAACCCAGACAGAACAAATCCACCATCCACAGTTTTGGTGATTGAACGTGCTACCTCGGTTTCACTTTGACATCGATCAATAATATTCATCCAGATTACTTCTCCATCCAAGTTAATTTTTACTATGAGTATTTTGGGATGTGCGTCTTCGTTTCCGTCATAAATTATTGTCATACCTGTGATTACAATGTTTCCATCTTCTGTAAGTGTGACAGCACGTGCTCCGTCACTCGATAGATATTCATTTTCTTCAAACCATTCTGCCCCGTAATGATTTTGCCATATTATATCGCCTTCCTCGTCGGTTCGGATAACGTTAAATTCAAATGAAAGGTTGTTGACCCTATCGCTCCCCACTAACAAAAAGCCACCTTCAGGAATGGATGTCGTGGCATCACTTTCCTGATCCCCACTTTCTTCATATATCCTTTGCCACTCAACTTCTCCTTCAGCTGTTACTTTAAGCATGAAAATGTCACTTCTGGTTTGTTGGTTGGTTGATTCGTGTCCGTATGCAATATATCCTCCATCGCCATCGTCATCGTCATCGTCATCGTCATCGTCATCGTCATCGTCATCGTCATCGTCATCGTCATCGTCATCGTCATCGTTGAGGAAACCTGTGGAATCATGATCGCCAAATCCAAGCTCAAATTCCCAGTTATACAACAGCTCACCATTTCGGTCAAACTTCTTTATCATTGATATATCCCGATATTACCAAGTATGGCAATACCTGAATCTGGAGCCTCAATAACCTCGTTAGCAAACATAATCCCCTCAAATCTGTTTTCCCAGACGATTTCACCCTCTGAGTCTAACCTTCCTGTGACATAGGAATCACCATCGTTTGACCATTTATACCCCGTGGAGGCATAGCCTCCATCATGAAGCAAAGCACTTCCTTCAATTTCCGCACGATATACCTTCGTCCACAGCGTGTCCGGTTGGCAGAGTGCGTCCCCACCTGAGACCATCAGCCAGCAGATTGCGATTAAAATTATAGATGTTTTGTACATTCTTTCTTTCTTGTTTTTATGTTTACAAGTGCTTGCGTTTACTCCCTAACCGTCTTTGCGAGCGTAGCGAAGCAATCTCTGTGATCGATAAATTGGAGATTGCCTCGTCACCCGACACTGCGTGTGCGGGATTCCTCGCAACGACGTGCATGGACGCTGTCTCTTCTCAGATTCGTGCCCTGACCTTTACGGTCAGGGGTTCTTTCACGCCCATAAAGATTACCCTGGATTGGCAGCGCAAGCCTGCCCTGTACCAGTCCTCGTTTTCATTGGAATGACGAATAATTACTCATTTCCAATTTCCCTTCAAGATTCCCCGACCGTAAAGGTCGGGGCTACAGGTATATCAGCCACAAATTTACTAACGCAAAACAGCCTGAACTGTTACATCCGGGCTGTCAGATTATTCTAAATATATTTTGCGTTAAACAATTTCACTATTTCACAAACGAAATCCGCGAAACATGCGTCTTGCCCTCAGCATTCAAATTCACGAAATACACACCCGCACCCCATCCAGCAGTATCGAGCGACCAAAGCTGTGAGCCACCACTGCGGTAGATTACGTCACCGAAAACCAAGCGACCAAGCGTGTCGTAGATTTTCAATTCAACCGGACCGGACTTGGTCAGGCTGAAGGGGAAATTTATCCGCGAGTTATATGGATTGGGATACGCCTGCCCAATATGGAATACCACCGGCGATACGGTTTGTTCACCTACACTTAACGGATGCTCAAACCAACGTAATATCGATTCGGTAAATTCTACTCGTGTCGTGAAACCTCCACCGTTTCCAACGGCCTCCAGACCGAATGCAAGGAACACCGTGCGCGCAACTACATCCTGCTCGTCTAATTCCATTCTGACACCAGCAGCGTGTTCACCATCTCCAATTCGTAGCCAATAAAATATTTCCTCAGCACCACCGATTGCCTCTACTGCTCCCGGAGATCGTTGGTTGGTTGCACTCCCACTTCCACCAAGTATCAATTGGATGTCCGAGGATATGGGATCGCCATCAACGCCTGACATGCCTACTCCGCGGACAGAATCAAGCGTGGTAACTGCTCCGAAATAAGTAGCGATGAACCCAGCACCTTCATCTACTTCGTCGAAATGCTGCCCTGTCAATAGCACATTTCCACCCTGATCCATGTAATTAGCAAGCCTTGTCTGATATTCCTCAGCCAGCAATCCATCGCGCGCATCACCAGAAAAACATATGATCGATTGGAAGCTGTTAAAATAATCCTCCCCAGCAAGCTGATTGTCTGTAGTTTCAAGCTCGGCGTATATCAATGATAATTCATCTAAAGGATCACGAATCCACTGGGTTCGATCAAATCCACCGAAGCCATCTCGCACGATTAGTAAGTCGGCGCGACCGATGATAACCCTCATTGTATCCAAATCAACAAAATTTTCTCCATCAGATGATATAGAAAAAATCAATTCAGCAAATGATGTTTCAGCTTCTTCAGAGATTTCAAATATTATGGGCTCAGGAAGGGCAGCACTACTTCCCAATGCCAAGTCAGGTACGACAATATCGTTACTTGTAATATCGATACTTTCACTGGATGACGACATTCGCACAATGGTTTCCTCGCCCTCTTGCCCCTCTAATCTGCCTCCGCGAAAAATGACCATGGATAGTCCAATGGTTTCACCCGGATCGAGGATGCCGTCACCGTTCCCTTCTGCGCCTTCTACTTCGTCCGAAAACACATAATCAAATAACCCATATGCTGACACTCCGAGCGGATATATACCATGCCGACCAAAAGCGTCATATATCGCCTCATAATTTGGGGTACCATCGGTGAGGTCACCATTGTCGTCATCGGTGATGATGACATCCATTAGATAGTTCTCAAAATCGCGTGCATAGTGAAAACGTGCATTGTGGAAAAGCAAATCGCAATATTCTTCACCAAGCACTTCTCGAGTGTGCCACATTGCCGCAGAAATAATACGTGAATCGGCGTGAACCTGTCCGACAATATCATCTGGATACAGCAAATCATTATCAATATTGCGGATAACCCTGTTAACATCTCCTAACAATCCACCCTCACCCAACCGAGGCTCATTAGTGAATGAACAGGTAAAATAGTCTGACCAAGCTTCATTCAACGCCCCTGATTCACCTTGATATGGTAATGGATTTCGTCCATATTGAGCCCTCGTAACAGAATGAGAGTACTCGTGATAAACTACATCTGCATATGTTGCAACATTATCCCAGGTATCTCCACGCCCGAAGAATATCCCTTGTGCGCTACTGAAAGCATTGTCAGCGTAAGATCCATCCAAATTGCAAACTGCCAGTATCGGATAGTCCATCTCTTCCCAGTCTGGAACTAACTCTTTCCAGAAAGTGTGTACGCGGTTTACGTGGTAGAAAAGATCGCGTTCGGGGATTATTGATGTTTCATCATCCCAGACAATTTCAACAGCCTCTTCACCATCTTCAATCTCTACGGTATATGAGGCCTGTGGGTCATAAGTTTGCCGATTCGCGTCCCAAACCTGAACATTTGCCCAATGACCACGCAAGGTCGTATTAAGATCTGTTGGTAACCTATCTTCTTCCACTTCACTCATAAAATCGCCATTTTCATCGCTGAAAATATTATCTCCATCCAAATTTATCCGCTCATATGGGAACGCTCCCAACTCGGCATCATCTAATCCATACATCGGATGGAACGTACCTGATGTACTGCCATTTATATCAACGAAATCAACTCTGTTTTCTGCTGCCAACAGTGAACCGTTAGTAGCGTTAACAAATGCCGTTGGCTGAAAAGCTGGATTTGGAGTATTTATTTTTATCTCATATGCAGGCAGCAATACTATTTGATCGTTATCGGTTATTGGATAATAAATCTGTTCTGCGACAACTGAGCCTTCGGTGGCGTTCAAAGCTTCCCGAGCAAATTCAACCGCCTGTTGTTCGGACAAAGAAAATGATCCTCTGACGTTATTTCCAAACCCCCGGGCTTTCAATAGTGCAAGCTTCCCCTGAGCATTTATGCTGAGAATTACATAGGTGTCATACACTGGAAAACCGTTTAGTTCTGCATAGGCAGACACAACTTTATAATTGGGTGGTGTTGCAATAGATCGAATAACGGGGACAGTGCCATTAAATCCCAATGCTTGTGCATTTTCCCTGACAAACTCAATCGCTGCCGCAGATAGTCCTTCATCACTGAAATCATTTGTTACTCTGATCGGCGATCCATATGCACGAGATATAGTTTGCGATGTGGAATATCTGTTTGCTGTCCATATCTGATCACCGTCTAAATTTGAATAAATCGCCAGCGACACGGCAGAACCGGTTGCTCCTGCAACTTCCGATGAAGTTGGTGCAATTGCGGGTAATGCAATTATGTTAGCGTTGGGAGCTATTGCAAAAGCATAAGTTGCTGATATGAAAATGCCGACAACAATCAGTAGTAATTGCTTGGCATAGCGTATGTGTCTTGTATAGATTAATTGTTTTTCTTCAGTGAGAATTATCATGAGACCCCTGTACAAAGTTATATTATTATCTGTAATTGATATAATATAAGGAAAGATCAATTTGGTATCGTACCAATTTCTTAAAAATATTCCATAGGTTGACAAATTTACATGGTACGAAAATTGCTCGAATATTGATTAGATGGGAGAAAATTCCGTAAAACAAGATAATTAACATAAGTTTTTAAATTTACTCTGCGACGATTTGGATAAACTGTAAGGAAAATACCTCACAATCTTGTCGAATTGCTCCAGTAGCTCTATGTCATTTAAAGTATTATCTAAAAAGAATTGGTATTGCTTTCAAATAAACATAATTTAAGTTGTTATTTTGTCAGAAATGTTTTACAACTAGGTTCAATCAGATCTGACATAATAGATTGTTAATAATTTAAATAGAAGAAATTGTGATGAAGAAGCGCATATATTACACGTTTTTCTTAGCGATAATAGCCCTATCGCTAACCTGGATTGGTTGTAGCACTAATTCAGAAATCCCCGTTAGCCCAGCTGACGATATTTCAGCTGATGATAACCTTAGTTACAAGGGGATAAATCAGGCGGACAACGGAAGAGCAATCGCTGTAGAACCGCTCTTTCGTCGCAATGTTGGAAATGGCGAACGTCTGACGGTGTTCGTCTTTCACGCTAAGCCTGACAATCCAGGTGGCGGCAACGGCGGCGGTGGTGGTAATGGTGGCGGTGGCAATGACGGCGGAGATGAGTCCTGCCCGGACCCCAACACCAACCAAACATATAGTGAGCTTGGTTTTGAATGGGCTGAGTCTGGAATAGCAATTGAATATCACCCATTATTCGAGCCCAAAAGCGTAGCAATTGATGCAGGGTTCACAACTTGGGAAAATGCCGTCAATAACGGCGACTTGGTTGATTTTAGCTTTAATGCCAATGGAACAGCCTCTCCTGGTCGCGATAACGGAAATGTTGTCGGCTGGCGAAGGATCAGCCCTCGCAGTGTGCTGGCAGCAACTTGGATCTGGGATGATGGCAATGGTAACATCCTCGAGACAGATGTATTTTTCAATGTCGCACACAAATGGGCAGTGAATACTGCCTTTCAGCCAGGTGACGACACCTGTGGCAGCCAGTTCGATGTACAGGCGATAGCAGTCCATGAGATTGGTCATGTGATCGGTCTTGGGCACACTGCTGATGACGGTGATGCCAACAACGGTGCGGAATTAGATGCCACCATGGCACCGACCGCTGCAAAAAAAGAACTTATGAAACAAACCCTTACACAGGGAGATATTGATGGAGCTACACAGGTAGCACCTGCACAATAGAATTCATTAGGCTATGGGCTTTAATTAATATAGAGATAAAGCCCATAGCCTAAAGCCCTAATTCTTTATTGTCCCAATCATATTTTCAGGCGAAAGTATTCTATCGAGTTCCTCGATTGTCAGCAATTTTTTTTCCAATACTAATTCCTGCACACCGCAGTCTCGCTCTAATGCTTCCTTGGCAAGTTCTGTACACACTTCATAACCAAGAACTGGATTCAGTGCAGTGACTAATCCAATGCTATATCCGACCATGGCTCGACAAATTTCTTCATTGACAGTTATCCCCTCTATACAACGATGATCAAAAGTTACTATGCCATTTATCAACATTTCAATCGATTCAAATAGACTTTGTAATATGATCGGTTCCATAACATTCAGCTCGAGCTGCCCAGCTTCAGCCGCCATCGTGATTGTCAAATCGTTGCCAATGACTTTGTAGCAGATCTGATTAACAACCTCTGGGATTACCGGGTTGACCTTTCCAGGCATTATGGATGAGCCCGGTTGCATTACTGGCAGATTAATTTCATTGATACCTGTGCGTGGTCCCGAAGAAAGTAGGCGCAAGTCATTTGCAATTTTAGAAAGCTTCACTGCCAATCGCTTAATTGCAGATGAGTACATTACAAAAGCTCCCGTGTCCTGTGTAGCTTCCATAAGGTTGGCAGCAAGCTTTATATCATAACCCGTAATATCGCGTAGTTTAGCAACTACTATGTCACTATAATCAGGATGAGCATTTATGCCGGTTCCAATGGCAGTTCCACCCATGTTGACATCAAGGAACAAGTCTGCATTTGAATCAAGGCGCACAATCTCTTCCTCAAGTGTGGAAGCATATACCTCAAAAGTTTGCCCCATAGTCATTGGCACTGCATCCTGCAATTGTGTGCGACCCATTTTAATGATGTGGGCGAATTCTTTGCTTTTTCTTTTTAATGATGAAACTAAATTAGCAAGTACTGTGGTTAGTCCTTTATTACTCGTAATCAGGGCTATTTTTAATGCAGTCGGGTAAGCATCATTCGTGGATTGAGATAGATTGACATGATTATTGGGGTGACAGAATTCGTATTCGCCTTTTTCATGACCCAATAATTCGAGGGCACGGTTAGCAATAACTTCGTTTGCATTCATGTTTGTAGATGTCCCTGCTCCACCCTGAATCATATCGATTACAAAATGAGTATGCAATTTTCCAATAAGAATTTCATTACATGCAAATTTTATTGCATTAGCAATTTCGGAATCCAGAATGCCCAACTCATCGTTAGCACTGGCTGCGGCTTTTTTTACTATTGCCAACGATTCAATCAGGATAGGATAGTGTGCGAGCGAAATACCGGTAATGTTAAAGTTTTCTAACCCACGCAGAGTTTGGACACCATAATAAAACTCGTAGGGAACATCACGATCTCCAAGCAAATCATGCTCACGCCTTGTCTTGCCTGACAAATATTGAGCACCAGCATCAACCACCCTGGTACTCGCCTGCCGTAATCTCCTCGCTATAACGCGTGCTGCGGTGGCGAATACTTTGTATGCGATCTCAGGTTGTGTTTTTGACAATACATGAAACGTATCGCTCTTGATTGTTAATACAGTTGTAGATTTGCTGCTACGAGCCGATACCGAATGGGGATCGTCATCCATGAGTGAACCTTCACCGAGAAAGTCACCTTTTGAAAAAACAGCTAATCGCTTAACTTCCTTGAAGGGAATGCTTTTAAAAAGCTCAATCTCGCCGCTTAACACGATAAACAGCTTAACCTTTGGGCTTCCTTGTTCAAATAGAACATTGTTTTCCGCATATTTCTCAATCTTAAGATTGTCAACAAGAATTGATAATTCATTCTGGCTTAAGCTTTTAAGTAATTCTACATTAGCTATGAATTTTAATATTTCATTTTTTTCCAATTGTCATTCCTTCAATTAAATTGTAATCGATATTAATTTTATAATTTGGCTCTATATCAGGTAGATTACTAATATTCACTATTATTACCAATTCACAATGTTAGTGGGCTTTAATGTAAACTTAATAATTATTATCTTCGGGTTATACCAATACTAATTTGAATTTTCAAAGTAAGCTTTAGAGGTTGCAGCAATATCTTAAGACTCGCTATTATTTCACATAAACAAAAAAACGCCGACAATAATTTATGCCGGCGTTAAACTCTAATGTTATGCAGTTCGACTATTTCAAATGTGCGATTTTCACAATACCGCGACGCTCTTGCGAAGAAATTTCAAATAAATATATTCCCGCGGGTAAGTTATTAGCACTAATACTCAAAGTATGCACACCTTGAGAAAGTGGGAGCTGACGTGAATATACTTCCCTGCCATTCAAATTATATAAGCGGTACTTTACATCACCTGTTTCGGGAAGGCTAAATTGAACGGTAAATCTATCATTGAACGGATTTGGATATGGTGCACCAAGTGAGAATTCAACTGGGACTGGTATTGAAATATCGTCTGATCGTAAAAACTCTGGAAACACTAAATCGGGAATAAATCTATCGTATTCGGGAATTTCAAAAGTCGCTGATCGAGTCGTTGATCCACCGGGACCGTTTACATGAATATAAACGCGATCACCAACCTGCACATGGTCTGGCTCATCGCTAACCGTGATTGGAATAACAAATTTGCCCGGCTCTATGCCACCACCGTTTATTACATAAGTTGCCATAAACTCAACAACGGGCTCAAGCTCGCCATCAGCTCCAAGCCTAAAGGTCTGGCGAACAATCTCTACCGAATATTCTGTTTCACAAACATCTCCATTGGGTAAACAGATTGGAAAATTATTGCTATTTCCAACAATAAGAGGTCGAGGTGGGGTTAGGTAATCGCCATATCCATCACCTGGATCATCATCTCGTGGGGGTCCATCACCATCATTAAGATTTTCAATAACTTGATGTTGATACTCAAGCTCCGTAATCGGTCCGACCACTCGCGGTTGGCGTAACATCTGATGAACCAAGTACCCCTCGTCAGGAGCGAGCACGGTGAAATCTGATGAGATCCAATGACGACGTTCATTTGCTTGAGCTAAATTAAATTTGCCAGATTCATGGTCGAAGCGCAATAGTATATCATTAGCACTGGTAGGACTCACTTCCCGCAAATTTTGATCTTTGCCAATAGTAGGTCCATAATACTTCCAACCCGTGCCTAAAGATTTCCACTCAAAACGGGTATATACTTCTGGATGTCCTGTTACACGAATGCTCATCTCACCTTCTGCTTCCAGGAGATTAATCCAGTAAGCTCTGCCTCTGTCAAGTATATAAAGATTGCCACTCCATTGGTCAGAATCTGGGTCAAAGCGCGCCCAACGATACCCCCCGATCCGACTATCCCATGTAGTTAATTCAACAGCACCGAGCCGATCACCGATAACCGCACTCAATGTTGGCGTGTCAGGCAATACAGGAAATGCAACCAGATTAAATCCCGGTTGCAGGTCAATAGTCCAATAACCAATAACATCTCTTTGTGGTACTGCTTCAGTTTGTCCAGCAATCCCAAATATCAGTGCAACAATAACAATTAATTTTATTAAACTACTGTTCTTCATAAACTTCTCATGTTTTTTATTCTATGTCCAGTGTCGTTGTTCGGTAAGTTACACTTATCGTTTCCACCGGTCGTCTTGTTTGTACTTGAAGATAATACGTATCGTTCGGTACATCAATGTTCAATGTGCCATTAAAGGGTTGAAAATCTTCCCAACGCATTAACTCCACATCGTCAGCCCAAATATAGGATTCACCCTCCTCGGGTCCATAATTTTGCCAGCGAACATTTACGAAGGTTGTTCCCTCGGGAATTACGAGTTGATCCCACAAATACATCCAGTCGTGATCACCCTGAAACCTTTGTTCTACGGGTTGATCGCCCAAAATGTTATTGTTATTATTACCATAACGTGAGTTATAGTACCTCGCCAGCAACCCCGCATCCCTACAGTTGGTGGTACGCAAATAGCCACAAAGTGTTAGGCGTTCCGTTTCCTGATTGACCGGAATACGCTGTTTCAAATCAGTGATTCCATCCTGCCAACCGGCGCGTCGAAACAACCAAGAAGCATACCTGCCGCCATGTACGATCTCTTCTTCCCTACCTTCGTTATTAGAATTATAATTCCAAATATCTGCACCTTCCGCCTCCATGTTGCCAACCAGCATGATCTCGCGCCCCAATGAAAGCTCCCATTCAACATCATGTCCAGAAGGATCAATGGCGACAATTTCCGATGGAAAACCACCGGCGATAAGCCGAAGCGGCTCAGAACGATAGACATTTTCTTCATCATAATATCTCATTTCACCCATAATTTCATGCTCAGAAACACGGCGCACAACTCGATCATTTCCCATCACCAACCGAGCTTTCATTTGGTTGTACTCGGGGATCACTATGGCATTCAGCTCATATGAGTATGCAGCTAAACGATCTAAGATTTTTTTACCCAACGCGCCGATAGTCGGGGTGGGTCGATAGTTATTCACAAATATGGGATCGACCGTGACGGATCTCAATCCATTTTCATCAATTTCAGCATTCATCAATGCTGAAACCCAAGTTTCCCATAAATTTTGGTCGAATGCAAAATTACCGAGCGAATGAGCTATGACTGCACCCTCATAAACCTCAAAACCTTGTATTACATGAGGGTGATGCGACACAATAAGGTCTGCCCCGAGGTTAATACATAAATGCTCAAACTCACGGGTTGCCGAATCGCGCTCAGTATGATAGTGATCAAATATATGATCGTGTTCATCCGGAATTACTTCGTCAGGGTCTAAATTCGCTGGTCGAGCACCATATTCCTCCCCTCCATGAATAGTGACCACCAAAAAGTCACACAAATCCGCTGCCTCTGCCACACTTCGCTGAATATTATCCAACGAGAAATAAGCATAGCCATAGCTGTCAAACGATGCATCGAGGAATGGTCGATTGTTATAATCTCTGCCTGTACGGTTGCAATAGGCTAATACACCAACTCTGATTCCGTTGAAGGTTTTAAAAACAGGCTGTAGTGCGTCATATTCGTTCATTCCTGCGCCAGTGTGAACAATCCCTGCCGCATCGAGAACTTCGATTGTCTCTTCAAGCCCACGCCTGCCATAATCGCTCATGTGGTTGTTGGCGAGTGTAGCGATGTTTACCCCCGCATAGGTCAATCCCGCAACATTTGCTGGATTTCCCCTAAAGACATACTCCTTCATAGGGTGACGCGTGCCCTCATCGGTCAAGACACTTTCGAGGTTAATCACAACGAGATCGGACTGATTTAATCGATCTGCTATTCGCGAAAACACAGTCTCAGGACCAAACTGCCTGATTATCCCACCATTGCTCTCATATCGTCTTGCCAGCATGACATCTCCAGTAAAACTGGCAGTCAACCTGTTTATTGTTCTGCTCCGTCCAACCTCTATTCGGACAATTTCGCCGTCTGTGTTACCGCTCTGGTCGCGGGCAGTAACCGCCACAGTATAGCGACCATCCCGACGAAATATATGCGTTGGATTCTGCATTGTTGAGGTCGAGCCATCGCCAAATTCCCAATAAAAGGATATGTCTTCCAAATCTCGATTATCGACATCAGCAGTAAAATGAAATGCTTCGCCATCTGCATCAAGATGATTTCGCCTGAATGCCCTTATCTTTAGGATAGGCTCGGATGCGAGGGATTCAGTTATGTCCGTCAGCTCGTCAAAGTATATTACCGCTGACTGATCCTGATTGTTGTCATTATCATTGATAAAAAATAGTTCGTCAATGGAAGGCAAATATCCAAAGCGAATCTTAAAATCGTAACCGACTGCCATGCGATGCACCTCCCACCGTCCCCGCCGATTAATATCTTGGGACGACACATTCCAAGCATGATCCCATATGGTTTGAATGCCATGATAGGTGTAGAACAATGTATTTACACCATCACCCAACCCAAATGTCTGTTGACGCGCCATTGTGTCACCATCAACCGACAGAATCCCCAACGACCAGACTGTCGAGTCGGTGAGGTCTGTTCGCTCAAAAATCATCCGTTTCCAGGTATTGCCCCTCAGCACCAAAGAATGCGCACTTTCGGGCAGTGACTCTTCATCGGTGATCTCCCAATCATCGGGGTCGATATCCTCTTCATCGCTGAATGATAGTAATTCTATATCTTCATCCTCAAAATCATAAAGCACCAGATCATCGCGACGGACGCGCGATGGAAGCTTTTTCAGGTCAAATTGTCCGCCATAATATGCGAAAACTCTGTAAAGATAATTCTGCTCAAGACTGTGCTCGCTGTCAAAATATCGTGCTCGCCTGACGGTAGAAAGATACTCCAAGTGCCCTGTATCTGTACCACCAAATACTCTATAACCGCTAAGGGGCTTATTGGTTGTGGGGTGTGAACGACGAGTAGGTTGCCAGATTAACACTGCTACATCATTTTCAAATACAAAGTTGGTGGAATAAATGCCTGTCATATCAGGCATTGTATCAAGCTCAGCATGGGTAAGAACTGGAGTTACTGTTCGCACAGTTCGCCCACCAAATGCAACGCTGCACATGCAAACTAACAGACATAAACTGATTTGAACTCTAATCATTTTCCAATGTTTTGATCGATAACTCTGTACGCTTAAATTTAGATACTAAACAATCAAAAGTCAACAGATTAATCATATTGATGACTATTGTATAACAATTGAAATTTCATCTGTGTTCTTTGTTAACTCAATTAGTATTTGGCAGGGTATAAATCCTACTTTGAATTATGAGGTCAATTTACGACGGGAAAACACATAAAAGGTTGACTTTACCCATTCCTATGAGCTATTTTAGTAAATTGATTTGTGGCGCTTGAATCAATTATTTATATCAATAATACTATACTCGCACCATAGCTCAACACCTGCCACAAAAGTTTCCATAATTATTTTCTGGAGTTCACTATGCGCATATTTACCATAATTTCTGTTAATTTCATAGTTCTATATACCCTGTTTTCCCTCCAACCTGCCTCAGCAGCAGTTACCGCGGACCCTATGGGCTTCGCTATTTTCATTGAAGAAGGCGAGGAAGTCGCGGGAGATCTAATTCTTACTAATGATGGTGAGGAAGATATTGGTTACAGTTTTATATATAGAAAAATCCGCCGCGAAGAAGACCAAAATAGAGGTCCACAGCGTGATGACCCAGGAGATGTCATTCAAGAGATAAACCTTGACTATAATTATTGTCTTGGACTGTCTTTTGACCCCGAAAATAGTGTGATGTGGGCTGTTCATACCACAAGCAACAGATTGGTAGGATATGAGTGGAACGGGGAAGAAATCACCGAAACGATTGCTGATTTCAACGGTGGAAATCAACCTGTCGGGCTTGGTTATTATGACGGTGTCTTATATACCAGTCCATGGCAGTCAGGAACCGTTACCCGATTTAATGTTGATGGCGTAGATCTTGGAAATGTGGATAGTGGACTGCAAGGAATTATGGGTTTGGCTATCGATCCCGAACAGGGGCATTTATACCTGCTTGATTTTCCAAGCTGTAATGTTCTTGTCCTCGACATTGAAGATGACTTTGAGCAAATCGGTATGATTGAAAATATCCTTGATGGAGCAGATTTTCAGGATATGCGAAGCCGCATAAATTGGGTTCCCGAACACGACGACGGACATTTGTGGGTCTCATGGCGACCAGACCCCAATGACGAGCCGTCCTTTGCCTGGCAAGTTGCTATCGATGAAGATTGGAACTGGGAAGAGGTTCAAAGTTTTCATGTGGAAACGGATAATCGATCATTTGGAATTGGGCACGATGGATCAAATATGTGGGTAGCAACCGCCAGTATAGATAATGCAGATATAACCACGCTTCGTATCATCGATGATGGAATAATTGAACGTGGGTTTATCATGTTTGACGAGGAAGAAGGTGTCATTCCCGCTGGTGAGGAATTAGACCTCGAATACATCATCAATCCAGATGAATTTGAACAGGGTGTGCATGAAATTGTGATGAGCATTCGTTTTGATGACCCAGAAATAGAAACCATAATGATGACAATTATTATGTCACTCGATATGCGGACAACCTCTGCATAAATTCAATCTGTCCTTTTGTACAGCTTATTCCTCAGAATCAAAAAGAGCCAATCCCATGCTCTTGTCAATAGTCATCTTCATCATCACCATCCCAGTCAGCAACTTCGGGAAGTAATCGGTCGATTTCTGCGGCATCCGCTCACCCCCCGAGGCGACTGCGAGCACTTGTTCTGTGCGAGTCGGGTTCAGCAGGAAGGCTGCCTGCACGCCGTCCGAGCCCACCGCATCCAGTGCCTTGTCCCTGCCGCGGACGTAGCGGACGTTAGAGTACGCAACCAGCTTTGCCTCGTCAATCCCCAGCAGTTTGTCCAGAATCGCCGTATGCAAGACCGTCACATCAAGTCTTCGCCACGCCTCGCAATGTTCATCTGCAACCAAGCTGTCCATCAGGTTGGAATCCTTCAAGTTGAACAGACGGTAGCCATCGAGATTAATCGCTCCCAAACCAAAAGCTATTTTACCATCCGTTACCGCTTGATCTAAATGTGAATAAAGTTCGTCTCGACTGGAAATTTCTGTAATCTCAAAATTTTCAGCGGCTTTGCTCAATAAATTTGTTGCGCTAAAGCCCTCCAGCGAATGCATGATCCGATGAGTAGGTAAAACCGTCAAACCGGGGTCGTGGATGTTGACCAAAGTCATCATGCGATGAGTGAATGATTCATTGCTCATCGTCTCCCACTTCCTCGCTTGGCAATATTCCAAATAGTTTACCGCTGTCTCATACCGATGATGACCGTCTGCAATAAACAGATCTTTGTCTTCCAAAATCTCCGCTATATCGAGGACAGCTCCGGGTTTAGAGATACGATACAATGTGTGCTTAGAACCTCCAGAGTCAGTAACTTCCATCAGAGGTCTGCCAGCCCGTAGCTCTTGATCTATTATATCATTCACCCGATTCTCAGCATCATCATACAACATGAATATCTGCCCGTCATTCGCCTCGGTCGCTTTCATCAGCTTCAATCTATCAGCCTTTGGACCCGAAAGAGTATTCTCATGGGCACGAACCTCACCCTTTTTATCCGTGAGATCAACCAGAACGACCAAGCCCTTGCGGACATGCGTTTTTCCCTCAATGGTGTATTCCTGTAGGTAGGGGAATATTGCCGGACCCGGTTCCCTGATTAAAACCTTATCTTCAATCCACTGCTCCCAATAGGCAGCCGCTCGTGTATATTGGTTATCATTTATATTATCATTTGCATTTTCTTTGCCTTTAATAATACGAATCACATTAAATTCGCTACGATTGTAATAATCATTTCTCCGATTGTCATCAATTCTATCGTATGGTTGCGTAACCACTTGACTCAGGTCATCAATCTCCCGTGGGTTAAACCGGTAACCTCTAAATGATGATATTTTTGCCATAATAATTCTTTTTGTATTTTATATTCAATATTTGAAACGCATATCAGCATTAAATTAATTCAACTTACCATGATAGAGCAATAATTCGACAGGATTTATTGTGGATTGAAAAATAATTGCATGTATGAACAGGAAATTTGAGCATTTGAACCGAAAATGAAAAAATAGTCAGCATATACTGCATCAGCTATAAAAAAAACCAGCCGTCTCCATTGCTGGAAACGGCTAGTTTATGGTCAAGCTATATTAGCTACTGTTACTTAATCAGTACCAATTTCAAGCTCTGTGAGGCTCCGCCTGCTTCTAATCTTAATAGATATATTCCCGTGGAAAGGTCGGCTGCATTAATAGTAATGTTGTGGTTTCCTACTGAGGCAGTTCCGTTTACGAGATCCATTACATTCCTTCCCGACAGATCGTACAAGGCGAGCTTTGTCATTCCCGTTTCAGGAAGCTGGAACTCTACTTTTGTTGTTGAGTTAAATGGATTAGGATAGGCTGCTTCAAGCCTTAATACATTTGGCATCGGATCAGAAATTTCAGGAGCGGATACTAATATCATCTCATCATAATCGCGCAATGAAATTCCATATCGCTCGTCCTCTGAAAGAATACCAGTGATTACTTCGAATGTCATACCAAATTGCCAATCACTTAATGGTGGCTCAAATTCATCCTCTAACAGGTCAAGGAAAATTCCGTGTAATGCCAGCCATCCGGTACCATCGGCATTTGGATCGAAAAGTGGATAGTAATTATCGCCTTCAACAATAGCATCCAGAGAATCCAAGCGTACGTTTGTAACCGTAACTAAAACACCTTCAAGATTTTCTGCTAACCGTGAATAACGTAAATCTGCCAGTTCAACCTCGATAGGGTTCAATTCTTCAACCCGCCCAAGTACCTCGGCATCAGACACTTCAATATAGGTCTGAAAACGCCATCTTTCAGCTTCATCCGGATCGCGTTCTCTGACAATTCCCGTCACGGTAACTTGATCTCCTACTCGTAATGAGTTAATGCCATCAACATCTTCAACACCACGAATATAAATACCTGACCACTCTTCCTCAGCATCCTGAATCGCATAGGCACCATACAGTTCAGCATAAACTGGTGGTGTAGTGACAACTCCAGTAACCGTAACCTCATAATCCTTATACGGTGAGTAATCAACCGCCCAAGGTAATTCTACGGTTTGGCGAGGTCTGAATTGAACATCACTAATTGTTAACTCACCATCAGGTCTAACCATATAAGCGTACCAATATCGAGCTGGCTCTTCAGAAGATCTTTCTTCATCATCAGTTGCTACGATTTTATACCATATAAACGAACCATCTTCAGCACCAGGGATTGAAGCTGAATAATTGTCATCCTCGCCGTTTTCCATCTCAATGGAGCGGATATTATCAAGGTCGCCATCAATAGTCCACTGAAGCACCACTAATTCTAATTCACCGATTTGAGCTATCACCTCAGCAGTAATTGAAACTTCTTGGTTGGGGACTGGTGTCGCTTGATCTCTAATTGCACCAATTACAACTGGATTTAGCTCACGATGAAATGAAGGTCCATCATCCCAAATTCGGTCTCGTGCAATGTCATCTGTCGCAACCTTATGGTAATAAAAAAATCCAAGTGTAGCAACCTCATCACCTTGTTGTGGTTGAATTACAGATCCGGGCTCAGTGTCAAACACATAAGATATATGTAGGAATTCATCTACCTTTGAAGCCAGTGATGGGTATAGCTCACATGCCGCCTCGCCTAATTCTGCTTGATGCGTCCGTGTTTCGGTAATGTTTGTAGGTTCGTACCATGTCGCACCATTATCCTCAGAAACAGTTGCATAAATTTCGCCGTTACAGTAGCTCTGAGAGTTATCATCCGCTGGATAATAATTATACACACAATAAAGGTCGCCATTCTCATCGTAAGCAAGTGATGGTGCACAAACATTTGATTTCCATGCCCCTGGTCTTGGCTGGCGAATTAATTCACCATTTTCGTCCACCTCATCCTGGCTGAACCAACCGTCGGCAACAGGTGTGATTTCATCTGTCTCTTCGCTCCAATGGTAAAGATATGATTGATCTGTCGTAAGACCATCAATCGGTGGAGAACCCTCGCCATCAGCGCGATTTAACAACTGTCGGGTATCAAATACAACGTGGATGTTATCATCTGCATCGAAGATTACATCATGAGTACAATAGGGAAGATAAATATCACCACGTGCAGCCTCTCCTAACAGATCTGGATCTGGTAGATTAGTGCTTGTTACATTGATTGGATCTTCAAAGTTCCATTCTTCACCATCTTCGGACACTACCATATAAATGTCATTATTCATTTGAGAAGCTAAAAATCCTGCCCAATTTTCAGGTACAGGTAATCCAAGCCTAAAAGCTACCCACGTAATTGCAACACGCTCACTATTGGGTGAACTGGTAATACGGTATGTATTTAAGCTGGTTTCGCCAACTTGCTGTGGGAACTCGCCAAATTCCGGATTGCCCTCACGGTCGAGCGAACCTAAAGCGTACGAGATCATACCAGCATCTTGGCGGTTATAAACTACATGGATTTTACCATCTGGAGACATCGCTCCCTGAGGCCAGTAAACATGATCGTCAGGATATTGAGGTAACGGAGTTTCCTGAAATGCACCCAGCCCAAGTAAAAAATCGATACCACACATTCCGGAAAACTGATCATCATCTCCGCGTGAATGGTAAAAAGCAAGTGCCCTTGGCTCTTCCTCAGTTGTAAGAATGAGGTGTCCATAGCCCCCTCTATCACCTTGGTTGACTCTGGTACCGTCTTCTTCAACGAACTCATCGTCGGTATAAAAGCCATATTTCATATTTCTATTTGCACCTCCCAGGTCTGCACCTTCGCCATCCATCCAGATGGTATGTACACCACCTTCTTCATCAACGGCAATCATTTTTCCGATTGACCCGTTTGATTGATAGTCATAATAGGTGTCACCTGCCAAATATCTCTCCCCAAGGTCTCGCCTTGGACCCTGTGGGACAACTGGTAATTTTGGTGCTAACACTCTTCCCTGAGGTACAGGGTCATTTGGCAAAATGATTTTGTCTGCTTTCAATTTTACCATTTCGCTGATACGTGGATTTATTTCTGCCACAGCATTAGAAAAAAGGAAAATAGCTACTAAAAATGAAATGATGAAATTCATCGTTTTTCTCTCCTGAATCTTTAACATGTTGCTAATCGTTGTTGTTATTTATTTTTTGATATTAGCTTAACGCTAATAATTATAAAATCTAATTAAAAAAATCTAACCTAATATACTTAAAAATCAGCGCAGTAAAATCAGTTTTCGCTGGCCCTGAAGGTTCCCTGCTTTTAGCTTAAGGAAATAGATTCCCGAGCTAAGCGATTCATTTTTATAGGTTAATTTGTGTTGTCCTGCCGAATAGTTGGAATTAATAATCTCATCAACCATACGTCCAGAAATATCCCACAGGCTCATACTTACCAATCCAGCATCAGCAATTGAAAAACTCAATAGAGTACTGGAGTTAAATGGATTTGGATAGGGCTGACCTAATCCCAATGTAATTGGTACTGATTTATCTTCCGCGCCAATACCTACATAATTATCCGGTCTGACCGAAGTGATTCTAATTGCTCTGTTTGGCCCTATTGGCTGAGCCGCCTCTGCATAAATGCTGGCAAAAGTAATCTCTAACCCTCGCTGATGATTCCAATCCTGAATTCCAACGGTTGCAAAGTTACCTTCATTCCTATCAACCAGTTCAAGATCAAGATACTGAAAAACTATATCACCGTCACCAGTCGGTGTTTCATGCATTGCTGGGTCGTACAAGATGACCTCAAATGTTTCGGTGTGGTCATCCGCTGAGGTTCGGGCTACAACTCGACTCCACTGGACAACAAAACGACCTTCGTTTTCATCGAATCGCGTAAAGATGCGCATCGAGTCTCTTTCATCCTCTACTAACCCGACAAGATCTTCCCAATATGGTGCCACCATGGTATGAGGTCCCAACGGGCTCGGAATACTCCAGTTTCTAAAGTTTGCCATCCAAGTTTCTTCAAAACTTATCCAACCATTTGAGCAAATCGTGAGGCTATTGTAGTTATTACCGTAGTAGCCAAAAGTAAATGGCAAATCCATGATAAACGACTCGTCGTCGTCCAATAAATGCAGTTCAGCACCTTGTCCATCAAATTCTGGGTCGAGTTCAATCCAATCAAACTCGGGTCGCATATCGCCATATCTATCATCATCGTTATTATCATAGGCATAATAACCATAGCTGTCTGGACCTACCGGATCGGTTGGACCCGGATTTCCAATTGTAATACTAAAGTTTTGCCTGCCAAGGAGACGCTCCTGATTGTCAAAGAAATTCATGCGCATTGCGATGCGTCTGCCAATTAAAACATCGCCAGGAATTCTGATGCGAAAGGGATTATCGGAGTTGTCAGCCGTTTCACCATTTGCAATAGCAGAAAAGCTGCCAGCATCATCAAGAAACTCTACAGCCTCATCAAAGGAGTAAATCATTGCTGTACAAGCGGCATTATCAAGCTGACCATAATTTATAATTCTGACTACGAGATCACTCTCTTCACCGGGCTCAATAGTTCCATCTCCAAATGAGTGTCCGAGTACATGAATCTGACTCGATTGAACTGAAAATCTGAATTGACCGGTAAAGGTGTTTCCCTCCTCGGAAGTGATAGTTAAATAAAATGGAATCCTTGACCACGGATATACTCGTGGCTCAACCATAACCTGAAAATTATTGTTTCCAAAGGCAGAGGCTCCAGCAGCGATATTACCAAATGTGCTCTCGTCTTGTTGTACTTCAATAAAATTAAGGTCACAGGTCAAGGTTGCACTAACGTTAGTCAAATCAGATTGACCAGCATTACTCAGGGTTACCTGAAATTCAACCGGTGATCCCGTAACAAGACCGTTTTGGTTGGTAATTGTGACTTCCGCAATACTGATCATGTTTTCTGCACCAGCAACGGTTAATGTATCTTGCAATGGTACCGATTGATGACTTAACACTGTGAGATAAAGGTCTCCAGCTTCAAGAGCATGTGTGGGGACATTTGCTACGCCATTTATATCGGTCAGCACACTAAAGTCATATTCATTATTATCATCCAGGATATTCACCATTGCCTTGTGAACGGGGCTGCCATTTATTGAAACTACAAAGGGAATATGTGTCGTTCCTGTAGCAATCTCAGCAGGATAATCAACTTCGAGCATACTGGGAGCATCAAGGTAAAGGTTTAACTCAGGATCGCCGAGAATATTATAAACCCAGAAGTAAAACTCGACAAAATTTTCCTCCCCACCACTTTCACGCTGATGCGGGAATCCTGCCCATATTTCCATTTTTGATCTTAGTGCAAGAACACCGAGTGTTCTCATGTTTTGATAGAGGAAGCCTGTGTAATAGCCACCAAGATTGGGATTATTATATCTTGTGCTGGTATGCAGATCGGATGGACCGTAAAATGCAAGCGAGCCAGAAGGCGAGCGTCTTGATCCTCGACTTGTGGAATAACCACCGAAACAAGGATTCTGTATCTCATTCCCAAAGTCACCCGTGTTACAAACAAAAAATGTAAAAACGGGAAGCAACTGACCGTTGTCAAGTTGGTCCAAATTCTCTTTGTAAAACTGTGGATAGTGAGTTCCTCGAGCGTCTGCCCATCCGCGATATGCAACAATGTTTGCACCACCATCCATTGCTTCAACTATTGGATCAGGAGAAATCTCATCACCATCGCCCTTATAATATTGATGCCATACCTCCCAACCTCTTTCTTCAAGTCTCTGTTCTAACCATCGTGTTGTTTCAACCGGGCTTGTAACGGGAAGATCACCATCACCAAAGTTACCCGCAAACAGCACAGCACGATGAAAAGCATCGCGATCAAACTCATCAGCATGTTGCTCATGCTTCAATATGCGAGAGGTAACACTTCGAATAGTACTTGAGGTCGGCGAATCGGATTCGATTCTGCCTATAAATGCATCGGGGAAATAATCATCACCATGTAACAACGTAAAAGGCAAATCAGAAACGTCATATTCAGCAGCTGCCTTCGGGTTTTGTATTCTGAACGCTGGTAATTGAATTCCAGGTGCATTAATATCGCCTGCCATCAAGATAAACTCGGGTGGACGTTCCCAATTATCGTATGCATCCTGAATATAATCTCTAATTTCTTCAGCAGAAATGCCATCGCGATAAATTGGATTGATAACTACATCAAATCCCTTGCGACGCTTCCAATTGGCAAGGTCTTCGCAATGTCTCGCTAAGGATGAATCAGTAATGATAAGATAAGTTCCTCGCTGTACTACTCTACCGCCGAGGCTGGGATTACGTAAGACATTTGGATTTATTAACATGCCACGGAAAAATGTTTCAAATGCTTGTGACCAATATCTTTCTGGATCGGGTGCAATTCCTGCTGGCTTGTCATCAGGAACGAAGTTAAATTCTATTCTCATGTTTTCAGCAGCCACAACCTGGTGATTTTCACCATCGTAGTAGGCAGGTCTAATCACAACTGGTGCAACATTCATCCAACGCATATAGCCCGCTTCACCGACATCGACCACAGGCAAATTTTCAACCTGTCTCACCTGACGAATAACTTCGTCACGTGGTAACACTCTCTCTGCTTCAAATATTCTGTCAGTCCGGCTAACCACTCTTCCCTCCACGCGATAACCGTCTGGTATGGCTATCATTCGTGTAATATGTGGCATTGCTGGTCCGGGGGTGTCAAAGTCGAATGTGCTGCCTTGAAGGTTTAACGTAAGACGACGATTTGTTGCCTCAGGGTCTAATATATTCAGTTCCCCAAGGTTAAAGTTTATATCTACGACGAGACGTTCATGACTTTGCTCGTGAAACTGTATGGTCCATGGCTCTCCCTGCACTTGCTCAAGAATTGAAGCAAAGTTGGTTGAACTTAAAATTAGCGTAATAAATAATGCAGTAAATAAGCATTTTCTTGCAAACATATTTTCCTCTTTCTGGTCGTTGTTCTACTGAGAGCCTGTGCTCGCCAGATTCAGTTATTAAAAGCACCCGTGCGATTATACTTCACAAGTGACGTAACCTTTAAGTATAAAGGTATTGATTTCAAAATACAAGCATTCGGCTTGACATAATTTGGTTTTCTAAATCTTCAATGCTTAGCACTGTGAAAATTTAGACTACGGTTGACAGAATAGTAAAAGTGATTTTGAGAATTCTTACTGAACTATTATTATTCACTGAAATAGCAGGCCCGCTATTTTGATGAAGCTGTCCACATTTCCACAG
>Ga0115002_10000380_pt1 | contig 64142 bp, 67 predicted proteins | sample ArcticOcean_MG_C_8_FD_89576 | JGI IMG/M metagenome (GOLD analysis project Ga0115002, IMG submission 89576) | Marine microbial communities from western Arctic Ocean - ArcticOcean_MG_CB11_86 | ecosystem: Environmental > Aquatic > Marine > Oceanic | place: Arctic Ocean: Canada Basin | collected... | reverse complement strand
TCTGAGATGATGTCTGAGAGGTGGCACGAGAAGTAGTCTGTAGCGGGAACAAGGTTCGCTCCCGCCCGGGAGCGAACTGAGCAGGGGCCAGATCGCCCGTCACCGCTGTCCAGTCGATCCGTCGCAACAAGGGCAACGTATCGAGATAGGGTGTTCGCTCGCCAAAGGGGACCAAGTGCATCTTGGCGTACGTCGGCAAGGCATTCGTGTGGGGCTGGACGTAGTACACGGCATTCATCGGCTCGCCACTTAGGGCATCTCTGCCTGGCGCTCCCGTCAGGACGGGCACCTCAAATTCGTCAGCCAATGACTGGATGGGGCGTCGGCAGGATGCACGACGACTCAGGTCACATGGTACTGCAGTCTCCGGCCACACGAGCAGGTCAACGCCTGCGCCCGCATCGTCTTGCCACCCCAGCGCCTGTCTGGACAAGGAGTCCAAACTGGAGAGACTGGTTCGCAGACCACCGGGTTGCCACTTGGCGCGGCCAAGATTGTTCTGGATTAGGCCGACGCGAATCTGCTCGGCATGGTCACTGGGGCCAGCGCTGAGTGTCCACCAACCCGATACGAACAGGGTGACAATAACGAGGGCAGCGGCGCCAAAACTCGGAATCCGTCGCGGCGCATCGACCAGCGCCAGAGCGACAAAGGCAGACACGAGGACGATGGCGCAGCTGATGCCATAGACACCTGTGATACTGGCCATCTGAATCAGTGGTGTGATACTGGCCTGGCTATGTCCTAGCAGGAGCCATGGGAACCCCATTTCACCGAGAGACAGCAAGTATTCCATTGCCGTCCACAGGACAGGTGCGGCAAGTAGACCGCGACAACCAACACCCAGAATGAGTCGGTATTGGACGACAGCGAAAAGGCCGGTGAACAACCCGAGATAGGCTGATCCCAGGCCGGCGCCGGCGATCACAGCGGGGCCACCACCCTGGGTGTAGCCGACCCAATAGAGACAGACGAGGTTGCCGACCAACCCTGTCGTCCACCCACGGCGAAAGGCAGAGGCTGCTGTGGGCGCTGCTGCAAGGGCCACCAGCAGGGGGACCAGTGCAATCCATGCCCACGCCGGGTGGAACAGGAAGCTGAGTGGATGATCCGGATGACAGGGGAAGGACAGGCCAAACATCAGTCCTGCTGCAAGGCACTGGCCAGTCTCAGGTAGCAGCGCCAGTCGGCGCAGAATGGTTAGCAGGTTGGTCACGGGGCGACGAATATACCACCCCTCTCGAAAAGGCGACAGATTGCCGTCCAGAGGGTCGGTCGCCATCACAGGTCGCCGAGCAAGGCAAGGACTGGCACGCCACATGCAGTGACACACGCGTATCGCGACTTCGCTGAGGGGAGACTGGGCCCGTCTGTGTGAGTTCTTGGGCGCGACCGTCACCTTTATGAACCGTACCACGATGACCCACCAACTCCGGAGTAGTCCATGACAGGGATGCTGCGCCCATCCGCCGAACGCCCACCCGCCGAGCTGGCTTGCCGCGTGCAGGACCTGCCCCGAGAGCGACTCGCGCGGTTTGGCGCGACAGCTCTTCGTGACGAAGAACTGCTGGCGATTGTCCTTGGAACCGGCGTGAAAGGCACGGGTGTGATAGATGTAGCCAAGGCCGTTTTCCTTAAGTATCCACCGGAGCAACTCGTAACGATGGAATTGTCGTCGTTAGAGGATCTGCGTGGTCTCGGTCGCGCCAAGGCCGGTCTCCTCGTGGCTGCCTTTGAACTGGCGCGGCGAGGCCTGGGGCAGGGACTCGGCTTGCTCCCCTGTATCAATGGGCCCGCCGACGCGTTACCCTTGCTGACAGAGATCAAGGACCAGCGCAAGGAGTTCTTCCTCTGTCTCTATCTGAATGCCAGAAATCAACTCATCCACAAAGAAGTCGTTTCCATCGGCAGCTTGAGCGCATCGATTGTGCATCCGCGTGAGGTCTTTCAGATGGCTGTCACAAAATCCGCTGCCAGCATACTTCTCGCACACAATCATCCATCGGGCGATGTCAGCCCAAGTCGTGACGATGTTGACCTGACGCGACGTCTGCAAGGTGCGGGCGAAATCATGGGTGTCGACATCCTGGATCACCTGATCCTAGCCGCCGATCAGTTCCTCAGCTTGAAAGAACAAGGGTATATGTGACCCTGGCGATGCCAAGTCACCTTGATTTGAGAGGTTGATCCGGTATATTCGAGACAACGGCAGTTCCCCGTGGCCCCTCTCATGCGCGAAGCAAAAAACGAACATCTCATACCTGTACAGATCTGGCGGATCTATCCCTATCCGGACGTGACGCCGCCAGAGACCTTTCTAGTTGTTCTGAAGGGTGAAGAGGGAAAGTTTGTACCCATCTCAATTGGTTGTCCTGAAGGCCAGTATCTGGTCATGGCGATGCAGCAAGTCTCCTTGCCTCGCCCCCTCACGCACAACCTCGTGCAGAATTTGCTCGGCAAAGTGAAGGGGAAGGTCCATCAACTCGTCATTCATACCCTGAAAGACGAGACCTTTCATGCTTACCTGTTGATACAGGCACAGGACGAGGTGTTTTACCTTGACTGTCGTCCGAGCGACGGCATGATCCTGGCCACACTCATGAGCGTGCCAATTTTCATGAGCCCGGAAGTCATGGAAGAGGCGGGGCGCGAGTTGAGCAGCATGCTCAATCTGAACGACTTGGGGGAGGAGTTGTCAGGTGCCGACGACGACGAGCCCGAAGCAGATGACGAAGAGGGATTAGAGGCGACAATCGATGTCGTGGCCCCCGCCGTTGAGCCACCGGTTGCCGCGCCCCTAGCAGAGAGGGTCGAGGAAGAACCCATGCCCTTGTTGCCGGTGATCAGCGAAGTAGAGGGCGAGCCAACCCTGCTCGATGCCCTGCGGGCGCAGATGCACCGACTCGTCGCTGAAGAGGCGTACGAAGAAGCTGCACTGATTCGCGATCAGATCACCGAACTCGAAGCAGATGAGCGCGATAACTAACTGAGCGGGGGTCGTTCAGCGCTGAGCCAGTTGCCATGCCCGCCCGGGTGCATCGACCCGGAAGACCTCCACATTGCCCTCGTCCTGCAGCGTCACGTAGGCCGTGCGACCGTCGGCACCACCAAAGGCGATGTTACTCGCCAGCTTACCCGTGAGTTCGATCTCCTCAAGCAAATCTCCTGCAGGAGAAATCTTGGCGATCGTGCCCTTGCCGTGGCGGGTGATGTAGAGATTTCCCTCGACATCACAGCGCATTCCATCCATCGCATGATCTGGAAACTGAATCAGCAGGCGCTTGTTGGTGACGACGCCATCTGCCAGATCATAGGCCCACACCGTCCGCTGGACCGATTCATTCACATACAGCAGGTCCTCCCCTGGACTGACTTCGATGCCATTGGTCGTTCCCATGTCAGCTTCCAGCAGATGGACACTTCCATCTGTCTCAATGCGCCACATCTGTCCAGTTGAGTTGCCCCAATTCGGGTCACTGGCGTAGATGACATCGTCAGCACCAATGGCAATATCATTTGGCTGATTCATCGATTCTTCATGGGCGAAAACCTCGATGTCGCGTGAACCCATATCGATACGCAAGACACTGTGACTCGTATAGTCCGCGATGTACATCCGTCCATGAGAGTCGAAGCGGATGCCATTTCCGGTGCTGCCCTCGGGGAGTTCAAGGAAGAGGCTGCACTCACCTTCGGGTGTTACCTTGCCGATCGTATGCTGGCGCTCGTAGTTGACGGCATACAGATTCCCGTCCTTGTCACACCCAGGCCCCTCGATGCCGCGAGTGAAGCCATGGCGCTGGGTGAAGACAGTGCTAGTGTAAAGATCACTCATCCTAAACCTCTCCTCTGCGTGTTGCCCGACAGTAGATCGCCGGATACAATAGATCCAGACCCTCGCGACATCGTTCCGAAACCTAACATTCCAGTTCAGGAGACTTTCATCATGCGTGGTTTTACTCTCGCTCTGTTCGTAGCGGTTGTGCTTGCTGCCGGTAATCGTGCGGAGGCGCACTGTGAGATCCCCTGCGGGATCTATGGTGACGATCTGCGTTTCTCCATGCTGCAGGAGGATATCGCAACCATCGAAAAATCGATGACAAAAGTCGTTGAGCTGTCAGCTGATCCGGTGGCCAATGCCAACCAGATTACCCGCTGGATCCTCAACAAAGAGAAGCACGCCGATCACATTCGAGAGATCGCGACCCAGTATTTCATGACGCAGCGGATCAAGTGGCCGGACGAGGATGATGCGGCAGCTGTCAGCGCCTACACCGAGCATCTTGGATCGCTGCACAAGATGCTCGTCTACGCCATGAAGAGCAAGCAGACGACGGACACCATGTGGACGCAGAAATTGCATGACACCGTCCATGCATTCCAAGAGGCCTATACGCGCTGACACCACGGCTGCAGCGCCGCAATGAATGCGTAATAGATTGGCTTAGCGGTGCAAGAAGTCCGGGGCTCCCGTGGGGCCCACCTGCAAGCGGAGACGTCATGAGATTCCGGACCTTACCCTCTGGTGCCGAACTCCGGCTGCGATCGGCGGCCTGGACGCAGAGGGCTGACCCGAGTCTTCTCTATCAGAATCGCAAGGGGAGGGTTGTTCGCGGACTTCGACGCAGATGGAGACGAGGATCTCTATGTCGTCATCCATCTCTCGCCGAATCAGCTGCATAGCAAGCAGGCGTGGACACTCTCCCTCGTGCCGGCGACGGACGCCTACGGTGAAAGTCTGTCAGCCGCATCTGTGCTTTTGGCGGATCTGAGCGGCATCGACGAATGACACTTCTTCGGTGACTTCAAGTAGCTACAAGTGCTGCTACAAACTCCCACTCAGAGAAATCCGATGTACATCGCCCAGGTCGGGGAATGACGAATAGGCGTAGTCTATTCTATAGCGCTGCATGGCAAGCCCACCTCCGGCTGAAAGCCCGAGGGCTTCATCTGCGGCGCTGCCTCCCTGCTGCAGGCTGTAACCTGGACGGATGGAGAGGCCATTGCCCAGGTCGATCTCGGCACCAAACGTAGCGTACGCATCATTGTCGTTGGGGATCGTGAAATCGGCGACCAGCAACAGCGGAGTAGGGAAGTGGGCGGGACGATGTGAAATACCGGCTCGCAACAAGACGGGCAGCGAATCATCGAAGCCATCCGTATAGCCGCTGTAGACAGATCCGAGATTGGCGATGGATGCACCGATCGCCATGCCTTCAATGGGGCCGGCCAGAATTACACCAAGGTCGACGGCGACCGCCGCGGCGGAGAAATCGTCGATACTGGAGTGTATCGACTTGATGCTGCCCCCGGCGGTCAGACGACCGTCAAAAAGTGACTGTGTCGCCGTCAGGGATGCCGCCAGATCTGAGGCACTGAAGGTTCCCAAATCCTGACCGTCCGCGTCTGTCCGGGCCAGGTCGCCATAGCTGAAGTAGTTGATGCTGAAGCCATAGCTCCGCTGAGAACCGGGTAGAGCAAAACTGATGCGGCCCGCTTCCGTGTCGACGAGATATCTCGTGTAGGCCAATGACGCTGTTCGGGCGGACAGACCATGCAGGCCCGCCGGGTTCCAGTCCGGTGCTTCCACATCCCCCCGAATCGCCGTGAACGCGCCAAGCCCCGAGGCGCGGGCTCCGATACCCACTTTCAGAAAACTGAATCCGGTTGTGCCGGCACTATCGTTGATCGCTTGGACACTGTCCGACCACAGCACGACAGTCATGGCGAGTGGCAAGAGTGCGAAACGCAGGTTCCTCATCGAGTCATCCTCATTTGGCCATCTGTTCAATACTGTAAGCGGCGCGCAGCAATGTTTCCTCAGCAAAGGCCGGCGCCAACAATTGTGCGCCAATGGGTAACCCGTCATCCGCATGGGCGATTGGAACAGAGACTCCCGGTAGACCGGCTAGATTCGCTGTGACGGTATAGATGTCGTTCAGATACATCTGCAGCGGGTCATCGATTTTCTCGCCGACCGCAAAAGCTGTCGTCGGAGCCACGGGACCAAGAAGCAGATCACATTCTTCGAAGGCCCGAGAAAAATCATCGCGAATCAGAGTCCGGACTTTTTGAGCCTTGAGATAATAGGCGTCATAGTATCCTGCACTCAGTACGTATGTACCTAGCATGATACGGCGTTTGACCTCATCGCCGAATCCCTTGCTGCGACTTTGGTGATACATCTGTTGCAGATCGGTTGCCTGTTCAGCACGATATCCGAAACGAACGCCATCGAATCGAGATAGATTGGCCGATGCCTCTGCTGTGGCCACAACATAGTAGGCACCTACACAGTAGTCGGGGTGGCCGGCGACGGGCAGCGACACCTTCTTCAGCTTCGCACCCGCACTTTCCAGCCGCGCGGCTGCGCCTTCAACGGCAGCGCCAATCTGAGGATCGAGGCCTTCGGTGAAGTATTGATCGGGCATTCCTATGGTTAGACCCTCGACCCCCGTCCGGAGTTTCTCACAATAATCGGGGACGGCAATGTCGACACTCGTGGCGTCTCGAGGATCATGACCTGAGATGACGCCAAGCAAAAGAGCCGTGTCCTCCACATCCTTTGTTAGCGGACCGATTTGATCGAGGGAACTGGCATAGGCTACCAGGCCATAGCGCGATACGCGACCATACGACGGTTTCAGACCGACGATCCCACAGTAGCCGGCGGGCTGACGGACAGAGCCACCTGTATCGGATCCAAGCGCAGCGATGGCAGCATCGGCGGCGACGGCTGCAGCGGAGCCGCCGCTGCTGCCCCCGGGAACTCGGTCAATATTGCGTGGATTGCGCGTGGGGCCGAAGTGGGAGTTTTCATTCGACGAGCCCATGGCGAACTCGTCCATATTGGTCTTGCCGAGCAAGACGGCATCCGCAGAGCGCAGAAGGCTAACAGCGGTTGCATCGTAGGGCGCGATGTAGTCCTGCAGAATACGTGATCCGCAGGTTGTACGCCCGCCGCGAACGCACATGACATCTTTGATCGCGATCGGGACGCCCGCCAGAGGTCCGAGGTGCTCGCCTTGGTGTCGCCGTGCGTCGATCTGTTCTGCCTGAGAGAGCGCTGCCGGCGCATCGACGTGCACGTAAGCATTGATACGCCCATTCTCGGCATCGATTCGTTCGATGACTGCCTGCGTCAACTCGACGGAACTGATGTCGCCGGCGTTTTGTCGCTCAATCGCTTCGTGCGCCGTCCACTGCGCTTGGGACATCCTTAGCTCCGCGCCTCGCTGCCAGGATCAACTGCTGCTGGCGCCGGAGCTACAGGCTGTGCGACGGCAGGCTGAGGAGCAGGGACGGGATCTTGGCGCGCTACCTGGCCACTCGCTGCCGCAATGGTCTGCGTGGGCTGATTCATGGTCTGCGCGGGCTGATTCATAGTACCGGTTACGTCGACTTCCTCTTTGACATCCTTCACCGCTTTGCGGAATTCTCGGATGCCCTTGCCTAAGCCCTGCGCCATCTCCGGGATGCGACGAGCGCCGAACAAAAGCAGGACGACGAGGAAGATGACGAGGATTTCCCAATGACTCGGAAACATGATACATCTCCTTTTTACAGTCGGTTCAGTACGAATATTTGAAGTAGTACCAACCGACGAACAGGCCAAGCAGTGTGATGACGTTAAAATTCAGGGCCAGTTCGAACTGGAAGGACAAGATGATGAGATTGAGCATATGGGGCCCAATCTCATAGCGGAAAAAATCTAGAAGAGCCCGTTCTACAATGCTGCCGTCGCCAGCGACGAAGCGCAGTATCAGACGTAGTGACTCGCCCACGACACTGCCGCCAATGGCACTGATGAAGAGTATGACGATCAGGTGACCAAGCGGCTTGTCGCGCAACATACGGGTCGTCGATCTCAGGCGTGTTGGGTGACTTCGCTACTAAACATGCCCCAGAGTCTGCGGTAGAGACCGGACGCGATGTACAGTACGGTAAGTGGAAAGAACATCTCCCGCGACGTCGCTGGATGCAGAATGAGCCCGACCGATACAAGGAAGTAGACCACCTTCAATCGATCGCGCAACGCGCTGGAGCGAAAACTGGGCACCGCGTCGTAGTCAATGCGGCTGATCATCAGAAAACTCAGCAATACCATGAGTGCGATACCAAACTGCGCGGCATGCATCGTATCCCACGTACGCTCTGTGTAAGCGATGTATTGTGTCAAAACGATCGCCGCTGCTGGAATCGGCAGGCCCACGAAGAAGGCTTCTTTGTCACCGTCATTGTGACTGGCCACATTGAAACGAGCGAGCCGCGACGCGCCAGCGAGAAGAAATATGGAGGCGGCGACTGCTCCCCATGGAGAGTGCAGCAGGCTGTGATACAGCATGAAAGCAGGGACGACGCCGAAGGTGCACACATCGGCAAGGGAGTCGAATTCAATCCCAAACTGGGAATCCGAACCGATCAGGCGGGCGAGTCGTCCATCCATATTGTCGAGCGCTGCAGCCAGAAGGAGGAGCCACGCAGCCGGCACATAATCTCCTTCGGCAACAAAGCTGAGGGCGACGAAGCCGCAGGCCAGATTTCCCACCGTAAACAAACTGGGGATTATGCCGCGATCTATCACTGGATTACTCCCATGACCGTTTCACCGGCTCGCACACGTTCGCCAATACTGACGCGGATGTCTACATGGCCAGGTACGATCAAATCGACGCGTGAGCCGAATCGGATGAGTCCCAAACGTTTCCCCTGCTCTACCTGCTGACCTGGTTGTAAATAGCAGACGATTCGTCGGGCAAGAATCCCGACAATCTGTTTGACCACAAGCTTCGTGTCTCCCTGCCGGATTCCGATCACGCTCTGCTCGTTTTTTTCAGAGGCGTCTTCTGCGAAGGCCACTTTGTAGCTACCTGAGCGGCGTTCGACAACGTCGACCTCGCCAGCAATGGGAATGCGATTCACGTGCACGTTGAACACGGAAAGAAAAACGCTGATTCGCGTCGCGGCATCTCCCACATACTCATCGACACCTTCCACGGGCGCAATGGCAACAACGCGGCCGTCTGCAGCGGAAAGTACTGCGCCAGCCACATCGGGTGGCTGGCGATTCGGATCACGAAAGAAGAAGACCATGAACCCGGAAAGAATCGTAAAGAAGACGGCTGCCGCCACAGCGAGCGGCTGACTCTGTGCCAGCCACCAGCAAGCAGCTGCAACCAGCGCACAGATGCCAAGAAACGGATAACCTTCACGTGCCATGATTCGTCATTCCCACCGGGATTCGGCCCGTGGACGCTCTTCGACAATGAACTCGACCCGACGCCGAGAACCACTGCGGAAGATATCTATTGTACACGTTTCTGAGACCCTCATCTGTGTCAGAATACCCCAGGCCCCATCGGCGGACCGCACGGTCTCGCCATTGATGGCCAGGATCACATCTCCACGTGCCAGATCGGTCATATAGACCGGACTATCGACGGCGATCTGTGCAACCAGTGCGCCATCTGTGTTGTCCAACTCCAGATACTTTGCTAGGCGCGGTGTCAGATCCTGCAGGTCTACGATCCCGTGCCATGGAAGTCTTACCCGCCCATGGATTTCGATCTCGTCCAGAAATTGGCGAGCGGCGCCGATGGGAATCGCGAATCCGATACCGATCGAACCGAAGTCGTAGCCCCGCTCCCCTCCACCGCCGTAGATAAAGCTGTTGATGCCGATGACCTCACCAAGCGCATTCACGAGGGGACCACCACTGTTGCCGTGATTGATGGCCGCGTCCGTCTGAATCATATCTCTGTAGTGGTAGTTGCCTTGCGGCTCTTGGAAGTCTCGGTCTAAAGCACTGATAACACCAATACTTACGGTCGTTCCGAGGTCGAATGGATTGCCGATAGCGATGGCCCATTCTCCCACTAGAATATCGTCAGAATTACCCAGATGTGCAACCGGAAGGTCCTCTGACTCTACCTCGAGAACAGCGAGGTCCAGCATCCGGTCCACCTGGCTGGCGGTGACGCTGAGGACACGTCCGTCGGTCATGGTTGCCTCTATGCGCACAGGATCACGGGGACCCAACACGTGCGCATTGGTGATGATGCGATTGCCGTCGATGATGAATCCGGACCCGCCGGAGGTCCGATCTCGCTCGCCGGCGTAACGCGGGCCGAAGAAGAAGCGCAAGTTGGGATCTCGATATTGCAGGATGACCGGTTCACGGTGAACGACATGAATGCTAACGACAGAAGGCTGCACGCGCTCGACAGCACGCACGACGGCACTTCGTCTGGAGGTCGATATCTCTTCCGACGCCGCACGGGTCGGCGCTATAAAGTAAGCGATCGCTGCCAGGATCCACGGCCAGGATGTCCTCGTAAGTGTCATATGCATATCCATGTTAACACGAATCAGCGGCGTCTTCAAATCACAAGACCCCACGACACTTCTTACAGCGGCTGATCCTCAGAGACGCAAGTCGCCCGAGGGGCCACCATCGGCCTCATCATAACGAACCCCGAGTAGACACAGGCCGCGGGAAGGGACCGTCTGGCCAGCGTCGGTTCGCTCCCCTGGGTTGGTGAGCAAGTGACTGAATTGCTCGACCGATCTCTTGGCCTCACCCACTTCGACCATCGTTCCTACCAAGATTCTCACCATGTGCCGTAGAAAACGATCACCAGTCACTTCAAATACGAATTCCTCAGGAGTGATCGACCACGACGCTTCGTGAATGGTGCAATCGTGATGGTCTGGCGTCGGGTGTGGATTGCAGAAGGCTCTGAAGGAATGCTTTCCTGACAGCAGCCCTGCCGCCTCCTGCATCCGCCCAAGATCCAGAGGGCGTGGCATGACCCATGTCTGATGGCGTTGCAGTGGCAGGGGGGCGAGGGCGATCCGATAGCGATAACGCTTGCCTCGGGCGCTAAAGCGAGCATGAAAGTCAGCAGAGACCTCGAGCGCACGCCGGACACCGACATCAGGTGGCAGCAAGCCATTCAAGGCTCGCCGAAAGCGTTCTGGGTCGTGGTGACTCGTCGTCGTCACATGCGCCACAAGACCTCGGGCATGCGTTCCGGCGTCGGTGCGTCCCGAGCCGATCGGACGGGTCTCTTCCTGCAAGAATCGCATCAGGGCGCGTGCCAATTCTCCCTGCACTGTGCGCCCGGTTTTCTGTTGCTGCCAGCCCAAGAAGTCTGTGCCGTCATACTCCAGATCGAGGCGTATGACACGCTTACGTGTCATACCCAGAGGTTCCAGGCCCAGAGGTCCCTGGCCAACCAAATCTGGCCTGACACAGCGACGATGACGATGACAACGGCGATGGCATCTATTCGCCCCGGTTGCAGTGGCCTAAGTCGAGTCCGGCCTTCGCCACCGCGATAACCACGAGCCTCCATGGCCACGGCGAGCCGATCCGCTCGGGCAAAGGCGGACAAGAACAAAGGCACTAATAGAGGAACGAGCTTGCGGGCGCGGCGGATGGGGCCGCCACTGAAATCAGCACCGCGAGCCATCTGAGCCTTCTGCAGTCTCTGTGCCTCGTCCGCCAGGACCGGGATGAAACGCAGGGCGATAGAAACCATCATGGCCAACTCGTGGGCAGGAACGCCCATGCGACGAAAGGGTTGCAGAAGACTTTCAATGCCATCCGTGAGGGCCAGTGGCGTTGTCGTCAACGTCAGCATCGATGCGGCAGTCACAATCGAGGCCAGCCGCAGGCTGAAAAGAAGCGCCGATGTTAGCCCTTCCTCCGTGATCACCAGCGAAAGATGGGGGACAACCCAGCGGACAGTTCCGGGGGTCATGAACAGATGCAACAGCGCCGTGACGCCGATCAGCCATGCAAAGGAGCGCAGATTGCGCAGCAGGATTCCCAAGGGAAGCCGGGACAACAGGGCGATGGTCGTGATGATCACCGTAAACAGAATGACTGGCAGTAGACCTCGGCTCGTGAGTGCCGACATCATGAGGGCGACCAGAGATAACAGTTTGGTTCTCGGGTCGAGGCGGTGAAGGAACCCCGAGCCGGGGACATAGCGACCAACGGCGATGTCACGAAGCAGAGCCATCCGGTGCTCTCAACTACCCAGGGGAAGGCCAACGAGCAGGCCGTAGAGCCATCGCGACGGCGGGTAGATGAGTCCCGTGATCAAATACGTTCCCGTGAAGCTGCCGAAGAGGATGATCACAAGCAGACCCCAACCAAGCCAGCCGGCATTGCGATAGCGACTGCCGAGGGGCTCAGGCAGCAGCCCCCCCAATACCTTCGAGCCGTCGAGGGGTGGTAGTGGAATCAGGTTGAAGAAGGCCAGCAACAGGCTCAGCAGCACGAGTGCCTGCAGTGAGAGAAAGACGAAAGTTCCCGGCGCGGTGGCCAACAGCGTCGGGGCGAGAATTCTGAGGGCGAGTCCAACCACAACGGCTGTAGCCACATTAATTGCCGGACCTGCAGCGGCGATCAATACGAGATCCCGTCGTGGATGACGGAGAAATCTCGGGTCCACCGGTACGGGGCGTCCCCAGCCGAAGTGCACGATCACGAGCAGGACCGTTCCTACTGCATCGAGGTGCGAGAGGGGGTTGAGTGTGACTCGCCCAAGGGCACGAGGAGTTGGATCTCCCAAGGCATCAGCCACCGCAGCGTGGGCGAATTCGTGCAGGCTCAAGGCCACAACAATGGCTGGAAACCACAGGAGAAACTCGATGAACTCGGGTGACACCAGGTCAGGCTCGCGGGTGATAGGTGCGGTGCAATTGGGTTAGATCTGCGTCGTACTCACGAGCATAGATCTGGGTGCTGGCGATGTCCGCGTGACCCAGAAGGTGTTGGACATCCTGAAGCAATGCACCGCCATCCAACAGATGAGCGGCAAAGGTGTGACGCAGTGTCTGTGGGTTGACGGTTCGATCGATCCGGGCGGCGACTGCGGCGGCTCGGACGATTTTCCAAACACCCATGCGAGACAGGGACTCCCCTCGAACATTGAGGAAGAGGGTGTCGTCAGTCGATGGCACCGCGAGATGAGGACGACCGTCCTTCACATATCTGCACAGGGAGACGACGGCTGCCTCCCCCAGAGGAACGATTCTGTCTCGGCCCCCGCGATCTTGCAGATGCAGGAGCTTTGTTGTCTCCGTCAGGTCCCCACAGTGGAGGGCGATCAATTCGGACACCCGCAGCCCAGTGGCGTAAAATATTTCGAGCATCGCTCGATCTCGCAGTGATCGTGGATCATCTGCATTCACCGCAGTCACGAGTCGTTCTGCTTCTTCCATGGTTAGCGGGTTGGGATCTGGGCGACCCACGCGGGGCACAGACACGTCCCTCGTAGGATCGGCTGAACTGGCACCGGACCGCAGCAGGTGATCGTGAAAGCGACGTATGGAGGAAAGATTGCGCGCGATGGTAGCAGGACTGAATTCGGCTTGCAGCAGCATGTCCATCAACTCGGCCACGTGTTGCGGCGATAGATCGGTCAGGTGGTCGATTCCATTGGCAGTAGCCATTGAGAGATAACGTTCGAGATCTCGGCGATACGCATCGAGCGTGCCGGCACTGGCCTGATCGGCTTCGAGCGCCGTGAGAAAGCCCTCTAAGGCGCCGACAAATTCTGCTGCCACTGGCGGCGCTGCGGCTTCGCCGCTGCTGCTATTGTTGCTCCTGGATTCGGACACGGTTGTCGTCGACCACGACCCCTTCGTGTTGGAGCAGCGCCTTCTTCCAATGTGGATCCACAGAAAAGCCGGTAAGGGCACCCGTTGCGGCAACAACACGATGACAGGGATAGACGATCGGTAGCGGGTTCTGTGCCACCGTATTTCCTACGCTGCGTGCCTGACTGGCGGGCAAGCCGAGTCGGGCTGCCAGGTCGCCGTATGTCTCGAAGGATCCAAAGGGGATTTCCGTCAGCGCCGTCCACACTTTTCGTTGAGAATCGGTGCCCACCTTGGGTGGCAGGGCCACGTCAAAGCTTGCAGGCTTGCCCATGAAATAGCGCATAAACTTGGCAATCAATTCCTGGCCCACCGGGTGCGGCGGGAGAAATCGCCTCAGGGTTGTGCGACAATCTTCCGGGTCGTACGGGCCAAAGACGACGTTCATCACGGTCTCTTCATGCCAGCAGATTCGCACGGTGCCAAACTTCGTGATGATATCAGTAGACGCCGTGAGTGTGTCGTTGACTTCGTCGTAGAATGCTGGTCGATAGGGCTGGAAAATTACGTCGCCGCTCATACTGCAACGCCTTCTGGTATCTCGTCGGCTGCGACCTGTTCGTCGGGTCGTAAGTGCTGCTTCAACTGGTGGGCCAATTTTAGGCTCACGCCTTTGACGCTGGCGATCTTTTCCGGAGCGGCTTCACGCAACTGCCGAACAGAACCAAATTCACGCAAGAGGGCTTGTCGCCGTTTGGGCCCGATCCCCGGAATATCATCGAGATCCGAAGCAATCGTACGCTTGGTCCGAAGTTTCCGGTGATGGGTCACAGCGAAACGGTGGGCCTCGTCGCGCAGCACCTGCAATAAGCGCAAACTGGCTGACGCACGGGGTAGCAGAATCGCCTCCGACTGACCCGGTAAGAAGACCTCCTCAAGACGCTTCGCGAGCCCCACAACGGGGAGATCGTAGACCTCGAGTTGGCGCAGGGCATCCACGGCACTCGATAGCTGTCCTTTGCCGCCATCAATCATCAGCAGGTCTGGCAGCGGCTCTCCACGTTTGCGCAAGCCACTCATGCGGCGCGTCACGACCTCATGAATACTGGCGAAATCATCAGGGCCACGATCACTTTCGCTACGTATGCGAAAGTGGCGATACTCGCTGCGTTTTGGCTTGCCGTCTACCATCACCACAAGGGATCCAACCGTGTCGGTGCCTTGGAAATTCGAGATGTCGATGCCCTCGATGCGTCGAGGCAGCTGCGGGCTGTTGATGTCACGCTGCAATGCGTGGACCGACTGTGGCACCCGATCACGCAGTGCCTCCCGTTTCAAGCGGCGTTCCTCGAGCATGTGGACTGCATTGCTGACGGCTAGTTCCTGAGCGCGTGCCTTGAGACCGCGTTGAAATGCCGTGACGGTGACTCTTACATCACTCTTGCTCGACAACCATCCTGACAACTCATCCTGGTCAGGTAAGGCGACGCTAACATGCAGCTGACGTGGTATGAAATCCGAGTGCAGGTAGAATTGTCGAATGAAGGCAGAGATAATTGCGGCGTCGGTTGAATCGATCACCCCGCCAAGAAAGTGATGTTTGTCGCCGACAAGGCGACCTTCGCGCACCTCCAGGACTGTGCAGCAGGCCTCATCGTCGTGGCGTGCGAGTCCGATGATATCACGATCGACTTGTTCCTCGAGGACCATCTTCTGACGGTGTTGGTATGTCTCGAGTGCCTCGATTTGATCACGACAACGAGCAGCGACCTCAAACTTCAGCGCCTGCGAGGCGTTGGCCATCCTTTCGCGAAGTTCGCGAATCACAGTGCTTTTGTTGCCGCGCAAAAAGCGCACGGCTTGATGCACGCTCTTCTGATAGTCCGCTTGTGAGACCAGGCCTTCGCAAGGTCCCTCACAACGATGAATCTGGAACTCCATGCACAATTTGACCTTTGTATCGGGCAGGTCATATCGACAACTTCGGACGGGAAAGATCCGGTGCATCACATCCAGCATCATCCGTAGTTGCCGGGCACTGCTATATGGACCCAGATATCGCGATCCATCCTTCAGGACATCACGCGTCCAGAAGATTCGCGGATAGGGTTCGTTCGTGATGCGAATGAAAGGGTATTTCTTGTCATCTTTGAGATTGATGTTGTAGCGTGGCTTGTGAGCCTTGATCTGTGTCGCCTCGAGGATCAAGGCTTCCTGCTCGGTCTGCGTCAGGATGACATCAATATCCGTCACTCTGCGGACCATGATTTCGATCCGTGGTCCGCGCTCGGATACGCCTGATTGCTGGAAATAAGAGCGAACACGCGACCTCAGACTCTTGGCCTTCCCTACATAGAGAATCTTGCCGGCATCGTCCTTCATCAGGTACACACCCGGATTCGTCGGCAATGTGTCCAGTTTTTGCCGCAGCGCGTCTGTGAGTGTGACTTTCAAAGAGGGAGCGGTCACCGGTGAGGGCATGGTTGAAAAGGACAATTGTTGCTAAATGTAGGAAATGCCCTGAGATAGCGTAAAGCTAGTTGGCCTTGCGTGGGGCCCGGTGACCCTCAATCTCATGCCATTGCTTGTAGGTCAGGTGCGGAAGACTCGCAGAAGTAGGCTTTTCAGGTAGCGGCCCTCGGGAAAGGCCGGATCGATTGGATGGTCTGCAGGATGACCATTCGCATGCAGGAGCCGCGCCGTGACGCGGGCTCCAGGGGCGGCGCGACGCACGACTTGGAAGAAGTCATCTTCACTTACGCGTGTCGAGCAGGAAGCGGTAAGTAAATAGCCTCCATCACGTACCAGTCGCAGCGCGTTGCGATTGAGTTTCGTATACACGCCCAGGGCATTCTTCACATCGCGGCCCTTGCGCACCAGAGAGGGCGGATCGATGACGACGACGTCGAACATTGGACGATTTGCTCGCTCGGCAAGCATGTCGAGGAATCTGAAGCCATCTGCTGCCGCATAGGCACTGCGGGTCTCATCGGCGCACGTCACCGCTTGTTTTCGGCCACGCTGCAAAACTGCTGGCACAACGTCCACGTCGAGGGTCCTGCGAGCACCGCCATGGCGTGCGTGCACCGAAAAACCACCCGTGTAGGAGAAACAATTCAGCACACTGGCGTCGCGCGAGATGCGACCCAACAGGATTCGATTCTCCCGTTGATCAAGGAAAAATCCGGTCTTCTGACCATTGCGCAGATCTGCCGTCATCGGCACGCCCGCCTCGTGAAACTCGACAAGCTCGGGCGGTTCGGCACCAGACACGAGACCTGTGGGACGGTCCTTGAGGCCATCGGCGCGACGAGTACCGACGTCACTGCGTTCCCAAATCCCTTTCGAGTCTATGACATCCTGCAGCGTCTCGACAATCAACGGACGCAGTTTCTCCATCCCCATTGTGTGGATCTGCATCACGAGCCAACCGGCGTAGTCGTCGACAATCAGGCCCGGCAGACCATCGCTTTCTCCGTGGATTAGACGGCGTGCTGAAGAGACCTCCATGAGCAAGGGGTTCTCCACGCGGAGTCTGATGGCCTGCTCCATTCGCCGACGCAGGAACTCGCGATCAATGACTTCATCCTGCTGGCGGGTGAGGATGCGGACGGCGATTTCCGAATGGGGATTGAAATAGCCGCGTGCGATAAAGCGGCCTGCATCATTCAAGACATCGACAATGCACCCGGGCTCGCAGTCATCAGTACGACGCGTGACCGCGCCGCTGAAGACCCATGGATGTCCCTTGATCAGCAGGCGCTCAGCACCTCGTCGCAGACGGACCTGGGGGTGAGTTTGGGACACGTTGATTTCGCCTGTCATCGAGGGGACGCGTAGGGACATCTTGAGCAGATGGAGAAACCTCGACCCTCCATGCCAATTTGTCGACAGGAATCGCGTTTGGGTCGGTCTCGTGCTTACGCACAACATCAGCCATGTAAGGGGCGATTTACCGGATGGTGCGAGCGCAGCGAAATCCGATCATCTGGCCCCCCCGCATGGGTGTGTGGAAAGATCGACTCGTTGCGCGCAGGGCCGCCGCCGGATCAGCAAAGCTGCCACCACGAATGACCCTGTATTCACCCTGGGCTGGTCCGGATGGGTTCCGCTCGCTTGCCGCGTGGTAGGCTCGTGGGTTCCACCAATCGGCAACCCACTCGGCGACATTTCCTGCCATGTGTTCTACACCTGACCTTGTGGCACCCTCAAGATGGGTATCCACTTCGATCGGCGCGGCTGCGGCGAAGTGGGCAAGATTTGGCTGCGGTGACTGTGCCCCCCATGGGTAGGGACGCCCTTCTACCCCACGAGCGGCCAGTTCCCACTCGGCTTCGGTTGGCAGGCGTTTGCCCTGGTCGCGGCAATATTCCTGTGCTGCAGTCCAACTGATGCCGACCGCTGGCAATCGGGGTGAACCACCCGTGTCATAGGTCCGTCTCTTCTGACGCGCGAACAGGGCATAGGCGGCGCGACTGACCTCCTTCTGATCGATGGCGAAACTATCGACGAAGACCGTATGCGCTGGCTGTTCGTCGGCAGGACCATCAGCCCGACCCATGACAAAGTCTCCACCAGGGACCGTGACCATCGATGCCGGTGAAAAGGCCGAAGCCATCCCTGCCAGCAACTGGCCAAGGCGCGTCGCGCCTTGCGTGATGGCGTTGCGGCGCAAGTTCGCTTGCTCCAGATGAATGACTTTGCCGGAAGCAACGTCGATGACGCGAATGGTCAGGGCGAAGGTCTTGGCGTCGACCCTGCCTACTTCGCCGAAAAGCAGGACTTCCACATTGCTGATCCCACCCAGGCCGATCGTTGTCTCAGAGGAGGTGACGCCGGACTGCTGGAATGTGATCTCCTGGATCAATGTCTCGAGATGCTGGCGATCGACAAGGTCAACTTCGCCTGATCGCAACAAGGCCGATTCGAGAGAGGAACGCATTCTGATGGCGGCATCTGCTGTGCCGTAACCACTGGTCGTGAACTTGACGATGCCCAACCGAAGCGGCCCCGAATGATCTGGCCCAGAACTGTCTGACATGGCTGCCAGGCTCAGAGTGGAGGCGAAGAGGGTAAAAGCGGTTGTGACGAAGGTTGGCAGGCGCATGTTGTGTCTGGCGATCGTTTCCGAGGTGCAGGGAAAGAGCATAGCAGCATTGCACCTTTCTTGGACGCCTCAGGCGAGGAGGCGTTTCACCTCTGCCCCCACGCGTTCCAACATGTCGGCGTCACCAACGCAGAAGATGCGGAATATCTTGGCCTGATCTTCGAAATTCTCGACGAGAGATTCTCGCAGGCGAGAGACCTCAGGGTCATCGAAGCTCAGTGGTTGCGGCTTGTCGCTTGGTACATCCTCACGATAAAAGACCTTCAAATCGACTTCGGGTGTCTTGTCAAAGCGAGGAATGTCGATGAGGATTTCGTCGCCAGACGCTTCGCGTCCAACCTGGGCCGCAAAATGGCGACACAACTCTACTTCCTTCTGACGCCGTTTTTCGGGATGCTGATACAGATCATACAGATAGTGTAACAGTCCTTGCTTGCGTTCGCTGGGGTAGATGAAGCTGGCCACTTTGTGCAAGCGACGACGCGTGACGCCATCGAGCAGACGACGGGCCCCCTCAAGGCCCAGGCGCTCTTGTTCCTGGGCCAGTGACATCAGCAGTTCTCCCTCTGTGACCCGATGGAAGTCGGATGCCTCCAAAGAGCAGTCGGGGTGCATGAGAACGTCCTGCACGGAGCGCTTGAACATGGCTGTTGCGGCGCGCACAGTGTGGTGCCAGTAGACATTGCGATACATCAGGTAATTGGTGAAAACGAGCGACTCTACGGCGGAGACACCCTTGCTCGTGATGGCCAATCGGTGCCGTTGGGGGTCGTAGCGAATCGCGGCGATCAGCCGATCACGGTTCACGCTTTCACCAAAGGGGACACCGCAGAACATGGAATCCCTCAGTAGGTAGTCGATCTTGTCGGGATCGAGTGTGCCAGACAGGATATTGGCCAGTAGCAGATCGCGATCGGGCACCTGATGATCTGCACTTTCGTAGTCGATGACATTTGCCACACGAACCGGGTCGACGTGTAGTTCATTGCGAAGAACGCGGTAGATCTCGCCATTCGGATCCTCAATGAGGCGCCGGGCTCGCCGCTCGTGACTGACAAAAAATGGGGTCAGTTCCTCGAGGGTGTGAGAAAATGGGTAGTGACCGATGTCATGTAGCAACGTGGCGGCGAGAAAGACACCGATGTCCTCGTCAGCCAATTCGAGGGGAGGATCAGACTGCAACAGTCGTGAAAGAAACTGCTTTGCCAGGTGGAAGACGCCAAGGGAGTGCTCAAAGCGCGAGTGCCGGGCGCCGGGATAGACCAGATGGACGAATCCCAATTGGCTGATGTTGCGAAGACGTTGAAAGTCTTCGGTGTCTACGAGGGCCAGTAGCGGGGCGGGCACGTACACGTAGCCCCACACCGGGTCTCGGATTGCCTTGCCGTCGTCATCGAGGAGGGGGTGGGAAATCGCCATAGTGAGAGCTATGTTATCGGGGCTGTGATACCCTGTCAAGCAAGGTCCTCGACCCGTTGACACTTCACTTAATGGCCCCTAAATTCATGGGCTTACCGCAGGTTGCATGCCTGACGGATCAACAGACCAGACAGCACCTGTGCAGAGGCGTTTTTGTGCCCACTCAAGCCGCACGATGTTGTCCAGGCGTAGGTTACGGTGGGTCATCCACATCACAGCAGGAGTCACCGCGTGAGCGCGGATCGAACGCTATTAATGATCAAGCCCGACGCCGTTGCCAAGAATGCGATCGGTGACATTCTCCAGCGTTTGGAAGCTGAAGGGTTTGTCATTCGCCAAATGCGGATGACAAACCTGAGCCAGGAACAGGCACAAGGGTTCTACGAGGTCCATAAGGAGCGCCCCTTCTTTGGCGAGTTGGTTGCTTTCATGACCTCTGGTCAGTCGGTTCAAGTCGCGCTACAACGTGAAAATGCCGTCGCCCATCTGCGAAATTTCATCGGTGAAACAGATAGCACGAAGGCTGCTGCTGGGACGATTCGAGCTGTGTTTGGTACGGATATCCAGTGCAACGCCGTACACGCGTCTGATTCCGATGACAATGCAGCGAATGAAATCGCCTTTTACTTCGGCGACTGACGACTGACGGTGAGGCCCGCCAACGACATCCGCCCGGACTGGATTCTCGTCCTCGACGATGTCGAAGAAGGCGAGACCGATCGGTCATTTCGTATTACAGGGGACGACTTGGGCATCGCTGATGAGCTCCTGCGTCTCGAGACGCCGATCGATGTTGAGATAACGATCGGTAGGACACTGCAGACCTTTGCCTTGAAGGGAAGAGCGCAAGGAGAAGTGCACGGTGATTGCAGTCGCTGTCTGACTGCCGCCAATGCTCGTTTCAAGGCAAAGCTTCGACTGTTCGCGCAGCGCAAAGAAGCCGACGCAGTAGAGCTGGAAGCCATCGAAGACGAAAACGAGATCCTTGTCGTCGACCCCAGTACGAGAGAGATTTCTCTTGTCACCATGTTGCATGATGCGGTCGCTTTGGCGCTGCCACTGCGGATCCACTGCAAGCAAGATTGTAAGGGGTTGTGCGGACAGTGTGGTGAAGATCTGAACAAGGGTAGCTGTGGCTGCTCAGAACAGCAGGTTGATCCACGATGGGCGGCACTTGCCCAATTGAAATAGCACGGAAGTAGCACGTAGAAAAAAGACGGAATCGAATCATCCCATCCCGCGCCCCGCGGGAGCCGACGAGCAGAGAGAACATCATGGCAGCTGTACCAAAAAGAAGAATCTCCCGCACGCGTCGTAACAAGCGTCGCACGCATTGGAAACTCAAGGTGACTGCGCGCAGTACGTGTCCGCAATGCGGCCAAGCCACGCGGCCGCACACGGTTTGCAAGGGGTGCGGTACCTATCGTGGCCGTACCTACCAGGAGCCAGCGGACTAAGGGCTCAGCGGTGGGAACTGTCCCGCCATGCCTGACACCGCTTTAGACTCTTGGCATTCACCCAGCCACGCGCGACGATCACCGCCGTAGAGCGTTTTCTACCTGAACGGATCCTGTCTAACAAGGATCTCGAGAAGGTCGTGGATACCTCCGACGAGTGGATCCGTGAGCGAACAGGCATTGCTGAGCGCCGTATTCTGGACGGCCAGCCGACATCCTATATGGCGACCAAGGTCGCCCAGGGGTTGCTGCGGCGAAGAGGCTGTGATGCTGACGACATCGATTTGATCCTCGTCGCCACGATCACCCCCGACATGGTGTTGCCCGCAACGGCCTGCCTCGTACAGGATCAAATCGGCGCGTCGAAGGCCTGGGCCTTCGATCTGCTTGCCGCTTGCTCTGGGTTCGTCTACGCCTTGGTTACGGGTGCACAGTTTATCAGTAGTGGTGCCCACAAGCGCATTATGGTCATCGGTGCCGATAAGATGAGTGCGATCACCGACCCCCATGACCGCTCCACCTGCATCCTTTTCGGAGATGGTGCCGGTGGTGTGCTGCTCGAGGCAGCTGAAGACGGCAGTGGTCTGATCGATTTCGAATTGCATGCCGACGGCTCCGGGCGTGACGATCTCCATGTAAGAGGGGGAGGGTCGGCCCATCCAGCTACCCATGAGAGTGTGGACGAGGGGCTCCACTTCATTCGTCAAGAAGGTCAAAGGGTGTTCAGATTTGCCGTTCAGAGGATGGCGGAGGTCTCTCTGAGCCTGTTGAAGCGCAACGAACTGACGGCCCAGGATCTCGATCTGTTCGTGCCTCATCAGGCGAATCGTCGAATCATCGACGCCACAGCCAAGCGCATGGGGCTGGCAAGCGAACAGGTCATGATCAACATCGAACGTGTCGCAAATACCACAGCAGGAACCGTCCCCATCGCACTCTCAGAAGCGCTGGACGAAGGACGCCTGAAACCGGGAAATCTGGTGCAACTGACCGCCGTGGGCGGCGGACTCACATGGGGCAGTGCTCTGCTTCGATGGGGGAACGCTGCATGAGCGCAACGGCATTCCTCTTCCCCGGCCAAGCATCGCAAGCTGTGGGAATGGGCAAGGATCTGTGTGAAGAGTACCCGTTGGCACGCCAAGTGTTTGAGGAGGCCGATGACACGGTGGGTTTCGCCTTGTCTGCGGTTTGTTTCGACGGGCCAATGGAAGAGTTGTCGAAGACGAGTGTGACGCAGCCAGCCGTTTTCGTGCACAGTGTGGTCAGTGCTCGTTTGTTGATGGGATTGGGAGTGAAACCTACGATCGTGGCAGGCCACAGTCTGGGTGAATATTCAGCCCTCGTTGCCGCCGGTGTGATCGATTTCTCCATCGCCCTGCGACTGGTTCGGCTGCGAGGTGAGCTGATGGAGGTGGCCGGGGCCAAAAGACCTGGGGCGATGGCGGCGATTCTCGGCGTCGATGACAAGGACGTCGTTGATTTGTGTGCAGCAGACGAGGGGATCGTCGTGGCAGCGAATTTCAATGCGCCCGGCCAGATCGTAATTTCGGGGGAGGTCGATGCAGTGGCCCGTGTCGGCAGCGCCGCCAGTGCGGCGGGTGCCAAGCGCGTTGTCGATCTGCCCGTCAGCGGCGCTTTTCATTCCCAGCTCATGGAACCTGCTGCCCAGGAGCTTGCAGAACGATTGGGCGAGACAACGTTTACCGCACCAAGTGTCCCCGTCGTGACCAATGCCGGTGCCGCTGCAGAATCCGACCCGGAGCGCCTGCGTTCGCTGCTCATCGAGCAGATGACTGCACCTGTGCGCTGGACCGATTCTGTGAAGGCCGTCGTTGCCGCCGAAGTGGATGGGGCCTGCGAGGTGGGCCCCGGCACCGTACTCAAGGGATTGGTTCGTCGTATCGACCGAAACCTCGATGTCAGGTCGGTGGGCACCTCCCAGGATATTGCCGCGATCGCGGCCGAATGAGCGAAGATTTGAGCGAGGATCAAATTGACTGAACTGAAAGGGAAGGTAGCCATCGTCACCGGTGGCTCTCGTGGACTGGGTCGGGCGATTGCCTTGCGATTGGCTGCGGATGGTGCGGATGTGGCTGTGTGCGCTCGCAATGGAGAGGCCGCTGCCGAGACTGCCGCCTTGGTTGAACAGTCCGGGGTGCGATCGCTGTCGGGCAGTGTCGATGTGACAGATGCTGAGCAGATGGGTGCCTTCGTGAGGCAGGTCAGCGAGACCCTGGGTGGCCCGGACATACTCATCAACAATGCCGGAATCACTCGAGACAATTTGCTGATGCGCATGAAGGAAGAAGACTGGGATACCGTCCTCGAGACGAATCTTAAAGGGGCCTTTATCTGTGCCAAGGCCGTGGCTCGTCCCATGATGAAGGCTCGATTCGGCCGGATCATCGGCATTTCGTCGGTCGTCGGTATCGTCGGCAATGCGGGACAGGCTAACTACGCGGCATCCAAGGCAGGATTGATCGGATTTTCAAAGAGTCTTGCTCGTGAACTGGCGTCGAGGAGCATCACTGTCAATGTCGTGGCTCCCGGATTTGTGCCGGACACAGGGATGACGGGTGATTTGCCCGAGGCAACCGTCGAGAGCATGATGTCGAATGTCCCTTTGGGACGATCCGGTACCCCTGAGGAAGTGGCAGATGCCGTTGCATTCCTCGCTTCAGACCGTTCGGCTTACATTACCGGTCAGGTTCTGGCTGTAGATGGTGGCATGACGATGTAGTAGCTCGCCCCTTCGGAGGATGGTTGCGTCGTCTCCGGGTGGGGTTTATATAGGCAGTCAAGCATATCAGAATTTCCACAACGACTAATGGAGGATACACAATGGCATCGATCGAGGAGCGGGTTCGCGACCTCATCGTCGAGCAGCTGGGCGTAAATGTCGAGCAGGTGACGACAGATGCATCATTCGTCGATGATCTGGGAGCCGATTCCCTGGACACTGTCGAATTGGTGATGGCTTTTGAAGAAGAATTCAGTATCGACATCCCTGATGAGGACGCTGAAAAGATGGGATCCGTTAAGGATGCCATTTCATATCTGGATGAGCACTCAAAAGCCTGAATCGCGGTTTCTGCTGCAAGCCGAGGAGAGTGAGCAAAGGTGTCACGTCGCCGTGTGGTAGTGACCGGAATGGGTGCTTTGGCCCCCAACGGGAATGACTTGGCGTCCTTCTGGGATGCTATCATCAATGGTCGATCGGGTATTGGTCCCATCACCCGTTTCGATGCGTCCCAGTTCAAGGTGCGGATCGCTGGAGAGCTGAAGAATTTCGATCCTGAGAAATCTCTCGAGCGCAAGCAGGCCCGTCGCACTGATCCCTTTGTGCAGTATGGGGTCCATGCGGCACAAGAGGCCTTTGACGACTCTGGGTTGGATATGTCCTCCCGTGAAGATGCCGAGCGCTTTGGGGTCATTTTTGGATCCGGGATTGGCGGCATCGGTACTCTGGAGGCGCAGAATGCCACGTTGCTCGAGAAGGGGCCTGGGAAATTGAGTGCCTTTCTTGTGCCGATGATGATCTGCGACATGTCGGCAGGCATGATTTCGATCAAACTCGGTGCAAAAGGGCCGAACTACACCACCGTTTCGGCCTGTGCATCGGCTGCCCACGCGATTGGTGAGGCGGCGCGGAAAATTCAGTACGACGACGCCGACGTGATGGTCACGGGAGGAACGGAAGCAGCCGTCACACCTGTCGCCGTCGGTGGTTTTGCCGCCGCTCGGGCACTTGCGGTACGCAATGATGAGCCCGAACTGGCTTCACGTCCCTTCGACGCCGACCGCAACGGGTTTGTCATGGGTGAAGGGGCCGGCGCCCTTGTGCTAGAAGAGTATGAGCATGCGAGGGCCCGCGGCGCACAGATCTATGCAGAATTTCTTGGTCTGGGCTTCACCGCCGATGCATACCATGTCACGGATATGGCTCCCGAGGGTGAAGGGGGGCAGCGCGCCATGCGGTTGGCCTTGAAGGATGGTGGCCTCAATCCTTCGGACATCGGCTACGTGAATGCCCACGGTACGTCGACCCTCGTGGGCGACACGCAGGAGACTGCGGCGATTAAGGGGGTCTTCGGTGATCATGCCAATTCTCTCGCTGTGAGCAGCACGAAATCGATGACCGGGCACTTGCTGGGAGCTGCCGGTGCCATTGAGACCATCGCCTGCATCATGGCTGTGAAGCACGGCATCTTGCCTCCGACGATCAATCTGGAGAATCCAGATCCTGCGTGTGACCTTGACTACGTCCCCAAGACGGCACGCGAGACCAAAGTCGACATCGCCCTGAATAACTCCTTCGGTTTCGGTGGCCACAATGCGGCCCTGATTTTCGGGCGAGCGGCGTAAGAGAGTCAGCGCAATGGGTGCCGTCGCGCCAGTCGCCACTCGTGCCGAGGAGCCAAGTGATCGAAGCGGGCGTTTGCTTGGCTGGCTCCGTAGTGCGGTGGTCAGATTCCTGCCGCGATCTGCACAGACCGAATTGCCGCGAACAGAAATTCGTGCTCTGGAGCGGCGCCTTGAATATCACTTCCGTGATGTCGATCTCCTTGTGCAGTCGATGAAACACCGATCCTATGTCTACTCCCGTCAAGGACACGGTCTCGAGTCGAACGAACGCCTTGAGTATCTCGGGGATGCGGTCCTCGACGTCGTCGTGGCAGAGTTTCTCTTTCGCCTGTACGAGGACAAGCGGGAAGGTGATCTGACCCAGATCAAGTCCCTCGCCGTGAGTCGCACTGTGTTGGCGCGCCGCGCTCGCAGCATCGATCTGGGTCGTTTCATTCTGCTGAGCCCAGAAGAGCGCAATGCCGGTGGCGACAACCAGGATTCCATCCTCAGTGATGCTTTTGAAGCCCTGATCGGAGCGATCCATCTCGATGGTGGATTGCCGGCGGCGTGTGCCTTTATCGAACGTGTGGCACTGCACGATATCGACGAACTTCATCGCCGCGAAGACTTCATCAATTTCAAAAGCAGACTCCTTGAGCACGTGCAGAGTCAGGGGGCGGGACATCCCAAGTATCAGGTTCACGAAGAGAGTGGTCCTGACCACGAGAAGGTCTTCAGCGTGGAGGTGAGTATCACCGGCGAAGCAATGGGGACCGGCACAGGACGCACCAAGAAAGAAGCGCAGCAGATGGCCGCCCGCGACGCGCTGCAGCGTCTCGGAGAGATTTGAGCGGCACGCACCAGCGCACCCGTTGGGTGCGTAGTGGTCCTGCCACCGGCGCAGCCAACATGGCGATCGATGAGTCACTGTTGGAAACGGTACGCGATGGTGGCGGGCCGATCCTGCGCACCTACGGATGGAATCCTCCGACACTTAGTGTCGGATATGGTCAGGATCTTGCCGGAATCGACCTGGCCCGCTGTCGAGAACTCGGCATTGGCATTGTGCGTCGCCCCACAGGCGGTCGCGCTGTTTTGCACTGGGAGGAACTGACTTACTGTTATCTCTCTTTGCCACCCGACGGGGACGACTCCATTCAGCAAACTTATCTGACCATTGGTCGTTGCCTGCAACGAGGCCTGCAATTGTTTGGTGTTGATGTAGAATTGTCACGAGGTAAGGTGGGCAATGGCCACACAGCGGCGTGTTTCGCCAGCACTTCCCGGTCGGAGATTACGATCGATGGCCGCAAGCTTATCGGTAGTGCCCAGCGGCGTATTCGTGGTGCCTTGCTACAGCATGGCTCACTATTAGTCGGCAGCGCACATCAAGTGCTGGCGGACCTCGTCGATGGGGAATCCGTGGAGTCCATCCGCACTGCTGCCATCCATCTACAAGAGGTCTGCCCGGCGGTTGATATGGAGACACTCGACGAATGCGTCGCCAAAGGCTTCGCGCAGGAACTCGACGCCGAATTGGATCTTACCGATCTGAGCAATCACGAGTCGATTCGGGCTCTCGAACTGGAACGCTCGAAATACGGCACCCAGGAGCATCTGCAACGCCGCCAACAGGCCATTCCTGCCTAGGATCATGACCGCGAATTCCTCGACATCCCCGGCCACTACAGATGCGGCATCCAATGATCCTGTCTTGGATGTGCGCAACCTGCATGCCTACTTCCACACAGAGGCTGGTGTCGGTCGTGCCGTCGACGGGGTCTCATTTCAGCTCGAGCGGGGGCAGACGATGGGACTGGTGGGGGAGAGTGGTTGCGGCAAGAGCGTGGCCGCTTTGTCGGTTCTTCGTCTTGTTTCACCCCCCGGCCGTATCGAGTCGGGAGAAATTCGGCTCGCCGGAAGTGATCTTCTGCAACTGCCTGAAGGTGAGATGCGGAAAGTGCGAGGCGATTCTGTGGCGATGATCTTTCAAGAGCCCATGACGAGTCTCAATCCCGTCTTGACCTGCGGTTCGCAGATCGCCGAAGCGGTTCGACTGCATCAGGGGGTGAGCGCCAGGGAGGCACGAATACGGGCGATTGAGATGATGCACCATGTCGGGATTCCTGCTCCTGAGCAGCGGGTCGACGAATATCCGCACCAGTTGAGTGGTGGCATGCGTCAGCGCGTGATGATTGCCATGGCGCTGTCGTGTAATCCCGATGTCCTGATCGCCGACGAGCCAACGACGGCACTCGATGTGACGATCCAGGCCCAGATTCTGGATCTGTTACAACGGCTCCAGGAAGAATTTCATATGGCCGTCCTGTTGATTACTCATGACCTGGGCGTCGTCGCGGAGGTCGCCGATCACGTCGCGGTCATGTATGCAGGGAAGATCGTTGAGACCTCGCCGACGGCTCAGCTATTTGCCAATCCGCGCCACCCCTACACACGCGGATTGTTGCGTTCGATTCCGCACCTTGACCGACAAGTCGACCGCCTTGAGGTGATTCCGGGTAGAGTGCCGGAGGCGACGGCCTTTCCTGCCGGTTGTCGTTTCGCCCCACGCTGTCCTCTCGCAGAAGACACCTGTCGGTCCAGGACCGCCGAGTTGATCGACTGCGGTGACGGTCACTATGTCGATTGCTGGAAGCACGATGTCCTGGAACCAAGTCAGGTCGGGCCGAGTCACGAGCCGGTCAAGAACGATGCGGGCCAGAACGATGGCTGATACGGCCAAGGACCCAATCCTCGACGTGCGGCAGTTGCGCAAGCACTTCCCTGTTCGCCGCGGTATGTGGGGGCGGGTACGGGGGCAGGTACGGGCGGTAGATGGCGTCTCTCTGCAGGTAATGGAGGGAGAAACCCTCGGCGTGGTCGGTGAGAGTGGTTGTGGCAAGACGACTCTCGGGCGACTGATCCTGCGTCTGCTCGACGCCACTTCCGGCGAGGTGTATTTTAGAGGGCAGCGTTTGCATGGCTTGGAAGGCAAACAGTTGAGATCTTTGCGCCAGAAAATGCAGATTGTGTTTCAAGACCCTTATAGTTCGCTAAATCCACGCATGCGCGTGGGCACGCTGATCGGTGAGGGGCTGAAGATTCACGATCTCGCTAAAGGCGCGCAGGTTGATCGTCGAGTCGACGAATTACTCGAAATGGTCGGACTGTCGAGCAATGTCCGCAGTCGGTATCCGCACGAGTTCAGTGGCGGTCAACGACAGCGGATCGGGATCGCTCGAGCCCTTGCCGTGAACCCGGAGTTTATTGTCGCCGACGAACCGGTGTCAGCACTCGACGTGTCGGTGCAGGCTCAGATCGTGAATCTGTTGCAGGATATTCAGCGCGATCTGGGGCTGACGTATCTGTTTATCGCTCACGACTTGAGTGTAGTTCGCCACATTGCTGATCGTGTGGCCGTTATGTATCTGGGAAAAATCGTGGAACTCGCCTCCCGCGATTTGCTCTACGGCTCACCAGCGCATCCCTATACGCGAGCCCTGTTGTCGGCGGTCCCAGTCACCGATCCAGCGGCACGTAGCAAACGCATCGTGCTCAATGGCGATGTGCCCAGTCCTGCGGCAGTCCCAAGTGGCTGTCCATTTCATCCGCGGTGTCCGGAGGCGCGCGATATTTGTCGTCGCGTAGTTCCGGAACTTGTCGACCCAGGTGATGGTCGGCGCGTAGCCTGTTTGTTGAGCTACACAGAAACACAGCAGCAACAGGCAGGATTCAACCTCGAGACGGGCCCCGCGTTGGCGGCTTCGTCGGTTACATCGGACACGTCGTCGATTGCAACGGCGGACCAGGAGAGCTAAAGCACCATGATGACTAAACTGCGTGAGAGCACGGCCATAATCATGTGGATCGTGATTCTCGCCTTTGTGGGCCTCATCGTCGTCGAGTGGGGCGCCGACTATTCAGGCACCTCCGGCTCCCAGGGAGCCGATACCGTGGGTGTCATCAACGGTGAAGAAATTTCCCTGCGCACCTTCCAGCAGGCCATGCAGAACGCTGCTCGCCAGAAGCCGGCCGATACACCGCGCGACAATGGTACGATGGTCCGTGAGGTTTGGGATGCCATGCTCGGCGAGATCCTGCTACGGCAAGAGGTCGAGAGCATCGGAATCCAATTGTCTGACCAGGAGGTTGCGTATTTTGCGCGTAACTCGCCTCCTGCGGCGGTACAGTCGCTGCCAACCTTCCAGCGGGAGGGCCAGTTTGATCCAAGTCTCTATCAGCAATTCCTCACGGATCGAAATACATACGACGACGAAAATGCCAGCACTTTCGTCCTGCAGGTCGAAGCGATGACCCGCAACTATCTTGTAAATCAGCGCTTGCAGGGCATGCTACTCGAAACGGTCCGGGTCACGCCAGCCGAGGTTCAGCAGCAATTCACGGACGCCAATGAGAAAGTCTCCATCGATTACGTCTTTGTTGCCTCCTCGACGGTCCCTGAAGATCAGGCCACCGTGGCAGAGGATGAGATCGTTGCCAAATACAACGAGATGGCCGTCGATCTTCATCACCCCGCGCAGGTACGCATCAGTGCCGTTGTTTTTCCCCGCATAGCCAGTGCGGCAGACTCGGCGGACGTGGCCGTTGAAATTGAACGTCTGCGGAGTGAAATTGTCGATGCAGGCGCCGACTTTGCGGACATGGCTGTTGCCGTGTCCGAGGACGAATCCAGCGCGCCCAACGGTGGTGAACTCGGAACATTTGGCCGAGGAGCGATGGTCCCGGCCTTTGAAGATGTAGCCTTCGCACTACAACCGGGCGAAGTCTCACAGCCGGTGCAGACCCAGTTCGGCTGGCACCTGATCAAAGTCGACGAAATCGTCGAAGAAGAGGGTGAGACGAAGGTCAGTGCCCGTCATATTTTGCTGAAGTATCGTTCATCTCCCGAGACGGATGATGCAATGCTTGAAGCGGCCGAGGTTTTTCAGGCCCTGGCCATCGAGCGTGGATTTGATGCAGCAGCAGAGATCGAAGACATCGTAGCGCGAGATCTCGGCTACGTAGCCAAGGGGCAGGACCTGCGCGGCTTAGGTTCCGGCACACAGTGGGTGGTGAACCGCTTTCTGGAGGCACAACCGGGAGATGTCAGCCCCGTGGGTTCTGTCGATGGCAGTTATTATGTCGCCACTTTGACGGAGACTCGCGAAGAGGGCACCGCTCCCCTGGACGAAGTGCGCCAGCAAGTGGAATACACGGTTCGCAACGAAAAGCGAGCGGCAGTTGCCGGCCAGGTATTGGAAGCCGTGCGGGCTGCGGGTGGTGACTTTGCCGCCGCCGCCCTGGCGGCAGGCCTCGAAGTGCGCCAGAGTGGTCCCTTCGGCCGCACGGACTTTGTTCCAGGAGTTGGCCGCGCTGGGAAATTTACCGCCGCAGCTTTCGCCCTGCAGCCAGGCGATGTCAGCGACATAGTCACCCAGGGAAATGGCGCCTATCTCCTGCATCAGACGGAACGCACTGCGGCGGACGATTCTCTGTTTGAACAACAGCGGCCTGCCATCGAGGCACAATTGCTCGAGACCCGACAGCGTGAGGCTCTGAACTCCTGGTACGCTCAACTCTACGAACGGGGCGATATCCAGGACTACCGTCATAATTTCTTCTACTCCTTCTGAGTCTGTAAAGGAGACATAACCAATGCCAGCCACACCAAGTGAGACGACCGTCGGCTTCATCGGTCTAGGCATCATGGGCGCACCCATGGCGCAGAATCTGATGAAGGCCGGATACAAGTTGAAGGTGTACAACCGCAGCGATCGACCCAGAGTGCAGGAGGCGGTCGATGCCGGTGCTGAACGGGTCGCCACGCCCGGCGCTGCGGCAGAGGGATGTGATGTCATCATCACCATCGTGACCGATACGCCCGATGTCGAAGATGTCATGATGGGTGCTGATGGTGTCGTCCACACGGCCGCTTCCGGTTCCACTGTTATCGACATGAGCCGGCTCCCACCGAGAGTGACGCAGGAAATCGCTGAGAAGTTGGCAGCGAAGGGCGTTCGAATGCTTGATGCGCCCGTGAGCGGTGGTGATGTTGGGGCGGTCAATGGCACACTGTCCATCATGGTCGGTGGCAAGCAGGATACGTTCGATCACTGTCTTCCTGTGTTTGAAGCGATGGGGAAGAATGTCAATCTCATCGGTGATCACGGCGCTGGTCAGACGACGAAGGCCTGCAATCAGATCGCCGTTGCTGGCGCCAATATGGCGATGGCAGAGGCACTGATGCTGGCAGCAGCTTCCGATTTAGATGTGCAGAAGGTCCTCGACGCGATCAGCGGCGGTGCTGCCGGCTCATGGCAGATGACCAATCTCGGACCACGAATCGTCAAAGGTGATTTCGCCCCAGGATTCATGGTGCGACTGCAACAAAAAGACCTGAAGCTCGTTCTCGAAGCTGCCAATGATGTCAAGCTGGCTGTGCCCGCTGTGAGTCTCGCCCATCAGTATTTCAACATCGTCGAACGTTTGGGCTGTGCTGACGAAGGTACCCAGGCGCTGATCAAGGCCTACGAATCTCAGGCTGGCTGCGAAGCCCGCGCTTCCGACTAAAAAGCGGCTGCCTCACACCGAGGACCCTGGAGAAGACCTACCGTGATCGACCTGCGTCGTGTCGGCGTGTTGGTACGCGACGACGATCAAGATTTTCCTCTGACCGAAGTGGGTGATCTCTTTGCCCGCCACGGGATCGAATTGGTCTCTCTCGGAGAACAGCCTGTTCCCGAGAATCTCGATCTCGTCGTGGCCATGGGGGGGGACGGTACGGTTCTGCGTTTACTCGATCTGTGCCCGGAAAGTCCCGTCCTGGCGATCAACTATGGGACCGTCGGTTTCCTGACAGCTGGCGATCGCACTGAACTGGCGCAGATTCTCGATTGCCTGGTTTCTGGTGACTACCTGGTCAGCGAACGACTCGTCCTGCAATGTCGGCACCCGACAGGCCAGTTACGAGCTGTGAACGAGGTGATGGTTCGCACGGGCAATCGTTTGGTCTTCGTCGATGTATATGTAGATGACACGAAGATTCGCACAATAGTCGCGGATGGAGTCGTGGTCGGGACACCGACGGGCAGCACCGGATTTCTGATGTCAGCGGGGGCACCCATCGTCATGCCCGAGGTTCGCTGCCTGGTTTTGGATGGAATCAACGAATACAACTTCACCTCCCGCACGCTGATCCTGACACCTGACTCCAAGATTCGCCTGGCGATCACGCCGGAGACCAAGGAACCCTCTGTTATTCTCACGGCAGATGGACGCCGGATTGGCGAGCTGGCACCTGGTGACGAACTTCACATCGAGCAAGCACCGACGCGGGCACGACTCATCTATTTCGAGAAGAACTATTTCTACCACAATTTGACCACGAAACTCTCCTGGTAAGCCCATGAAAATTGCCATCACAGGTGCAGATCGCCCGACGGGTGCCCTGCTGTCTCGCCGGCTCAGCGACGAGCATCAGATTCGCCCCATTGGTTCGGTGGAACAACCAGAAAGCGATCTGGGTTCTGTCGGCGAGCACTATCAGCGTGCCGACCTGCGTCTGCCGTCTGCCGTGCGTCCGGCCCTTGCCAACTGCGATGTGGTTGTGCATTGCCAGCCCCATGATCCGGGACCACAGGAGGGACCCGAACAGGAAGTTCTCGATGTGATTGCTCGGGGGACCTATGTCCTGGTGAATACAGCAAATGAGGTTGGCATTGGGAGGGTGATCCTGCTGAGTCACCTCGATATTATGCAAGACTACCCAGAGGATTTCGTCGTCAGCGAACACTGGATGCCGAACCCACGCGCAGAAGCAGATTCACTGGCACCATACATGGCCGAACTGGTATGTCGAGAACTTGCTCGCATAGGCAAGATCGAATGTCTCTGTCTGCGTCTGGGTGATCTTGGGGCGGATGGTACCAGTGAAGAGGACGCTGTGAGTGCCGTGCAAAGAGCACTCTACCGAGAGCTGAAACCCGAGAGCGGCTATCAGTGGCACCTTGAACATATAGCGAGCGCCGGGCGATTCGCCGCCAGCGCCAGAGGTTAGGCACGACATGGCGACTGTTTCTTCAGGCAACGTCGTTATTTTTGGCGCCGGAGGTCCCGTAGGTGCGGCGACGATCGCGTCGCTGAAAGATCACTACACACTGCGCAGCACGGATGCGATTCCCCTGCAGCAGGTGGTGGATGAGGAGCGGCGCCAGAGTCCAGCTGCACCGCTTCCCGAGATACTTGGCGCACCGCATGAAAACCGAGTGGTCGATGTTCGTGACTACGAGCAGGTGCGAGATGCCTGTGTCGGGATGGATGCAGCAATCAATCTGACGGTTGTGCGCCCCCATCCGGAGATGGCATTCACCGTCAACATGGTCGGCGCCTACAATGTCGCAAAGGCAGCCGCCGAGTGTGGACTGAAGCGACTCATCCATACAGGTCCATTCCACACAGGACTGAACCACAGTGCCGACTACTGGCACGACCACGAAGTCGTCGATGATGTCCCACTACATCCAGGGGACAGTCTCTACGCGATGTCGAAGTATCTCGGCAATCAGGTCACACGCGTCTTCGCAGAGCGGCAGGGCCTGGAAACTCTCACGTATCTGTTCTGTGGCTTCCGACCTCGAGAAATCCTGCCAGAGCAGCGTGGTCGAGGTGTGGGCTCTTTCACCGTCTCCTGGGAGGATACGGGCGAGTCCATTCTGTGTGGCTTGCGTGCACCGGCGATGGAGAATCCATATGAGGTGTTCTTTATTGCCGCCGAAACACCTGATCGAAAGCATCGCGTCGACAAAGCACGACGTCTGCTCGGTTGGCAGGCCACCGATACCTGGGAAGAGATGTATCGTCGCAGCTGATCTGCGCCGGGGAACTCTTGCTACAAGATTCCCACACGCTCGGCGCTCGCGTCCTGCAGTCGATCTGAGGGGACGACGATATTCAGTCTTGCGATGTCGTCGGCACTGAGACGCTCAAGGTTCTCGACGAGGCCGATAAACCGGTCCATCTCGTCAGGGTCAGCGACACCTTCTCCCATGGTCCGAAGCTTGCCGATGTAGTCGGCGCGAGCAAAGGGGCTGGCGCCGAGTGAGTGTGCATTCGGGTTGTCCAGCGCTTCAATCACCTGATCACCATTCTTCAACGTCACGACCACCTCGGCGCCGAACTTCTTGTTTCTGAAGTCTGTTGCGTGGTATGCCTGGGTCCATTCTGGTGCCTCTTCTGTGCGGATTTTCTGCCACACAGATACGGTGGAGGGCCGGTGGGTGCGTTCGGAGGTATAGCTGTCCACGTGATGCCAGGCCCCATCCTCCCAGGCGACTGCGAGGATATACATGACAGAATGGTCGAGGGTTTCCCGTGATGAATCCGGATCCATCTTCTGTGGGTCATTCGAGCCGGTGCCAATCACATGGTGAGTGTGATGACTGGTGCGGATGAGTACATCTGTGACGCTGTCGAGATCCAGACCACGGGCGTGAAGAGCAAAGCCGATGTCGATCAGTGCCTGTGCCTGGTATTCAGCTGAATGCTGCTTCGTGTATGAATCGAGGATGGCACGCAATGGCTGCGTCGAATCAGGTAGAGGAACCGAATACTGGGCATCCGGCCCCGACAGCATCCAGGCGATGACGGCATCTCGGCCTTCATAGATCGGTGAGGGGGCACATTCACCAAGCAACACCCGCCCGACGGCTTCAAGGGCTGTCTTGCCTGCCTGCCCCGGAGCGTAGGCTTTCCAGCTGGTGATATCGCCTTTGCGCGATTGCCTGGTAGCACAGGCTAAATGCACACTCTGGTTGACTGCCTGATAGACGGTCTCAGTAGGCAGGCCGAGCAAGGTGCCCACGCCGGCCGCGACTGCAGGCGCCAAATGAGCAACGTGGTCGATCTTGTGCTCATGTAGGCAGATGCCGGTCACGAGAGCCATCTGCACTTCGTAGGACGTCAGCAGAGCCCGTGTCAGGGCTGCCCCATCGCTTTGGCGCTGCTGGGCGGCGGCCAACACGGCGGGAATGTTGTCCCCCGGATGCGATTAATCGGCAGCTAGGTAGCAGTCATGCATATCCAATTCGCGCACGGCGACGCCATTGGCAAGAGCTGCCCACTCGCAATGAAAGGTGAGCTCCGGTGGGAGGCCGAACAGGGTGGCTCCCCGCTTGCGTGGATGCGCGTAGCCGAGGGCGAGGAGGCGGGCGTGACGAACGGGCGCACGATTGATCGCACCAAGGGCGACGGCAGCATTGTCCAGGAGCCGATTTCCCACCATGATGACCGCTTCGGCGTCAACGGGGCGGTCGCTGGTCGCCAATTCGGCGATCTTCCAGGCCAGTTGATCCTGACGGGGGAGGACTTGCCCTTCTGCGTGTGTCTGCACCTTGTGCAACGTCATCGGTTGGTCTCACCTTGTTACGCGGCCCATTTGCCGCGATGAACGATTTGAGGGGCGTTTCTACAGTGGTGGGCACAAATCCGACCTGCAGATGCAGGCGGAGGCCTTCGCCTGCATCTCTATCGGCTGCCGTATGCTCATCAGCCGTCGAATCTCTCAAGCGCAACGTCTCAGGCGCTATAGACGATGGCCTGATTGTAGGGAATGATGAGTGGATGTACAGCCTCGGGCAGACTTGCCGCCCAGTCGCCCGGGTCGTAGTCACGCGAAACAAAGCAGCCGTAATGAGCAGGAACGGCTGTGTGTAGACCCAATGCTTGAGCCGTGCGCGCACTCCCGTCGAAAAAGGGGAATTCACCTTCCGACGGGTGATTGGTGAGAAAGCCGATTTGCGGCTGCAATTCGCGAATCGGTGCCAGAAGTCCTTCGTGATCCGCAAAGGTATTGATCGGATCCCCTGAGATATAGACTCGTGCCCCGCTCACATCGACGACAAATCCAAGGTGTGAGACATCGGGGCCCTTGATGTCATTGGCAGCATCACCATCAGGTGGTTTTGCAAATACGGTATGCACAGTCATGTCTGCGAGTGTCGCCGTATCACCGGCAGTGACCTGAGCGATCGAGGCGGCATCAATACCCGCCTCACGCAATCGCCTGACACTCTCAGCAGGCCCCACATACTTCACACCCTCAGAGGATTGACGAATTCGATCGATCGATTCCAAACACGTGTGATCACCATGATCGTGGGTCAAGAGGATGCCCTGGACTTGGAGAGACTCCTCCATCAGTGGCGCACGTGCTTGAATGAAGCGGTCCGCCGGGCGCTCACGGGGGAAATACGGATCAATGTGAATGATGCTGCCCGCAGGACTTTTCAGGGCAAAACTACTCTGGCCAAACCAGTGGATGCCGACACTGCCGGCGGGGACTGTCAGATTCTCAAAGGGATGCATACGTCGACCGTGTCGTTGGAGTGACTTGAACCGTTGTTGGTGTGACTTGGACGGGCGTCCAAGATAGCGATTGATGTAAGTAGGGGAAACGCGTATCGTCTACGCCCGCAAATAGTAACATTGCGCCCGCAAATAGTAACAACCAAGAGGAAGTGGCAGATGCCCCGCGTCGGATTCAAGATGCAGTTAAAACCAGGTAACGAAGCAGAATACAAGCGTCGCCACGATGAGGTCTGGCCCAATCTGCAGCAATTGCTAAAAGAGACGGGCATCGGCAACTACAGTATTTTTCGCGATGGGCTCACGCTCTTCGCCTACCTCGAGATCGATGATCCTGCACGTCTGTTGCCACTGCCACAAGAAAAATTGATGCAAGAGTGGTGGCGCTACATGGAACCACTCATGGAGTGCAATCCAGATGCGTCACCTGTCGTGGTACCCCTTGAAGAAGCCTTCCACATGAACTAGTGAGCCTTCGCCGGTTTCGCTAGAGTAAAGAGAGTCGCGTGTCGACCGGTCTTTTCGACGATACCTACCGCCGCCGCAAAGCCGAACTGCTGCCGCAACTTCTGGCCCTGCTTGCACCGCAGTATACGGTTGAGGAACTGGCAGCACTCCGGATAGACCCGGTGAATCCCGCTGTGCTAGCACAGCGCTCTGGACGCGGATTTGTCAATCGAGACATCCTCGAAACGGTATTGGGAAATCTGCTGGAGTGTGTCGCACCCGGCTCGCACAACATCGATCCGCTGGATCGCCGCCGTTCTCTCGAAGACACGATTGGCGAGATGGCAGACCAGGTGTACGCCATGGTTGCCCAGTCTCTGTTGGCCGTAGACGACAACTCGGATCTCGATCGTGCCATGGGGGCCACCTTCAGTCTGCTCGCGGATCTGCCGCAGCTGAAGCTGCGGGCCTGGTGGAATCGCTTCGCTTCCCTGAAAGATCCCGCTGTGTGGGACGCCTACCTGCGTCACGCATGCGATGTGGATGATTCAAATCTGATGGAGCTGGAATTCGCCACCGAAATTGACAAGGCGATCTCTCTACGAGACCCGGAACCTTATCGGGAGTATCTGCGACGTTTTCCGTGTAAATCAGTCTTCGATTACCAGATGCAGTTGGTGGCCAGCACGTATCCTGGCTGGCGTGTGCTGTTCTATCACGATATCGCTCACGGTCTGACGCAAAGCGTCCCTGTCCCGGGGATCGAAGGGCTGACACGTCTGCCCGTGCCGCTGATTCCCCGAGCAATTGCCGAACTCGGTGGACGCTACTACCAAGCGGATATACATCCCGAGACGACGATTGGGGATGCAAATTTCCTCGATCATCCGCATCGAGGTCTGACGACGGGGCAGACGGGCATCATCGGTTCAGGATGCCACATCCTGCCGTGCACACTCGGCGGCCTGACCCGCCGGCTTCGACGGCGACACCCGAAAATTGGTGACCATGTCTTCATCGGTACCGATGCCGATGTATTCGGACCTGTAGGAATCGGTGATCACTCCATCATCGGTCCAAGTGTTGAGATCTATGGCAATGTCGAGATCGGAGCACGCTGCAGAATCAACGCATCCGTTGTGATTGGAACCGTTAAATCAGGTGATCATCGTCCGGGTCAGATCATCCTCGGGGAAGAGGTCGTTGTCGGTGATGGCACCATCATCGAGAATCGCCTCGAAACGGATCTCGAGATCCCGGCACGATCTCAGGTGCCACCAAGATCTTTGGTCGTCAACGATGGTTGCGGCAAGCCGAAGTTCGTTTCGCAATAACAAAAAAGCCCCAACACCATCCTGGTATTGGGGCTCTTTTTGCTCCGCGGGGAGACCGCGCTGAGTTGGTTGCTGCTTAGAAGGCCATCGCGAGGCTGAGTGCGAGGCCGATATCGTCTTGTTTGGCGTCTCCCGCCAATGCAAAGGTGAAGCCGGTGTTGATGATCGTCGTTTCGTTCAAACTGATGTCAACATTCGGTCAAAACCCATCGCATCGACGTTACCAAGCGGAAGCATGACCGTGCCGGTGACCGCCATCTGTTCGGCAAACCCAAGTCTGCAACACTGCTGATATCGTTGGTACATAGTCCGACCGTCGAACCAATGCGTTCCGCAGGACCGGGCAAGACATAGATAGGGATCGTACTGTTGCGCACCTGCTGCTGTGGCCAGCACCATCGCAAGTCGACAGATCCGAGATCTATTGAGGTGCTATTTTTTTACCGTGAGGGGCCGGAAAAACACGAATCGGGGATGATTCTGCACCGGCGGACGACCCAAGATACAAAGGTCTCCCCAATCCGGCAATCGCCAATTTGGGTCAGGCGATTGCCGGATTGGGGAGACAGTTCTCGGTGTCAACGTGCGACGATATCGGTGTCTCAGGTCGATGCTCGAAGGGTCGTATCGCTGCGAGAAAACAACTCTTCCCGCAGGCGTGTGCCGATTCCCGTGCCTTCAGGCGCCCAGGCATATCCATCCTCAATGCGCGGCAAGTCGGTGACCAGATCGCCATAGAACCCGCGGTAGTAGGCGCGGACGCTTTCCTGAATCAGTGCGTTAGGGCAGTGGATCGACAGATGAATCGAGGCGATGAAGGTGACCGGGCCGGTGCAATCATGTGCAACAAAGGGCAGGTTCGCCGTCTCTGCCATGGCGGCAATGCGCTTGCTTTCGCCGATTCCTCCCGTCCATGTAACATCCGTCATCAGGATATCTACGGCATTCGCTTCCAACAGCTCGCGTGCATGGTAGCGCGTGAGGGCCAGCTCTGATCCGCAGATTGGAATCGACGTGGCATTGCGCAGTTCGGCCAGAGCATGGGGATTGTCGGGTTTGATGAAATCCTCGAGCCACATCGGCTTGTAGGGTTCCAGTGCTTCGGCGATGCGGATGGCGGCAGGTAACTTCCAGTAGCCGTGCCCCTCCATCATGATCTCCATGTCCATGCCCACGGCGTCACGGATCTTCCGCACCGGCTCCAGGCCACGCTCGATATCAGGATAGCTGATGTAGTTGCCCTGGCTCTCGCCGACGTAAGGGTCGAAGGGCCAGATCTTCATGGCACGAATGCCTTCGGAGAGCAGCTCCTTCGCCAATTCATCTGCCCGATGAGTGAAGGCTTCCAGGTCCTCGTAGCGACTGTCACCAACGCGTAGATCCTGATCCTTTCGCGGCACACCTGGAATCCCTCGAGCATACAGTGGACCAGCGCAGGTGTTGTACAGTTGCACCCGCTCGCGGGCAGCCCCGCCGAGCAGGCGGTACAGGGGCAGCCCCGCAACCTGTCCGAGCAGATCCCAAAGGGCGATATCTATGGCAGAAATCCCACGCATCTCATTGCCGCGATTGCCATAGACGTGAGTCGCGTCGTAGAGGCGGCGCCAATGGGTCTCCACATCACGCGCATCGTGACCGATCAGCATGGGGGCACACACCTCATGGATGAAAGCGCGTGTCGCTTCAGGCGTGTAATAGGTCTCGCCCAGTCCTACAAGCCCCGCATCGGTATGGATGCGGACGAAGAGGATGTTGGCGAATTCGGCCACATGAACCGTTTCTATCTGAGTGATTTTCATCTGCTTAGAAGCCGCAGCGTTCGGCAGCTCGGAAGAACGGTTCCGTCACATTCATCGCCCCACGGAAAGCCAGATCGCTGGTGAAGGGGTGGGCACAGATCAGTCGGGAACCATTCTCGATGGCGACGACCATGGCGTCTTCTATGTCCTTGGGATCCTCCATTGAACCGGAGCCCACCACTCTGCCTGTATGCACACCTCGTTCGGCGGCCCGACGGAACAGATCATTCGTGGCATCTTCCATTTCAGGAATGACACCTTCGCGCAGGATCGCATCGAAGGGACCGACGAATCCACAAGCCTTGTTGGCTCCTTGTTCGGCCATCAGGTCAAGGACTTGATCGCGGATCTTGGTGTTGATGATGTATTCACCTGTCTCAAACTGAATCCACCCTTGTGTCTGGGTTTCCGCACCAAGTAGCGAATCCGGGGTGAAGGTAAAATCACGGTCTCCGAGGCGCACTGGATATCCACCTCGATCATCGGGCGTGGCTTCTCCCGGCGTGGGGAAGTTGACGGCGCGAAAGAAGCGCTCCGCCTGCTCGTAGGTCGTGCCATAGGGTTTCATCGTGGCTCTGGCACCCAGTTGAAACACGTCGCCGTGAGCGCTGAATGCTTCGCGATGGAGTCGCTGCAGTTGTAGCAAACCGACGCGACCCTCCATGGCATTCTGTTGTTTGCCATACCAACCTTCGCGCTGGCAATGCTCGGCATCATTGCAGATCCAGCTGAATCCGGCCTTCGCCCAGGCATGCACTTCATCTTCGCGTAGAAGATTCCAGGGGATATCATTGAAGATGCCCAGCATGGGCGGCGTCGCCTCCACGGAGGTGCAACGGTCCAGTGCTTCTTTGACGGGATTGCGCTGAGGATTCAGTGCGTAGGCGTGGGCACGGTTAGCGAATTCTTCCGTACGAAGTGGGCGCTGCCCGCCAATGGCTTCCAGAGCGTTCAAGGTGGATCCTTAGTTTTTCGAGGGACTGGGACACCTGTCAGGTGCAATTGTCGAGCAGGAAAAACGCACACGTCCCCCCCCCGAGCAAGGCCCAATCGCCAGTTGGCTGTGAGCGGCAGGCGAACTACCTTGCCGGGCCACGTTATCGTGGACTTTTGTCCGTTGACTCTCAGGAGGTCATGTTGAGTGATATCTATCGTGCTGCAGCGATTGGCCGTGGCGGTCGTGGTGGATACGGCCATGGACTGCATACTGCCTACCAGGGCAACGAGCGTGTAGAGTTTGTCGCCGTTGCAGATGAGGATGAGGCAGGTCGGACGCAGGGACTCCAGGAAACAGGGGCACCGGCAGGCTACGAAGACTGGCGTCAGATGCTGGAGAAGGAATCACCTGACATCGTCAGCGTCTGCCCACGCTGGACGGACTGCCATCTTGAGATGGTGAGCGCCTGCCTCGAAGCGGGGGCCCACGTCTATTGCGAAAAACCCATGACATGGAACCTCGCGGACGGCGATACGATCGTTGATCTGGCACGTACCAAGGGGCGCAAGGTCGCTGTTGCCCATCAGGGGGTCTATCTACCTCGAGTTCAAGGCGTGAAACGTATGCTTGAGGAGGGCCGAATCGGCCAGGTCCAATCCATTCACGCCCACGGCAAGCAGGATCGGCGGGGAGGTGGTGAAGACATGATCACCTTAGGGACACACCTGTTCAATATGATGAGATTTTTCGCCGGCGATGTGCGCTGGATGACGGCCCACGTCACCGCCGAGGGGCGTGAGTTGGAACCAGCCCATGTGCGTGATCCCTCCGAGCCGGTGGGGCCTGTAGCCGGTGATTGCATCAACGCCTACTACGCCTTCGACTCTGGAGTCAGTGGCTTTTTCGACTCACGCAAAGATCAGGCCGGCCCGAACCAGCGCTACGGCATGGAGATCATCGGCAGCGAGGCCAGTCTATCGCTGCGAGGTGGAAGTGGATCAGAGCTGATGCTCTATCCGCATCCGGTGTTTCGGCCCGCCGCCGATGAACAAACCTGGGTGCCGGTGACGGATCTCCCGGACAATGAGCTTGGCCTGGGCAACCACCTGGCGATCGATGATCTGATCGACGCGGCGGAAGCGGATCGCGAGCCGATTTCGAGTGCTGCCGCCGCCGTCGCCGCCCTCGAGATGATTCTTGGCACCTACGAGTCGCAGATCACCGGTGCCCGCGTTGAGATGCCCATGTCCAATCGTCAGCACCCCCTTGCCGCCTTCCGTGGGAGAAGTCAATGAGTCAGGATTCCTCACACGGTGAGGAACGCTTCGTTCCTCACGATGTCATTCCCTGCGATCAACTGCCGCCGGCGGTGTATCGGGACTTACCAGAGGCACCGTCGTGGCGAAAACTCGTGGGGCCGAGCATTCTGTTGTTGGGATTGTCGCTGGGCTCGGGTGAATTTGTTCTGTGGCCCTATATCTCCTACCAATTCGGTTTCGCCGTCTTCTGGGCTTGTATGGTGGGTGTTACGACCCAGTATTTCATCAACATGGAGATCGAGCGTTGGACCTTGTCGACGGGGGAAACGGCGATCACCGGATTCTGCCGCCTGTGGCGAGGCTGGGCGCCGATTTTTCTGGCCGCCAATGTCCTGCCATGGATCTGGCCAGGTTGGGCTTCTGGTGCAGCGACACTGCTCACGTGGGAAATCGGCGGTAATGAGACCATGCGTGTCATCTATTCGATTGCCAGTCTACTCGCGATCGGTGCCGCATTGACCGTCGGCCCCGTCGTCTACAACACAGTCGAACGTCTGCAGAAGGTCCTGATCAGCCTCGTTTTCGTTTTCATGCTCATCATCTTCGCCCTCGTAGTCGATGCGACACACGTCGTCGACATGGCAGTGGGCATCACGAATATCGGCTTCGTCCCTGACGGGATGGAGCTTCCGCTGCTGCTTGGGGCGTTGGCTTTTGCCGGGGCAGGGGGGACGATGAATCTGGTGCAGAGCGATTACGTCCGGGAGAAGGGCTACGCCATGGGGCGTTTTGCCGGACGGTTGACCAGTCCGATTACGGGTCGCGAGGAAGTGATCGCCGGCATCGGCGCCCACTTCGAGCAGACCGAAGAGAATATGCGTCGTTGGAAGGATTGGTGGCGCGCCGCCAATCGTGAACACGCGGTGAGTTTCTATCTGCTGTCTGTCGTGTCGCTAATGATGCTGTCGCTGATCGCCTACAGCACGGCTCGATCCACGCCCGGATTAGCGAGTGGGATCGGCTTCATTCGCGCCGAGGGTCAGTTCATCGGTGATCTACACGGCGCCTTCTTTCAGCATGCCTTCCATTGGATGGGCATCGCGATTCTGCTGACAACGGAACTCGGACTGTTGGACGCATGTGCCCGCATCTCAACGGACATCATCAAAGTCAATTGGCTGCGCGGCAACACGAGGTGGACGGACAGTCGTCTCTATTTCGCGCTGTTGTGGGCGCAGATTCTGCTGGGCTGCGGAATCATGCTCATCGGTCTGGTCGTGCCTGGGCTCACACAGCCCATGGTGCTCCTCGTGCTGAGTGCCTCTCTCAATGGCGGCGTGATGCTGATCTACTCCGTCCTGCTCTTATGGTTGAACAATCGTGTGCTGGGTGGGCAGATACGCATGCCGCCCCTGCGCTTTGTCATGATGATCTGGGCCTGTGCCTTTTTTGGCTACTTCACCTTCGTGACGCTGAAGAATCAGATTCCAAGGCTGCTCGGGTAAGCCCACGGTGCTGGTCACTTCGGCCGAGCACTATGGTCTGGTGCTCAACGGACTTTGACGCCGCTCGCTACCTGCAAATCCTCGCCGCGGTGCGGCTCAACCCCTCGCGTGTCTTCACGGGCGCCTACTGCGAGCCGGCGGGTGGACGTTTTCTGCGTCGATGAATACGTACTCGAAATGAGAGCCTTTCACCACGCGCAGAGGCCCGGTTTCTGCGCGTCATGTCCAGCAGACAGGTGAGACAGTTGCACGCCATCGGGGGGGATAGGGTCGTGGTGACTTCTCGGCCCTCGTGGCAAAGCCCGCCCAGCATCGTCTGCTTCTGCACGCGGACCTTTGCCAACGGTGCCAGTCCCTCATTGGCGAGCAATGGCACGATCCGCGCACGGGGCGCCTCGGGTTGCTCGGCCAACAGGGGCCGGGAACTCGGCATTCAGCGAATCGCGCCAGGCGGCAGGCAGGTGTGCAACTCAACTATCCTTGTCCGTTGACCGTGTTCAATAGACCCTTCAGATACCCGACAGCATAGACAAACCCAAGTCCACCGATCTGGTTCTCATAGAGCGTATGCGGGCTGTGTCCTGGAAGCAGAACGCCGTCGAAGCCGACCTCGCGTAGATCGCGAAGCACCGCGAGAAAATCGCAGTCGGCGTCATCCAGGAAACTCTCCTGGAATCTCGGTACCGTCCCATGTACGCCCTGCACATGACCATAGACGATCTGGCCCCGCTGCCCGAATTGGCGGATTGCCGCGGCAATATCGGTTCCCATTGCAGACCAGTTTCCAAGACAGAAGTTCAGCCCGCTTGCCGGACTGTTGTGGGCGATGTCCATCGCCCGCTGGAACCCCTCCGGACCGTTGAACAGGCGTGGGACTCCACCCAGACTCTCTACTGGCGGATCGTCGGGGTGGAGAGCCAGTCGAACTCCAGCCGCCTCAGCCTCCGAGAGAACCGCTTTGATGAAATACTCGTAGTTGTCCCACATCTCTGCGCGGGTATACTCGCGATCACGAAACAGGGGTTCCTTCCGGGCGATGTCCATATCGAAATTGCTGACCTGCGAGCCCCCTCGACCGGGAATCGACAAGCAAGTGCGCCAGGAAAATCGCGTGGCCTCAGGAGGATTTCCCATCCAGCTGTAGCCGTACACGGGGATGTGTGCCTTGCCCATGTTGCGGATGGTGACGATGAGATTTTCGATCTGCTGATCGCGGCCTGGCTGCCCGAACATGATCTTGTCATAACACCATGCTGGGACGGGATTCTCGATCGCCGCGATCCTCAGTCCTGCGTCTGCACATCTCTCGCGAACGAGTTCGAGATCCTGAAGATCCCAATGAGCGCCGGGCTTGTCCGCATTCGGCGCTGAGAATCGATGCTCTGCGTCGGGATGAGATCTGGAGCTCAGAACCACATCGTCGATGCCAAACTGCTTGAGGAAACGCAGGTAATCGTCTCCCGCATCAGGGAGTTCGTAGGCGCAGACTTTCATAATTGACCCGATCGACACGAAGATAGGTTCGGCATAGATGATTCGGCTCGAAAAAAGGGAACGCCACCATCGCGTCGATGGTAGGGCTCGCTGTCTAGTGCAACTTCGCTAGTGTGAGTGTGCGCATCAAATTTGGTCTCCGCAGGCGCGCCAAGGGTCAGCGAGCGCATCCCGTCCGTGGGAGGAACGACCCCTCTCCCAACTGACGCCACACATCCCGGAGAGCCTGAACGACCAGCTTCTCGTCGCCCTCCAACAGGCATATCGGGTTCAGGATCAGGGCGCCTTCGTGCAGGGCGAAGCGCTGCACGTGGACGGAGGGCTCTGCCTGACGGAGGCACTCGACGATCTGGGTTGCCGTTGAGCCCAGGGCTTCCTCGTCAACGCTCAGCCGCACTCTCGGCATTGGCCGGTCGACCTCGTCAACGGTCGTGGTCGCCACCGTCGCGTGGGGCAGGTCGCCCAGCGCATCGGCCATGTAAAGCACCCTGGATTCCCACTCGCGGTGTTGTGCGTCGGTGTCTGAGTCCACGTACCTCTCCAGCGCGGTGACGAGGCCGACGATCTCCTCCTTGCCGATTTTCAGAGGCCGCCCGATACCGTGGATGGGACTGGCCATCAAGCGACACACATCCACCAGATCGCTACGTCCAAAGAGGAAGCCAGTCCCCGGCGGCCCGAATATGTGCTTGCCGCCGCTGGTAGCGATCAGGTCGATTCCCAGTGCGGCGAAACCCTGGAGCCGTTCGAAGGGATAGTTCACGACGGACGCGTCGAGGATCAAGGGAAACCCGTGTCTCTTCGCGATCTCCACCACCGTCTCGAGCGGCACTTCGCCACGGCGGTCGATGGTTTCTCCGAAGACAAACAGGATGGCCACCGTGTCGGCGTTGATGGCAGCTTCGATCTGCTCAGGCAAGACACGATCTGGCTGACCGACCTCAAGCAGCCTGACCCCCGCGGTGCGGACGGCGTGATCGTAGCCGTTTCGATGTGGTGCCTGGATGATCACGTCACGCCCGGCAGCAGCAGCCGGAAGCTCAGCCAGCATCGATCGGTTGCCGCGGGTAATGCACGCCGCGGTCGCCAGCAGGAGCGCCCCCGCAGCCCCCGAGGTGACCAGTGCCGCCTCGGCCCCGGTGATGTGGGCGATGTACTCCCCCGCCCGCCGGTGCAACTCATCCATATCGACATACCACTTCGCCGCCTCGCACATGGCCTGTAGCACCTCAGGCCCCATGCAGGCGCTGCCGAGGTTCGAAGCATTCCCCGCGGCGTTGATGACCCGCCGTACGCCAAGACTCTCATATGAGGCCATCAGACACTCTCACGCTGCTTGCCACACGCACACCAGACAGGTTGTGACGATGACGGGTATGAAGAGATCACACTCACAGGGCGCGCACGACGACCAGGGTCATATCGTCCTGCTGGGCGCAGTCGGTGGCCCACTCATTGCCGCCCGTGGCGAGTCGGTCGCAGATCTTGTCGACATCGCGCCGGCCATCCGTCATCAGGACCATCGTATCACCCGGCACCACTGATCTTCACGATGTTCAGCGCCATGGCCAGTTCAGTGTCCCGTAGACTGCGGACCCGGGGCCGGCCTCGCTGCCATTGGGTGCCGTCCCATCGAGCATATTCCGAGCCAGCCAAGACGTGGGGGGGGCCTTCGAGTCGACGTCGTTGTCGGGGTCGGGGTCGGGGTGCTCGGAACCATAACCACCAGCCGCGTGGATCCTGATCCCTGACGGCCACTGCTCCGCTGACCAACTGGCGGACTTGCTGATCCACCGTCTGTATCGCAGCATCCCTCGCGGTCGAAGGCCAGGTGGAGATCCCCGTCGGGGCCGACAGTCAAGTCAGCGAAACGACCCGGACCGAGGGACTGAGCAAGCAGTTCTGAATGCAGAAAAATCGTACGCAGCAGGATACCGGCCCACGCAACACGTCGGCCCTTTGATGTGATGCTCAAGATATCTCGCCTACGTCTTTGATGCCGGCGATGAGTGTGGCTGGTTCGTCGTAACCGTGGATTCGAGCTAAGGCTGGGTTCGCCAGGACGAAGACGCCGTTCACAGTGGTGACGTAGAGCCCCTCAGTTGCCTGCTCGAAGAAGCTTCGATAGGCATCATTTCTGTCACTTTCGGTCGTGTCAGGTGATTCGGACTTAGGGTGGTCACGCATACGTGTCTCCTCTGCATCATGCCAGAGAGTCAGTGCTGCCAAGCAACCTCTGCTCTAAGGGAACATAGAACAATGATGGCGGATCCCTGCAAATTGGCCATTTGCAGGGATAGGGGCTGCACGTTGTCACGTATGCGTCGCAGGGCTGTGCTCGCCAATCGTTGTAGGCGTCGAGCATCTGGTCGAGGGCGAATTCCTCGATTCGCGGCAAGGCCATCCAATCGTCGCGCGGTACTTCTACGCATCATCTATTCGACGTGTGAGGTCGTCGGCGCACGCTGGGCAGATGCCGTGTGTCAGTTCTGGTATCTCGCTGAGGAGTTGAAGACGTATGACGGCTTCCTCCACCTCACACCATTGGTCCTCCACGCGGACTTTCTTGCACCATGAACAGATGGTGGTGTAGCTATCCGTTGTTTCAGGTCGACCACTCGGTAGGCAGATGCTGTCGCGCAGCTCAACCTGTAGCGCACGACTGCATACTCTCAGGTGGCCCTCAGCCTTGGGTTCCACCCTCATTTCCAGATGTCGACGTACATGAGGGCCGTCGCATCGGAGGGGGAAGGAGATGGGTGTCTGCTGACGCCTCACCTGGGCAAACAGCAGGTCATACAGGTGTCTGACGCGAGCATCGGCGATGAAACCAGCTAGGGTTTTGCCCACGACACGTTCAGCGGTCAGTTCCGGAGCGTCATTGGACCTGGCAAAGGATTCCCAGTGCTCGTCGACGTACACGATGACATCGTTCGCGTCGATTCCGTAGGCAATTTGGCTGTATTCAATATCGGCGTTTAAAAAGGCTCCCTCAGGCTGCTCTGGCGATTTGGCGATTTGGCTGGTTTATGTGTCGTTGAAGAGACCGTGCCGCACTGTTCCAGAACACATTCTTCACCTGGCGACCGCTCAGTTTCTCAGACATCAAAGATAGTAAAACAAGAAGCGCTCCTGCTACCAGATCGGGCCATAGGGCGCGAACACATCCTGGCGAACATGCAGACGATCATGGGGCCGTTGCCCGATGAAAGCTTCCGCGTGCCTCTGGACCTGGAAGTGATCGGTGCTGTCGAACTGCAGCGGCATACGCAAGCTGATCGCATACAATGTGGACCCCACGAATCGGGTCGAATCGTATTCGTTCATTCCCCACGAACCGCGAGAAGAGAGATCGGGCATCGTCGCCCTGCATCAGACGACGTCACCCAATGAACTTGGGAAGGACAACGCGGCCGGCCTTGGTGGCGAGCAGAGCGGGCCATACGCGGGTGAGCTTGCGGATCGCGGCCACGTCGTGATCGCACCTGATTACTGGTGGTACGGGCACTATCACGCCCGAGCATTCAAGACCACGCTTGGCTACGACCCCTAGGAAAGAGATCCTGGCGTTCGGCAATCATCCGACCAATCCAGTCAGGCCGGCCGCAGGAGACTTCGTCGACGCCCATGTCGACCATGCGCGTGAACACAGCCCGCGACTCCTCGTACGTCATATCGTCGCGGAATCCACAACGCACGTGCAGCCCGGCAACCTTGGCGGCTGCGATGACCTCTGGCTGCGCCGCCGCTGGCCAGACGACGAGCAAATTCGCACCGAACTCGTCCACCACTCGGGCAGGGTCTAGCGGCTTTGGCTCAAGGTGGAAGAAGCCGATGAGCGTGTCCGGATTTGCGCGGCGCGCTTCCCGCAGATTGTCTTCACTGAAGGAGATCAACGTGCACATGTCGAGCATGTTCGCCGATTCCACTGTCCGCACCACGTCTGTCGCGATGTTGTCATCCTTCAGTTCCAGCAACATCCGGCAGCGCCCACTCACGCAAGCCAATGACTCTGCCAGCGTCGGAATGGTCTCCGACTCGCCAACTCGCAGTTGCTTGAGTTCCGTCAGCGTCATGACGCCAACATTGCCTGTGCCATCGGTCGTACGATCGACGGTGGCGTCGTGCATCATGACGAGCTGCCCGTCGATGGCCCGACGAATGTCACACTCGATCCGATACGTCCCATATTCGATGGCTTTTTCGAAGGCACCGAGGGTGTTCTCGGGCGCGTGACACATGGCACCCCGGTGAGCGCCAATGAAGACTCTGAGCATCTCAAACTCCTTATGCCCGTACGAGGGGCCTGATGGGCGTACCTGTCGATCAAGGCGTCGGCCTGGCCGACAAACGCTGAGCGGATAGTGAAGGATAAGAGGCATTATCGTGAATCTGGCGTATGTCTGGCAAGCAAAATCTGGGTGATCGGGTGATTTTGGTGACCCGTATGCCTACGCGCCCCCTGGCTCATTTTTGTAGGTTACGCCTACCTCCTGTAGGTACGCCTACCTCCCACCGAATCGCGACGATGAACGCCACCGAACGCAAGAAAGCCGAGTCGCTCCGTTTCGTCTGGCCCGACGTGCCGGTGCCGATTGTCGCGGCGACCACGATTCTCGTCGCCGGTCTGGAACAGTTGATCGCGACCCGTCGTATCGTCCGATCCTCAAATTTCCCTGGGTCGTCTCTCTGGCAGGTGCCACGGGCTGCTTCTGGGTCATGTTTGTGATCAATCCCTACGCTTGTGTAGGTGCCATCGGCCTCGAGATCGGCGTTTTTGGCTCTGGCTCAAGCGATGCCACATGCAGGGTGCCAGGGGGACATGCGCCGTGGACTCTGGATGTTACCGGGCAGGCCGTCTTTGCTGCCCTTGCAGCAGCTGCCCGCCAATCCACGCAACGGGCGTCCCCATCTGATGGTTCTGTCCGGTAATCTGCACAAACGTATCGAGGTGCTGCGTTTCGCCTCCTGGTTGAATCAGGACCGCGCATCATGACTGTGTGCAACCTGCTGCTACGGGCCTACTTGCTCACACTCAATCCGGAGTGGCGTGACAGGGAGATCACGGTGAAGGGCGTCACCAGCAGTGAGACCGCTCGAGATGAGGCAGAACGCGTCCTCGACGAGTTGATTCCTGCGGCGCGAATTCCCGCCAGCCGCCAGGTGTTTCTGAAGCCACCTGACGAGACGGTTGCCAGTGTCATGGCACGCGAGTCTGCGCAGGCCGAACTTGTGTTTATGGGTCTTCTTGAACCTGAGCCGGGCGAGAAACTTGGCTATGGCGAGCGACTGATGCAGAGGGTCGAGTCCTTTCCACGTGTCGTCCTGGTACGCAACGCCGGGCGCTTTGTCGGGACACTTGTGTAAGTGTCTGGGCTCGCCGCGCGATTTCACGGGAAAGATGCGCACCGATGAGCGTTTCGCCTCAGGCAGTGCATTCAGAACAGGCGCAGTGGTGGACCGGCAGCCGCCTTCTCCGGCTCGGTGAATCGATCGATTTTCGATTCCACCTTCCCGCAGGCATGTCGACGGGGCCGTTGCACGTGTTTGGTCGGTACCTCGAACAGGCGCAGCCCGGAGATACGTTCGTTGCCGGTGGTGATCTCGATTGGATCGACGTGTTGCCGTCGGAGACGATCGACCTGGAATTCGCCGGGAACACAGCATCGTTCACCTACACGCCTAAGGAACCCGGCAACTATCTGGCGCGATGGGGCGCTGCCGACGAGTCGCTCTATCGCTACTTCAGCGTCGTCGAGGACGACTGGACTGTCCTGCGATTCAGCACCTTCGGGCCACTCGAATCAGAACCGACCCTTCACAGCACTGGCATCCCGCTGGACGATCGCCTGTCGGCGGCGCAGTTCGATGTGGACGATCCGCTCTTTCAGCGCATGTTTGCGCACAATCGATCATTTGGTGATGGGCTGATTCCCTTCCTGCCGGACATGCCTTCCTCTTTCTCGGTGAGTGACGAGGAAAGAGACAAGCTGTATGCGCACCTGATCACGAAGGCACGTTCGGTGATGCCCTTTGCGGATGACATTCGTTCAGCGCGCGTTGAAATGAATCATCCTGTAGATCCTGGTTACACGGCAACACTTTCGCGGCTTGGCATCAACGACCACTGTGGTCTGCAGGAGGCCAACGCCGCGCCGTGGCTTGGGATGCCCGAGTTTCCGTATTTCTCATCCCTCGCCGACTGCCGCAAGCCGAGCCAGAGCGCGGATGGTCAGGTCGTGGCGCATCAATGGGACTTCTGCGGTGGATTTCATTTTGTCGGTCCTGTCAGTTGGCACTACAAAGTGGCCGAGGGCGATTGGGGCAGGGCCGAGCATTGCCTGCGCCACGGCATGGAGGAATTCGAGCATCTCGCCGCGATGAGCGGCCATCCCGCGTTTGGGCATCTGCTTTACGACGGCGTGCTTCCCGCCGGTTATCCCGATGACGGCGTGCTGGACTCGGGTTTTCCCAATCCTGACTTCGCCTACAGCCTGGATGATCACGGCCATCACTCGATGCACGAGTTTGTACAGCGCTATCAGCAGTTCATGGCCTTCGAAATGCCCAAGCTGCACAAGGTTGTTTTCGCACGGTCGATCGATATCGCCGATTACTACACCCGGCATTTCCAAGCCACGCCGCGGACAGTGTTCGTCAGCAAAACGGACCACGTCCACTATGACAAATGGTGGCTCTGCACCTGGGGCAACGAGTCTCGTCTCGTCCCGAGCGAAGAGCTTGCGTGGGGCACACAGGTTTCGCGCCTGCACGCCGAACGAGATGCTTCCCGTAGGATGTTCAAAGATCCGTTGTCGTACGAATACATCCAGGTAGAGGATGCGAGACGGTCTATGCGCTTTGAGTACGCCTGTCCCAATCCGATCTGGTGGTTTGACTACACAGAAGAAGAGCGCGGGCCGCAAGGCAGCACCATCACGGCCACCAAGACGCCAGACGTGCAGATCACGCGATCCGAATGGACTCGCGCGAATGACGAATGGACGTTAACGCTGCAGATGCAGTCGGCCGTCTCGTTCGCTGACTATGCGATTGCGCTGTGGCATCTGCCAGACGGGCTTGACCCGAATGTGGCGAATATCCGGACCGATGCGAAAGAGTGCATCGTCGCGTGGAATCGGCTCGGGGAGCATCGTCTGATACTGGTTTTCGACCTCGTACCAGACATGGACCTGAACATTGCTATCGCGGCCCGTCCTTAACCCGTTCGCCTGCTCACGATGGTGAACGCCACTCCGAGAGGCGGGCGGTACGCACCGCTGCCTCTGGTGCGTCTCTCGTTCCTGCAACGGCGTCTCGCGGCAGCCCATCGCCGGGGTTTCCCGCCTTCGCTTCCGACCACGCCCCCATCTGGGCCGACGGCGATATGCGACCCTCGTCGGACCGCTCACTGAGCCCCTCATGTGAACCCATCATCGAATCCGGATCAGAGCGCTCGGCACCCTAGCCACCAGCCGCATGGATCCTGATCTCTGAGGCCCCCCCGCGGCGATGACCGTGTAGTTATCCCCCTCGATTCGACGGACGATTCCCAGATCCATCCCCAGGACCTCGGCCCCCAAGGGCAAGGGGATGCGTCAATTGATCGGACTGCTGAACCAACACCGTCGGCTGCCACGGCGTAGAGACAGCGAATGCGCCGTTCCTGTTCGGACGCATCGACGAGAGCTTGAATGTGGGGTAGGGCGATCCTCTGCAAGCGACCCAAGGCACGCAGCTGTGCATTCATTCCCACATCAACACAACACCAAGGGCGCTACCAGGATCGTTGTACAACATGTGATAGGCGTCCGGCGTCTGTTCCCAGGGCAGGCGGTGGGTGATCAGCTCCGCCACACGCACACTCCCGTCGACGAGCATTCGCGCCGCGTCGACCAGGCACTCGTGGCGAGGCTGCTGCGTGCGAATACCGGCGATGAGCTGCTTGTTCATGAAGCGGTCGCCATCAAGGGGCAGCGGTGCTCCCTGATACTTCGAGATCAGGTGGATCACACCGCCGGCTGCCACCATGTCTTGCGCCTGCTCGAAAGAGCGGATTCCCACCTGGCCACCCACGCATTCGACCACGACATCGGCCCCCTTGCCGTTCGTGATTTGCATGACGGCAGCCACCGAATCGGTCTCGGACACGTCGATCACGTGATCGGCGCCGAGCTTGCGTGAGATCTCACAACGCAATGGCTGAGCATCCACCGTGATCACACACCCTGGACTGCGCTCTCTGACAACCTGGGCGCAGAGGGCGCCGACGAGACCTTGGCCAAGGATCACGACGGTCTGGCCCGGGTCGATGGGGGTGGTGCGCATCCACATGATGGAACTGGTGGTCAGCGGCAGGAAGGTGGCCGTTTCGTGGTCTAGCCCATCGGGGAGAGCGAACACAGGTTTGCGCGGCCCCGTCTCATGTCCAAGGACGAACTGCGCGTGGGGTCCGCTGACCATGACCTGCTGTCCTGCCGAGAAACCTTCGATGTCCGTCCCCACGTCGACAATTTCACCCGCGTCGGAATAGCCCATGATGTCCGGACTCACGGCCTGCTCGAGGACGTAGCGTCGGAACAGCTCCGAGCCACGGCTGATGAGGCTCCGGCGAACGCGGATCAGCATCTGATTCGCGGCAGGTTGTGGACGGTCGACTTCGACCATCTGTACATTCCCGAATCCGTCCAGCTTCTCGAGTTGTTGCATACGCTCCATGTCGATCCTCGTATGTGAGTGCTATACCAAGTGAGTAGGTTGTTCAGGCAGTTTTGGGCATCGAGAACCAGCCGGTATCGGGATTTGATGAGTGTCGGGCCTCAATATGTCGGGCCTCAATATACAGAAGGAATTCAGGTGGAAGAGCAAGGCACGGAGGCATGAATGAGTCCTTTTCCAAGGTCTATCTCAAGGCACTGTTGGATGGCTTCGAGAGCCTGACGCTGGATTTGCCCGCTATCGGTGATGTGGCGGATCGAGTCGCTCGCCGCCTCTTGGCGGGGGGGAGATTGCTGTTGGCCAGCGTGCGTCCGGGCTTCGCGTCCGAAGGACACATTCGCGGTGGCGGCTTGATGCTGCTGGAGGAATGGACGCCTACGACGAGTCTGTCTCCCGACGATACGGTCATCTTCGGCTGGTCCGATTCGGGGCAGGAGAAGGAGTTGGAACTGCTGCAGTTGCTGCGCGAATCTGGTGCATTGATCATCGGCATTGGACCTGCTCCAGGCGCATGGACTGGCGTCGACGCGCTGGCTGCAGCCGACCTGCTTTCAACGAGTTGGACACCTCCGGCAGCGGCGACCTTGCCCTTTGGCGGCGAGGCCTACCCGCTCACCTCTCTGCAAAATCTCGTTATGCTGTGGGTCCTCACCGGCGAGATCGTCAGTGCCCTGAGCCGTTCGGGTCAGATGCCGGCGATGTACCAGAGCGTTCTGGTGCACGGCGCACGGGAGCGCAATGGCCGGCTCGGTGCTTCGCGATTCCACGAAACACACGACGTGCCAGCCATCCCGTCGGGGCTGCTGGGCGTGAGTTATCTGAAGGCGATCAACGGGATTCTTCATGCGCTGATCGACGAAGAGACGATCTCGATCGATACCGCAGCGAAGCTGTGCGCACAGGTCTTGAAGGCAGGTCGGGTGGTGTATGCTGGCATGATTTCCCATTTCCCGATGCACCAGAACGGTGCCCCGGGCGATCCGCTGCACATGCAGCGGCTCGCGCCACTGGATGCGGAGTCACCATCCGTGCCCGAGCTGGAAACAAAGCTGCAACAGGGAGATTTGTTCTTCTTCCTCGGGTACTACCGTAGGCCCGTGGCGGCCTACCGGGCGGCTCGCCAAGCCGGGGCATTCATCGTCGAAGTGATCACGGGCGATGGATCCGACGATGGAAACGGTCTACAACCCGACCACATCATCCGGCCGAGGTGGCCCTTTGGGGATGCGCTAATCTCGGTGCCGAGATATGACGTGGAGATCCTGCCCAGCTCCGGGATTGTGCAGGCGGCGATCTACTGGGCCGTGTTGGGATCGATTGCGCAGGCTCTGGCAGAGACAAATCCCTGAACGCCGACAGATTGCGGGGGATCAGGCGGGAATTTCGACATCGAGCAACGGGGCGTACTGCTGGGCGCCCAAGATGTCGGCGGATGGGCAGAAAACCCGAGGCATCGACTTCTACAAACGATGTGGCTACGAGGCGACAAGCATCATCATGCGAAAACGAGTGCAATAAGACATGGAAAAACCGGATCTTACCGCCCTGCCTACCAGGCACTACGACCACCTTGTTTTCGACAGCAAACGCTGGCAGGGCTTCGAAACACGTGCAGACGACATGCTGATCTGTACGCCTTACAAATCAGGCACCACCTGGATGCAGATGATCTGTGCCTTGTTGGTATTCCAGCGCCCAGATCTTCATTTGCCCCTGGCGGAGATTTCGCCCTGGATGGATCTGAAGGCGGCGACGGTGGAAGACACTCACGCAGTCTACGGCGCCCAGAGTCACCGACGGTTCATCAAGACACACACGCCCCTGGACGGTCTGCCCTGGTACCCGCAAGCGACCTACATCTGCGTTGCCCGGGATCCACGCGACATCTTCATGTCGATGTTGAACCACCTGCGCAATGGCAATCCGGAGGCTGAGGCGATATTTGCGCGTGAATTCGCGAGGCGGAGGTCGACCTACCAGAGGTGCCCGACGATCCGAATGGGTTATTCACCAATTGGCTCAGCCATGGCAGCTTCGAATGGGAAAGCGACGGTGCACCCTACTGGTCGGTGTTTCGCCACGTCGCCTCTTTCTGGGCGCATCGTGATGAGTCGAATATTCACATGGTTCACTACCGTGACCTACAAGCTGATCTTGAGGGCCAAATGCGCCGAATTGCTCTGGCTCTGGATATCGACATCGCCGATCACATGTGGCCTGAATTGGTCGAAGCGGCTCGGTTCGAGAGCATGAAGAAGAATGCCGACCGCATGGCGCCGGATACGAACTTCAAAATGTGGAAGGACAATACACAGTTCTTCAACAAAGGAACCACCGGGCAATGGCAGGGGGTGCTCTCGACGGAGAATCTGGCGCTCCTGGATCAGCTAACGGGGAAATACCCGGCTGATTACGTCGACTGGCTTTTCAACGGTTCGAACTGAGGGTAATCCTTGCGGGGGAGGGTCTGACATCTTTCTTTGAGATTCACAAAGACTTGCCGCGTGAAGGGCCCGGTGTTCTGGGGAGAATCGTCAACCCATCCTCGTTGAGCCTCGCGAGACATCCGTCTCTTTGGTCATCGCTCAATGAGAGTTCATTGTGTTGATCCATTACTTCGACCTCAAAGCAGGTTCGGATGTTCACCAAGCGTGATCACCATGGCGCGTGCTGTTTTCACGAATCTATCTTGTAAATCGCCAATGCGATCTCAGATGGACATCTGGTGGTTTACTTCCCACACCTGTTGGTGCATCCGCAGTTTCAGCGTCGGGGAATTGGACGAGGATGATGGAGGCTCTCCAGGTGGGCTTGTGAGGCTGGGTTTGCCGTCGACCGAGTGTTCAGCCCGTCGAGGACATGTTCATGGATGCTGTCTATCTGGATGCCACAAGGTGCGTAGCGCACGACGGAGCTCGCCGCAGGATGGCAGGTCAATGGCACGCGACCGATCACGTCTTCCAGCTTGAAGCGGACGCTGACCGCTGTGCCTCATGTACCATGTGGACGAAATAGAGTTTTGACGTAGCCGCAACGACTCACCGCAGGACGCCAATGAACGCAACCCATATCGCCTCCTCGTTAAAGACGGACGGCGTCACGCTCGTCGAGAACGTCTTGTCCGACGACCAGTGCGGGGCCCTGCTCGAAGGCATCGAGTGGGGGTTCCAGAGCCGTCAGGGTCCGCTTCCTCAGCACCGACAGCGGACCTATGAGTGGTTCCGCGAACACCCGATCTTCATCGAGTTGCTCGAACATCCACTCGTGATCGAGGTCGCCGAAGTCTGTCTTGGGGCACAGTACCACCTCATCTGTGCCGAGATCTCTCGAAACGAGAAGGAGAATCACTATCTGGCAGGGGTGAAGAACGTCCATCAGGACGTTTGCTTCTTTCCCAAGGATCCCGAGCTGCTCGAGGACATACGCACGCGGATGTACGGCTTCACCGCCCAGTGGGTCGCGCACGACATTCCGGCCGAAATGGGACCGACCGAGTTCATCGTCGGATCACACCAGGGCAAACGATCGTACACAAGCGACGAAGCACCATCGGCCATCTCGTTCATCGATCACTTTCCCCAAGGCAGCTTGGTCTTCTACGACCACCGAACGTGGCATCGAGGAACTGACAACCACATCGATCGTCCACGTGACCTCGTGCAGAACAGCTACGCCCTCCACGCCATCGACAAAGTCCAGATCACAACGCCGCAAGACGATGGATCCGAAGTCTACATCCCCTGCGTGGACCTGATCGAAACCGGTAGCGACGTCATCAAGAAACTATTGTCCCCCCGCTGCGAGACGCCGGCCTCATGAGTAGGTGGGGTAGACGGTGATGCCCAGCAGACACTCAAAATTGGCGCGATGAGTCTGAGAGAAGCTGCGCAAACAGTCAGCTGCCACCGACGGCGGCTTCGGCGAGGGCTTGCGTGTCACAGACCATCTCTTTCCAGGCATCAAGGCTGAACGGTCCCTGGGCAAAAGGTGGCGTCTCGATACACATGGGGTGGTCGAAACTGATTTTCGCCGCTTTGCGAAAAACGGCGGCGTAATCGACACGGCCGTGGCCCGGCGCCAGGTGGGAATCGCGATCACCGGCATTGTCAGCCAGGTGAAAGGCGGCCATGCGGTGTGACTGGGCGTCGAAGATGGCAGTGGCCACTTCGTGTCCACCCGACATCAGGGCGTGACCGGTGTCGAGGCAGAAACCGATCCTGGGGTGGTCGAACTCCTTTGCCATGCGTTCAAAATGCTCGGGCCGGCTGCTGAAGCGGGGTTGTTTCTCTCGCGGCGGCAGATTCTCGAGGGCGATCGTCAGGTCGAGCTCCTCGGCTGTCTCCAGCAAGCTCTTCAGACTCTTGTCGAGCTGCGTGATATAGGTATCGACCCCCTCGAGGTCGACGTCGCAACCGTTCGTCGTCGGGTGCTGGATGACAACGCGGCTTCCAAGGATGGCGGCACATTCCATCCAGTGTCGCTGACCGTCAACGGCGGCTCGACGATCCGTCTCGTAGAACGAAGCGATGTCGTTCTCCTGTCCCAAAGGCAGGTGAAAGCTGTCGATGAGGAGACCGGCCTCACGATAGTCGGCGGCAATGCGTTCCAGTGTCTGGTGGTCCTGCAGCGGAAAGCGCTCCGTCCCTCCCTCGATGCCGGCAAGTCCAGCGTGCTGGCAGAGGGTGATGATCTCTTCATGTGTGTACGTCAGCACCACTCCGGTTACCGACCATTTCCACGTTTTGTGCATCTCGATCTCCCATCGATATCCCAACGGCTTACCCGCTGGCCGTGTTGACCGATGAGTTTAGCGATGCGCCCAGGCGCCTGGCAAGCAGCCGAGCGGTAAGCCGCGGACGGCGCCCGCCGACGGCCGGCCCTTGCACTAGGGCAACGAACCTGGTTCTGTTGGTGGCAGAACGGTGAGCGTCGCCCCGACGGGCGGCGATTCGATTTTTCCTCATACTGGATGTAGACGACCATCATGTTGACGCTGTGACCCTACCGACCGTGCAGACAGGCCCGCGCCGCAATCCTCCGGACTGGGCGGTGCGCCAGCGAGCCCTGATCGATACGATGGACCGTGCCGCCGTGCCCTTCGTCCGTCACGCGACGCGGCCCGACGGCACCCTCATCCAGCGCTCTGAATGGACGAGTATGGATGGCACCGACAACGGCTACGAGGCATTCCTCTCCTTCCCCCTGTTCTGTATCCTCGGCGGTAGCGAGTTCATTGAGCAGACGGCGCGCAAGGAGTGGGACGCCATCACCCGGCAGTATGCCAGCCACGGCACCGTCGACCGCGAGTTTGTGACCGGCTTCGACTGGTTTCATCACAGCGAGAGCTACACCTACATCTACTATTTGGCGATGGTCAACCCGGAGCATCTCAGCGATCGCAACCGGGCGCAGTCTTATGCCGCCATGTACATGGGCGACGACCCCCTGGCCCCTAACTGGGACGCCGACAAGCGCATGATCCGGGGGCCGCTCAACGGCAGCCATGGACCGCGCCATGTCACCACGCAAGTCGACTGGGAATACCACCGGGCGGTTCTGGACGATTACCTGTCGCCCTTTGAAGATATCCCGGGTACCGACAGTTCCGATCCAATGTTCAAGGTGAAATGGACACACGACGAGACCTTCGCCAAGCTGCTGGGCCTCATCAACGAGCGCATGACCCGCGGCGACGTGCCGCTCAACATGAACGCGACGAGCATGGTCACCAACGCCTATCTCTACACTGGTGACGACAAGTACAAGCAGTGGGTGCTAGACTATCTCCAGGCCTGGGTCGAACGTCGCGACGCCAACGACGGCATTATGCCCGACAACATCGGTCCAAGTGGGGACATCGGTGAGTTGGTGAATGGCAAGTGGTGGGGGGGCTACTACGGGTGGCGCTGGCCGCACGGGGCGCGCAACATCATCGAGCCCGCCTTCGTCGCCGGCAGCTGTGCGGCGCTGATGACGGGGGACATGTCGCATCTCGACCTGTGTCGCTCGCAGCTCGACATGCTGTGGTCGCAGCGCAAACAGGTCGACGGGGTGATGATGGTACCCCTTCGACACGGCGATCAGGGCTGGTTCGACTTCCAGCCACCGAATCTGCACCTGTATATCCACCTGCACTACTTGAGCCAGAGCGATGAAGATCTAGCGCGCCTGAATGAGGTTTTTGCAGAAGAGAGGTTCGAGAACATTCCCGCCGACGGAGCCAATCACTGGCCTTCCAAGGCCTGGTCAGCCTTTGTCGAGGGAAAAAATCCCCACTATCCGCAGCAGCTGATCGAGACGACCTTCACCAGTGTCTGCAATGCCCTGGACAGAGTGGAAGCGGACGACACCGATCCAGAGACGCGTGAGTGCTACCACTTCCATCGACTGAACCCGGTGTTCCCGGAAGGGTTGGTGCGGATGGCGATGGGAACCCCGGCGGCGCTGTACAACGGCGGCCTGCTGCAGGCTCACGTTCGCTACTTCGACCCGGCGGGTAGCGCGCGGGACGTACCCTGCCGAGCTGGACTACCCAAACATGTGGCGGCGCTCGTCGACAAGGTGGGTGCGGAGGGTGCCCATCTGACGCTCGTCAATACGGACCCCGTCGACGGCCACCCCGTGCTGATCCAGGCCGGGTCCTTCGGCGAGCACGAGTTCACCGAAGTCAGTGTCGATGACGGCAGCGGCGCCCGGCGGCTCGCCGTGAATGGCAGACATCTTCGGGTCGAGTTGGGACCGGCCGCGCAGGTAACGCTGGATCTGGGCATGAAGAGGTTTGCCCACCAGCCCTCTTACGACTTGCCACCCTGTGACTCGGGCGCAGCGGAATAGGTCACCAGCCCTCGGGTGGCGGGCACCTGGCTCTACCCTAGATGCAGAAAACATGCCCTTCGCGCACTAACGACACCTGATCCAGTCACTGCAACCAATCAGACTGCCATAAAATGAAGAAGATCGCCGCCATCATCACCGAGTACAAGGCCGGTTCCCACGCCGATGTCATCATCCCGAAGTTTCTGCATGGCTTTCCCACCGACGAGGGCCTGTTGGCGCCCCGTACCGAGATTGCCTCGATCTACATCGATCAGTTTCCCGCTGAAGACATCGGCCGAGACGTCGCGGGTGAATTCGATATTCCCATCTATCCGAGCATCGTCGGTGCCCTTACTCGCGGCGGCGATGGTCTCGACGTGGATGGTGTCCTGCTGATCGGTGAGCACGGCGAGTACGCCTGGAACGAGAAGGAGCAGCATCTATTTCCCCGGCGCTATTTCATGGAGCAGATCTGCGGCGTCATGGCCACGAGCGGTTCGGCGGCACCGATCTTCAACGACAAACACCTGTCCTACAACTGGTCCGACGCCAAGTGGATGCACGATCGCGCAGCGGCCGTGGGCGCGCCGTTGATGGCCGGCTCATGTATTGTCGTTGCCTGGCGGTCCCCATGGCTGGAGCATGAGAACGGCGTCGAGCTCGAGGAAGCGATCGCAATCGGTTTTGGCGGCCACGATATTTATGGCTTTCACACACTCGAGGTCCTGCAGTGTATGGTGGAGCGACGCCGTGGCGGCGAAACCGGGGTGGTCGCCGTTACCTGCCTCGAAGGAGATGCTGTCTGGCGCGCCGCCGATGAGGGCCTCTGGTCGCGGGAACTGGCGGAAGCTGCCTGCGCCCCCATACCGGACAAGCCGAGCGGGTCGATGGAACAACACTGCCCGAACCCGGTCTTGTTCTCAGTCGAGTACCGCGATGGGCTCAGGGGATCGGCGTTGATGCTGAACGGATACGTGACGTCGCTCGCGTACGCCTCGCGCGACACTGACGGCACCGTTGGTGCGGCTGAATTTTACTGTCAGGGTCACGGCGCCGCGGTGGGGGCCTACGCCCACTTCAGTTACCTGGGACTCAACATGGAAGAGATGTTCCTGACGGGCGTTCCGAGCTATCCGGTGGAGCGAACGCTGTTGACGAGTGGCGTTCTGGAAGCGGCACTGACCTCACGCTACGAGGGCCATCGCACGATTGAAACTGACTGGCTCGGCGTGCAATACCAGTCCTACGACCAGCTTCCCTGGCGGCCCACCGCACCGCGACCGTGCGGCGCCAGCCTCGATCCGTTTCCCCCGGCTCACTGACACGGCTCAGGCCGGCACATCTGCTGGAAGCTGCGGCCTGAACTGGTAGGTGTCGTCCGCCTTCTGTTGCCTCATGATCTGGATGATCTGGCGCCAGGTCTCCACCAGGCCCACCGTCAGAGGGGGCAGGTCGTGGGCGATCGCCCGGTGCAGCCTTCCCAGGCGATAACATGGCACAGCCGCGTACATGTGGTGTTCAATATGGTAATTCATGTGCCAGTAGAGAAAGCGCACGAAGGGACTGAGGATGATCGTCCTCGTGTTGAGACGAAAATCACTCGTGTGATCGACGAGACCGACGTGCTGGGTGTTGTTGCACAGAAAGAACAGCCAGTTGCCATAGAACGGGGCGAGGGTGAAAACCAGCAGAAGCTGCCACAAGCCGAAGTAGAGGGCGGCAACGATTATCGACCCGTGGCCGACGAGGAGGGTGCGATCCCAGCGGAACAGCCGGCGGCGTCCGTCGGCATTTTCGGGCGGAAACAGGGCGCTTTCCCATGTGCCCTCAACGCGCCCGCGGCTGCGGCGGATCGTCGCCTGCAGGGTCCCTTTCAAGCGCCAGACATTGATGAAGCTCTTGAGGAAATCTCTCAGAGTGAAGCGCGTTGGAAAGAGGACTTCCTGATCGTCAGGCGGATGGAGAGCGAACTTGTGATGCGCCGAGTGACTCGCCCAGAAGTGCACCGGGTTGAACCAGCCGAGGAAGCTGAACACGTGAAGGAAGAAGACATTGAGCCATTTGCTGCGAAACACGGAGCTGTGGCACAGCTCGTGAAAGCCGTTGACCATGAAGGCGAAGCAGGTGCCGTGCACGAAGAGGATCGGCAACATGACCTGCCATGACCAGTGGATGGAAACGTACCAGGCGGTCGCCCCCGTGATTGTGAGCAGGCCGAGATAACCGATGGTCTGCAGGAATCCCCACAGGTCGCTGCGCTGATTGAGCTCGTTCAGCAGATCCCGATCGATGCGGGTGCGATACCAGGTGACTCGACTGCCCGTTTGGCGCTGTTCTCGTTGTGGCTCTTCTGTCGGTATCTGTGTCATCTGAGACCAGGTTGAGTCTGCACCGCTCTCCGGCTGGGTGGCCCCGGCGCCAGAACCGGGTACCATAAGTAATATGCCGCCGTCGACCGGGGTCAACAGCGGCGATCTGGGGCCGGCGCTTGACCGATGGTGGTCATCGTCCTTTATGTCTCAGGCTTT
>Ga0115002_10000379_pt1 | contig 64161 bp, 53 predicted proteins | sample ArcticOcean_MG_C_8_FD_89576 | JGI IMG/M metagenome (GOLD analysis project Ga0115002, IMG submission 89576) | Marine microbial communities from western Arctic Ocean - ArcticOcean_MG_CB11_86 | ecosystem: Environmental > Aquatic > Marine > Oceanic | place: Arctic Ocean: Canada Basin | collected... | reverse complement strand
CCACCGTACGAATCGTATTATTGTGAAACAACCGCGTTTTGCCCCCTGACCCTAGACTATATCTGAATGACCGCCGATGACGTCCCTCTCCAATGATGCCTAATAAGTTATCCTGATCTATAAATGATGGGAAAATATCATGTTGTATATCGTATGTAACCCTTATTTCATCAGTCCCATCCCGATTGACCAGATATATTTCCCAATCTTCCCGCAGCCTCATTTGATAGGCGATTTTTTGACCATCAGAGGATAAGACGGGATTGGCCAGACGATTTGTCGTCTTCTGGATCGTTTTTATAGGAAGCGCCGTTGATAGGTTCAACACATTCAACATTTGATCCATTTCATTCTGTACCAAATATACCACGGTACTCCCATCCTCTGAAATATCGATAGAGTGCCCAGCGAATGGTGCCTCTTCATGTTTTTCCAGATCGTAAAGTACAAACCCCTCACGGCCAGTCGTATATATCAAATATCGGCCACCGGGAACGATTAAGGAACTTCCTTTCGAACCTGGTTGATTTGATATTTGTATGGGCGGATCAGATTTCGATACGCGATATATATGATTGCTATCCTCGGTTCCGGTAATACCAGATGTCATATACAGGCTTTGCCCATCATCGGCATAAGCAATACCCATTACACTCATGTTCTCGGTATTGAGCTTTGTTTCATCCCCAGACAACAGATTTCGGATCATGATCTCTGTACTCTGGGACTCAAGTTGATTTAGATTATTCATCGTCAACCTAAAATTGCTGAAGTCCCGAATGCGACGCATTTCAACAAGATTGGCCCGAAGTTTACTTATTTCTGGGGTATCATTTACCTTTAAATAGGCTATTTCATCCAAGCTCGGATTAATTAAAACACTTCGGCCTGTTATCTCTCCCACTGGCATCGCCTGTGAATTCACTATGGCGATAATATGTGTTTTACCATTCGTATCGTAGGTTAAATAATTCCCTCGAGGACCCCATTGAATATTCCGACCATCAACGGCTATTTCTTCGACTTGATACATTTCGCCCGTTACCAAGGCAATTTGATCTAACCATTGATCACCCTTACTAGAATTTAACAGATCTTTCATATACACTAAAGATTGGGGATAATCTCCCATATCCCAGGCTTCGAGAGCAACATCGTATTTTTCCTGCTCAGTATCCTGACCCTTCGCAATTCCAAAAAACATCAACAACGTGACCAATACTACACCAAGAAATTTCATTTAATGTCCTTAACCTTCCATTACAAAAACCGTAGATTTTCCACTACGCCATCCTCAAATATTTCTTGAGGTTGCTAAAACCGATTTCCAAGCCGACTATTGGGTTTTCTAACCCTTCAAACTCAATTGATAAAACACCCTCATAATCTTGCTGTTTCATTGTTCTCAAACAGGACAGTAGCGGTACTTCTCCATGTCCAATAATAGATCCTCTTAGATAATTACCTGCTCGTGAATTAAACCAGCCTTTACCTGGATTTGGCTCGGTGCCAGATTTTACATGAAAGTCTTTCGCATGGACATGAAAAGCATATGGGATCAATTTTCCGATCGATATAGCAGGATCCTCATCAACACATAAGAAATTCCCCATATCGATTAATAAACCAAAATTTTCATGGTTTACCCCGTTAACCAGTTTTTCTACCCGGTCACTGTCCTGACAGAAAAATCCATGGTTTTCTACCATGGTTCGAATGCCAAGATCCGCGGCAAATTCTGTTACTTCTCGAATAGCGGGAATCAATAGAGGTAAGGCATCATCAAAGCTCTTCTTGCCCTTAAAATCATCTGAGAAACCCCGAGTGGCATCATGTCGCATACCTGGTGCACCGAGTATATGCGCCACGCGAACTTCATCCTTAACACGTTCAACTTCCGCCTTCCAATCTCCACCACTCCCGTTTATGAAATCTGCGCCAACCGTATAATTGGCAACGGGTAACTCTACATTGTCACAAGCGTCACGAACGATGGGTGCATATGATAAAAGCGTTTCACCGTCTGGTAATGAGAGCGATGAAAATTCAATCACCTCAAAGCCAAGCTTTTTTACTTCTTGGATAACCTCTAACTGATTTAATTTACCGCGTTGTACCAAAGAATTGAAACTATACGAACTCACCCCAAGTTGCATGATCTTTTCTCCTCAGTTTTAGTTTGTCGCACATAATTTCGGCTTTTTACCCGTTGAAATATCTTCTATTTCATCAGATAAAAAGGCGTAAGTTTTTGCCATTTATTTCATATTAGAGCTACAAAATTATAATTTTTAATCAAACCTCTTCCATACCATTGGAACGTAAGACATCTTCAACGCTTATCACGCTAGGAAAAAATTGTAGAATTCTAAGTAAAACTTCATCTACCACAGCATCTGGGCAAGAGGCCCCACAGGTCAAAATAACATCCAGAGGTGATTTTGAAGGCAACCAACCCTCCGATAACACCAAAGATTTGGTATGAAGATCGAAATGTCTAATTTTATCAACGGAAAGGATTTCCTGTGCATTTTTTATATAATACGTGGTCATGGACCAATCGCATAGTTCAACAAGATGTGAGGTGTTAGATGAATTATATCCCCCCACCACAAACGCAATATCAGCCCCTTGTTCGATCAAAGCATACGTCGCATTTTGATTTTCGTTCGTGGCATAGCAGAGCGTATCAGACGTATCTGCATAATGATGGCCAATTTGATCCTGCCCATATTTATCGCAAAGTGATTTTTTTATGATGCTGGTGATCTCACGTGTTTCTGACGCGAGCATAGTCGTTTGATTCACCACGCCTAATCGCCGTAGATGTATACTCGGTATAAACCCTTCCGAGCATTTACCACCAAAGACCTCGAAGAAAATAGACTCATCTATGTCACCACGGATAATATCAGCCAGAATCAATGATTCAGCCTTATCAAGTACGACAACCGTAGGAGCCTGGGATTTACTGTGCGAAAAGGTGGCTCTTGTTTCTTCATGTTTCGCTTTTCCATGGACGACAACCGTAAACCCATCCGCCCCAAGTTCCCTGCTCCTTTTCCATACTTTCTCCACAAAAGGGCATGTGGTATTAAAGGAGTAGGGATCTATATCGCGGCTTGCTAACTCTTCTTGAATTTCTACGGTTGTTCCAAACGCCGGTACGACAACGATATCCTCTGAGTTCAAAGCATCCCACGGCACCAACTGATCACCATCTGTCGTAAAAATAAACCTAACGCCTTTCGACTGCAAATCATTGTTCACATTAGGATTATGAATCATTTCGCTGAGGAAGAATACCCTTTTGTCAGGATTAGAATCCAATGTTTTATAGGCGATTTCGATGGCATTCTCAACACCGAAACAAAATCCAAAGTGGCGAGCCAAAATGAATCGGACAGGTCCAAAATCTAAAAGCGTAGGCGTGAGATCTCTTTTCTTAGGGTCGCGATCCAGCCTCGCTTTTTTAATGTGAGAAATAATATTACTTTTATAAAATGCCGGAATGTTAAAATGCCGGGCCATACATTTTTCCTTATAAAGGTGACAAATTCAAGCAGAACGGTTTACTGATAAGGCTATGGACAATATATTCTGATGACCTCAGATAATCAACCTCATTTAGATTGATGAGATTTGACCGGTAAGTGGGCCTCTTCAATTGTTGATTCATGGAAATTACAATTATTATTATGTAAATACATTAAAAAAATGGGTGAGAAAGCGATCTGGATCGACCGAAAGCGCCACACTATGGTCACCATTCTCCCCAGCGTTCCAATGGGTTAATCCTCTCAATTTTTCACTTTCCAGTTCAACCGAAACCTGCCCTTTAGTAAAGGTACAAAGGTCATCATTAAATATTATCGCTGCGGCCAGAGGATCATGAAAGGTTATCGATGGTCTATCTTTAAACCATATATCTGCCCAATCGAGTACAGGCTGTAATAACGGTGATTTGAATTTTGATTGTACTTCATCTGCATTCATTTGTACCTGACAAGTGACATCTAACCCAATTGATCGATGTGATGGCACTTTTGTTTGATATACGATCGCGGTAGCATACGGATCACCAATCGCATTCCATTCCAGAGGTCCGACGTGTGGAAGTTGGTTTGTGAACACACCACACATCAAAACCAATTGTTTTAACAAGTTTGGAATTTCAGGGTCCAATTTAAATAAAAGGGCGATATTGGTCATCGCCCCGATCGCTAATAGGGTAACCTCTCCGGGATTTTCCCGAACTGTTTCCCGTATAAAATCAATCGACTGCCCATCTGGAAAATAGTTGTTATGCGGCCATCTCGAAAGGGCATTTGCCTGTGGGACATATGGTTGTTTTATAGCTGTCAACAAAGGATCTGAAGTACCAGGGTATATGGGAATTTTTTTGCCAGCGACCTCACAAAGGGCACTGGCCAATCTCGCTCTTATCTGAGGTTCCCCGGTAACGGTTGTAATTCCGAGTAATTTACAATCATCATGGGCAAGTAAATAAGCCAGGCAAACGGCATCATCGATATCAGATCCGATATCGGTATCAAGGATCACTTTTTCCATTAGTTTATTCCAAGGTTAACTCAGGTTGAGGATACATTTCTTTAAATCCATTTGGTCTTCTGAGTAGATATTTTCTCCAACTGCTCTCCGGGGACGCTTCAAACAGGCGGTCGTATAAACCATCACCTCCATAGCTATTGGCAATAACACCGGGGCAATAGGTAAAAATCGCCGTTCTTCTAACCTCACGAAGGGAATTTATAGATCCATGATGCAAATCATGGGTGAACAAGAGGGCTGAGCCCGCTTTCATGGGCAATTTAATCTTCAAATGATCCATGCGCTCTCCTCTGGGAATCACATAATTTGCCTTGTGACTACCAGGAATGAGTTGTAACGCCCCACCCTCCGCCTCAATATCCTTAAATGCATATAAAACATTTATCAGATTATGTCTAATCTGACCATTGTAATGGTAATAATTATGGGTTACGGTTGGGGTATGATTCGAATGGAAACCAGTGCCCCCACCCTGCCACTTATACGTGATCCATGTGGATTTTAATCTGGGATGGTCAATCATTTCTCTCAGGTACGGAAGTATGCAAGTGTGATCGACCAAGGGTAAGAACACAGGCTCAATGTTAACAATGTCATCAAAACGAGCAAAGGGGTTTTCTTTTAATCCAACGACCCCGCGTTCTTCTATAATCTGTTGTTCAATATCATCCATCCGGTTATTAATCTCTCCGAGATACATAGGATCAAGGACATTTTCGAGGTATAAATAACCATTAACATCGTACTCAAACAATTCAACCGGTGTCATCTGCTTACCCTCTAATATTTTTCGTGTTAAGGTCTTGACTTTAGGTTCTGTTAACATCATTAGCGACTACAAATAACAACCCAAATATAAAAATCAATAATCCATGAATTGTTTAGTCGAAATGTTTTGTTGCTGTGTATTATGAAATGAGGACATTTAACATTATATCCTTGTTATTTAATACGGTCCACATTAATCTTGTTCAACCGTTTTTTAAGAATCCATAAACAGAGGTCCTGCGTGTCTTTGAATCCATTTAAACCTTTCTCCACCTATCTTGCCCCCTACCACAAACGAATAACCATTGGTCTATTGTTTCTCCTTGGATCTCAATTGGTAACTACAGCCATTCCTCTTGTCATGCAATGGGCAGTCGACATGGCTAAAACCGGGTATGAGGCCAATCAAATTGGCAATGCTTTGCAAGTTGACTCTGCCCTCAACGAGCTCGTCTATTATGCCTTCTATATTGTGATTCTTGCCCTCATAGCCATGCTCCTACAAATGGCCATGAGATGGGCCTTAAACAGTATGGCGCGTCATGTCGAGTATGATATGCGAACCGCATTTTTTGACCATTTACTGCTGTTGCCCCAATCATATTATAACCATATGCCGACGGGTGATTTGATGGCCAGAGCAACCAATGATATTCAGGCGATCCGCATGTTTCTGGCTTTTGGCATTCGAATGATTATTACGGCCGCCCTTGCATTTCCCCTGAGTTTGGCTGTTATGGCGACAATCAACTGGGAATTGGCCCTATATGCCCTGCTACCGATGCCATTACTCGCCTTGGTCATGAATAGGGTTGCTGCAAAAATAAACGTGGGATTCAGGGATATTCAAGCACAATTCTCCAATATCAGTGCCCGTATACAAGAGAACCTTGCTGGTATCAGGTTAGTAAAATCTTATGTCCGTAGGGAACAGGAAATCGAAGTCTTCAGAAATCTGAATGAAGATTACCTACAAAAAAATAAAGTTCTGATAAACGTTCAAAGTGTGTTCTATCCCTTTATGTTTTTGATTAGTGGGGCGTCCTTATTGATTGTGTTATGGATAGGAGGCAGAGATATCATTCAAAATGATATGACATTAGGAGAGTTTGTTGCTTTTAATGCCTATCTTACCCGCCTTGTTTTTCCCATGATTACCCTCGGGTGGATGATCGATCGATATCAAAGGGGGGTCGCCTCCATGAAACGGATTAACGAGGTCTTAAATACCCGCGCGGATATTGTAAACAATTCCAACCCGTCAGCAGATGTAACCATAAAAGGTCGAATTGAATTTCGACAGGTCCAGTTCTCTTATGATAAAACGCGTGTCTTGAAAGATATCAACTTAATAATTCCCGCGGGAAGCACGCTCGCCGTGGTAGGTCGCGTCGGGTCAGGAAAAACCACACTTACCAATCTGATTCCCCGGCTCATCGAACCATCCTCAGGAGAATTGCTTATTGATGGCGTTCCAGTTCAAGATCTCGATCTCACGCTCCTCAGATCGGTCATTGGCGTGGTACCACAAGAATCGTTTTTGTTTTCCGATACCATTTATGAGAATATCGCGATGGGCACGGATAACGCCACCGAAGCCGATGTGAACAGCGCCACAGATATCTCGCAACTATCCAATGACTTGTCAGATTTCCATCATGGCTTTGACACCATGATGGGCGAACGGGGGGTCACCCTATCTGGTGGTCAAAAACAACGTACAGCCTTAGCACGAGCAGTTATTCGCAACCCACAAATCCTTATTCTTGATGATGCCATGGCTAGTGTGGATACGCACACAGAGGATGAGATTCTAGACCGACTGCGAAAGGTCATGGTCGAACGTACGACCATTATTATCGCCCATAGAATTTCTACGGTAAAGGATGCAGACCATATCATCGTTTTAGATGATGGTCAGATCGTCGAACAGGGCACACATAGCCAGTTGATCACTTTGGGTGGCATTTATTTTGATATGTTCAGGCAACAGCAGATGAAGGATGAATTAAGCGATATGTAATTGAATATAAGTTCAGTTCCTCCATGTACACCATTGCTCAATTAATGTTATGTCACAAAACACCTTTCAAGAAGAAGAACTCAGTGAGAAGTCTATTAGTCGCAAGATTCTATGGCGTCTCATCAGATATCTCAAACCGTATAGATCCTGGGTCATCGTCGCCTTCTTTTTGATTCTCTGTACTTCATTTTTCAGGCAAGCCACCCCCTACCTGACCAAGATTGGGATTGATGAGTATATTCTTGAAGGCGACACAGAGGGATTGAATTATATCATTCTCTTATTCCTGTTGTTTCTCATTCTCCAATTTATTACCAATTATTTTGAACGGTTTATCACTAAAATGGCCGGTCAGTGGTCCATGTATGATATCAGAGCAGCAATATTTTCTCATACGCAACGGTTGCCATTAAAGTTTTTTGACCGAATGCCCATCGGTCGTCTTATGACACGAAATACCAATGATGTAGATGCATTGAATGAATTATTTACTGAAGGGATTGTCGCCTCGTTCAGTGATTTATTCACCGTACTTGCTATCATAGGGTACATCTTTTATATGGATTCTGATTTAGCCCTGATCATTTGTCTGACATTACCCGTGACATTTTATGTAACCTTTTGGTTCCAGAGCAGATTACTCCGTGCCTTTCGAACAGCTAGAGTTCACCTCTCCAGACTAAATTCATTTCTTCAAGAAAATATCTCCGGCATGGCTGTTGTACAACTGTTCAATAGAGAAAATACGAATCGAAAGAAGTTTGATGCGGTTAACACCGACTATCTAAATGCCAATTTAGAATCTACCTTTTATTACTCCCTCTTTTATCCTATCACTGAATTTATCGCTTCAGCCATCACCGCCTTGGTCATTTGGTATGGCAGTAGTGATGTGATCCGATCTCAAATAGATTGGGGTATACTGGTGGCCATGTTGCAATATATTCCACGGTTTTTCATGCCAATTATGGATATTGCCGAGCGTTACGGTATCCTCCAATCATCCATGGCTTCTGCCGAAAGGATATTTGAATTGCTTGATACAGATCCCGAACCGACGGGAGGGGATATTTTTAAGGATAAAATTGAAGGGCAAATTGAATTCAGAAACGTATGGTTTGCTTATAATGACGATGAATGGGTATTAAAGGATATATCATTTACCATTGAACCAGGGCAAAGTGTGGCGATTGTAGGGGCAACGGGATCTGGTAAAACAACTATCGTCAGCTTACTTGGAGGTTTTTATCTTATTCAAAAAGGCCAGATCTTAATCGACCAGGTAGATATTCATGAATGGAATATTGAGTCCCTTAGAAAAAGAATCGGTGTGGTGCAACAGGATGTGTTTCTATTTTCTGGTACGATTGAAGATAATATCAGATTTGGAGATACCGACATAACGGATGAGCGCATCCGTAAAGCCGCTCATGATGTCAATGCGGATCGATTTATTGATCACCTTGAATTGGGATACGCCCATTTGCTTACGGAACGGGGCAGTACAATTTCCTCAGGCCAACGCCAACTACTCGCCTTTGCAAGAGCCCTGGCTGCCGAACCTGATATAATGATACTCGATGAGGCGACGGCAAATGTAGATACAGAGACCGAGTTATGGATTCAAGACGCTGTCGAAAGATTAATGACATCAAGGACATCGATCGTAATCGCCCATAGACTCTCTACGATTCGAAAAGCGGATATTATCATCGTCCTACATAAGGGTGTTCTGAGAGAGAAAGGGACACACGAAAAGTTGGTTGCTGAGAATGGTATTTATCGTCGATTACATCAATTACAATATTCAGATGTATAATGGTTCCAATACATTACTATCCACTGTTGTCTTCTTCGCTCAGATACATTATCTACAGTAAATTCCCGGTTTATTCCAATGATAAATAGGTCACAATGATCTTAATTATTTCATCCGGATGATGTTTGAGTACATCAAAACCCTTTTCGACCTCTTCAAATGAAATTCGGTGGATAATCATAGATTCAATCCCCTTAATAGCCGCCTGATGGCATTAAAATACTATCGGGCATGCCTTTTCGCATCCCAACCCCCATCAGAAGAAATCATTTCCAATTCTCCCAGATGAAAATCCATCCCGAATACCGGATATTTCGGATACGCCCCCTTTAATTGTGAAATGACACACACCCGGCCATTCCGCCGTAAAACCATGGTGGCATCCACCATAGCCTTATATGATGAAGTACATTCAAAGGCGACATCTACACAGCCCTTCCCATGGACGGCAATAATTTGTTCAGCCACAGGACCATCTTTTGGAGTATAGGTTTCATCTGCACCAAATTGGCGCGCAAAAATCAATTTTATCTCATCCAAATCACTTATTATACTCCGGCTTACCCCCGATTGTCGGGTTGCAATTAATGTTAACAATCCCAGGGGACCAGCACCAGTTATGAGTACATCCTCGCCGAGAGTAAGTCCGGAACGACGAATAGCATGAGAGGTGACACACATTAAAACTGAGAATATAGCCTCTTCGTTTGAAATGTCATCTGGAACGGGAATGATGGATGAATCTGGCAGAACATATTATTCCCCATGCCCATATCTTGCAACTACACGTTGAACAATACTGAGTTTCTGGACGGCATCCCCCACGGCGATAACCTACGCCACTTTCTCATATCCCAGCATACCGGGAAAATTAGATTTTTCAAATCGAATGGGTTTAAATCCGGGTGATATCTGTGGATCAGTACCAAAATACCAGGCTGATTCTGTTCCATTACTAATCGCCCCGATCAGACTACGAACATGAACGTCGTTTGGTCCTAAGCAAGTTGGATAGTAGGTCTCATACCGTAGATCTCGGGGACCATAGAGTTGAAGGATTCGACTCATATTTCCTCTTCCTTACAATATAAATAATAAAGGGGTTTATCTGATGATGTGCTTCAAAGTCTCATCTATATGTTTTTTTAAATATACAGTGAACGGCGTCCCCCCGGTACCAACCGCCCCTTTCTTTTCTTTTTGAGCAGGTTTAATGATATACATGGCTGCATATTCGATATGTAATTTCCGAAAATCATACAAAGCCTCAATACTTTCGTTATAGGCTTTGATCAATCGTTTTTCGTTGTTATTATTTAGAAACTTGCGAAGCGATGGACCCCGTTCGACCACCTCGATAAAATGTCGATCCTGGATGGGCATATACAGGCGCATTTCCATTAAATAAGCCCGCATTTCATCAAAATCATGTTCGATACCAAGAAATCCATCAAAGGCATAAATAATACTACTTTGAGCGCCTGATTCTCCACGAAAATGTTGAGGTTTCCCACCATAGGATTCAACACCCTCATAAATCATACCTTCTGATAAATCTGGGTTATTCTTCCAGCCGAACATATATGGTCGGACCCGATGATAGTAGGTATCAGGATTGCACCTTTCTGGCATTCGAAGTAAAATTTGATACATCTCACGCAAGGTTTCCGACAAAATGCTAAGTGTATGAGTAACCTGGTCCACATCACCATTCTTAATGGCCTCCTGGGCCGAAATGAGTTTACTCAGAACTTTACCGGTCGCTGCCTCAATATTAATATGAACGGTGACAAACCATTCTTCATCCATCCCTCCCAGAAAATTTTGATTCATGACGAGATTACCTAGTTTTACGGGATCATCCCTACAAATTCTTTTCCAATTATACATAACCTGTGAAGCATAAGTAAGCATGGGGGGACGTCCAAGGGCCTGCCCCACTTTCTGCCAGGGGACTGCCAATATTTTTGGTATCATTTGGACGATCTGGTGATCCGGTGCGAAAACATAGAGATTAGCCATGAACGACAACAAGGACATTGCCCGTTCGTATTCATCCAAACTTTTGAGATCCTGGACTGGAAAAGGAGGAAGGTCTTTTATTTCAGGCCGTATATAGGTGGTTAAGGCTAATTTCGAAAGGATATCAGCCGTTTGTTCCCATGGGTCAAAGGGCTGAGGTAAGCGCTCGAGAGGATCTTCGGGGGGTAAAAAACCACGATTAAAGCTTCTGTTTGTTACATCCATCAATGATAAATAGGGGGGATTTTCCATTTCTTATTATGTCAACATAATCCTCAGGCGGATATTTGAAAATCTTCGGCGTTGGGATCATATTCATCGAAAAGGGCTTTTTTTGAATAATCCTCCGGAATATCTCTGTACACCTCAAATTTAGGATTAGCCTGATAGGGGGCCAGATTATCCATTTTATTAATTTTTCCATCATCAATGCCAAACACGTCAATGTCTTCAATTTTTCCTGGACAAATACCACGCTCAATACCCACCTGTAGGTATACCAGATCGTCAGCGGAAAAGCCCATCAGATTAGCGGCGACAAAATCTACGCTCGGCATGTGATATCCTGCTATGACTAATCCTGTTGCAAAGTTTCGCCCAAGATAAAATGCATTTCCATCTCTACCCATGATACCCTCAACCAGATTAAAATCCGGTTGGCATGCAAGATAAACATCCCAATGCATATGAGCAATGGTCCGTTGCCAGGCCTCATGATCCTCTACAGTCATCCAATCACGGCCGATTTTTTTTGAATCTTTACCAAATGTCGCCCGCCAGGCGTCCGAACAGAGATGGCGTTCCATAACGGGAATCATGATCCCCTGTTGATTTTTTCCACAAAGTGTGACCACCCCAAGGTTGTGTGTTTTCAATTTGGGGACATTTATATAAAATATGTCGTCATCTCCCGCCCACCTGGAAATACCAACATTATGGATTTGAACTGTATTTCCGGGGGTAACCCGGACATTTCCATAATCAGCAAGCTCGAGTAATGGCACATTTTTATTTCGGGCCATTTCTGTATATCCACTCCTTGCCCATGCAAGATCTCTATGTGCCTGGGATGCATTTCGGCTTGAAGCTTCGCCCACATAAACATTCGAAGGTGAAAAGTCGCAATCCTTAACAAAATAATCTATAACACCACCTACAAAAGCCGGATGCGTCACAATACCACTATTCCTGGGTGCCCCTGCCGTGACATTGGGTTTCATCATCACAGGACGCCCGCTGGTTTGAACATTCAAGACCTGCATAATTTCCCGAGCAGGAGCCTCAAAATCTTGCTCCTCGAACGTGCCGCTAATATCTCGCTTTAGTATATATACTTCAGGTCTCGACATGAGTTTGCATCCTTTCTCATGTTATATCACGGTTTAAACCCAACGACTCATCGTAACTTTTTGACGTGTATAGAAATAGAACCCTTCTTTTCCTTGAACATGAAGATCACCAAAAAAAGACCCGTTCCATCCTGAGAAAGGAAAAAAGGCCATCGGCGCAGGCACGCCCACATTGATACCGATCATGCCTGCACTCACCTGATGCTTAAATGTTCTGGCCGCTTTGCCATCGCTGGTAAATAATACGGCTGCATTGCCAAAACTACTGTTATTACATGCTTTGATTGCACCCGATAGGTCATCGGTTCGAATGACGGAAAGCACTGGACCGAAAATCTCTTCCCGGACAATCTGCATATCTGAGTGTGTGTGATCAAAAATAGTCGGCCCTATGTAAAAGCCATTGGGGACATTGGGTACGTGAACCTGTCTACCATCTCGATATAATTTTGCACCCGATTTTAATCCGGAATCTATATAAGAATGAACTTTATCAAGGTGTTGTTTTGAGACAACCGGTCCCAAATTAACCGTCGGATCACGATCTGTTGGTCCCACCTTCATATCATCTAACGCCTCTTTCAAGAGCGGTAACACCCGATTTCCACCCTCTTCAACAGCCACCGCTATACTCCCGGCCATACAACGCTCACCTGCACAACCATAGGCCGAAGCTACAATGGCATCCACAGTAAAGGTAGGATCAGCATCCGGTAATATGACCATATAATTTTTTGCACCGCCTGCAGCCTGGACTCGTTTGCCATGTGCTGTTGCGGTTTGGTAAACATGATGGGCGACGGGAGATGAACCAACAAAAGACACCGCATCGATACCTGGATGTGTACATAAGCTATTTACAGCATCCACACCACCATGAACCAGATTCATAACACCATCAGGCAACCCGGATTCTGCTAACAACTCAATCAGTCGAATAGATGTCAAAGGGACTTTTTCAGAGGGTTTTAATATAAAAGTATTTCCACACACCAGGGCGATGGGATACATCCACATAGGCACCATTGCTGGAAAGTTAAATGGTGTTATTCCTGCACAGACGCCCACTGGTTGACGTATGGTATCACAATCAATACCTTGGGCAATTTGTTCCATGGAGTCTCCCATAAGCATACTAGGTGCCCCACATGCAAATTCCACCACTTCAATCCCTCGCCGTACCGAACCTCGTGCTTCTTCCAGCGTCTTGCCATGTTCGCGTGTAACTAGTTGAGATAATTCTTCAAAATGTGATTCTAAATGATGCACATATCGAAACATTACACGCGCCCGGTCTATAACAGGCGTTTCGGACCAATCAGGCAATGCCGCTCGTGCTGAGGATACAGCCAAATCCACTTCATTAGGGCCGCACAAGGGGGTTCTGGCAATGATGTTCCCATCGGACGGATTGTATACTGATTCTGTTTCCACTGTATCTATGGCTTGCCATTTTCCATTTATAAATATGGGACAAATTTCTATCGCTTGATTTGACATGTCACATCCAATTTTATTTCGGTTTTCTGATAAATTCACCCGCGAGGTCCACATAGCCAATTTTCTTTTCTCTGCGTAAACCTTGTTCTACACGTGCAATTCCATCGATGTAGGGACCAATCATATGATATTTATTTTTAACGACCCATTCCCCCTGTTTATCGATCAGTCCGAACAAATGTTTCTTAATAACAAAGGATCGGCCTTCCGTAAAATCACCACATAAATCTGGTGTCTCAAATTCAAAGTCCATTTTTACCACTGTATTCCCGTTGACATCTATGTATCCTAATTTGCCTCTTGTGGATACCCAGGCCAACCCTTCACTGAAATCACCAGCAAATTCATATTGAGGTTCAATCACTATCTGGCCTGTTTTATCAATAAACCCTGTTTTCTTATCTACTTTTATCTGGGCTCTTTCGTTATAAAAATCTCGAACTTCATGTTGAAGACCATCGACCACTATCTGGCCCTTACGGTCAATATAATTCCATACTAGCCCTTTTCTGGCCCAGGCAAGTCCTTCCGAAAACGGCCCCATACCATCATATTCCAGAGGAAAGATTAATTGACCCTGAGGATCTATATATCCCATATTTCCAGCGGATCGAATAAGTGCCATGCCACGTCTGAAGTCTTCTTGTAATCGTCTAAATGTCATATCATAGATCGGTTTTATGATATCCTTTCCATTCTGATCGACATATCCTATTTTGTTGTTTAAAAGGACCCAGGCACGAGATTCTTTAAAATCTCTTACCTTCTTGTATATGGGCTTTGTGATAATGGTACCTGATTTACCAATAAATCCCCAAACCTCACCAATTTTGACTGCCGCGATCCCTTCACTGAAATCCTGGACATTGCGATAATTTGCTGGTATAACCATTTCACCGGCAGGATTGACAAATCCCCAGTGATTCCGCCTTACTTGCACCGCCGCAAGACCTTCAGAAAATTCACGAACGTCCCGGTATTTAGGTAAAATGATCACCTGACCACTTCGGTCCATGAATCCCCTTAAGCTTTTATCCGAAATGATATAATATTGTTTTCTTGCTTGTCGTTCATCCTGAGCACAAATATGCTCAGGATGAACGACAAGCAAGAAAACAAAACATAATAACCATCGATTTTGTATGCTTAACATATAAATCCAATATTGTTCATTTAACTATAATAGGCACGGATGCATATCCTACGGATTCAAATAAACCACTTTGCGCCTATTTATAGGCTGATTCTGTTATTTGGGCCACCCGGAATCCGCATGTTGGCGCTGTCTGGATTTCAGCCCGTCCAAGAATGGCATCCACAAAATTCTGAGCCGGTGTTTTACCACCGCTGGAAGATCGAGGCAATATGACATCTTCACCCTTATGGGGCATGTGCAAAGGTCCGGCCGCACCAAACCTCATCATACCCTCGGATCCATAATAAGGTAAATTCCTCACGCCACTCGGGAGACATGGAGGTATAAGATAAGGAGCCCGATGCACCATTTGTAAACGCAACGGTAACGGATGTATTTACATCTACCAGGGTTGATGCTTTATTGATACTTGCATGTACCCTCTTCGGTTCCAAACCCGTGGTCCATAATCAGGATATCGTCAATATGACTTCCAGTATCCATAAAATGGCCGGCCCCGGATAAAATTGGGTCAGCTCGCCATGAGGCACCAGGCTGAAATACACTTAAACAGTCCTGCGCGATCAGGACGTGAACCAATCTTATTTCCCCAATGCGCCCTGAATTGAGCAATTCACGCGCCTTAATAAATTTGCTATTCCCATGACGCTGATATGCGATAGCAAGAATTTAATCTGCCTCTTTTGCACAAGTAATAAAATCACGAGCGTCCGCAGCAGTTGTGTCCATGGGCTTTTCGACCAGGACATGTACACCTTTTGAAAGGCAAGCTCTTACCTGACCAGCGTGGTGCCCATGTGGTGTAGCAATGATGATTGCATCCAATGACGTTGATTTTAGTAATAAATTTACATTACTAAATTGATCAAAACCATCCGGAGTCATTTTTAAATCGAGTAAAAGCCTTTCAATCGATTTATTATTTGTGTCACATAAAGCTATGGGTTGGACATCTTCACGATCGATTAAATCCCTGTCATGATACGCACCCACTCCGCCAGCGCCCACAATAGCTGTACGGATCTTCGACATAAAGATAAACCTATCAAATATACATTTTACATTGGTGATTTTGCGGCATCTATAATATAATATCGCTCGTTTACTATAATGAGATTCGTGAGGAAGATCAAGAAAGAATAACTCATTTTAATATAGATATGAGATAAATTAAAGAATTTGACAACAGGTCCTAACTTCAATACGTTGGCCACACTTCCAATATATTGCACCAGGCCATAAATAAAATACAAAGGATCTTATCATGCAAGATAAAATGCTTGAAATAGTTAATGCCATAAGCGCTCAAGTCTGGGGACCACCGATGCTTATCTTTCTGGTAGGCACAGGTTTATACCTGACCTTTCTATTAAAAGGTGTTCAATTTCGAGCGTTATTTCATTCTTTGTATTTGGCATTCATAAAACGAAAAGATGAAGGTGCAGAGGGGGATATTAGCCATTTTCAAGCTCTAATGACTGCGCTAGCGGCAACTGTCGGTACGGGAAATATTGCTGGCGTAGCAACGGCCATTGCATCCGGTGGTCCAGGGGCATTATTCTGGATGTGGATGACAGGGTTGGTAGGCATGGCCACTAAATATTCAGAGGCCGTGCTCGCAGTCAAGTATAGAGAAATCGATGCGGACGGGCGAATGCGCGGTGGGCCTATGTATTACATCGCCAACGGATTAGGATGGAAATGGCTGGGGGGCGTATTTGCAGTTTTTGCCTCCCTAGCGGCTTTTGGGATCGGAAATATGACGCAGTCCAATTCAGTCGCAGCTGTTTTGCAAAGTACGTTTGAAATACCCACCTGGATAACTGGGTTAGTTATGATGGTATCTACAGGTCTCGTAATAATCGGAGGTATTAAGAGCATTGGTCGGGTGACCAGTATTATTGTTCCGGTTATGATTGTTCTATACATGCTGGGTGGGATTATTGTAATACTTATCAATATTGAAAGCCTTCCGGGAATTATCCAACTGGTCTTCTCTCAAGCTTTTACTCCTACTGCAGCTGCGGGCGGATTTGCTGGCGCACTCGTTCGGGATGCCGTTCGGTTCGGCGTGGCACGTGGTGTATTTTCAAATGAATCTGGTTTAGGCAGTGCAGGGATTGCGGCCGCAGCAGCGCAGACGAGAGATCCAGTAACGCAGGCGCTGGTTTCTATGACTCAAACATTTATCGACACTTTGGTGGTTTGTAGTATAACGGGTTTTGTCATCATAGGTTCCGGGATTTGGACCACTGGTGCCACTGGAGCCGCCTTAACTGCTGCTGCCTTTTCCCAGGGATTGTCCGGCGAGATCGGAGGCTACATTGTCGCCGTCGGACTAGTTCTATTTGCATATTCGACGGTATTAGGCTGGAGCTATTATGGAGAAAAATCCATTACTTACTTGCTTGGAGATAAAGCTGCGATCCCGTACAGAATCATTTTTTGTCTTTTTGTTGGTTTAGGCGCTGTCGCACAACTAGATTTGGTTTGGGCGATTTCAGATGTCATGAACGGACTGATGGCCGTACCAAATTTGATCGGTTTGGTTTTTCTTGCCGGTGTTGTTGCTTCTGAAACTCGTCGATATTTTAACGCGCGTTGATCCTATATTTATTGCCGACCGATTTTATTAAACCGGAACAGATGTTTAGAGTTTTCCGACATCTGGTCCCATGTAGACCGGGGGATGGTCATTTCAGAGTCTCGATTTAAAAACCCTCTAAAGTAAACCAGAGCCAACATAGTACGAATCGAGATAGTATTATTAGGCATACCGCGATGCCACATGCGCATATCACGTACGACTAAAGATCCGGCAGGCATAACTGTTTGTAATGAAGGCCTACCCTCAGCAATCGCCTCGAGAGTTTTTGAATCCTTACTAATATCTGTAATAAGATGACTACCAGGCCACACCTCTGTTGCCCCATTTTCTATGGTGAAATCTACGAGGGGGATGTTGACTACAGCCATATGCATCGGAAGTGAGAAGGGCAGGTCAGAGAACAAATGTGACGTATCTCGATGAACATGTTGGCGTCCACATCCAGGCCAGGCAGTATTGGTGTTGTAAAAAGTACAGAAAAAATCCTGATCCATGGCATTTTTTAATATTTGAACAGTAAATTTATTTTCTATAATGCGTTGATCCATAAACGGCAGAGTCGTCGGGGAAAACATCCCTACGTGTCCACCTCCATTTTCCTGAGCTCTTTTTTGATTGGTTTTAATTTTCATATGTTTTGCTAAGGCCCGATCACAATTTATACGAATTTCCTCAATCAAATCCTTTGTTATTGCCCGTTCAATAACAACATAACCGACTTCTGATAATTCCCCGAGGGCCTCACTGAGTTTTTTACCTGATAACCTGCCGCTCTTTCGCTCTGAAGATGATAATACCATTCGGACTCCATACTTTTCAAGTGACTTGCCATGGGCCACCTTCTATACTGCTGCGCTATAAATTCTCCGCTCACATCTCCTAATATATAATATATAAATCATCCAATAAAGCGATGATATATGCAACACCTTGGTATGGGACCTATTGTAATCCTGATCCTTTATCTCATATCGGGTGAATTTATGGTACCAAGAAACAGTGACAATGAGAACACGCTCGAATTCTGAGGATTTGCATAAACACATTATGACGAATACCAGGCACGAATACCTGCATTCGAAGCCGCTCATCCAGGTATCACAGTTGATCTGAACGGATTTCGAAGTTGCATGGAAAATTGTTGGCAGCCTTCCAGTCCGGCAGCGGGGCACCAGTCCTTGTCGAAGTTGAAATTTCATCTGTTGGCAAATTCTTTATAGGGCCTGCTGATGAATTTGGTTTTGTTGATCTGACAGATCGCGTTAATGCAGCGGTATGTTTGCCTATGATGGTCCAGTAATAATCATCAAATCGGCCTTTCAACCATGCAATCAATGCCTTTGCATTTTGCCATTGAGAAAGAGATTGTTCAGGGAATTACTTTGGGTGCCGTTAAGGCGTGACGTAGATCACGGCGATATCCATCGGAAAGTCGTATCTTAATTATGGGCCATTAGCTTAAGGTTTTATTTAGCCTCGACAAAAATCACAGTATATCCCTTTCTGAGATTGAAGAATGATTCGAAATATATTATGTGTAAATAAGATATTTTTATGGTTAACTTGGGCTTTGGTCTTTATTCCTACAGATGCCAAATCCTTTCAATCTATTTCTGGAACATCTGGGGTAGCCACACAACGTAAAATAATCCATCTTGGTCAATTTCTTAAGTCCAAACCAAATTTCGCACCCCGCGTTAATGATGTTGAAGCCGTGCACCCGCCTCTTAAACGGTCCAAATCCAATTCTGCAACACCCAGGACCAAAATCGGTTCATCAACCAGTGCCGGCGCACCGCGACCATTTGCGGGTGAACCACCAACTTTAGTCGCTGATTTTTCAGCGTTGGGAGACGATGGCACATCTATTCCACCTGATACCCACGGGGCCGTTGGACCCAATCATTTAATGGTCACGCTTAATACAGATGTCCGGATTCAGGATCGGGACGGGACCAATATGAGTACCGTCGACCTAGATACGTTCTGGTCAGGATTTTTTAATAGCCGAACTTTTGACCCTAAAGTGCTTTATGATCATATGGCAGATCGGTGGATGGTGACGGCCATGGCAGATCCAGCCGCTTCAACATCCTCCGTATTAATCGGTGTGTCTCAAACCAGTGATCCCAAGGGTCTCTGGAATATTTATCGCATCGACGCGGACGCATCCAATATCTCCTGGGCCGATTATCCAAGCATCGGATTTAACAAAGACTGGATTGTAATACAGATAAATATGTTTGCCATTTCAGGGAGTGACTTTACCGGATCGCAGATCTATGTATTTGACAAATCGGATCTTTATGCGGGTGGAACAGGCGCTTTCACCCTATTTGAAGATAATGTCGGATTTACGCAAACGCCGGCGATTACCTATGATGATACCTTGTCTACACTTTATTTAGTTGAGCAATGGGTGCCGGATGAAAACTATGACCTGGTCAATAAATTGAGAATCAGTACAATCACCGGGGCGGTCGGCGCTGAGACCTATTTGCCCGGAACAGCAATTATTTCTATTCCAGAGGCCTGGGATGATGAAGCAGCCCAAACCAACTTTGGACCTCAAACAGGTACCTCATTAAAAATAATGCTCAACGATGCGCGGATACAAAATACCGTGTACCGAAATGGTGCACTTTGGACGGTACATACCATATTTCTACCTGCTGGAAACTCAGAAAATAGAAGTGCCATTCAATGGTGGCAGATAGATCCGACAGGCTTCATCCTTCAAAGAGGGCGTCTTGATGATCCAACAGGGACAGATTTTTATGGCTATCCATCGATCGCTGTTAATAAAAACAATGCCGCAATGATAGGTTACTCGTCGTTTTCATCAAATCAATATGCAAGTAGTAACTTTGTATTTCGGAATTCAGATGACCCCATCAATACCTTACAGGAAGATACGCTGTTAAAAGCTGGAGAAGCTAAATATTCGAAAACCTTTGGCACTGGCCGTAATCGATGGGGTGATTACAGTAACACGGTGGTTGATCCGACCAATGACACGTCCATGTGGACCATCCAGCAATATGCAGCCTTGCCATCGTCGGGTTCGGATAGATGGGGTACATGGTGGGGACATATAGTTCCGCCAGCTGCAGAACCTGATATCGCTGTGGATTTAGGTTCGATTAATTACGGAGGCGTAGATCTTGAATCTGTTCGCTCAATCGATCTAACCATCCGTAATTCAAGTGCGGCCGTGTTATCCGTGACCCAAATTACCAATGCATCGAATGAGTTTTCCAGTAATAGCCTCTCAGGGACCATTGCTCCTGGTGACAGTATCCTGCATAGTATTTCCTTCTCATCTTTAATTACCGGCGTGTATCAGGACACCTTGACCATTGTAAGTAATGACCCACAAAAACCACTCTTGCAAATTCCATTATCTGCAACCGCCGTGCGTAGAGCAGATATAAATAATGATGAATCGATTTCTGTTTTGGATGTTATTGTCCTAGTCCGGCAAATCCTCGGAAAAACACCGCCGCCGCAAAGTGAAACGCTAGCCTTTTACACCTCTGACGCCAATGATGATGGGCAACTTAATATCTTAGATGTGGTCAATGTGGTGAATCGAATATTGGGCTTGCTTCCAAAACTTGTAGATAACGGATCAACCGAACCCGTTTTGATTTCATTAGAAACCAGCGCCCATGAATCCTATGGAAATCGGTCCATTAACATACGGATTCAAACGGATAAGCCGTTAGTAGCCCTCCATTTTTCTATTCTTCTCGACCAGATAAATTTCAAAATGGGCATACCTTATCTACACGAAGCATTTGCTCAGATGATCTTAACGACTCACCAGGCGCAAGATAAATTAGAAATGGTGATTTACAGTATGGATGGATCATTGATACATGAAGGAAAACACACGATCGCTATCTTGCCTCTTTTGCCAATGCATGATTCCCCTGCTCCGGAAAATCTTCAAATTACACAGGTAACGGCAGTAGACCGAAATGCTCAATCGATAAGAACCGAGGTCATGAATTCGACGAGACCCAGTCAACAAAATCCATTTTTATTCATCCTAAACACAAACCGACCAAACCCCTTTAATCCGCAAACACAAATATCCTATGTGGTTCCCGAGGAATCACACCTGACCATCAGAATTTACAACTTGCTTGGGCAGGAAATCACTACATTGGTCTATGCTAACCATATTCCCGGAAAATATAAGGCCATCTGGAATGGGAAAAATAAAGAGGGTCATCAGGTTGCCAGTGGGATTTATCTTTATCAGATGACCACAGACACTGGTTTTACGACGACTAAACGGATGACTTTATTACGTTAACGGAGTGAAGAAATGGAAATAGTACCAGGTTTACACCGCATAAAAATGCCCTTGGGTAACCGGGTTTTATACCAACATCTTTACACGGGAGATCGGCATATTATTGTCGATACTGGCATCAAAGACACACCAGTTTCGCATATTAAACCTTATTTAACCTCCCTAAACATCGATCCTGCCGATCTGGGCATGGCGCTCATAACACACGCGGATGCAGATCACTTTGGAGGGAATGCATCATTAAGAGAAATGTCCCCAAACATCTGGATCGCCGCCCATCGATTCGATGCAGAATGGATATCAGATCCTGATGTCATCATGGATGGCAGGTATAATCAATTCGAAAAGCAACATAATATGAGTTATCCAGAAGAAGTAACCACGACCTTAAGGGATATGATGGGTTCCGCGGTCCCGGTGGATATGTCTCTTAACGGCGGAGAAACCATCTGGCTTGATAAAGATCGCCCTTTGCATGTCATCCATTTACCCGGTCATACACGTGGACATATAGGTCTTCACGATCCCACATATAAGACCGGTGTTTTTACAGATGCTATATTGTGGAAAGGATTACCCGATTTAAACGGGCAAATTGTCATGCCGCCAACCTATTGCCATACATCATCTTATCGAACGACCATACAACAAATCTCTCAGTTAGACCTGGAAGTACTCTGTCTGTCTCATTACGACCTATTACGGGGACCGGAGGTAATTCAAGAATTTATATCTGAAACGCTCAGGTTTTTAGATAGAGCAGAGCGAACCGTACTTGAAGAATTATCTGAGGGTAATTCGTGGAAATCCCTAAAGGATGTTATTTCATATGCCGATCCTATACTTGGACCGTTTGGAGACACCCGAGCCGAACTGGCATATCCTATCTCTGGGCATTTATCCGAACTGGTTTTTCGAAATGTCATTGAAACGTGTCAAATCGATGGTATTAAACACTGGCGACAACCTGAAGTAAAATAAAATGCGCTTCCGGTGCTGTCCGTCATCATCCATGGGACAACCTGATGAGCCATAGAATACTTCTTGCAGATGATGAACCCTCGATCCGTGAAGTCATCGGTGGATTACTGAAGATGCTTGGTTATGAGCATGAATCCGCGTCAAATGGCCATACCGCTCTGGAAATGCTTCGGCGAGAGCGATTTTCAATTTTAATTACCAATATCCATATGCCTAAGATGAATGGTATGGAATTAGTCGAACATACTCGACGTCAGGATGCAGACATCGGCATCATCGTAATTACCGGTGTGGGAGAATTGAAAATAGCCATTAGTGTCATGAAGCAAGGAGCGAATGAATATCTACTCAAGCCAGTTCAGTTTGATGCCTTAAATGTCTCCATTGAGAAATGTTTAGAACATCGCAGTCTGCAAATGGAACTGAAAGCCTATCAGGTCGAACTTGAAACCAAGGTTACCCATAGAACCGACCAACTTATGAGTGCCCTCACGGCACTCCAATCCGCTCATCAGGATGTTGAACAAGCCTACCTTGATCTCGTTACTGTTCTTGCGAAAGCGGCAGAATCCAATGATAATGATACCGGTCACCATATAAAAAGAGTGAGTTCTTATGTCTCGGTCATTGCTACCCAAATGGGGCATGCAGAGGACGAGGTTTCCAAATTGGCACAATTTGCTACAACGCATGATATTGGAAAAGTCACCATCCATCCAGACATCCTGAAAAAACCTGGTAAATTGACCGATGATGAGTATGACGCAATGAAATTACATACGGTGAATGGCTCAACTATTCTAAACCAGTCTCCCTCGTTAGATATCGCATCCAATATCGCCCTATCGCATCATGAACGGCACGACGGTAGGGCTATCCATACGGGCTTGATGGAGAAGATATACCGGTGGAGGCACGAATAACAAGTGTAGCCGATGTTTTTGATGCACTGACCATGAAGCGTTGTTACAAAGAAGCCTGGTCAATCGATAAAGCGGTAGGGGTCATTCAGGAAGAACGAGGAAAACAATTTAATCCGGAGGTGGTCGATGCCTTCATCGGTGGTTTAGACAACATTAGAACCATTCGTCAGAAATTATCCGATTAAATCCACTGCCCCACTAATATAAAAGGCCGGTCTATCAAATGATAAACCGGCCTTCCCTACTCCGGGGCTAGGATTCGAACCTAGATAACCAGCTCCAAAAACTGGTGTCCTACCCTTGAACGACCCCGGAACTTACCAATCTGTCATGCTTTAGAGTCCAACTGGATTTGTCGATTTAGGCACCGTCAAATTAGAGATGGCCTCACATGAACCCGTATTAATATTTCTTGATACCAACAGTCTTAACGTAGCATCCGCGGTAATATTTAAAGTGTCTCGTATGGTGCCTGCACAGCCAAGTCCCTCGATAGAGATAATATTGGTACCCGGTGATATGGATCGAAATATAGTCACGTCACCTATATTTAATTGTCTTGAATCGCCAGCGATATCAACACGAATTATATCCCCACTTTGCAACGTATTCACGACGACAAGTTCAAATGACCCGCCGCCACCGCAAGCCAAATATATAAAAAATAGTGTACTCCACAATAACTTTTTCTTTTGAGATCTTTTCGGCATGTCTGCTATTTACAGGCGACGATGATTTTACACTTATATCTTATTTGTTGTCGATTTCTTTCGTCGAGCTGCAAACCGAGTTCCACATCTCCGGCAACGAATTAATCGATATGAATCTGAGTACCAGGCTATTAATGTATCCCACCATTTTGACAACAGGGATATTTTTCTTCCACAGGAAGGACACCGCAATGGCGTCCAATCCTCTTTTTCTTCTTCGGGGAGTAAGCCTTTTTTTACAGGAACAGCTAACCCATAGGGTTCCTCCAGCCCTCTCCCTCGGTTCTTTGGACGACCGGCTATAGGCGAACTCCAATTCCCTACAGTCAATTTTTAATGACTGTATTCCGAGGCTTAAAAATATGGCAAAACCCAGGTTCTGTCAATCAAATTTTAGAGCGCTCTCTTCCCCAGAATCCTAAGGTATCTTCTATTATTGTCTTTTCTTCCACCGCCTGCTGTATTGAGACACATATTGCGCGTAATTGTTCATGACCAACTTTACGAACAACCTGGTTTCATCCAAATTAATTTCTTCAACAAACTCATCTATATCAGAAGAACCCCTCTTTTTCATCCATCGACTAACACGGTTTGGACCTCCGTTATAACCAGCCAGGACCAATTCAGGAGTCCCTTTAAACCGCCTAAGTAATTCGACCAGGTAATTCGTGCCTAAAGTAATATTGACATTGGGGTCAAGCAATCGATCGGTGGTGTAGTTTTTCATCTTTTGTTGCTTGGCCAGAGACCTCGCTGTTGCTGGCATCAATTGCATCAACCCATATGCGCCAGCCCATGAACTGATCCCAGCATCAAACCGACTCTCTTGTCGGATGACCGCAAGCACAAATAATGGATCTAAATTTAACAGGTCTGCTTGTTTTTGAATGATATCCCAGTATGGGGCAGGATAAATGAACTGCCAAGGGACTTTATTCATCCGATTCAATTCTTTCAGCCGCCGCTCAAGTCGGCTCGATGCACTGACCCCTTGCCTATACATACGATTTGAATAATACAACGCAATGACATCTACTAAGACGTGGGGATCATGAGAATTTACAGCACTGTACCATTCCAATTCTTTTACTGCTTCCTCTTGAAACCCGAGATTAAAAAGGCCAGCCGATCTCGTGTAATGCACCTCATCCTTTTTATCAGATTTTATCAACGATGAGGTGACCATATTTTGCTTAAGTTCAATGAGGTCTAAGGATGTTGGACTCATTTTAAAAACTAATTGCCTTTTCCACCCAGTTAGTTGAGTCATTTCAGGTCGGCCAAGTTTTACATTTAAATGTTTCATTGCCCTGAACGCATAATACGAATCAGGATATTGGTCAATAACCTGTGCGAAAAGAATTTGGGCCTTATTTACCAGGTTTTTTTTCTGATATGATTTTCCTGCCCAATATAATCCTCTCGGTGCAAAGGCCGATGTGGAATCAAAATTGGCTAAATTGATATAGGCATCCGCTGCTTGAGCATATTTCCTTCCCCGGTAGTATGCATAGCCCTCTTGCCAATGAGCTTGACTCCTCTCCTTGTACTTGGGATAATTATGAGCAACTCTATGGTAATAAGTCGCAGCCTCTCCAAATTGTTTTCGGTTGTCGTACTGATGCGCTATAAATAAAAGTGCATCAGGTGCATTTTCATCATCCGGGTAGGACAGAACAAATGCCTTATAGGCATCAAGGGATTTTAAAATGCCAAAACGCGCTCGAATACATCGAGCGATATGATAGGAGGCCAGGGCTCCTTTCGGATGATCAGGATAGGCGTCAACCAAATGTTTAAAGCTGGCTTGGGCCGTCTTATAGGATTTCTCTAAATATCTAATCCGATTAAGAAAATATAAAACATCTGGGTAGACACCAGGATCTATATCTCGCTTTACCAACTCCAGAAAATGGGCCTTTGCTTTACCATATTGCCGATGATTCAGATAAACCAACCCAATCCAGAGATCTTCCTCAGAAGACAATGGCTGATTGAGATCTGTTGAAATCTTTATAAACCGCGGCAAAATATCGAGCGCCTGAGACGTAAACCTATAGGCCCTCAATATCCTTTGATACGACACTCTAACACTATCTGGTTCCCCTAACGCTTCAAAAGCTTGTGCCTTTAGCGCGTGTAAAGTTGCCCTCGTATTATCGTCAGACCAATGACCATTCTGCAAACTTTCATCGATGTCGTTAATAACGTCGCTGAATCGGTTCTTTTCCAGGTATGATCTGTAAAGATCTGGCTTGATTTCATTTTGAAAAGGACTATGGGGAAATGCTTCTTTTATCGATTCTAAATGGGAGAGGGCGTCATCAGATCGTTTCAATTTAGTCAAACATTTCGCTGCATAATAATGGGCATAATCTCCCAATACCGGTAAATACGAAATAGCTAAGTCATACCATTTTACGGCCGCTTCATATTCTTGTAAATTCTGGTAACACCATGCTATCCTGAAGGATAAATAACCATCAGATTTGGGCGGACGGGCATTATAGGCATCTAAAAAGAAAGGTAAGGCACTTCTAAAATTCATTTCGCTCTGAAATCGCTTACCTTTTAATATATTTGCATCTATTGCCCAAGGACTTTTGGGTGCCATGGCCAATATCGAATCCAAGATAGTTTCTGCCTGGGCAGGTTGATTAATCTGTATCAACACTTGAGCTATTCTTAATCTAAGCCAGGCCACGTCTACCTCAGGTATTGGTGGATATGCCGATAAGGTTTCTGCAACATCACGGTATGAGCTGAGTGCATCTTCAAAATTACTGTGGGTATAAAGAGATTCAGCCTGGGCGAGTGGTTTTGCGGCAGGAGATTGCGTTATTGAAACTGGTAGATCAGATTGGGCAGGTATTTCGGTGGGATAATTACATTGTAATAGCGACCAATTACAAATCAAAATCAGGATGATATGTAATAATTTAAATGGCCGCATTAGAGGCTCCATCCTATTCATGGTCTCGAGTAATCGGCGAAAATATTCAGAGTATAAAACGGAATCTATCTGATTATCGGGAGAAACAGCAGGGGACAAAAATCAGTTCCGCGGATCAGAAGTATTTAACTCATCATCACCGGTATCTTCCTTTTCATTATTTTTATTCTCATCAGACTCATCACCGGTATCTTCCTTTTCATTATTTTTATTCTCATCAGACTCATCATCAATTCGGTCCTCATCCGCTTTTGGAGATTGCTCCGAGGTGGACTCAGCCGATGATGTATCTCCTGTTGTCCCTTCATCTGATGTTGAACCCTCATCAACCTCAGACTCTGTCTCGGTGGTATCTTCACCTTCCTTATTTTCATCTGAAGGAGAATCCGTTTTATCTTCTTCTATCTCATTATCGTAATCATAGATGAACTCATCATCATCTTCAGGCCAATAATCCATTCCGCTCTCAGGCCCCATGTATGGTGATTTCCCTCTGGGGATCGTGGGTGGATCGGGGTCCGTTGGTTGCTCAAAATCCTGATCTGACGTTGAATCATTTTCATCATCATCTTCAGACGCCTTTTCGCGACCACCGCCTATTAACCGCGATATCCCCAAGCTAATAAAAAACAGGACAACGAGGGGTATGGCTACGAGTGTTTGGGTGTAAGGATCCCCCGTGGGGGTAATCACGGCGGCGGCAATAAAAATGATCACCATCGCATATCGCCAACTGCCTATTAAAAAATCATATGATAGGACCCTAATCCAGGTTAAAAAACCCACAATCATCGGCATCTGGAAAACGGCACCCATGAGTAAGACCATCTTATTCACTAAACCGATATAAAACCCGATATCCCAGATTGCCTTCACCCCAGGTATGTATATATCTATAAAAAATGATATCATAACCGGAATAAGAACATAGAAGGCAAACGCTGCCCCGAGAACAAAAAGAAGGCAGGAAAACATAATCACATAGGGCACAAACTTCTTTTCATTTTGTAATAAACCAGGGGATATAAAATGCCATAATTGAAATAATATATACGGTAATGTGAGGGCGAAACCAGTAACAAGTGATACGTTTATTTTTATGGTGAACATGCCAGCCGGTTTGAATGATTGTAATTCAATCCCCAACGACTCCAGCCGTGTTGGTTCTACCAAAAAATTCAGTATCTGTTCTGAAAAAACAAAACATACAATCATACCGACGAGGATAGCGAGGACGCATTTTAAAATCGCCCATCGAAGTTCCTCAAGATGATCGAGAAACGACATTTCACCACGTGGTTTAGTTGAGGACATTCGGGCGCTCTTGGAAAGACCTGCTGGATGGATTAATTTCGCCGATAATAAAGAAGTAAATTGATCCATTGTCAAGCTAAAAGCCTGATTCGAAATGAGCTGAATTATTCTTGACGAAGGGCCATAGTAGTCTTACGTTACGGCCATGATTGAAGGTTGGGTATATCTTGAGATCAGTAAGATATCTATTTAAAGGGATTGCTGTATGTCGAAGTTTGAAGATCTAACCGTATCAGCCCCAGGTAGGATTTGTCTATTTGGTGATCACCAGGACTTTTTAGGATTGGCTGTTATCGCTGCAGCCATCGATCGCCAAATTACTATCCATGGTAAACCCCGAAATGACCAGGAAATTCACCTGAATTTACCAGACATCGGGCAAACAGATGCTTTTAATTTGCAAGATGATATTCCGTATCGCGGTTCCCGTGATTATCTGAGGTCGGTCATCAATGTGTTGCGGCGTGACGGTGTAACCTGGCCGATGGGTTTCGATTGTACTATCCGGGGTACGATTCCAATTAACGCCGGCGTCTCCAGCTCGTCGGCACTGGTTATCGCCTGGTCCCATTTTCTATTAGCTGCATCTGATAGAACGACACCGCCTGACGCAATCGAAGTGGCTCGTATTGGACACCAGGCCGAAGTTCTAGAATTTAACGAACCCGGTGGCATGATGGATCATTATACCTCTAGTCTCGGGGGCATCGTTTATATTGATTGCAGAGGCGAAATCACCGTTGATCCCTTGTCTATTCAACTGGACGGATTTATTCTGGGCGATTCCCTCGAACCTAAGGACACCATGGGGGTCTTGAAACAATCAAAAGAAGCGGCGCTTTTGGGATGGCGGCTTATGAAAAACGACATGCCCGAATTTGATTTTCGTACGACGACACTCGACCAGGTTGAGCCTTATCTGGATAGCCTGCCAACAGGTGCCCGGGATAAAGTACATGCGAATCTGGTAAATTGGGATATTACATGCCGAGCGAGAGAATTATTAACTGATTGCTCGTTCGATTCTGATCAGTTGGGCTTGCTGATCAATGCACACCATGCCATGTTGAGAGACGGTATTGGCGTATCAACCCCCAGGATCGAAAAAATGATTTCTGCAGCACTTGGAGCTGGGGCATCAGGTGCTAAAGTGAATGGGTCTGGTGGGGGAGGTTGTATGATTGCATACGCGCCTGGACACGAAGAAGATGTTGTTAAAGCCATCAATGCTGCGGGTGGCAAAGCAGCAAAAGTTAATATTGTCGATGGGGCTAGAGTTGTATGACATCCAAAATGAAACTTAAAGGGGTTATTCTTGCTGCTGGTTTTGGGAAAAGAATGGCTGATCTGACCCAACACTATCCTAAACCTCTGCTACCTATTGTAAATATTCCAACCCTGGAGCGTATCCTACTCGCTTATCGCGATGTTGGCATCACAGAAGTACTTGTCATTACTGGCTATAAAGCGGAAGAGATAGAATCCTTCTGTTTGGATGGCGCGCGGTGGGGTATCTCCATTTCTTATGTGCGTCAAACCGAAGTTAGTGGCACGGGTAGCGCGGCCAGATTAGCCGCTGCTTTCACAAGTGATACCCCATTTATGTTGACGTATGGCGATATTTTGCTCGAACCTAAAGAATATTCCGCCGTTTATGATATGTTTCGATCGACGAAATCTTTTGGTGTTTCGGCCCTAAACCGTCTCGAAGATATTTCTATCGGATCAGCGGTTACATTAGATGGACAACGAATTGTACGGGTTGTGGAAAAGCCCACCCGGGAGACGGCAGAATCTAATCTTAATAACGCCGGATTATTTATATTTACACCCGATTTATTTGATGCCATCGACAGAACCCCTATATCAGCAAGAGGTGAATACGAGTTAACCGAGGCCATTCAGTTAAGTCTGGCTGAGGACAAGAAAATTCTCGCTCATATCATAGATGGGGTTCAATATGACATAGGCACCCCCGAAGCCTATCTTGAGTCAAACACCGCTTTGATACCTCTATTTTCAACAGCAATGGTTTCCCCTGAAATTATATCAGACAATTTCGCTTCACCCAATTTGGTGCTAAAAGAGCCTGTCGCTCTTTCTAAGGATATAGAGATCGAAAGGTGCTGCATTGGTCCGGACGTTTGCGTTGGAAACGAGGTTCGGATTGGTCATAGTTCAACGATTGATCATAGTGTCATTTTACCCGGTGCGGATATCGGTGATGGCGTCCAACTATCATATACTATTGTCGCACCCAATGTGAGTATTGACAATCGAGTTTTCATACAGGGAACGCCGGACAAGGTCATTGTAATCAACAACTAATTATTATTTTAAACAACCAGCTCATCCTACCAATCTCTCATCAAATTTACCTTTATCATGTCCCATCTTACCGTCGGCACTGCAGGTCATGTAGATCATGGAAAAAGCGCGCTTGTGGAAGCCCTAACCGGGACCCATCCAGACCAGTTGGACGAAGAACAGGAACGAGGGATGACCATCGATCTCGGATTTGCGTTTATGGAACTAAGTGATAAACAGTCGGTACCCATAATCGATGTACCTGGACATGAACGGTTTCTTAAAACCATGGTCTCGGGCGTGAGTGGCATACACCTGGTTTTATTTATTGTTGCCGCAGATGAAGGGGTCATGCCACAAACAAGGGAGCATTTTGGTACCGTTAGATATCTTGGTGTTGAGCGAGGCATCATCGTTCTGACAAAATGTGATTTAGTCGAAGAAGAGTGGTTATTGCTTGTAGAAGAAGATGTACAATCCCTCGTTGCTGGATCGTTTCTTGCCAACGCGCCGGTAAAGCATGTATCCTCTATCACAGGCGAGGGGATATCTGATCTGAAAGAGACGATTGAGACTACGCTGGAGGACATACCTGAAAAAAGTGATCATGGCATCTTTCGCATGCCCATTGATCGTGTATTTTCTATGAAAGGATTCGGCACGATCGTCGCAGGTACTGTGCTATCTGGCAAGGTATCACTTAATAATCCGCTTGAACTTCTACCTACCAGGATACCCATTCGACTCAGAGGAATGCAGACCCGGGGTCAAGATGTGGAAATGGCTGAGGTCGGTCAACGGGTAGCCTTAAATATCGCAAATCTCAAAGTCGTAGAACTTGAGCGTGGCCAGGAACTCAGTACACCAGGATATTTGAGCCCGACTATGATGGTCGATGCAAGGCTGCACGCCCTCGAATCAAATGCAGAGCCCATTAAGAATCGTACGCGAATTCGATTACATAAAGGAACGGCCGAAACCATAGGTCGCCTCGTCCTGCTAAATACTGAAGAATTAGCACCTGGTGAAACCTGTTATGTGCAATTCAGGTTAGAACATTCGATTGTTGCCGAACGAAATGAACGGTTTATTATACGCGGTTTCTCCTCCATGAGATTACTTGGAGGGGGAAGTCTGATCGACGTATATCCGCAAAAACATAAACGATTTCGAGACCCCATCATTCAGTATTTAGATCTAATCGGCGATACTTCACCTCATGATTTAATCGACCAGGTCATGCAACATGCATTTGGATTAGAACGACTTAAATCGCAAAAGGAATTGCAGAGTATAACTAATCTTAGTACAGTCACCATTCAGTCTGAGGTAAATTTGCTCGTTGAAGAGGGGCGAATACTCGACATTTCAAACCGGGGATTCTTACATGCATCGGTGTTTGATCGATTGAAAGAGGAAGCCATCCAAAGATTAACACAACTGCACCATCACAACCGACTGAGAGCACATGTATCAAAAGATGCCCTTAAAGCCCAAATATCGCCCCCTATTCAGGATATCGTTTACGATACCCTTTTGGCTGAATTAGTGAAAGAGAATATAGTCGAACACCATGGCATTGAAATCAACCTGACAACGCACACCGTATCCCTTACGGCCCAAGAGGAAGACTTTTTGCAATCCATTAACGCCCTCAAGGAAAAAACCCTTCATTTTATCACCATGAACGACCTATTGAGTCTTGATCCAGATGCTCGTCCAGAAATGCGCAAGAACATCATTTCATATACATTTGAAAAAGGCATTCTTGTGGAATTTTCTGATAAAATGATCATGCATCAATCTGGTTTAGAAGCCGCTAGGACCGGGTTAATTAGATATTTAAAGCAACACGGGACCATTCGGGCAGCGGAATACAGGGCACATCTCGGCATATCACGGGCACACGCTACGGCCCTACTGGATTATTTTTGTGACCTGGGCATTACGCAGAGAGAAACGGGTACCCATCGCCTTCTTGAGCCGGCTCAATGAAAATCATAAATGAATTGCGCATCGAAATTGAATCTATATATTTAGCAAGGCTCTAAACGGCCGTTTAATGCTTCACCCAGGAACATGGGAGCGGATGGGTCGCTGGTGTGCCTCCCGGACTTCAAATCCGATGACGGGCCCTAAACAGGTCCGTGGTGGGTTCGATTCCCACACGCTCCCCCCATTTTTTCCGACTTATTATATGACCCAACCCCGACAAGATGAACCTGAACAAGGGATGCCGATTGATATATTGGGCATGTATATCTTTATTGCGAGCGAAGTAATCCTATTCATTACCCTACTCGTTATTCTCTTCTGGATGCGTTCCAATAATTTATCAGACTGGCCTCCCCCTGGTCAACCTCGATTGCCCCTTGGCATTACCGGGGTCAACACGTGTATTTTGTTGCTCAGTGGATGGACCATGTTTCGAGCTTTTAATGTTATAAAACAAGATTTTAAACCTCAGCTGACCCGATGGCTCATGGTGACTAGTATCCTGGGCGTGATATTTTTAACGGTACAAGGATTCGAATGGATTCGCTTAATACAATTTGGACTAAGTATGACCTCCAGTTTATACGGGGCCATGTTCTATTTAATCATTGGTCTACACGCCGTTCATGTTTTTATCACCGTTCTTGTTTTGCTCTATCTCTGGGTTCGATCTACCACTGGTTATTACACAGCAGAAAAGCATTCAGGTATCAGACTTGGCTATATGTTCTGGTTATTTGTCGTGCTCATATGGCCGGTGTTATATAGCCTGGTATACCTAGCTTGAGAAACGGGTTCCAGTTATAACCTTGTTGAACATAATATCCGTTTTGGATCAATTACCCCATGTTGGTGCATCCTCAGTGAAATGCCTTCTTCATTATCCCACCGATTAATTATCCTATCTGGCTCTGGACCTGGTGCTGGTAAATCCGCCACCTGTGAATGGCTAATTGAACAATTGAAGGGCCACTCGATCCCTGCCCATTGGATCTATGAAGACCATGTGCTTTTCTTACCAGAATTCGCCAATTTCGTTCGCGATATAAAAAGCGACCCGAAGCGGTCGGCTGCATCCCTCATAAAAGCCATTCATCAATTTGTCGTTAATCGGCAGAATGATGAGATCTTATATATTAGCGATAGCCTTTTTCCATGTACGACCTGGTTCTATGGAGCGGGGTACCGGGATACGCATATTATTGATCTCTCCGATGAAATCATGTATTTACTTGCACCCTTAAGGCCCATTGTCTTTCATCTTCAGGTTAGTATACAAGCGTGTTTTAGTCGTGCCTCGAAGCACAGAGGTAAGCTATATTTCGTCGATCACTTACACGCGATCAATAATTGGCCCCGATTAAGGGACAACCCGATCCATGACAAAAATGATATGATGAATTTATTTACGACTACGGATCAGTTAACGCGCAAGGTCCTTGAACGTTGGCCTGAAATCTCCTTTGTCGTTGACGCTTCGGGATCTTTTGAAGAACTCCAAGGGGTTATTTTGGAGAAATTAAACCTTGAAAAGTTAGAGATTTCGAAAAGAGATATACCCTTCGAGGGCAAATACATCGGAAGATTTGTCTCTGAGGGCGAACCTACACATCAAGATCTCATCATAAACAAAAGTGATGATAATCTTATGGTTAACAGATATTGGCCGACAGGATGTCGATTGGTGTATATTGATCAAGATCAGTTTAGATTACAGGGCACAGATCATACGCTGACATTTATTACGGGGCATGGAAAAAAATTCCTTCGTGTTTGCCATATGCACGCAGGTGAGGAAAATTGGTATCGGATATTGTCTTAGGTCAAACGCTTGATTGAAACTTGGCGATACTTACTAAATAGCCAAAACTCTCTTGGGCCGCTTCTTCAGGTTCCATCAGACCAGCAAAGGCCTGGTGAACTGTAACAAAGCCATCATATCCAATCTTGTTCAACGTATTTAATAAATCAGGAAAATTGATGCCTCCACTGTCCTGTAATCGAATAGGATCGTAAGGTGCGGGGCCATGGATCCAGGTGTTTAAAACAATTGCTCCATTGGGGTTTTTTATATGATTCTGTACGTAAACATTAAATAACCAGGGTTGAAATCGTTCGAGGGTATCAGGTCCATAATTCTGACCACATAAATCGAGGTTGGCTGGTTCAAATATAAGACCAAAATTCGGTCGCCCCACCCGTTTCAATACTTCCACAGATTCATCTACTGTCTCGAAAAGACTGAGGGTATGAGATTGGTGTGCCAGGTTTATACCTCGTTCTCTGGCTTCATCAGCGGATCTTTGCGCCCAAACGATATCCGCAGAGTTTTTCATACCGATTCGAATTAATTTCGTATTGAGCAGATCCGCTAAATCCAGATAGGGCGTGATATTCCTCAGGGCATCCGGCGCGTGGTCATTATTCGCTGGAATTGGAAAATCTCCAGTGATCATTGAGACCGTAAGCTGGCGTTGACGTATAACCTTATCGGCTGCCGTAATATTCTCTAAGGGCGTGTGTATCCCTACCTGTGAGGCTCGCAAACAAATGGCTGGATATCCAATTTTAACAGCGAGGTCAGCCAATTGTTCCAATGAACGATTGGCTTCTTTTTTGTTCAGCACACTTTCAGCTATACGAACGGATAAGGACAACCTCATAATATTTCCTAGTTATTTTATCTGCGTGGATTTATGATTTGAACATCAGAGCCGCCGGGTAATTCACAACCCAAACAAGATAGTATCTGGGCTGAAAAACGATAGGTAAGCCCCCATAAAACAGGATGCCCACTTCCCAATAAATTGATTGCAGGGACCCGACTCTTGCCCCAATCGCCAGAAATTTCAGTAATCAAATGGGTATTTGAATCCTTTAAGTGATCTATGGAAATCCAGTAAGCATCCTGGATTTCACCATTCAAAATTAGATCGGGTTTTTCTTGTAAGAGATAGGCGAACCCGGCCACATGGACTTTATTATAATTTGTGGAAAGATCATCGAGCCGTCCAATCGATTGTGTCCTGGATAATATCAATCCGACTTCTTCACTTGTTTCCCTTTCTGCAGCTGCTTGTGGTCCTTCATCATATCGTTCGATGCGGCCGCCTGGAAAGGCGATATGACCTGACCAGGGATCGCCTTCCTTTTTTGACCTGGTCACATATAACAGAAATAACGTATCACCGCTGTCCCATATAATGATAGCAACCGCAGCTTCGCGGGCATCCGGTGCAGGCTGGCTTAGAACAGGGGCTCGATCAGATAAGGCCATATACAGATTATTTCCATGATCCATTCTTACGATCTATCCTTCATTATCCATGTAAACAACCGGAATAAACGGTTTAACCTCTCAGAACATCTTATCAAAGGTCCCTTGGGTATACCATTTGATTTCGTGGATGATCGGCAAGTTCTCCTGGTGATCTATCTCCAAGCATGTGGTCTATAATGGGTTTACTTTTTTCTTCACAAGCAGAGTCATCAATTTTAATACCTGCTTTATAGAACGTGATTGCCATAACTTCGCGCATCGAATTTGTTTTATTATTGCCTGCCCCATGAACCAACCAATGATTATGAAACGTTGCATCGCCAGCTAGTACAGGATCTTCAACCACCGGGACCTCATTATCTATAATATATTGGTCATAGAATTGTTGTGCGGTTTTGTGAATACCACTTGGACCGAATGCTTTTTGGGTATGTGTACCACTTGCAAACTTAGGGGGCCCCATTTCAACCGGGGCATCGACAAGTGGAATCCACATGGTCAGTACATGGTCGGAAAACAGTGGCCAGTGGGGACCATCCTGATGCCATGGTGTGATCCAACTATCGGGTTCTTTAAACATAGCCTTATCATAATATATTCGAACCCCGTCCACGCCCATCAAGTCTGCAACGATCTTACCAAAACGTTCTGCTAATATAAAGTGGGCGGCCTGGACATTAATTTCACGTAGATTAAATGCTTGAATAAATGCCCTCGAAAAATCTTCAATTGGTCGGTCGTGCATTTTGCGTGTTTCTGAAAATTTAGCCATGGCCACCGATTTCAACACGCGACGAAAAAGGTTGATTTCATCTTCTGAACAGATGTTTTTCAGTAAGATATGACCATTCGTCTGGTATTCGTTTATTTGATCTGTCGTTACAGAATAATGCGTAGACAAATCAGGTAGCGACAGATCATTCCTTTCAATACACATACCAATATCCTTATGAGAAAGATTCAAACTGGCTATGATACTTGAGTCAGTTGAAAATCATTCCAATTCTAATTATCCGGACTTAACCATTCTGCCCGGCCAGACCTTGCCGAAAAATATTGATAATCATATGTATCATCAGGTGGACTGATATTGCCCGTAGACGGATAGTTAATGATGGCTTCTTCCACAATATCAATGCCCAGACCTGGCGTATCCGGAACTATAATATGACCTTCTTTTATTTCCGGTTGACCAATCATCACCTCATATCTTTGTGGCACATCATCGGCGAGATGTTCCAGAATGAGGAAATTGGGAATGGTAGCCATCAGATGGACAGCAGCCATTTCTGCTACAGGGCCGAGTGACCCGTCATGTGGCGCCATGGAAATGAAATGTGATTCTGCAAGGCCTGCGATCTTCTTCATTTGCGAAAGCCCACCTGCCCGACCAGTATCCGGTTGGACTACATCTATAATCTCCCTTTCGATGAGCTCTCGGACGCCATAAATGTTGGCATGCCTCTCGCCCGCAGCAATTGGGATATCAACGGCATCAGCTACTCTGGCAATCGCTTCCAAATTTTCCGGTGGAACCGGGTCTTCATAAAAAAGAAGACTGTAGGGTTCCAATCTTTTACCTAGGGCAATGGCATCTCTGGTTGTTAACCAGGGCGGACCATGTACATCGACCATAAGATCAACCCCAAGTCCTACTTCTGTCCTTATCGAATCTACACTATTCAATGTATTTCGAATGCCACCCGTTTTCAATGCGGTATAACCCTGGTCTACAAGTTTCCTGGCGCGGTCCGCCGTGTGGGCATGGGCATAAATGCGCACTTTATCCCGAATTTTTCCACCGAACAGATTCCAAACAGGGACGCCTAGTGCCTTTCCCTTTATGTCCCATAAAGCCATCTCAATGCCCGTCATAGCGCCACTGCCGACCACACCGGTCATGCCATGGCCCATCATGCTGACCATCATTTTTTGCCAGAGATATTCGATATGAAATGGATCTTCACCTATCATAAGTGGGGTCAGGTCCTTTATCGCCGTTTCCACAACGCGAGGCCATCCACTGGATTCTCCTATCCCGTATAACCCCTCATCTGTATGTATTTTTACGAATAACCAGTTCCTGGCTGACCAACCCCCTTTCGTGGGAGGGCCTGCGTGCATTAAGAAAGTCTGAATCGATGTGATTTTCATACAATCTCCAATATAAAAATACACGGTCTCTTACTTAAAAGATTTATCTATCGTATTTAATCCGTCAAGATTTTCGGTTTCAAGCTTATGGGCTTGATTTTAATATACTAAACTGTATTTTAAAGAAATTGAACCCAAATTTACGTTTAACCAGAAAATAAGGAGCGTCTCCTTGCGCGGTGCCGGAGGAACAGATGGAGGGATAGGGGCTTTTTTCCTTAGCGTAATCATGATGATAGGGGGTGGATATCTCTTTCTCGATGCCATTCAGATCGTAAACCACTTCTCCATGGGCAATCGTTTATTTCAAGTCGGTGGTGTTCCTCTTACCAGTGGGCTTGTATTAATTCCAATCATGTTCGGGATAGGCATTATTTTTTATAACGGCAGGAATCCTTTAGGTTGGGTATTATTTCTCGCAGGCATTGTCATGTTAAGCTTTGGGGTTATCAGTAGTATAGATTTTCGTATGCGACAGATGTCGGCGTTTGAACTTATCTTGATATTGATTTTACTCGTCGGTGGCCTGGGTTTATTCTTAAAATCTCTGCGCGGATCTTCTCGCCAATAAAAATCTTGAGGAAGATTAACAAACTCGAATGACCTCTATACCCAGGGTATGACCTAATTTTTCCAGGGTTCCGCCCACATGACCAATACCTATTGCCATGTGATGAGCTGGCCCCTGACTCGTCCACGCCGCCATAAAGCCCTTAATACCCAAAGAAAATCGATAACGGCTATTGGTATTTCCTATTTCCATAATCGGTCCAGGTACACTTTCTCCCTCAGCAAATACTAATTTAACATTGCCTTCTCTATCTTGAACGACAGAAAGCATAGTGATTGGACCATGTTTTACTGACATCTGAATTGATAAGCCTTGACCGGGCTTTCCATGATAAACAGGTAAAGGAACCAACCCAACCTTTCCTTCTGCAATCTGTGCATGAGCCGGACCATCATGTCCCATCAGAATCACATCATCATTAAAATCCATAGCATAAAACTCAGAAAAACTGCCACCACATCCCATTAAATCCATAATTTTCATGGCCAGGACATTCTTGATTTCATATTCTCCGGCCACGGGGATATGGTGCATCGTTAACAATGTATTTCCAGGTATCATGGAGGTGACTATGTTTTCATATTCATTGCCAGGCTGGCCCTCATAATAGTATGCCAAGGCATCAATGGAATTATCAGTAACCAACGAATCCAGAGCAACAGATGTTATGGCCGCTCTTGATATCTCTCTCTGATCACACGCCTTGTCCACCATAAAATCCGTATGAAATTGTTGTATCTTAATATTCTCCTCATCGGTGGTTACCGTCTGATGGGCCTGCACGAGTTCACACATTTCAAGCAATTCAAAGTGAACACCGAAAACTACAGATAATTGCTGAAGATCACTATACACATCAAGCATACCACCATAATAATGTCCCATGGCCCCTATTCTGGCCTTACGTAATGCGACATTAATGCTAATAGCCTCGATCCACTGTGATATTTCATTCCATGCCTCAGGATCTTCCAGTGTACCCGTCACCATGTGATAGGGAATATTAGCCCGGTTAAAGACCGAGGCTATTTCGGGCGCGGAGCAGGCTTGACAATATGAAAGCCACTCGCCTGTCATTTTACCCCGGTCGCCCATGTTGTTCAATACACTGTAATCAATCGCATTGGTTGCCTGTAGGTTTAGCACAATCACAGGTACTTTTGCTCTTTGAACCACTGGAAGCACAGTAGAACTCAAGGCATAGGTCGAAACATAAAGGAAAATTAAATCTATGTTGTTTTTTACCAACATCTCACCCACTTCCCTGGCTTTCATTGGATTGTCAACGATACCTGTATTAATAACCTCAACATCTGAATGATTCGAGCCAATGGTATCTGCAATGAATTTTTGCCAGCCTTGCAGGCGATCAAATAATCCTTCAAACTGGTCCCAATAGGTGTCTAACCCTATCCCATATAATCCTACTTTAACAGACATTTTTTATTCCTTCGTTATAATACCCCAAGCAAGTAGCCTTAAACGTTTTAATACAGAAGTACCAAACAACAAGCTTAATAAAAAAGGGCCACTGCAACGTGAATATGTACGATCCAACCGGCCCTATCTCACTATATTTCGTTGGAATAGTGAACAAATCAAGTCATAATTGTTGTTCGTTCGCAATGGCCTTTAGCGAAACGACCCACCGCCATCGGTGGAAAAAGATCTGTGCGGCCAGGAACAAATCAATCACACCGATCGCGGCCAATTCTGTTGCGATCCACACCAAGGCGTTGGTCAATAATCAGGCATAGCCAATTAAAAAGTCTGAACTAAGCCTGAAGATATATACGAAGCGCAACAGTGGTCATCTTAAAGATTTTACGCTGAACCTGAGTAGCGAGTTCCAGTGATACATGGATTACTGAAGTTCAGATTGATACGAATATCCATCGATGACGATTAGATCACACCAGAAATACGGTTGAACCATCCTGACACAGGATCATTTAATTCGATCATGTTTTGTCTCATTCGGTCGATGAGGTGTGCCTTTACATTCTGATTGGCTGTATCATTAATCAGGTTATTCAATTGATATGGATCTTGAGTCAGGTCATACAGTTCTGAGGTATCGCTGGAATTGAATGTAAATTGGTGCGTTTTGGATCGAATCATACGTTGATTGGCTACAGTAAAATGTCGGTCAAAAACGCAATATACTTCCTCTCTTCCATTTGGTGCATCATGTCCCAACATAGCAGGAAGAAAAGAATGACCATCTAACGATTCAGGGACCTTATGACCAGCGATGTCAAGGATAGAACACATGATCTCTTGAAGATAATAAAAATCATCGTTGACACGCCCCGGTTGTACGCATGCCGGATGGGAGACGACGAGTGGAATTCTATAGATCTCGTCATACATGAACTCCCCCTTCTCAATCAGCCTGTGGGCCCCCATACAATCCCCATGATCAGCCGTAAAAATGATGACGGTATTATCAAGTTCCCCATTCTCTTCTATCGAATTTACGATCCGACCCACCATATCGTCAATTAGGGTACAGTGGCCATAATATCTCGCCGAAATTTCCTGAAACCCGGCCCAGCCATAGTCACCAAGCCCCCAAAGCTCCTCAATCATACGTTGGACATATGGTTTGCCTTGAAACGTCTCACAATAACTTGGGTGTTCAGGTATATTCCCGGGTGAATACATGGAATAATAAGGTTCAGGCACAAGACAAGGTGTATGTGGTCCCCAGAAATTCGCCCACAAAAAAAATGGATCGTCCCCATCGTTTAATTCATTCATGACACGAATTGCTTCTTCAGCAACAAAATAATCAATACTGGATTCCACAGGACCATCATGTAAGGCAAACATCTCTTGCGATTGATTGGTCGGGTTGGTCCCAACAAATCGGTTAGTTACGGTTGGGATCTCAAAATCATTCTCTCGCAAGTAAGATTCATAATGATTAGGGCCCTTCATCGGTCTGGCCCCGAATTGAAGTCCTGGAAGCAAATTCCCACCTGGAAACCCATAACCCATAAAATCTTTGCCTACAAAACCTAACTCGTTAGGTCCTCGTTCTTGATCCACATGCCATTTCCCCGCATAGCCACTTCTATATCCTGCTTCATCCAGATATTGATTTATGCCGAGTACGCCATCATTTATCGTTTGTCCATTCCCGGTCACACCATTTTTATGTGGATAGAGCCCCGTATAAAAGCAGGCTCTTGCGGGTGAACAGATGGCGGTTGGCGTAAAGGCATGGGTAAATAAAACACCACGGGCAGCAAGTAGATCTATATTGGGTGACTTACAAATTGGATTCAATCCGTAGGCACTGATCGTATCTAATCTTTGTTGATCGGTCATAATGACGACGATATTGGGACGTTTTTTGTCCATTAGTAAAATTCTCCCTAAGATACAACCTCTTTTTAAAGGTCTATGATGCCCAATTTTTGCGCAGTAGCAAGGATGCCTGTTACACTCATAGAGTCTGTAATTTTACTATTCAAAACCATATGAAGTGCGTTTTTAAAGGGAATCTGTTTTATTTCCAACACCTCAGTATCATCGAATTCCGTTTGCCCGGCTGTCAAGTTTTTGGCGAGGTAAATGATGCCGAGTTCATCCGTAATAGCGTTAGATAGATGGATCCGGATTAATTCTTCCCAATGATCCGCTGAAAGTCCGGTCTCTTCCCGGAGCTCTCTTTGTGCCCCTTCCAATGGGGGAACTTCAAGCGAACCGCCCCCCGTGGGTATTTCCCAAGAATAGGCATCTAATACGTATCGGTACTGTCCTACGAGCCTTATATCCTGATTATCAGATAGGGCTACAATGCCCAGGGCATAGTTTTTGAAATTTAATTTCCCGTAAATCCCAGATTCGCCATTCGGCTTGATTATTTGATCTTCGGTTACTTTGATCCAGGGATTTTCATATATTTCTCTTGAACCCACTTTTTTAAATGGGTTTGATTGACTCGTCATGGTTTATGACCCCTGGGTGTACGTTCAATTTGTAAACTTAGTCATAGTACACTTCAAAATATGGTGAGTGATGAGTAATAAAAACCGGTTTCATTTTTACAACTTACCCTTCGCCGTTCACAGCGTTCTTCTCTTCCAAATCTCCTAGGAAGTATTGTTATGACTAATATAAAGTTTTGCTGTGGTCGTATAGGATAAAACCAGAATCAATAAAAAAAGAGGCTTTTATCTGGCAAGCCCCTTTTTGTTATGATTAATTTTATTTTTAGATATCCGGGTCAAGAAAGAAGACTTAGTGATTTTACATCACAACCATATGCCCTTGTCATATTAACCTTTATCTCTTCTCCAGCCATCGCCGCATCCAATGCCATGGCAACGTAATTATCTGCTTTGGCAATATCAGCCTAGTTTGCAGAGCGGATACTATCGATCGCCCCTCTATATTCCAGCTCACCGTCCGGATTGATGATATACATATTGGGGGTGTTTGTTGCGCCGTACAGTCTCCCGATCTCCCCGTTTTCATCATGAAGGTAAGCACTGACTTCAGAGTTATGTGCTTTCATCCGCTGGTGGATAGCCTCATTAGAAAAATGTCCTTGTTTCCCCGGTGCGGAAGAGCAAATCGCAAGCCATACGCAACCTTTTTCCATGTATTTTTTCTGTAGGGCCTGCATATTCCCGCCGTTATAATGTTTGGCAACGAATGGGCAATCATAATTAATCCATTCGAGGACAACATACTTGCCTTTAAAATCTGTCAGTGACACCTTTTTCCCGTCGGTATTTATTAAGGTGAAATCAGGCGCTGGTTTATCAACCAGAGCTTTGCCATTTGCTTGGGGTGTCGAATAGAGGCCGAACATCAACGCCACAGCCATGATTCCTGTCCCCAAAGACAAAAGTATTTTTTTCATGTTCAATCCTCCAACGTGGCATGTATGCAGAAACAAAGCAAACACTAATCATCTTCTCGCTGTTGTACCAATTTCAACCTTGTCAAGTGCATCAAGAACGATACCTGGGGTAAGAATCTCTGGCAGGATCACTGGTTCTGCATCAGGATCGCCCGTGTATAATACATACAGCGGCACACTGTTACGGCCAAACCGAGCAAGCGCCTCCGTTATTGCTGGATCCCTTGAAGTCCAATCAGCCTTTATGGTGGTCACGCCCAGGGATTCGAATTTTTCAGCCACGTCACTGTTATGTAAGGCGATACGTTTATTCACCTGGCAACTAAGACACCAGGCTGCGGTGAAATCTATAAACACTGGTTGCCCAGCTGATTTTAATTCATCGACTCTAACTTGTGAGAAGGGCTCCCAGTCGAGACCCACACTTGAAGTAGAGACCTGGGTAATCTGTGAAGTTGACGTTGATGGCGCCATGTTCAGAGTGGCCGCAAGACTCCCGACCATGATAATAAGGGCACACGCTCTGGCCAAGAAACGGCTTTTATTACTGGCTGCGACCCCGCCCCACCGGCCGAATATCCAGCTGCCGAAGGCTAACAGGACAAAAAGACAGAGGACAACAGCAACCATATTAGGATCCGTTTGTAAGCTTAACACCCAGACTAACCAGACTACCGTTGCCATCATTAGAAAGCCCATAAACTGCTTGAAGGACTCCATCCAGGCCCCCGGCTTGGGAACGAATTTCAGGAGCGAGGGCACAGATGCCAGAATCATATAAGGGGCGGACATGCCCAATCCAAGAAAAGCAAAAATCAGCAGGGATTGTCCTGCAGATTGGGTCAGGGCAAATCCCAGCGCGGGGCCCATAAACGGGGCGGTACAGGGTGTTGCGACCATCGTGGCGAGGATGCCACTTAAAAAGGAGCCACCTAACCCGCTCTTGTTGTCTGCCTTACCCCCAAGCCCTACCATAGAAGTGCCCACTTCAAAAACGCCAAATAAACTTAATCCAAAAAGAAAAATAAACGAGGATACGATAACCAGAAATAAGGGGGATTGTAATTGAAATCCCCATCCCAACTGTTCACCCCCTGCACGGAATGCGATTAGGGCGCCTGCCAGGGCAAGAAAAGACAATAAAACACCGCCAGTAAACATCAATCCATGATGCCAGCTTTTACTCCCGGAGTCCCCAGCTTGATTGACAAATCCGAGAATCTTGATGGACAGTACCGGTAAGACACAGGGCATCAGATTTAAGATGAGTCCCCCGACAAAGGCAAACCCCAAAGCCAGCCAGATACTGGTCATTTCACCATCAATTTTTATGGCCGCAGCAATCGGAGCTGGAAGGGATGTTTCCATGGCTGCTGAAATCACCATAGCCTTTTCTGATCCTTCCCCCCGCCAACCATTATTTGATACAAGCACGCCTTCTACTATATCGGGTCTGCTCGCCATAAACATGGATCTTTTCATCGTCAGGAGAAAACCCTCGGATGTCAGGTGCAATTTTTGAGGCGAGACATAATCAATCAGGTTTTCACCGAATGGGTAAAAAGCCATGTCTGTCAGGTCACCCGTGAACCAAACCGGTGGGGTGGCATGAATCAAAACTGTTGAGTCGGTCAAAGAAAAGGCCGTTTTCCAATCGTCAATCGAAACGGGTAACTTTTCCCGCGCTTCTGCAAAGGCGGTCGTCCATTTTTTATCAGCTTCTGGGGGGGTGTTTTTAACCTGAAGTGAAACGGAATAATTGGATTCACCGGGAAGACATATCTCCTCACAGACAAGCCATGTGGCATAAGCGTGTAAATCGACAGGCTGATCGGCAGATAATGTAGCGGGAGGGGTTATTTCCGTGAGGAGTAATATTTCCCCTTCGTGGCCATAACTGGCTAACATCTCAAGTACGATGATCTGTGGGTAGGGCCATTGTATCTCACCAGCCGTAAACCCCTCTGGGAGCGTCCATTCGATTTCCGTTGGTAATCCTGAATCACCAGGATTTTGCCAATACGTATGCCAATGTTCATCCATTTTCATACGAAGGGCAACCCAAAACGGTTGACCAGGTTGGATAGAGGTAACTTCCGCTACAAGTTCTGTATCCATATAATCCGTTCTCAACACCTGTGCTTTTAACAAAGAGGTGGATATCAAGGACGTGAGAATGATTATGGATAACCAGGTTGCTATTCTTTTCATAGTGAAGTTCCTGTGGTTATTTGTAGAATACGAGAAGTACAATTTTATATCATATTATGTAACGAAATATTCGTAACCGTTGTTCCTCTCATCATAAGATCATATTAACACACTGTCAAGCACCCGGGTTGTTTTCATTCAAATCAAATACCAAACCAATAATTAAATTTAATAATAAATATATTTTCCGAAGCACCACTGAATAAATTCCGAAAATCACGACCAAAATTGAACGAACCTATGCTTTCCCTTTGACTACGATTTTGTTGCCAAACGACGAACACCCGTGATCCAGGACGATATTCCCATCTTAAAACCATATTCATTCGTAATGATCTGAAGTTGAAATCTCTATCTGAAAAAGAGAAATCGGATACCGAATCACCATTAAAATCAAGATGACGATCTCCATCGCTCGGGTCAATAAATGACCTGGTCCCTTCATCCAAGGTATCAAAATTAAAACTCTTAGGTTGTAATAATTGTTTGTAATTTAAAAAATCACCGGAAGACAGAAGCGGCTGAGCAAATAGTTGAAACGTTAAATTTGGTGTAAAGGCTACATTTAAACGGGTCTCCAGCGATATGGATCGTCGATCTAAATCCGAGAAAATGTAGCGTCGACCGAAGGTAGGTGCATAGGGTAGAGCATCAGTGCTTGTTACATATTGCCCCGTACCTCTACTCCACGCAATACCAGGGGAAAGTTCAATTTCCCAACTGGGGGAGGGCCGCATATTAAGATCTAATTTTGTTTCCCATTCATAACCGCCCTTTTGCCCTCTTTCATACGCTACTTCTGGCCTAAATGAAATCCATTGCCTTCGATCTGTTCCTATTTCTAAGCCGAGAGAATAAGACCCTGGATCTTGCATAATCGGCCCCCCGCGGGTCGCTGTGTCACTATATCGGGTAGGGGAAAATCGGGTATCGAGTTCTACTTCCCATAGATTATTGAATTCCAGGTCGGCACTTAGGGAAAAAGTCCCGCTTTTATAGGATTCACGCCAGGAGGTCCACGAGAAGGGCTCATCGAGGGCCGCATGTCTAAAATTATAAAAAGTGAAAGCGCTAAACCGATATGACCTCAGATATTGACCAGGAGTAATCTCTCTATATTGAAAACCTGCGCCACCATCTAAACGCTCGCCTGAGGTCGAAAATCCCGCATCATTTACTTCGAGACCGGGAGATGATTCTGCCAGCCAGATCCCATAGGTGAGATGTCTGGCACTTTGACGATCAAACTGGACGCGCCAATTATATCCGTTTATAGAGGTTGCTGTAGAATCTAATGAAAATTGGGTTGCATCAGGCCGTTGAAAGAAATGGTTGCTGGCGGTCTGAATTTTCAACAAGGCATCCGTTGCGCCTCGCACATGACTCGCTGCAAAGAATCCCGATAATGACCAGTCTCTTGATCGGCTACCGCCCCAGTTGTGTTCAAAGTCTACGCCACCTGATACCGCGTTTGAAGGAAGGAAATCGAAATTCCCGCTGGCCGGAAGTTCTCTATGCATCAAGGAAGTGATCGCACCAATTTGTGTGGCGCCCCCTCTTAAATCCTGTTTTGCTCGAAAGACACCGTACTGCGTTCGTGGCTCTACGACGAAATTCTGGAAGGAATTGGTACTTTGTGTAAAGGAACGACCACTTTCCTGTCCGGTTAAAGCGCCTAGTGCCCCAAAAGAAAAACCATTTGCTGATCTCCCTGTGACCTTAGCAGCCCCTAATATATTGGTCTGCGTTGGAATATCATCAAAATCTACGCCATCAGGTGCATCTCCACGGGGTTGTCGGCCGATTCTACGACTGTAAAACAGTTGATTACGGCCAGACAATCTAAAATCAAATATCTGTGCATCTTCCACGAAAAAAGGTCTTCTTTCTCTAAAAAACACCTCAAAGGCGGATAGATTCACTACAGCTGGATCAACTTCCACCTGTCCAAAATCAGGGTTTATAGTGAGATCGAGGGTGTAGGATGACCCCAGGCCATATCTTAAATCAAGCCCGGTTCTTGGTTTTAACTCTGACCCATCAAAAAAAGGATCTCCAACTGTCGATGGCGCTTTTTTAATACTCGTCAATGCATAGGGACGAATTTCCAACCGTTTTGCACCGGTAGGTAAATTCAATCCATTTAACTTACCAAAAACACTGACCCGGCCTCTACGGAGGCGCGATTCTAAGGCAAAGTCGGTTATTTCATTATTCGCCTGCCGCCGCCTTGTAAAATTGACGCCCCAGGATTGGGGACCATCAATAGCGTCATATCTTATTTGTGATAGAGGAATTCTTAATTCAGCCGTCCAGCCTTGCCCATCAATCTCGACCGCTGATTCCCAAACCGCGTTCCAGGCATCATCCTGATCGTCATCATTATATAAGTAGGCATCCCGCTGTGCGCCTGCCGCACTGATGCGAAATTGATAGCCTGTTCTCTTGTCATTATTCGGATCCAGGGAAAAGACAAAATAATCAAACTGACCACGACTATCTCGGCGGACGAGTTGCCGACCGATTCTGTTCGGCTCACGATCAAAAAATCGTGCCCCCACATAGATGGCCTGACTATCGTATAATATTCTGATTTCAGATTTTTCTTCCGGTTCTGCGCCCTCGGTCGGCTGCCTTTGTATAAATTTGGTTGCAGGAACCGCCGCATTCCAGGCAGGATCATCCAATCGGCCATCAATATTTACTTCACTTGGACGCAAGGCCCCTTCGATTGTTGGGGCTGTGATAGTGGAAAGCGTTTGAGCAACTACTCTGGTGGTTGGAAATAAACTAAATAGTATTAAAATAATGATATATCGCATAGCATCCTATGAGCTGGGGGACATGGTTTAGATTTATATGGTAAACAGTTTTCAAGATCATTTAGATCCCGATTCCATTTACTATACAAATTAAACTCAAATTCCTTGTGATTTTTTAACGGGTCCAGGTCAGGACAAATGCAGGGGGAATATTTTTTAATACGACTTTGCTTCGGTGGTATTCATCAAACAACTCGGACATGCGTTGACGAAATCGTATAGCCGGTGGTAGATGATACGCGTGGACATATTGAAACATGCGGAATAAGGAACCGGGAGGTATTAATTTATCCAGATTGTCAATAAATGCTTCTTGTACGTCCGAGGGCAATGTAGACATGGCTAAACCGGAGATAACAACTTTTACCGGTGCTTTTCCAGATTGGGCATGGACCTGATGGGCATGGGCCACTGTATCCTCGACAAACTGTAAATCAGGATATTGAGATTGCAATAACCTAACAAATTTGTTTTCAAGTTCTATGCCTAAGTAAGCCTCGGAATGGGGAAGGATTTCTTGGATTTGGGCGGTCAGCGCACCAGTCCCTGGCCCCATTTCCATAATGACATCATCTGGCTTGAGATTAAGCCCATCGGTCATTGCCCTAGCAAGTTTTTTTGAACTTGGCGCGAGAGCAGACACACTGCGGGGATTCCGAAGCATGACCCGGAGAAATAATACGAGAGGGTGTGTGGATATACTTTCCATAGGGGTTAATTACTATAATACAAAATTAGGATAACTGACTGACTTTCAAATGGTCTTGGACAAATGTGACTCTGTGGGCTGCCCCAAAACCAGTTTAATATCTTTAATAGATTTTTCTCATAATAGGGACTTCGTAAAAAAAAAACAACAACAAACTTCTGATCTTTAAATGGATCAACGTCATAGATGGTGAAAAACTACTTTATGATAGACTACACGTTTGATGACTTTAAGTTGACGATCCAAACACCTTAATCTGATATCATTTTTCGTTTTTTATGAGGAAGCAAATCCGGGTAAGGTGTTCTATTTTTATAAAGCAAATAAAATGCCCCCACAAACAGGAATACACTCATCACATAATAATATTCATTTAGTTCTTCTATCTGTATCCCATACTGGTAAAGAAGGATGCTGAATGCATTGTTACCGGCATGTAAAAGCATACACGGAAATATGGAGCCTGTTAAAACGGCCACCGCGGTTAAGACCATTCCAATGTAGCCCGTCGGTATGATTCTAAAAAGTGAGGTATGGAAAATTCCGAATATAATGCCCACCGTAATAATAAGCCAGATGGGACGTATTCGTCTATGTAAACCATGTAATAACATACCTCTAAATGCGATTTCTTCGACGATACCCGGGGTAATGGCTAACATCAAAAGAACTTTCCAGATCGGATAATCTTCAGGTATAAGTTGTCTGGCGAATTCTTCCAGCAATTCTTCTGGAAAGGGAAAAAGTTCATTGGCGAGGGCTACAATGCCCGTACCTGTAAATTGGGTCGCAGGAATTAGAACCAGAATAATGGGCCAGATTATTGGTTTTACTGGTCGTATGGCAAATGCCTTCCGCCAATCCAGCCGGTAGACCCGTATCATGAGTATTGGGACACCCAACATGACGAAAAACATATTAAAGAAAAACTGACCTTCCAACGTGGCTAAGGCCGGAATATTGGCAGGTATGGTTAGAAAGAGAACCCACATTGCAACGAACCAAATGAGCACCCGTTTCGGTAACAATGCCGCCCCGCCGATTAAATCAGCCTCATCGCTATCCTGGGATGTAATAAGTTTTTCTGCAGACAACATTCGGGTAGATTGCCGCAGAAGGAAAAAGGCAAGCGCCATCATCACGAGACAGGTGAGCACGAGCATGGGCCAATGATAGATACCAACCATGATCTCTCGTACGGCCACACTTACATTTGCTATGGGAATCAATACAACAAATGAGTTCAGGGATATCGCGGGTAAAAATGCAGATGCAGCAAGTATGCAGAGACTAAAAAATACGGGGAGATAATACAATTGGGTTTCTTTATAGGATTTTGCAAAGGCAGAAACCATTAATAGTATGGAGGAAATAACTATAGCAACGGGGATGTACAGGATAAAAACGGTGAGTAATGCCAGCGGCGGTAACGATCCTGAGATTCCCTCCGGAAGATCTATATATCCCAGCGTGATATAGAACAACAGGTTCGCAACCTGAATGAAAACAATCCCCAAGGCGACGATCAGAATCGTCATCTGTTTTGCAGCGATAATCTCAATGTGCCGGACAGAGGTCGTTAAGAGTGTTTCCAAAGAACCTCTTTCTTTTTCTCCAGCAATGCTGTCCATCGCCACGATGGTTGCCCCTGAGAGGGTAAAAATAATGAGTAGTATGGGTAAAAACCGTCCAAAGTTCGATCCCGCTACTTGCTCCAAAGTCGCCAGATCCTGATTGAGGACGAAAAATACATTTTCAGATGGCTCTGTAAAACCCCGTAGTTTAAGCATTTCCTGACGGTCTAAGTTCCTCGCATCCAACATCATATTCCTCAGACGTCTTGCTCCGGAATTCGATGCGTCTCTGTTCCCCATATAGTAAAAAGATATAACAGGTACCCCGGGATATCTTGCCGTTATGACACTATGATCGGGTGGTTCAACAGATTCTTCCGGAGGCCTATCTTCCTGAGGCCTATCTTCCTGAGTAATAGTTGCTGCTTCAAGTGCGTCTGCTTTTATGCCATCTTCAGCCTGAATAAAAAAGTGGATATCGCTAACTTGAAGACTTGAATCGGGATTGGTAACCTTAACCTCAGAATAGCTATATAATCGAGCATCTCTTTGGATGGCCCGTAACGCTAGTCCTCGATTAACCAAAGCGCGAACAGAGTCGGCATAGGCCCCTTCGACCGAGTAAGTATAGTTCGTTTTCACAAGCTTCTCTTTACGCCACTCTCCCATAAATTTTATCCCAAATAAAATGAGAGGAGCCATAATAAGGGGTAAAATGAAAGCCAGAACAACGGTTCGTCGATCTCGCATCAAAAGGCGGAACTCATGAGCAATGAGAAGTCTTATCGTTTGCCAATTCATGAAAGATCCTTAACAAAATGAATAAATATATCTTCCAGATACCGTTCAGCCGTTGCCAATCTTAAATTGTCGAGCGTATCGCAGGCCAGAATTCGACCTTTATGTATAATAGCAATGCGATCACAGAGTTTCTCAGCTTCACTCATGATATGCGTTGAGAAGATAATGGTTTTACCTTGTGCTTTTAAATCCTGGATGATGTCCTGCATTTCAATCGCATTTAAAACATCTAATCCTACGGTTGGCTCATCGAATATTAAAATGGGGGGATCATGAGCAATCGTCCTTGCGATGGCGACTTTCTGTTTCATACCTGACGATAGTTTATCCACCCGCGCATCGGCATAAGCGCCAATATTAAATTGATCAATTAAATGATTCACCCGTTCTTTTACTTTTTCAGCAGAATATTTATTTATCCGCATGAAAAACTCTATTGTTTCCCGTGCGGTGAGTCGCGGATAGAGTGCCGTTGTGGCTGAATAAAACCCAAGGTGTTGTCTCACTTGTAATGCGTCATCCACAACATGATAACCCATAATTCGAGCGGTCCCGGACGTGGGTTTCATGATGGTTGCCAACATCCGAAGTGTCGTGGTTTTTCCGGCACCATTCGCACCCAATAATCCAAATATTTCTCCAACCGCACAAGAAAAGTTTATGCCTTGTACGGCACGGACTTCACCGCGAGAATCATCAAAATATGTTTTTTTCAGTTGCTCAACTATTACGGGTTCTGTCATTGTTCCTTATCCTTTTTTACACCCCGGCGTAACAAGCGTTTCTTTATAAACACCCCAAGACTCCCTTCAAAATTCCCCACCATCACATCTTCATATTTCAAAATCGCCGTGGCAAGCCAGAGCATAAGGCCAACCCCAAGACATTGTATAAGCACGGTGATCCCAATTTGTGGCCAATGATATATACCAGCAATGGTCTCTCTGAACAGTAAACATACATTGACAATAGGAACCGTAGCCAACGCCATCGTGAAGTCGATGCCGGGAATTTGAAGAAAAACACCTGGAAGAACCATGAGGGTGATAAAAGGACTCACCATTGATTGCGCTTCTTTAAATGTCTTTGCAAATGTCGCCATAATCATCATAAAAGCCCCGACCATCAAGGCCAGGAGGAGGGTAACAATGATGATTAAAGGGAGCGCCATAAATGGAAAGGAGAACGAAACATCATCAATATTATCACCAAGCAACGGGGCCAATATGGATCGCATGGATAGGGTGATGGCGAAAAAGTTCAGCAACCCGGCCATGGTGGACATGGTCACCACATAGGCATATTTTGAAATCAGGATATTTACTCGATCTGTCCCAACCGACAGCATCGTTTCCCAAGTGGATCTTTCTCGTTCACCCGCAGTTGCATCGAGGGCTGGGTACATACCACCAATGGCAACCATAACGATAAGCAGCATGGGGACCATCATCCCCAGAATAAATCGACCCATCTCGTTCTGAGAGGCCATGTTTTTTTGTACAATCCATACTTTCTGATAGGCTGCATTTGTTAAGCCGAGATCTATGGCTATGTGTTCAAAATACTCGGTCTTATAGGTATTGATCAGATTTTCGATCCGGTCTTTCGCAAGTTTGCTTCTATCTTTTGAGGAGTCAAAGGTAAATGCAATTAAGAAATTATCCTCAAAATTTGTATCCGGGCGTAATTCGACATACAGATCAATTTCATCTGATTTTATTGCCTCAATTGGATTAGCAACGGTTATAATCTCAGTCCGTTCTTCAGAAATTATACGAGATTCTAAAGCCCGTCCTGTTTCGTTGGTTTGATGTATCATTATCCGTGAAGTAAAGGCCTCAGTCTGCCCGATCACAAAGGACATGCCTGTGTACATTAACCAGAATAAGATGGGATACATGAAAATGGGCATCAAGATAACATTTAATACAATGTATCTCTCACGTAGAGCCATTCGAATTTCACGTAAATAAAGTAAGCGGATGTCAGATAAAGAGATCATATGATTGGATTCAAGAATTCAGTTAATCTGAAAAGAGACAAAAAGTAGGCCTGGACGATATATTCATTTAAACTAAGGTGGCCTCTAAGGAAATCATAGGCTGGGTATTGGCCTTTCATTGTTTGGTTTACCAATCACCGTGCCAATTACGACACCTGCCCTTATTTCCTCTTGATTGAATGTTTATTAACGGCCTGGATGACCAATTAAAATATCATGATGTAATGGCCCCCCTGGTAGAATTATGGTTTTGGGGGTTGATCCTCATCCGACATAAACGCATCAAACTTGTCAACCACCTTTGATGGAACCGTTTCCAATTTCTCCATAATGGTTTTTCTATCACCCGTTCCAGCACCTATCCGGTCTACTGGCCCTGTGGGCATAGCGATATCCGCCCTGACTTTTCCCTCCGCGTTATATATTCTAATGGTTCCGCCATTTTCAATTACAGCAATTACAGCCTTAGGCTCGCCCAAATCGTTCACAACAACAATTTTCTTCGCTGTAATCTCGTCAAAAGATCCATTCCTGATTTGTGGGGCTGCAGCTATTGTAACTATACCTGCTACAGTAAAAATAAGACTTGTAATAATCAGTTTTTGTGTACGTATAGTCTTCCCAAGCCTAGTATTCAAGTCTTCAATACTATTTTCGGTTTTCATAGTATAATTCCTTTATTTTAATACGCTCATCTGATATGTGTAATCCGGCAGTAATTCCTAGGGATCAAGGGTTGATGGATTTGTTTGGCAGTTGGTGATACGTGCTTTTTCGAGCATATACTCTTCCACAAGACAGGCCTCCTTGACATTATGTAAAGTCTGATTTACAAATAAAGTTATGATGTTTTTACATAATGGCAACTTGTGTTGACGCTTGTTATTTTCACCAGTAAGAATTAAAGTTATTCGAATGGGTAAAAAATCTATATGTGAATAGGTATTATCCAAAGTTTAGTTGGGCCCAGTGATCAGGTGACCTGACGACTTCATCCAGGCGAGACACACTCCGCGCCAGATGACCGTTTTCGTTCCTTAGCGTAGATTGAGTGGCATCCTGATATCTCCAATCCATACTCCATCTGATATGGTCAGAATGGTTTGGTAGGCCCTGATGATAGAGCATATTATGGAAGAGGACGATATCTCCCGGATTTAATTCTATCGATACAGCTCGGTGTTTATAGGGGGCCAAATCTTCTTGAGCAATTTCCAGATAAAATTCTTTACTGTCATGCTGGGCTAACCCAATAGTATGAGTTCCAGGAATGAACTGCATACACCCATTCTCTTCTGTAGCCGGCACCAGAGGCGCCCAGACATTTACCATTCGTAGAATTTCCACATGATTATCAGGGTGCCCTGACTTTAGATGGGCATTATGCGTGTATCCTCCATCCTGATGCCATAGAACCAGGGTAGGTGCATGGTCTCGTAATTTTGGTCGGATGGAATAATTAGGATATAATCGAATTTCATTTCCTAAAATGGTCGATATATGATCGAGTAACAAAGGTGAGAAAAACACATCAAATAAACCTGGAAGGTGCAATTCTTTTCTGAAAATCGATGGCGCTACGTCCTCGGTTGCTGCTTCACAGAGACTTGATAGTCGTTTGTCGAAGGACTGATCAGAATATCTGTCTGGAATTAATCGGCGCTCAATGAGGTTTTCTGCAAATTGGTCAACCAAATCTTCCGCTGATTTAATTGCTGCGGTTATCACATGTTTTGGAAAAAAGGCCGGAATAATAACATAGCCGTCATTTTCGAATTGAGTCACGAAATCCATATTAAGATACCTTAGTTATTAATTTATTAATCCATGTTCCTTGGCGAATTATCCAGGTGAAATCCCAAATCCAACGTCTATTGACGTTGCTTATTGGAAATTTGGAAATCACTCTATTCTTTTACGTTTTTATCGCTTACGCACTCCTTCCCTCAATAAAAATTCAATCTGGCCATTTAAACTGCGTAATTCATCTTGTGACCATTCATTGAGATCGTTCCACAATTGGGTATTAATCCGGAGTAAGATTGATTTTTTTATCCGGCATAGCAGCAGACCTTGTTGATATATACACCAAGAACTTACCTTAAATACAAAATTACTGGCAATCTATTTAGTATATAAAGATTCTGGAGATTGAATCACGCCACATCCCGAACATGCCTTCGTAAAACATATCAACATGGGCTTACTCACCTGTTGTTTCATTTCTTTTTGACCGAAAACACCTCGTTTGGTCGATGGATTTCAAAAAGGTTTCTGGATCCACAGCCTCGTGCCAAGTGAAACCGTATAAAATAGCATGAGAAATATATAATGATGCAAAAGCCAGAAGCTCAGCCATCGTCATCAAGTCAGAGGAGGATGGTCTTGTAAGAATTACAAATAAATCTTTAGAAAGGGGCAATCTTGGGCTACGAAGATAACTTATAGTGTGATAATAACGACGGTCATATCATCTTTTTGAGGGGCATTTGCCAAAAACGCTGTAACTGAATGAAAGACAGCATTTTTCATCTCATCGGGTGTTTGGTTTAAGTGGGTTCTCAAACATGATTCCAAACGATCATATCCAAATTGATCCTTTTGCTTGTTCTCTGCCTCTACTATACCATCCTAATACATAAATAGCTGATCCCCGTGTTCCCAGGATTCTTCGAAAACTTCATGCTCAATATCTGGCAAAACACCAATGGGATAGGAGGTGGTATTGAGGGGTACCAGGGTATCTGAGCGATGTTTATAAAGCAACGGAGGATTTTGGCCTGCGTTTAAGTAGGATAGGGTTTTGTTCTGCTGATTTACCAGAATATAACAGCCCGTCATAAAAATCCATTCCGGGCCTGACGGATAGATAATTCGATTCAATGCGGTCATCACGGCATCGGGTGAAGGATCATTGTCGAGTTGGGTGACCATACAACTTTTTGCCATGGCGACGATAAGACCACAACAAAATCCATGGCCGGAAACATCTCCCATAAACAGAGCTACACGATCCTCATATAGAGAGATATGATCGTAATAATCCCCCCCAACCGTGGCGGCGGGGACACAAGTGCCTGCGATCTGCATATCATTTAGAGTAAGAGCACCTGAAGGGAACATGGCATTCTGGATTTCACTCGCCCGACGGACATCCTGTTTTACCTGCTCCTGGGCCCGTATGGCCTTTACCTGTTGATCAAGGTCCATCCGGATTTTCTTCACGAGAATGAAATATAACCCAAGCATAACTTCCGGGTAGAGTTGCAAAACTTTTTCAAAATCACGGCGTGATAATTTAAGAACGAGCACATCGTTATCAGCGACAATGGTCGCACTTCTGGGCTCATCATCAAGCAAGGCCATTTCTCCTACCCATTCACCACTTTGGAGCCGTAAGACTTCAATCTCATCTTTAAGAATGACCACACGCCCTTCGACAATTAAATAGACCGCATCTCCCTATTCACCTTCCCGAAACAAGACTTCGCCAGGCTGGATCCGCATATCTATAATCAAGCCAGCAACCATATTTCGAAGATCACTCGACGCTTCGTTGAAAAATCTTGACACACGGAGATATTTTATTTTTTGTTCGAGGTTACTCATTCAGATCCATCCTCAGGTGTCTATCAAGAAATTCAAACGTCCCTTTGCCATGAATAGTATGGGGACCATCAAATATCTCCAGATCCGTTTTATCTCCTATCCCCAATTTAACATAATGGCGTTTTGTCCTGGCATATTCATAAGCAACCCATTCGTCCGGGGCCACGCCATCGTCGTGCCCGCGTTCGACCATAAAAGGCCTGGGGCAGATCAACCAACTCATTTCGGCATAATTAAATGTATTCGCCAGATTATGTTCCGGCATATCATATTCGCCGCTGATCAAATAGCTGTATCCATGTCTCGTTGACATGTTTTTCCATATCCATTCATTATAATCGGCTGAGCAGATGGACAAACAATACTGATCTAATATGGCCGGAATTCGCATGGCGGTTTTGCCCCCATAACTGAGGCCATAGAAGGCCATTTGCTCTTCATCTACATATGGAAGAGCCGACAACCATCTCAGGCTCTGTTCATGCTGCCTCACTATTACGCCATATAAAGAATGTTTAAGCGGGTGGGATTTTCTCAGGATCTCCCGAAATGTATTTTCGCCGATATGGGGATTCTGCGGGGCATAGGTGATATATCCTTTTTCGGCAAGCTGGCAAGCGAATCGATGATAAGCAGCATGGTCAATGTCTGGATCAGCGACGTCCTGAGGTCTGCCCTCAAGGCCATGCTGACAAACGATGACGGGACGCTTTTCATTTGGTTTAATTCCATGGGGAATGAGAAGGATGCCATAAGCAAAAACCTCATCGTAAACATCCATCACAATTTCATATCCAACAAAATCTTCGGTTTCATATATCTTCCTTGAACTCGGATTTAAATCATCGGTGGGGGGCGGTAATTTTCCGATGATTTCCTCCCAAAAATACGCTCTCATAGTATGACAACTTTCTTCCCAGGTTGAGCTATTCGCCCTATCTATATTTCTCCAGAATTCTTCCCTATTAAACTCAGATTCATTCATTAAATGCTGCGTGTATTGCATGAGCTGTCCGAACTGGCTTGTATGACGCTTTTCAGGATTTAGAGGATAATTTGGTTCAATCCTATCATCCAATTCAGTCATCTCATGAAGAGAGGAGATTTCTCGAAGAAGGGTTTGGATTGTTTCCGTACAAAAAGGTTGGCCTTTTCCCTGGCCAGATATTATATGGAAAAGGAAACCATGTAGATTATCTGCTTCCAGCCGCGTCCTAGTTTTGTTATACGTGTTTATTCGGTCAGCAAGGGCTGGGGTTTCCAGTTTACCAGGGGCAGCACCAGCACGACCTTCACGTCGTGGGGGTGGACCTTTAATCTGTGGATGGCCACAAGATTCGATGATCAGTGTTCGCGGGGCAATTAATTCTGCGATGAGGGAATCATCAAACTCAGTAAGCATACCCCAGACATTCCGATAAATCGGCTCCTCCGGTAGGACCTTTCGATCTGAAAAGTAGCCTGAAACAAGGGTAATATCGACATGTTGATCCAATGCTCCTGCGTAGAGGGCGAGCATGCCCCCCTCACCATATCCGGCCACAACGGTTGGGCGAAGTGACGCCCGGGTATTCGTGAGCCAGTTTCGGGCAGCCCATATTTTCTCGAGCTCAAAACCGATAATATATCGACCCACTTCATAAGCGGCTCGATAGATAAATTCACGGTGGGGCTGATTGGTCATCCGAATGCCCCGGATACCTGAATGGGTATCATCGCGATTTATCAACGTAGGTACAATGATTCTACACCCTTGCTGCGCGAGTTTTTGAATCCATCTCTTTTTCTTCGGAATTTCATGGTTTAGCCCAGCGAGATCTTCAGGCCATTCATCACAATCAGGTAAAGCGATAACATCTGCGATGGGTGTGCCCATGGGCTCGATAAGAAGGCCTTCCCCATCCAAGTGTGGATTAACCGTCCATTGTACCGATTTTATCGTATATGCGTCCGATTGTGCTAACGGGGATCGATCTTTTACCGTCGCCGGTATGATTTCAAGCAAATCAGGGACTGAATCCGGCCATTCGACGGCGAGTATGTTTTTAAGCTTTGTTCTTTTATCCATCATGTAATCATCACGCGATTTGATTACATGTCCTTGAGTGAACCTACGTTGATCTCTATCTTTTGAAGCTTTCAACATCAGGCCCTGAAAATAAACATCAATGCCTGAAACCATGGCCTTGGCAAGATCACCCTCGTAGGTAAGCGCCTCTGTTCCAGGGTGCGTTTCCGGGGTATCAGATTTCATCCGTGATTTTCTCATCAACGATGTGCAATAGGGTCCACGCCAATCCATCGCTCATCAACAGCTTCTGACGCTAATTGATATCGTGAATCAGAGGTCAGTCGAATACGGTTTACAGGAGAACAATTATCCAGAGAACAATGGAGGGTGAACATGGTAAACACCAGTAAATCACCCTGTTTGAAATCTGTCGTAAGCCATCGACCACCATACTTTTTCTGCACTGCAACTGGATCCTTACTCAGCCAGCCCACATTTTTATCTCGATCTACATCCTTTTTACCATAGGTGTTTCGAAGGTCTTCCAACTTATGAGAGTTTTCTAAAATCATTAATGCGCCTTCAGTTAAAGGGACATCCCCAATAGGAATCCAGGCTGTATACAGGTTCTGGGTCCCACGCCCCATGTAAATAACATCATAATGACATCCCGTGACCCCGCCCATATGCACCGTACGTAACCATAGATAATCGAACGCACGAATCGGGCCACCTAAAAACTGCTCAAAGAAAGATATGATACGCCCTTCGTGACACAACCTACGATAGGCTTTTCCCGTTCGTAGATCCTTCATGAATGCTTTAATATCAATATTCTTACGGGTTGTAGTACCAGAGTCTATGGCTTCTATTGTTGGATAAAGCGGATCTATTTCACCAATAGCATCCAACTTTGATACAATCTCCAATCGGGCTTCAGAAATAATATCATGATCTAATATATCACGAAAAAAAAGATATCCATTTTTTGCGATTCGATCTTGGAGACTGTTGGAATCCTCCAAGATATCATTGGATGATGTAAGAAAACCAAATTTATCCGAACTGGTATCAATTCTGTGACCGTGTGAAGTTAGCGGTACGGTGGGCACGATAATATCTCCATATTAATGATGGTTGATCATTTCGTTGCGTGTTTATTCTGATCACCCTTGGCCGGACCAAATATATCCTCGCCATCCTCGGAAATCACAGTGGGGTGATATAGCGTGTCTTCTGCATTAATGATTTTACCTGTGTGAGGCATAGAATACAAGTTGCCAGTACTTTCTGGCGCATGATGAGCATACATATCCTTCAGCTGACCATCGCGCACCAGGCGATCTTGTTCCGCGTCATTAAAATCGATCGATTCGTCGGCATATTTCGATAAAAATGATAGTGCCTCCACATCGTCCTCTGATTTTTCCATTTCTATCAAATTGTGTTGCTCACCGGGATCATTTTTTACATTGAAAAATAGAGGCGGCGCATTTCGGAATCGAATATATTTATAGTCTTTCCAGCGGATAGATCGAAACTCTGTGCCTTGCCCCCACCTTGGCATCAGATTATCGGAATAGATGGGACGATCCTCCAAGGGCGCATGAGTTTTGATTGTATCGGAGAGATCGATCCCATCCAGCCCTTCTGGTATGGGTGTATCCGCCAGGGAACATAAGGTGGGAAACAGGTCAATCAATCCAACGGGGGTATTACATTCGTAGGCATGGATGCCCCCTTGCCGATGTTCAGGTAAAGAGATAATGAGAGGCACTCTTGTGCACCCTTCATACCAACCATTCTTCCACCACACCCCATGTTCCCCGGCCATTTCACCATGATCACTCGTATAAACGATGATCGTATTATCAAGAAGCCGGCTGCCTTCCAACCGAAGGAATAGATCGCTTATCACCTCATCGAGATAAGCCACACACGCAAAATAAGCCGCCCGTGCCCGCATATTTTCATCGTCATCAATTTCGTCTACGTGAAAACCTTTTCGCATCCCAACGCTCATGGGATGATCATAGGCATCTCCTGTATCAGCCACCCTTGGTTTGGTTACGCCATCGGGCCAATATTGATCCACAAATCTGGCTGGGGCTGTTAAGGGAAAATGTGGACGACTGAAGGAGGCGCAAACAAACCAGGGTTTATCCGGCTGCGCGGCGTGGTGTTCTCGTATGAAGGACACCGTTTCCTGTGAGACAATCTGATCCTGCAACAAGGACTCAGGAATCGATGTTTCTCCGACCACTTTGGTCCGACTTTGAATCGGATCATGGCCATTGGGCTCAGGATATAATTCGGACTGATGGCCCGCCTTACCTGTAAGATCACCGTACGGACGATGATTAAAACCAACAAATTGCTGGGTCCCCCCAAGATGCATTTTACCGACAAGACAGGTCTCATAACCGCTATCCCGTAAAGTGCCGGGCAGGGTTGGCAACTCTGGTCTTAGAACACTGGTATTTGACCACGCACCGGCCCGCCTGGCTTCTCGACCGGTTAAGAGACATAAGCGAGAAGGCGTACAAAGCGGCATCTGACAATAGGCATCCGTAAAAACAGTACTGTGGCTGGCTAATCGGTCGAAAGTGGGGGTCTCCACGGGCTCACCCCATTTTTCTTCTGGGACATGTCCCATCCACCGATGGCTGTGTTCATCACTCAACAAAAATAGAATATTCGGACGCGACATACCTACTCCTTTACCATCTATGAGATGGTGTTCAACCATCCTTCAATGGTATACATTGGATCGCCAATCTCATCTTCAGTCAAACAGGCCAATGCCTCTCTGGGAACAGGGATAATATCCATATCGGGCAACGTACAGCCTCTATCATGAAGATCTGTTCCGTATAATTTCTCTAATCGGATATGATGTTTATCACACCAGACCCCGCCATTAATAGGAGGGATTGCTTTTATTTTTTCTAATGACCAACCGGGGGTTCCAAGATATCTATTTATCCATTCGAGAGCAATGGGGTAGCCGTGATAGGGCCTATGGCCCCCGTTATTTTCGAACCAGTAATCGATTCGACTTAAATTGGTTTTCTTATCCCAAAACACGGATTTTAATCGATCGATTAATTGACGCGTCTTTTTCCAGAGGTGCCCATCTCCTTCTTTATCAATCACCACATCTGCATCACCATTCAAGACAAGTACAGCGCAATGAGGTTGTGCTAGAGAGATATAATCTTCCCACGTACAAATTGCTCTGAGCCTTTGATTCGGGATTCTTGTACAAAATTTTCCATAGGTCAACAAACTGTCATCAAAAGTCCAACCAGAGACTAGGGCGAGTTTCACCCGTTCATCCAATGCCATAACCCAACCCGATTTGGCACCGCCAAGAGAATTCCCGGCCACCCCTATTTTATCAGAATCGATATCGACTCGGCTACATAGAAAATCTATGCCTCGTAAAGTGTCATAGACCAATTTACCCATAATCAGGCGACCCGCCTGGTCTGCCTGCAAATGTACGTGTTCTGGATCATGAGCCCGTGTACCCAGCCAGCCTTTGATATGTCGCTCTTCTTCACCAATCGGGTCCAGGACCAGCGTGGCGACCCCTAGTTTTGCATATAGTTGAGGTACATACGTATATTGCCAATGACTTTTACTTCCACCATGGCCGCATGTGATTACGATAGCAGGCATAGGCTTTTGAGGATTCTTCGGGCGATAGAGTACTGCTGGCACCTTCGATCCAGGTTCACTGGTCCAGATCCATTTTTCGACAAGGATATCGCCCCAATCCAGTGTCCCTCGACTTTGAGCATCCAGGTCACACCGATCATGAGGAAAGCCCAACATGGAATTAATTTTTTTCAATAAAACAGATTGATTTGCAGTCATAAGGGGAAGAGTGGATAAATAAAGCTCATTGAATGATTCAAATAACAATTTTATACATATTTCTGGGCGACAAGCAGGATCAACATCATTTTTTGTGAAACGGATGAAAGGGGTTGTAACACGTTATGGAGATCCTCATATTAAAACAATATATATTTTAAATAAAGGATCAAAATAAAAAGGAGGTTCCATGAACGCCCGACGTGATTTATTGATTCATTTCCTTGCGGGATTGGCCTATCGAACTCAAAAAGCGTTGCGAGGGGCTCCTCTGGATTTTGGATCTTTTGAGGCAGGCGCGGACATCAGATCTCCGAGCGCATTAGTTT
>Ga0115002_10000376_pt1 | contig 64433 bp, 41 predicted proteins | sample ArcticOcean_MG_C_8_FD_89576 | JGI IMG/M metagenome (GOLD analysis project Ga0115002, IMG submission 89576) | Marine microbial communities from western Arctic Ocean - ArcticOcean_MG_CB11_86 | ecosystem: Environmental > Aquatic > Marine > Oceanic | place: Arctic Ocean: Canada Basin | collected... | reverse complement strand
TATTCAAACCGGCCTCCGGCCTGGGAGATGAGCGCAGAATTCGGCTGCCAGCCAACACTCATTAGCACGCCATCGCATCGCAGATGCTGTCGATCACGCCTGTCCGGAACAGCGGAGTCATCCAGCCGGCAGATTGTAACTGCCTTGATCGACTTCTTGCCGCGGCCGGGATGCGCCTTGTAGACGGCATGCGCCGGAAACAGGGGAATTCCATTTTCTGTCGTTCGATTCTGCCAGGTCGTCGGATCCGCATCGCATCGCAGGTCGACGATGCCGGCCACCGGGATCTCGAGGTCAGCCAGTTCATTCGCCAGCTGGTAACCCTCATCATTTGCGGTCATGATGACCGGTCGTCGACAGGGGCTGACGGCATACTGGTGCAGCAAGCGTTGGGCGGCCGAAGCCAGCATGACCCCGGGCAGATCGTTGTTCTGAAAAACTGCAGGCTGTTCGATCACGCCAGTCGCCAGCACAATTGCACGTGCTCGTAACTTCGTTAATCGTCGGCGATCGACCAGCGCCACCCAGTTATCGGCATAACATCCCGCGGCCTGTGTTTCGCAGCGCAGGGTAATGTTGGGTGAATCCTGCACGGCTGCCAACTGCTCCGAGAGCAGCTGGGTTGCCACTGGGTCAGCAGTCCATTGCCAACAGAGGCTGCCGCCGGCGCGCGGTTGTTCTTCAACGAGCATGACCTTGAGCCCACAATCGGCAGCCGCCGTTGCTGCTGCCAGTCCAGCCGGACCACTTCCGACCACCAGCACATCGCAGAAATCATAGTCCTTGGGAGATGCAACGGGCGCGTGGCCCGGGTGAATTGCACCCAACCCGGCGACTTTCCGCATCTGCTTTTCGAAAAACGGAAACAGCCGTCGCGGTGTGTGAAAGGCCTTGTAATAGAAACCGACCGGCAGGAAGCGACTGAACATGCCCATCCACCGCAGCCGGTCTCGCTCCAGACCACCGGATGTATTCACGCCTCGCAGCTGCATGCCGTTTTCAATCAGTAATTGGTCGCCACGGATATTCGTCCGTTGGCCATCGTCGACGATCACGTTGGCATCGTGTCCTGCCAGGCTATAAATCCCCCTGGGACGGTGATACTTGAAGCTCCGGCCCAGTACTCGAACACCCTCGGCCCAAAGCGCACTGCTGAGCACATCCCCTCGATAACCCTGGTAATTCCGGCCTTCAAAGGAAAATCGGACTGGGTCTGCCTGATCGATCCAATGGTGGTCTTGTGCTGGTAACCTGCTCACGCGTGATCCTCCTGCTGATAGAGGAAGGTGCGATGAACTGTGTCAGAGGATGTGTCCCGTTCGGCCAGAAACCAGGTGCCGCTGGGAACGTGGTACCACCATTCAACCTGAAGGCCCGGCTGTCCTTCACGATTGAAGACGTGATCGGCCCATTGATCGTCGGAGATTGTGGATTGATCTGGCAGCTCGCGAAATGCGCCACCAAAGTGGAATTCCTGGATCGGCCGCGGGCCGTTGATGGGGCAGGTGAGTATTTTCATGGCGATCAATGCCCGACTGAGGCAGCTCCCTTTTCCCCGACAAGCTGAAAGTCGCGGAAACGACTCAATCCGAACTTCTCGATCAACGGATCGGGCCGATCGGCGACGATCGTGCTGGCCATCGTCTTGCCACTGATCGGCGTGGCCTTGAATCCCCAGGTACCCCAGCCCGAGTCGAGATAGAATCCCTCAATTGGCGTGGTACCCATGATTGGTGAGAAGTCATGGCTCATGTCGCACAGACCGGCCCATTGCCGCAGCACCTTGATATCCGGCAGGCAGGGGAACAGGTCGACGAGGTGTCCTGCCAGCGACTCGGCAAATCCGAGTGTGGATCGCATCGAAGTCAGTTCGTAGGGGTCGAGCGACGCACCGGCCACCAGTTCACCGCGAGTCGACTGGCTGACGTAGACATGCATGCTGGCCGACACGATGATCGAATTGAGCCACGGTTTGAGCGGCTCAGTCACCATCGCTTGCAGCGGATGCACGACCAGCGGTGTTCGCAAGCCAACCATACTGGTGATCGAGGGGGTCCAGCCAGCGACCGCCGAGAGCACCTTGCGAGTCTTGATATACCCCCGTTCGGTATGCACACCGATCACGGAATCGTCCCGCAGTTCAATGCCGGTGACGGCCGTTTGCTGGTGAATCTCAACACCCTGTCGATCGGCGCCGCGTGCGTAGGCCCAGGCAACCGCATCATGCCGGGCAATCGACCCAGGTGGATGATAGAGCGCCCCGTGGATTGGTGCCTGGTGGCCACCACAGCTGAGATCGATCTCCGGTACCTTCTGCTTGATGAAGGCAGGGTCGACAACGTGGCTGTCGATTCCGAGGGTCTTGTTGACCTCGGCCCGCCAGCGCTGAGTTCGCAGCGACGCCGGCGAATGGGCCAGCGTGAAATGGCCACGCTCGGTGTAGAACAGGTTGAAGTCCAACTCGGACGACAGACCCTGGAACAGTTCGACGCTGGCCTGGTAGAAACGTGCTCCCTCTTCGGTCAGGTAGTTGGAACGAATAATCGCGGTGTTGCGTCCGGTTCCGCCCCCTCCCAGGTACCCCTTCTCGAGGATCGCGACATTATGGATGCCATGGTCCTTGGCCAGGTAATAGGCCGCGGCCAGACCATGACCGCCGCCACCGATGATGACCACGTCGTATTCGTCCCCGAGTGACGCGGGACTACGAAACATGCGCCCTTCAGGATGGCGAGACCGCAGACCATACTTCAGTAAGCGATAGGGCATGGTGGGAGCAGAGGATTTTCAGGGTAGGTGGGAGGGCACGTTCACGACTGCACCGCGACCTGCTGTGCGGACAATGGGATCGGCCTAGAAAAACGTCAGGTACTTCTGGATTTCCCAGCTGGAAACCTGGCTGTCGTATTCCTCCCATTCCAGGGTCTTCAGTTCAATGAACTCTTCGGCGATCGGTCCCAGGGCGGACTGCACAACTTCATCCCGCTTCAACTCGTCGATCGCCTCGGCAAGTGACTGGGGCAGGATCTGAGTGCCGCTGGCTAACACGTCCGCGAGCGGTTGGGCGTACATGTTGCTCAGGTTTGGATCGCCGGGGTCCAGCTGATTGGCAATTCCATCCATCCCGGCGGCTGCATACGCTGCCAGGGCCAGGTAGGGGTTGCAGCCAGCGGAGACGGTACGATCCTCGAAGTGGCCCGGACCGGCAGTGCGAATCATCTGGGTGCGGTTGTTGTCGCCGTAAGTGATAAAGGCGGGTGTCCAGGTAAAGCCACTGCGGCTGGAAAATATCCCGGAACCGAGCTTGAGCCGCTTGTAACAATTGACCGTCGGACTGGCGACCGCACATAACGCGCGGGCGTGCTTGAGAATGCCTCCGATAAAGTGATAGCCCAGTTGGGAACAGCCCAGCCCGCGAGCGTCGCTATCATCGTCAAATACGCATTGACCGGTCTCTGCGTCTGCCAGGTGGAAGTGAACGTGCAGGCCACTCCCTGTCCGATCGCCAAAGGGCTTGGGCATATGAGTTGCAATGGCGCCGTACTTGGCGGCGATCTGTGAAGTCGCCATTTTGAAGAAGGTCACGCGGTCGGCGGACGTGAGTGCGTCCTGGTAATCAAAATTCACCTCGTACTGGCCGTTGCCATCCTCGTGGTCCGTCTGGTAAACGCCCCAGCCGAGTTTATTGAGGGCCAACGTCAGTTCTTGCAGGTAACCGATGGCGGGGGCCATTGAGCGGAAGTCATAACAGGGCTTGGCAAGATTATCGACCTGGTCCGGATCCCAGGGCGAGATCGATCCATCGTCATTGCGGGTCACGAGAAAGTGCTCCGGCTCCATCCCGACGTTGAAGACGTAGCCCGATTCACGCATGGACTCCAGCACCCGCTTGAGATTGGTGCGTGGACAGTAGGGATGGGATTCGCCATCGACGTACAGGTCGGCAGCAAAACGGGCGGTGTTGGGAAGCCAGGGCAAGGGTGTGTAGCTATCGAGGTCAATTCGAGCCAGCATGTCATGGGAATGCGGCCCCTGGCCGGAACCCCAGACGGCAGCACCAGCAAACCCGGCTCCGTCGTCAATCATGGTGTCGAGCGCAGAGGCTGGGACCATTTTGACTTTAGCTGTGCCGTTCATGTCGACGAACTGGGCCAGCAGGAACTCGATGCCATCGTCATTCATTTGTTGACGCGTCTGTTCACGATCAGCCATTGTGGTCTTCCTCGTCGGCAGGAGAGTTATTGTGCGAGCTGCCGTTGCTGTCCGGTTCCCCCGCGGGGAGAACATAGCGCCGCTGCTCGCCCCGGATCTTCCAGATAAGAAAGTAGCCACAGAACAGGGCTGTTGCCAGCACCATCCAGACTTCCATTCCCACCCAGGGATAGAGCGGTCCCACCTCCAGTGGATTCAGCTGCCAGCTTTCAATCGTAGGTTTCATTCGTTGCTCCTTGCCTGCTGACGCATTTCGTCTTCCGCCTGCTCGAGCTCGGCTGTCTGGAGTTCCGCCTCGGCCAGGATCGATATATCAAGTCCTGCCAATTCTACTGCTGCCGGGATCCGCAGCAGACCGGCTTTCTTCAGACCCCAGGCTGCCAGGTAACAGGGAATGAAGCCAAGGAGAAGGAACATGATGGCGGCTCCCGCCAATTGACCCCAGGGTGTGATCGGAGCATAGCTGGGATCCGGCGAGCTGGGATAACCCCAGAGGATAAACCCACTGGCAATGACGCCGATCGTGCCGCAGTAACCGTGGATCGCCACGGCACCGACCGCGTCGTCGATCTTGAACCGTTTTTCAACCCAATAATGCAGCTTGTATCCGCACCAGACTCCTAACATCGCCAGGAAAAACGCCTGCGACGGATGGTAAAGATCATTGCCTGCGGAGGCAGTGATAATTCCTCCCAGACCGCCCTGGAAGGTCCAGAAAGGATCGCCCCCAGAAACCATATAGCCGGCCAGCAGACCTCCGGTGAGCGCCATCAGAAAGTTGACCGTGATACCGCTGAGTGTGGTTGGCGTCAGGTAAATCGTCGTGGCAGAGAAAAACGACCCGTCGCCCGTGTCGATATTGGCGATCGGCACATTGCAGGCAGCATAGAATCCCCAGAAGCCGGTGTAGATCAGGAACATGCCAATGATGATCATCCAGGTGTTATGAGCTGGAAAGACCCGGGGCGTGCCATCGGCGCGGAACCGTCCCAGGCGGGGGCCCAGGTGGATCAGGATTGCCAGCGCCGAACCTCCGGCCAGGCCGTGAATCACACCGGAAGCATAGGCGTCGTGGTAGCCCAGCTTTTGCACCATCCAGCCGGTGTCGGACCAACCCCAGGCGGCATCAATCACCCAGGTGAAACAGCCGACAAGGATCGCCAGTAACCAGAACGCGCCGGCACGAATCCGCTCGATCACGGCACCCGATAGGATCGAACCCGCCGTCCAGGAAAAGAGCAGGAAGGCTGCCCAGAATACGCCATTCAGGCGGGCCCAGGTTGCTGTCTCGTCGGCAGTCAGGTTGTCGCTCTCCGGCGCGCCTCCCATGTGCGGCCCCATTAACTCGCTCCAGGGTTCCGACCAGGGTGCGGACTTGAGACCGCCGGTGATACCGGGACCGTTCTGGGCAGCGAAATAGAGCCACCAGCCCACCAGGAAGAAGCCCAAAGTGATCACCGGGATCAACATTGAGTTCTTCATCAGTGTGTTGAGCTTGTTCTTCTCCCGGGAAACGCCCACTTCGTAGAGGCAGAAGCCGACGTGAATCAGGAACATCATGACCACGGTCACCCAGTAATAGAACTCGGTGAACAGGACGCTGAGTGCAGTGAGCTGGTCGGTCATGGTGTTACTGTCTCTGCCCCGGGATCCAGTCGGTGCCAGCAAGCGGAATCCGGGCCATCGCTGCGGCCTCGACCGTCAAGGCAACCAGGTCTTCTCTCTCCAGGTGATGAACGCTGGACTTGCCGCAGGCCCGTGCCAGCGTGCTCAGTTCCATCGTCATGACCTGCAGGTAATTCTGCAGCTGGCGAGCGGCCACGGTCGGGTCCAGTCGCAGCTGCAGCTGTTCGTCCTGTGTGGTGATACCAACCGGACACTGGCCAGTATGACAATGATGGCAGAAGCCAGCCTCGGTCCCCAGCTGCTGGTAGTCATCCGCGGCATCATGCCAGCTGTCGTCCTGGAAGTAAGAGTGATGGTTACATCCCATCGCCACCATGGCTGCCTGGCCGATCGATACGGCGTCTGCACCGAGTGCCAGTGCCTTGGCGACATCGGCCCCCGTGCGAATTCCGCCAGAGATGATCAACTGGACTTCGCCCACTACGTCCAACTCTTCCAGTGCTTGCACAGCCAATGGCAGAGCCGCCAGCGTGGGAATGCCGGTGTGTTCGATAAACACCTGCTGTGTGGCAGCCGTGCCACCCTGCATGCCATCAATCACAACCACATCCGCACCAGCTTTGACCGCCAGCTTGACATCATTGAGAACCCGCGTGGCCCCCATCTTGACGTAGACCGGTATCCGCCAGTCGGTCACCTCTCGCAACTCTTCAATCTTGATCTTCAAGTCATCGGGACCGGTCCAATCGGGATGCCGACAGGCAGATCGCTGGTCAATTCCCGCCGGCAGCGTCCTCATCTCCGCCACTCGTTCACTCACCTTCTGACCCAACAACATGCCACCGCCGCCCGGCTTGGCTCCCTGTCCCAGCACGATCTCCACCGCATCCGCTTTCCGCAGGTCGTCGGGATTGAAACCGTACCGCGAAGGAAGGCACTGATAGACAAGTGTTTCTGACGATTCGCGTTCCTCGGGCGTCATCCCACCGTCACCAGTCGTGGTCGAGGTACCCGCTGCGGTGGCCGCCATTCCGAGTGCCTGTTTGACGTTCGCCGACAACGACCCAAAACTCATGCCGGCAATCGTTATCGGTGTTTCAAGTTGAATTGGCTGCTTGGCGTGCTGGTTGCCCAGGATCGTCTGTGTTGAGCACTGTTCGCGGTAGCCCTCCAGCGGGTAGCGTGAGGCCGAGGCGGTCAGAAACACCAGGTCATCGAAACTGGGCAAGGGCCGCTTGGCACCCATACCACGAATCTCGTAGAGCCCGATCTCTGCCGCCTGCCGAATGTACGACTGCGAATGGCGATCGAGGCTGGCGCTTTCTTCCTGTGTTGGTTTTCCGGTCACGTTCAATACTCCTGCCGGGCGTCGGCATTCCAATGGTAGAGTTGGCGAGCCGAACCGATACGAGTGAAGCTGGCCGGGTCATGATCCAGTGCCGCCTGTTCGAGCAACTGGGCCAGTTGCCGGCGATCTTCATCGTCCAGTGGCTGCTGACAGGCATCGGCGCCCAGGCTGGCGATCTCACCGCGCACGTAGATCACCGCTTCATAAAGCGAGTCGCCGAGATTGGGGCCGGCATCGCCGCAGATAACCAGCCTGCCTGCCTGTGCCATAAATGCGGAGAAATGTCCCACGCTTCCCCCCACCACGATATCGCTGCCCTTCAATGAAATGCCGCAGCGCGATGAGGCATCGCCATCGATAACCAGCAGGCCGCCGTGCGCCGAAGCTCCGGCACATTCTGAGGCCTGCCCTTGGACATGCACGCGACCCGACATCATGTTCTCAGCGACACTCCAGCCCGTGTTGCCGTGGACTGTGACATTCGCCAGCTTGTTCATGCCGGCCGTGAAATAGCCGGCGTGACCGAGGATCTCGATATCGACCGCCCGGTCCATGCCTGCCACGATACTGTGCATGCCATCCGGGTTGACGATTTCAATACGTTCCAGTCCGGCCTCTGCCGGCGCATCGTGAAGCTCTTGATTCAGTTCCCGTACCGAAATCTCGGCAAGGTCGAATTGTTTCAAACCTGCCATGTGTAGATATGCTGGGGCTCGGGTTCATAGACGTGGGCGTCGGCGATGCCGGGTAAATGTGCCAGTGAGCGGAATTCCGAAGCGACCGCTATATAATCGTCCGCCTCTGCAACAACTGCCGGCTTGCAGGCAAAAGCGTCGCGGACCAGCACCATGCGGTCGGCGGTGGCAATCAGGAAAGTGAAAAAGCCGTCCAGCACACTGAACGAGGCTTCAATAGCTTGCTCCAGTGTGTCTCCCTCGCTCATCCGCCACTGCAGAAACCGACAGCCCGCCTCGGTGTCATTATCTGTTTCAAACTCGACACCCTTGCGCTGCAACTGGCGCCGGATGCTATTGGGATTCGAAAGCGAACCGTTGTGGACCAGGCAGAAATCCTCGCCCGCCGTGAAAGGGTGAGCGTGGGCGGGTGAAACCAACGACTCGGTGGCCATGCGGGTGTGAGCAACCACGTGACTGCCAGTCATGGTAGGGAACTCGTAGAGCTCGGAAATATCGGCGGGTAATCCCTCGTCCTTGAAAACTTCCATGGAGTGGCCGACCGACAGCAGATGCAGGTCAGGGAAAGAACGTGCCAGCAGGCTGCGAACCTCGGCGGGCGATGAGCTGGTCGTCAACGAGGCGTGGCTGGCCAGGACATCGCACCCCAGTTCGGAATCCAGCGTGCCACGACAGGTCGCTTCAAATGCAGGCCAATCATACTGGCGGTCGGGATGGAAGATGGCGAAGCGACGATGACCGTTCCTGAGTGGTTCGTGGAACAGCGCCAGACCGGCTGAATCCGGGCCCCGTGTACCCATGCACAAGACCATCGGCGTGACCAACTCACCCAATCGCGCGCGACAGTCGTCAGTTCGGGCCAGCAAGCCAATAATGCCGCACACGACTCAACTCCAGCAGGTATTCGATCGGGTTCGTCTGTTAGCGTGGTCTTGCCTAGTGGTCGTGATGACTCTCAAACAGTTCGTGTTTGGGATTGCCGGCGGCGAAGACGTAGGCAATCAAGTCCAGAATCTCCTCGCGTGAGAGTCGGTCCAGTACGCCCTTGGGCATCATCGAGACTGGAGACTTCTTGCGAGCCTCAATCTCACTCACCGGCAGGATCGTCGGAGACGCCTTTGCGACCGGATCGATCACAATCTTGACGACCTCCGGAGTCTCTTCCACGATCATGCCAGTCACGACTTTGCCAGAAGCCATCAGGAATGCGTAAGAGGCAAACTTGTCGTCAATCTCCTTGGATGGTTCCAGCATCGACCGCAAAATGTGTGAGGTGGTGTGTTTCTTGTCGTCCAGCTTGGCCAGATCCGGGCCGAACTGTTGTCCCTCGTCGTTCAGCTTGTGACAGGCTACGCAACTCGCCACCTTGAATAACTGGCGTCCCACTTCAAAGGAACGACCCGGCGGTAAAGGATTGACGTCGGCCAGCAGGTCTTCAAACTTCCAGGCTTGCCCTCGCGTGTTCCTTTTGAGTAGATCGTCGAGGATCGGAAGAGGATTGTTAGCCAGGTAAGCAGCCGGGTCGGCCTGGTACTGCTCGAGGTCCTTGACCACGTACAAGGCGCCGTACATCCGCCGCCAGTGGCCGGGATAGGTGCAGACGTAGGGGTAAATGCCCGGTGTCTTGGGTGCATCAAAGGAGACCGCCTGCAATTCACCCGGTTGTATCAGTCGACTCGCCAGCATCACCTTGTCGCTGTCGGGAATGTAATGCCGAGCCATGGCGTCGGGGTCGCGGGCGGTGGCCTCTGCCATTAAACCGATTTCCTCCAGTGATCCTGGCTGGACGATGGCAAAGTTATGCGGCATGTTGTCCGTGTTGGAGAATCGGAATTCGACCGGCTTGCCCGCCTGGATGACGATCAGCTCCTTGTCAAAGATCATCCGGTGCGGGACTGTGCCGACGGCAATCACACGGACATCCAGGTTCTGCAGACGTTGCCCGATTGCCTCAGCCTCTGGCGCGGGCAACTTTGCCGAAAGTGCTGTTGCCAGGGCAATCGCATCCGTGGCGGCGGCACCGGTTCGATAACGGGCCGGCATCTCGCTCAGGTAGCCGACAAGGTTATCGACCAGCGGGCGGATTTCCTTGCCCGGCCAGTTCTCGGCGGCAATCCCGCGCAACGTACGAATGGCCGCCGGGCGATTCAGTCCGGACTTCACAAGTGCTGTCAGGTCCGTGAATTTCTGTTCCTCGTTGCCCGGTATGGAACCCAGAGAACGAATCGCCACGTCATGCAGCGTCTCGCCACCGCCGACCGAAAGCTGTGCTGCAGGAATCGCCTGCTTCTTTATTCCGGGGCCAGACCACTTGATCGATAAAGCATCGCCACCACCGCTGTCGAAATAGGTGACCAGCAATGGATGACTTCCGGCCGGCAAAGTGATCGTGCCAGATTTCTCTATCGGGCCATGGTTACCGTCGTTGTTAACAACTTCCTTGTTGGCGACATAGATTCGGGAACCGTCGTCGGAGTTGGAAAAGAATGTGTACTTTCCCGTTCGTGGCACAGTGATGAACCCGGAAAATCGCAAAGAGAACCTGTCAGGCTGCTTCCTTTGCGGCACATTGATGACAATCTGAGGCACGATGCCACTCGCCTTGGGTGTCATCCGAGCGAGCGTCTCACGGGCAGCGTTAGCCCCATGTGGAAAATAGTAGTCGACCTTGATGCCCGCTTGGCCAAGTGACGATCCGCCCGATTCGGCCGTCAGTGCAGCCGGTAGTTCTCGGGTCAAAGCCTCCACGGCAGAATACAGTGCTGCTCGCTGCTGATCGTTGGCAACGCCGGGCACCGCTTCCAGAAAGGAACGGATCTGGTCTTTGTTCTGACTGGCGGCCAGCAAGGCGTCGTCTGCATGGCCAGATGCAATCCAGGCGGTAAATCCGAGCCGGCGTGTGTTGGCTTGCTTGGCAGCGGTCGCCAGTGCTTCCAGCCTGGGCAGTGCGGATTGGAGTTCGGCTGCCGGACGTTCGGAAAGCAATTGTCCCAGGCCTGCCAGGGAACCGTCAGGCTGTGCGTCACGTTGCTCGATCAGGTCCAGCACCAGCGGTAATGGCTGGATCTTCTTCATTGTCGCCAGGCCAGTAAGGGCCGCACGCAACTGGCTGACCGTGGCCTTGGGCCTGGAGATGATAGCCAGGTAGACAGCCTCGGTCTTTTTCAGCTTAAGCAGGTCTGCGATGGTTGCATTACGCAGCACGTAGGACTGGGCAGCGGTCGAGAGCGGTGATCCGGACTTGACGGCGTCGGTCACGATCTGGTCGACCTTGAGCGTTTGACGTGCGAAGTTGAGGACCTTGTCGAGTTCTACATCGGTAGGCCGAGTTGCTGTTTCAAAGACAATTTCAGCTCCCGCCAGGCCTGGGAATGAAACCGCCGCTTTGACCGCTTCGGCTCGTACTAGTGGCGATGGATCACGAGCGGCGGCGACGAGAGTCGGCTGCCAGTTCTTGGCCTCGGGACCCCAGTGGCCGAGCGTACGAATTGCGGCAGCCCGGATCCGTGGTTCCTCAGCCTGGAAGACGGTCTTCAGAAGTTCGAGGTTGACAACACGGTGTTCCTCGAACACCCACAGGCCTTCCAGCAGCGCCTGGGCATCGAGCGGATCGTTGATGTCAAGTGTGTCGGCCCAGGCGGCGACCTGCTGTGTAACCGCCGCAGTCGGTCGGCCACTCAATTCAAGTCGAGCACGATAGCGAATTCCATTTTCGGGCTTGTAGAAGGCAGCCAGGACCTCCTTGATGGGCTTGTTCTTGAGCCGAACTGGCTCCACCAATGGCCGGCCTTCATAAGTCACCCGGTAGATTCGCCCGTGTTTGTGATCGCGGTTGGGGTCGCGCATGTTGTGTTGCATATGCCCAATCAGCACGTTGCACCAGTCGGAGACGTAAATGGCACCGTCACCACCGACTTCAATATCGGTGGGGCGGAAGTTTGGATCAGAGGATACGAGGATCGGGTCAACCTCCACGGCGGTGATGTCTGCGCCGTTGTATTTCACCTCGTGCTGCAGCACACCGAGAAACCCGATGCAATTGCAGATCAGGAAATTGCCGTTGTTCTCCTCAGGGAAGTGCGTGCTGGAGAGAATGCCGGTGGCTGACACCGGACGGACCCGTTTATTAAACCACTGCTTGTTGCCCTGACCCTTGCCAATGTTGACATAGGAGCCAGTACCGCTGGTGCCATCATTGGCAAACTGATATCCCCACTGGTCAAATACATCGCCATGCGGGTTGGGGCCAATCGGGAAATGAAAACTCATCTGGAAGGTGCGCGGATCGAAACGATAGACACCCGACGCGTTGGAACGGAAGATGCCGGTCGGCGTTTCCATGTTGGCGACGTTGAAGATGCCACGCGACCAGTAAAGGCCGCCGTCCGGACCGATCACCAGGGCGTTTGCCGAGTGATGCGTGTCGGCACTGGATAAACCCTGCAGCATGCGAACTTTGATGTCTGCCTGGTCGTCACCGTCGGTGTCCTTGAGGAACCAGATTTCGGGCGGGGCTGCCACCAGCATGCCACCTCCCCAGAACTCAAACCCGGTGATGCTGTTCAGCTCGTCGGCAAAGATAATGCAACGGTCCGCCACGCCGTCTCGATCTTCATCGGGCAGGCAGAGGATCCGGTCGTTGCGTGGCTCGGTGGGATTCCAGTGTGGATAGGAAGGCCAGACTGAGGCGAACAGTCGGCCGTCTGTGTCGACAGCCATCTGGACCGGGTTTGCCAGTTCCGGGAACATCTCCTCGGAGGCAAACACGTTGACCTTCATTCCGTCGGCCATTTTCATCCGCTTGAGCGATTCTTCTGCGGTCAGGTAGGGATGCTTTTCATCGGCCAGCGAACCTGGCTTGTTGGTGCGGACCTGTAACTGCCTGGGCAGGTTGTCGTCGATAACCGTGCTGTCTCCTCCCTGCGCGACACTCCAGATGCCGTTGTCACGATTTGCGGTCAGGACATCAAAGATCGCCATCTCGCGTTTCATTACGTCCGCGTTGGATTGGCCGAACCAGTTGAGCTTGGAGCGTCCGCCATAAACGTTGTAGCCGTCGACGACACGATATCGACTAAACCAATGCAGGTTCTTGTTGAGAACTGCCTGCCGCAAACGGTCAATCTGTTCGACGTCCGCAAGCGGCTGAACTGCGTTGCCGTGCAAGGCAGAGATGATCACGCCAGCCAAGGCCTGGTTGCCATGCTCCAACAGGTGGATGCCATTCATTGTGAGCGGTTGTTTAGCCTTGTCATACAAGGCCAGTGTGGGATGAAACAGGTCGACAAACTGCACCTCGCGGCCGGCACAGACCTGTTGCATTGCTTCGGTGTACAGCTCCAGATTCACGTTGTTCTGGCTGCCATCAGGAAGTGTCGGTCGCTTCACGTTTTCATGAGCGATCGGTGAGAAGAACACCAACTGGGGAGCAGAGTTGCCGTTATATTTCTGCGACCGCATCTGGTCGATCAATTCCGCCAGGTCAGCCTTGAAGGCCTGCAGGCCAGCTTGACCGCCGAAGGATTCTGTGAATCCGAAGAAACAGAGTACGATGTCCGCCTCGACCTTGGTCAGCCACTCGTCCGCATTGCCGAAACTCTGTGAACGCTGTCTGTTCTTCAGTGAATCCGCTGGAAATGCCAGGTTCCGGAAAGTCAGTTCATTCTTTGGATAGAGCGCGTGCAGGTACGTTTCCAGCCAAGCGTGGTGTTGCATTCGATCGGCAAGTGCATTGCCGATAAGGGCCACATGCGACTTCGGCTGAAAAACGACGTTCTGGGCCTCAAGCTGGTTTGGTACCTGGAAAAACGAGGCCACAACGGCCAGCAGAACAAGTCGGAAGGAGTGCCGGAGCTGCATCAGATAACCCTCTCGTGATGTGCGCGTTCAACCTGGGATCAGTGGATAACTGCCTGCAGTTTAACACGTTCCGGACCGGTTCCGAAACCAGCGGACCAGGATGCAGCGTGACTGAAGCAGAGCTGGCGGCGAAGGCCGCAGCGGGAGCTGATCGGGAAAGCCGAGTTGTTTATGCGATTAATCGACCTGCCAGGTCGTTGTAACCACCGACATCGGTTAATCGCTGCTCGCGACCTTCAAACAGGTAGGTCAGTTCCTCATGGCCCAGACCCAGCAGCGAAAGCATGGTTGCATGCAGATCATTGACATGCACTTTGTCCTCCACTGCATGGAATCCCAGATCATCGGTGGCGCCGATCACTTTGCCACCGCGAATTCCACCCCCCGCCATCCAGGCACTGAAGCCATAGGGATGGTGGTCACGACCGTTGCTGCCCTGGCGAATCGGCGTGCGGCCGAATTCTCCCGCCCAGACGATCAAAGTTTCATCCAGCATTCCTCGTCGCTCAAGATCGGCGAGCAAACCCGAGATCGGTTTGTCGACCTTGGCCGCCTGGCCGAGGTGATTATCCTTGCAGGCGCCATGCGCATCCCAGTCGGAGTTAACCAAGTGAATATAGCGCACACCACGCTCAGCCATGCGGCGGGCCATCAAGCACATTGTGCCGAAAGGAACAGTTGGTCCCTGGTCAAGGCCGTAAAGCCGGCGTGTCTCCTCAGTTTCCGCTGACAGGTCGGTCAGCTCGGGTGCTGCGGATTGCATCCGGAAGGCCAGTTCATAGTTGGCAATCCGGGCCTCCAGTCGAGAATCAGCGGGCCGGTTGGCGAGATGCCGCTGGTTCCATTTGCCAAGTTGATCCAGCAGCTGACGCTGGGCCTGTGCGTCGACACCGGCAGGACGCTGCAGGTTCTTGATCGGCGCCCCACGGGTTCTCAAGTAGGTCCCCTGGAAAATAGCCGGCAGAAAACCGGAGCTAAAGGTTGCTGAACCGTTACGGAAATTGCCATCCGTCATGGCCACGTAGGCTGGCAGGTTGTCGGTCTCGGCTCCCAGTCCGTACAGTATCCAGGCGCCAACCGAGGGGTGTCCCAGCAGCCGGTTGCCGGAATTCATCATCGTCAAGGCGGAACCATGGATAAACAGGTCATGGTAACAGGAGCGGATCACAGCCAGCTTGTCGGCATGCTTCGGCAGCTCGCTGAAAACAGAGGATATCTCGAGCCCGGACTGGCCATGTTTGTGAAAGGGAAACTGGGGAGCCAGGATCTTGCCGTCCGCGGTATTGGTCTGGGCCAGGTCATACTGGCGAAACTCCTCCGGCAACAGCTGGCCGTCAAAACGTGCCAGGTTAGGCTTGGGATCAAATGTCTCCAGGTGGCTCGGCCCGCCCTGCATGAACAGGAAAATGACCCGCTTGGCAGTTGCTGGAAAATGTGGCTGGCGTGCCGACAGGCTGGCAGCAGCCGGCCCCGCAACAGAATCTCGTGCCAGCATGTCGCCCAGGGCGATGGCACCCAGCCCGAGTCCGGCGGACTGTAACATCGATCGCCGCGAGAGGCTTGGCATGACCCGGTGACAGGCGTGTGGATTGGAGCTGGTCACGATACAGGATGTTCCCGACAGTTAGTCAATAAAGGAAAACTCGTTGAGGTTGTAGATCGCCAAGCAGAACTGCACCAGGGCCGTGGCGCGTGGCAGTTCCAGTTTTTCGAGCGGTGCTGGAAGGGTCCCAATTGCCTCAGCCAGACCCTCCTTTGCAGCCGCCTGCGCAATTAACCGATCGACCAACCCGCGGGCTTCAGTCAATTCGACATCCGTGATCGGCCTGGCCAGTGCACTTAGCCAGACGTGCTGCAGCCAGGGGTCGATCTCTGTTCCGGCCTGTTGCGCGACGTGTGCCGCAAAGTGCTTGGCCTGCCGAAAAACCGAGGGACTGTTCAGCGACCAGAGCGCCTGGGGTGCCACGGTGGTAATATCCCGCTGAGGGCAACTGGTCGAAGTAACCGGCGCATCGAAAACCTCGAACATGGGGAAGGGAAAGTTGCGACGGATCAGGATATACATACCGCGCCGCGTGTGCTGGGCCGGGTCAGCAGATACCGGCCAGTGCCAGGGTTCCCTCAGCGCGGCGATTTCATCTTCTGCCAATGGCGGAACCACCGGCCGACCTCCCATCTGGAGATTGAGAGTTCCTGCCACGCCGTGAACTGAATCCCAGATCGCCTCCGCTTCCAGTCGACGCCGATTCATACGCCAGAGTTTCTTGTTGGCGGGGTCAATAACTATGTGTTGAGGCGTGGCGTAACTACTGGCCATTCGGTACGTGCTGGATTGCATGATCAGACGGTGGAGCGACTTGATGCTCCAGTCCGAGGCGACAAATTCGCATGCCAGCCAGTCAAGCAGTTCAGGATGGCTCGGTTCAGCTCCCATTGCACCAAAGTCATTCGGCGTGTCGACAATGCCATGACCAAAATGCCACTGCCAGATACGATTGACCATTACACGGGATGTGAGCGGGTGGTCTGGGCGAGTCAGCCAGAGTGCAAGTTGTTTGCGTTGGCCAAAAGGCCCTTTCAGCTTGTCCGTGACGCCCGTGGAACTGGCCAGGGCCGCCGGTAATGCGGCCTTCGCGACCGTGGTCGGTTTGCTCAGCTCGCCCCGCTCCAGCAGGTGAATTGTCGGCAGAAGATCGCGATGTTCGTGTCCCAATGCCGACACCGAAGGGACACCCATCAAACTTTCAAACGGCGAATTGGGGACGGAGCCAGCGCGTTCCGGCAATCGCAGCACCGCCTCGGCGATTGCGACCAGCAGGGCGGTCTTTTCCTTACTCTCCGCATCGCTCAAGTTGCGTCCTGCAGTTCGTGCAGCAAATAACTTGTATGCCGTGCGGGTCTCGTCCACCGCCACGACTCGTGGGTACGATTGCCGCCAGTCGTTAACTTCCATCGCCGTCAAAAGCGGAAATTCAACCTGCCTGCTGCTCGCGAAAACTGCCTGCATGTTGTAGTAATCGAGCTGCGAGAGCGGATCAAACTTGTGATCGTGGCAACGTGCGCATGCCAGTGTGAGTCCCAGGAATGCGGCGCCGGTGGTGTCGACCCAGTCGGTCAGCGTTTCATGCCGCAGGCGTGTTGCGTCGAGACCTGATTCATGCACCAGTGGTCCCAGCGTGTAAAGGCCGGTGCCGGTACGGGCTTCCAGGTGCCGTCTCTTCTCATCCGACAGCAGGTAGACTCGCTTGGGATCCAGATCCAGGTTGTCGGGCCAGATCTCGTCACCGGCAATCTGTTCCTGAACAAAGATATTGTAGGGCTTGTCGTCATTGAACGACTTGACGACATAGTCGCGGTATCGCCAGGCATGGCGATAGTAAATGTCTGTCTCGTATCCGCCGCTGTCTGCGTAACGAGCGACGTCCAGCCAGTGGCGACCCCACCGTTCGCCGTAATGCTGCGAATCAAGAAGCCTATTGATAAGGGTCGTCCAGGCTTGTGGGTCGTCGCTATTGACGAATGCCAACACCTCGGCCGCTGTCGGTGGCAGACCAAGCAGGTCGAAATAAGCGCGGCGGACAAGCACGTGGCGGTCGGCCATGGGGGCTGGCGTGAGCCCTGCTGCTTCCAGTTGGGAAAGCACAAAGGCGTCAATCGGAGTCGCAATTCGGTCGCCATGCATGAGGCTGTCGCTGACAGGTACGGCTGGCCGTTGGGGCGACTTGAAGGACCAGGGCAGCTCCTCTTCTGCTTGACCAGGAAGCGCGGCGGCACATATCACAATGCTGCCAAGCAGAATGGATAACAGTAGACGCGGCATGTAGGGGACGAGAATCATGGTCTCACTTGGTGCGGGCAGGTCCAATCAGTTTCTTGATGAGAAAATCATGTTGGCTGGAGAAGTCTGAAATCTTGGGACCGCCTTTGTACTCCACATGACACTCCAGACCGAGTTTTTCCATTGCGTCCTGAAGCTTGAAACCCATGACCGGATGATGCACCCAGAGGCCGGCTTTGCTGGACGCCGATACGGGTGAGTTGGCTCCAAACAGCATGTAGCAGGCTGGGTCACCGCTGGAGAGGTGAGAGATTGGTGAGGCATCAAGCACCTTTTGCTCGAGCTCGGCATTCAGTAACAGATCGCCGTCCGGCGGGATTCCAAACAATGGACGAGCGGCAGGATGTTCCTTTAATGATGCAACCTGGAACCACTGGCTCAAAATGGTCGGATGCAGACAGGTCGGTCCGTTGACCGGTGCCAGTGCCTGCAGACGGGTCGAATGGCGGAGGACAGGATCCTTACTGTCGGGAGCGGCCAGGTCATCGTGGAATCCGAGCCACATCAACATGCAGCCGCCGGCCGAACCACCGGTGGCGCCAAAGCGAGTTGGATCGAGGTTGTAGTCTGCTGACTTGTAACGCAGGAATTGAACTGCCCGAGCACCATCCAGCATCGGCGCGGGGTAGGCATTCTTGCCACCTTCGGTCAAACGGTAGTTGATCGTGGCCACGGAAATGCCGGCCGAATGCATGGTCTTGATCAAGTTGCCCTGGCGGTGATAACTCGATTTGTCGCCGCCCGAAAAACCTCCACCGTGAATGCAGATTAACAGCGGCGTTGGGGATTCGTTCTCGACGATCCATAAATCCAGAACGTTGCGCTGGTGGGGACCATACCGTAGATTTACATGCGTCGGTGGGACGGCTTGGGCCGCCTTTTGACGTTGCTGAAATGCGCGTACTTCCTTGAGCGTCAGCACGCCATCCTTATTCCTGTCTGCCTGGGGATACTTCTTTAGCGCATCCTTCAGCCGCTGGTTGGATGCCGACGTCTCCTGGGCGACCGCTGTTAGCTGCAGGCAACAGAGGAATGCCAGGGCCAAGAAGATAAATCGCAGACGGCCGGCGAAGTTCACATGGACCATGGTTTTCTCTCTTGAATCACTTATCGGTAATGTTCACGACAAGCACGTTGGGCGGGTGGGCATAGTCATTCCAGACGTGTTCCGACGCAGCCGCCGTTGCGGCTCCATTATGAACGAAAAAACGGTATCGCGAGACATAAAACATGCCAGCTTCGATCGTGAAGTCGCCATCCGACATGGGGGCGAAACAGAAGTAAGGCTTGGTTGGATGCAACCGCACTTTTTGCGGGGAACGAAAGTTGTCGGGATGACAGAGGACCGTCATGCCAGTCGGCTTGCCGTCAATCGGACCATGCATGTCGACCCAGCGAGCAGCGGTCTGGTTCCCGTCAAACCAGGTCTTGCCCTCGCTGGTGAGATAGTTGCGTAACAGCGGTGCCTTGGCCAGCTCTGCTGCCGCAGGCTTGCTGCCGATCAGCTTCTGCAGTACGGCTGAATTCTCGTCACTGTACCACTGTTGGCTGCCGCGAATCGCCAGCCCACCATAGTGATGCTGCTTGATCGTCAGCGGGGTATCCCCGGCACAGGTTTGCCGGGAGATCAGGTCAAAGAGGAAATGGCCCTTGACCCTGTAAATCCGAACCTGCCAGTTTTCATGCAGCACCGCTGTGGATTTACCGTCGGCCGACAGGGCAGCATGCTCCAGCTGGACGTTGAAACTGGCGAAGACCGATCCCGAGGTCGGCTTGCCCAACAGCTTGTGATGTTTGATGGTGGCGTTCTTGCCTGCCTGGTTCCAGAAGTCCGGACTGCTGTCAGCAAAGGAGGTGTTTACCCAGGCCAGGAAGAGTGCGTGCTGGTGAGGGTGGTCGGCAGGGAAGTCGCCGGTCACACTTTGCCCGGCAGGATTGTAGATCGGGTGGATGTATCCGCTGCGACTATAGACCGCATCGATTCCGTCCGGGGAAGCAACCTCAGCATGGTTGTAGGTCAGCACCGGTTCACCCAGCACGCTGACTGCAATCCGGCCCTCGTCCTGTTTGGCCGTCACCATTGTGGGGACGCGATCGACCAGTCGGTCCAGGGCAATCAAGCGATACTTTCGGGAGACGCCAGCTGGTAGCGGCTTTTCGATCATCCAGGCGATCGTCGGCTTGTCCCCAGGGACCCGCTGCACTCCAACTCGTCGCTTGTCTTCCACTCGCTGCATCACCAGCGTGCGGTCATCAGTAACTTCATCCGGAAGTTGCAGGAAGACCGGAGTATGCTCACGCGCGAATTCGCCCGCCTGCACTTCGAGCTCTACAATCGTATCCTCGGCAGAGGAGTGCGATATCGATAGCAGGCCGAGAAGGAGTGCCAGGCTTGTCAGGCGTTTCATTGCGGTGTGCTTTCCTTTCGAGTCAATCGGCAGAGCGTGCAGACCGGCTGCCATTACTCATAACTCCATTTGAGGATCCAGGGATCGTCCATGCGACGCTGAAACTCCTTCAGCCTGGCCTTGTACTTCTCCAGTAAGTCGGCATATTCCGGATCGTCTGCCAGGTTCGTTGCCTCGTGAGGGTCACTGGCAATGTGGTAAAACTCAAATCGTGGCCGATTGATGTACTGGGCCACCGTCTTCTGGCCATAGGGAGCATCCTTGCCCTTGAGGAACTGGGCCTGCCAGCTGGAGGCAGCCCAGAGGTCCGAGGCAAAGGGATAGGGAAGTCCGTGAGCGATATTCCAGATCAGCTTGTATTCCTTGTCCCGTACCACTCGCATCGGGTAATACATCTGGATCTCGTGGAAGGTGTGTGAAGCGAAGACGGTCTCCCAGTGAGTCGCCTTGGGGTCGGCCAGCAGAGATATCCATGACTTGCCGTGGTAGCTATCAAACTTGAATCGGCCGCCGCGATTCTCCTTCAGATTCTCGCCACGCTCACGCCAATACTTGTCTGCGTCAACCAGCTTGGTTGGCCCGTTCGTCTTTTTGTTCAGCCCGCCGGCAAAATCGAGTAGCGATGGAGTGATGTCGATGTGACTGATCATCGCGCCGCTGCGTATGCCCCGCTTCTGCTCGTAAGGATTTCGCACAACAAAGGGTACTCGCAGCCCCCCCTCGTAAACGGTCGTCTTGCCACCGGCGAAGGCCATGCCGTGGTCCGATGTGAAGACGATCAGTGTCTTGTCGTAAAGATCGGCGTCCTTGAGAATCGCGATCAGCCGGCCCAGGCCCTGGTCGATCCGGGCACAGGACTGGTAGTACTGCGCCAGCTCTTCACGGGTCTCGACCGTATCGGTCAGGAAGGCCGGAATGGGCACGTCGTCAGCGCCAAAAGTCTCCTCCTTGACGCCATCATGCGATCCACCGTTGGGCTTGTTACCAAACAGGTCAGGCTTAAGCTTTTGCTTGGATCGCTGGTCCTTGCCGCCGCCGCGGTGCGGGTCGCTCGTGGCAAAGTACAGAAAGAAGGGGCGATCGTCTGACTTGTCGGTGAGAAACGCGCGACAATTCTCAGCCATCTGCACGGCGTTGCGAGTGTTTCCCTTGAGGTAAGTGCCAAAACGGTAAACCTCTTCAGGCGCCACGTGGTATTTGCCGATCTGGGCGGTGCGATAACCGGCGTTGGCAATCACGCGTGGCAGAGAGAGGCTGACAACATTGTGAAATGAAGCGAACTTGTGAAAGGCGTGCTGGTGGCCGAACTGGCCGTTCTTGTGATTATGCAGCCCCGACATCACCACGCTGCGACTGGCACTGCAACTGGCCGTGGTGGCAAAGGCATTCAGGAACAATGTCCCGTCGGCAGCCAGGGCGTCGATCTGCGGTGTGCGGGCAACCTTGTCGCCATAACAACCCAGCGTGGGACTTTCATCGTCGGTGATAAAGAAGACGATATTCCGCTCGGCCGACCAGGCTGGCGCAACAAACGTCAGGGCAAGCAGAAAAAAACCAACTCGACGCAATAGCATGGCCACGCCCTCGACGGTGCTGGAATGGGATGGTCGGCAATCGGATTACCAGGGGAATCTCTATACTCTAACGCTCCCCGTGGGCCGGTAACAGTCAATGAGGAAGTGGACGAGCGGGCCAGTTTGCCGCACAATGGCCGCCACGGGGGCCAGACGTGGTCCGCCCGCAGAGGCAGATGTTCATCCATAGCGAGGGCGATGCGATGCTGACACGACGCGAATTTCATGGGGCCCTGGGAGCGAGCGTGCTCGCCGCGACGTCCAAGCTGCCTGCTCATCATGGCCTGCATGGACCGGAAAAACGGCTGGCGATTGTGACCAACGTCTGGACGCCCGGTTCGCATGCCTGGCATATGGCAACTCGCTTCCTCGTTGGGTACCCGCTGCGGGGGAAATGGCACCTGCCGCTGATCCGTGTCGTTTCGGCGTTCGTCGATCAAAAACCGGAAAATGATCTCAGCCAGGCACGGGCTGAAGAATTCGGTTTCCCAATCTATCCCACGATCGCGGAAGCGCTGCGTTGCGGGGGAGACAAGCTGGCGGTCGATGCGATCCTGCACATCGGCGAGCACGGGGATTACGAGATTAACGAGATTGGCCAGAAGCTCTATCCGCGATACGAGTTTTTCAAGCAGATCGAGGCGGTCTTTCGCGAGGACGAATGGTCGGTGCCGGTCTTCAACGATAAACACCTCTCCTGGAACTTCAATTGGGCCCAGGAAATGGTCAACGTCTCCAGGGAACTCGGTTTCCCCTACCTGGCCGGCTCGTCCCTGCCAGTCACCTGGCGCATGCCGTCGATCGAAATGCCCTGGGGAGCGGAGATTGAGGAAGCGGTCTGCGTGGCCTACGGTCCGGTCGATATCTATGACTTTCACGCGCTCGAGACTATGCAGTGCATGCTGGAGCGGCGCCGTGGCGGTGAGACCGGTGTGGTCTCGATGCAGGCACTGCGAGGTGATGCAGTCTGGGAAGCGATGGAAAACAAGGCCTGGGCTGCAGACCTCTTTAAGGCTTGCCTCTCTCGCAGCCAGACGCTGGCACAACAGAACCAGTTCAGCCACCGTTTTCCACAACTACAGCAGATGAAAGAGCTGGTTGAAACACCGATCGCTTACCAGTTTGAGTATGCGGACGGTCTCAAGGCCACGATGCTGCTGATGAACGGGCTGGTCAGGGACTTCAGCTTCGCCGCGAGACTGCGCCGCCAGACTGAACCGTTGTCAACGCTCTTCTACCTGCCGCCCAACCCCAACGTGGTCTACTCCGGAGCATTGATGGCGAACGCCGAGCAGATGTTCATGACCGGCAAGGCACCCTATCCAATCGAACGAACGCTGCTGACCAGCGGCCTGGTCCAGGCAGGCCTCAAATCGCTGGCCGCCGGGCAGATCCGCATGGAGACTCCGCACTTGGATGTCCAATATCGGGCAGCTCGGAAATCGACTTTCTGGCGCAGCTGAGACTGAGTCCGGGAGCGTGGAAGTTACGACAGGATCGGCTGAACCACACGAGCTGGTTCGACGCCAGTGAGTCGCATGTCGAGTCCCTGCGATTTGACAGTCATTCGCTGGTGGTCGATGCCCAGCAGGTGCAACATGGTGGCGTGCAGGTCGCGGACATGGACGATATTCTCGACCGAGTTGTAGCCCAGTTCGTCGGTGCCGCCGTACGTTGTGCCACCCTTCACACCGGCTCCCGCCATCCACATGGAAAATGCTTTCATGTGATGATCGCGACCAGCGCCCCCCTTGCCCTGGAACATCGGTGTGCGGCCGAACTCCCCGCCCCACACGATCAGCGTGTCCTTGAGCATGTCGCGCTGTTTCAAATCCGTCAGTAAGGCCCAGGTCGCTTTGTCGGTCAATCCGCAGCAGGTGTTCATGTAACCGACGAGTCCACCATGATGGTCCCAGCCACGGTGGTAGAGATGAATGAAGCGGACGCCGCGTTCAGCCAGTCGGCGAGCCAGCAGACAGTTGGAGGCATACGATCCATCGCCTGGCTTGGCACCATACATATCCAGGATCGACTGGGGTTCACCAGCCAGGTCCATTAATTGCGGTACCGATGTCTGCATCCGAAACGCCATCTCATAAGCCGCGATACGGGCGGCGATCTCGGGGTTGGCGACAAGCTGTTGCCGCTGACGATTCAGCTGTTCGATGACATTCACCAGCCGTCGCTGCTGTGGCAAACTGACTCCGGACGGGGGCCGAACGTAATTGACCGGATCGCCAGTCGAACTGAATTCGACTCCCTGGTAACGACTCGGCAGGAACCCGGCCCCCCACTGGCGCTGGGAAATAGGCTGGGGATTCCGACCACCCTGGCTGGAGAGGACGATAAACCCCGGCAAGTCGGAACTCTCGCTGCCCAATCCGTATTGCACCCAGGCACCCATCGACGGTCGGCCGCTGATGGCCGTGCCGGTGTTCATGAAAGTGTGAGCTGGGTCGTGATTGATCTGCTCGGTCACCAGCGAACGGATGATGCAGATGTCGTCGGCCATCTTGGCGTGCCAGGGGAGGAAATCGCTGATCTCCTGGCCGTTCTCGCCATACTTCTGAAATTTCGTCAACGGTCCTTGGCACTTCAAGGTTTGGCCCTGCAGTTGGGCGATTGGCTGGCCCTTGGTAAACGACTCCGGCATCGGCTGGCCATCCATTTCGGCCAGCTTCGGCTTGTAATCAAAAGTCTCCAGGTGGGATGGTCCGCCCGCCATGCAGAGGAAGATCACACGCTTGGCACGTGCCGCGTGGTGCGGCATTCCCGCCTGACCGGCCGGAATGCCCACGGTCTCGTCGCCCGCAGCAGGCCTTGGCAGCATGCTGGCCAGTGCAGCTGATCCAATCCCAAGACCGGACTGGGCTAAAAAGCTGCGACGGTTGGTGATTGTGGGGTTGCGCGTCATGTCAGTTGTTGTGGCTGGTACTAGTTGCGTGTGAGGGACTCGTTGACGTTCATCAGGCCACGGCAGAGATCGGACCAGCTGGCTAATTCGACCTTGTCCATCTCAGCTGGGACAGGCTGCAAGCCGACCTTTAGCAAGCTGGCCGCCATCTCCGGATGCTGCCGATAATTTTCGCGGCTGCTTGCCAGGAACGGTAAGAGGGTCTTCATTTCTGCGGAACGTGGGGCGCGTGAAAGCGTGCGACGGAATAGCTCCTCAATTCTCTGCTGGTCATCCAGTTTCTCATCGTCCAGGATGCTGATCGCCAGTGCGCGGGCCGCCTCGACAAAGGTTGGATCGTTCATGAGCACGAGGGCCGCCAGCGGGGTGTTCGATTCCAGTCGCTGGGCGGTACACTCTTCGCGGCTGGGAGCGTCAAAAGCCTTCAGCATGGGGTGCAGGAACTGGCGCTGCCAGTGCATGTAGACTGCTCGACGATACTGGGCCGGGCCCTTGTCAGCTGCATATCGACGGGCGGGAAAGTTCAGGTGCCGGTAATATCCAGCTGGCTGGTAGGGGCGCGAATGGCCCACGATCGGTTCGCGCAACAACAGGCCACTGACCGCCAGGGCGTTGTCCCGAATCATCTCCGCCGACAGTCGGAAGCGGGATTGCCTGCTGAACCAGCGGTTGTCCGGATCAGTCGCAATGGCAGCCTGCGTGGGCTGGGACGATTGCTGGTAGCTCTCGCTGATGACAATACCCTTCACCAGTCGCTTGATGTCCCAACCATTCTGGTAGAAGTCAATACTGAGATGATCAAGCAAATCGGGGTGGGAAGGGACGTCGCTGCGATTACCCAGGTCACCGAGATTGGGTGCCAGTCCGCGGCCCATCAGCAGGTACCAGATCCGGTTAACGAAAACGCGACTGGTTAATCCACCGATGCCCTTGTCCGCGTCGGTTAGCCAGCGGGCCAGGTCCAGCCGCGTTGGTCGCCGATTGCCTGTTTCCAATTGCCCCAGTACCACGGGCACAGCCGGGCTGACTATCGGTCCGCTGTCGTCAAGCCAGTCACCACGTGGCAGGACTCGAATCATTCGCGGTTTGATTGCGGCGGTAACCATGGTCCGCTGCGTCGCTTTCTCGATCGCCGCGATCTGTTCCCGCAAGGCTGGCACCGATTTCTTACGGTCCTCGTCGGCGCCGTCCTCGAGTGCCTTGATTTCCGCCTCCAGGGCCTCGATCTGAAGTCGCTGATGGGGACTCAGGACAGTCAGCTCCGGAGCTCGCAGCGTCGGTAGCGTGTTTCCCGATCTGGAAAAATGTGTGGCCTCGTCGATGTCCGCAAAGAAGGCCTGGAGTGAATAGAAATCGCGGGTAGTGAAGGGGTCGTACTTGTGATCGTGACACTGGGCACAGCCAACAGTCGCACCCAGCCAGACGACTGAAAAGTTGCGAATCCGGTCAGCCGCGTAAATCGCCAGGTACTCTTTTGGCTGCACGCCACCCTCGTGGGACGTCTGCAGCAGGCGGTTGTAACCAGTTGCGATCTGTTGATCGGTCGTTGGCTCCGGTAACAGGTCGCCAGCCAGCTGATGGATCGTGAACTGGTCAAAGGGCAGATTGCGGTTGATGGCATCAATTACCCAGTCGCGATAGGGAGCGATGGCATGATCCTGGTCACCGTGGTAGCCGACCGTGCTGGCGTAACGGACCAGGTCCAGCCAGTAACTTGCCAGGCGTTCACCGAAGGCAGGCGAGGCCAGCAGGCGGTCGACCAGCTGTTCATAATTGGCCGGGCTGGGATCGGCGACGAATCCGCGAACCTCGCTGGTCGTGGGCGGCAGGCCAGTCAGGTCAAAACAGAGGCGGCGAATCAGTGTTGTTGGATCAGCAATTGCTGTTGGCGTCAGGTCGGCTGTTATCAGCCGAGCCAGGACATAGTGGTCAATCGATGTACTGAGACCATCAATGTCCTCTCTGCCTGCTTGAGGGCCGGCAGTCGGTGCGATGTAGGCCCAGTGTTTCTGGTGGCTGGCACCCTGGTTAATCCAGCGAGTGAGAAGTGTGATGTCTGCCGCAGTGAGCTGCTTGCGACTGGCCGGCGGTGGCATCCGAATTTCCGGATCGTCACTCAATATCCGCGCTATCAACTCGCTCTCGCCAGCCTTGCCGGCTACCACGATACCGCGATCCGCCGCGACCGGTTGGTCGAGCCGCAACTCGCCTTCACGCTTCGCCGCGTCGGGACCGTGGCAGGAGAAACAATTATCCGCCAGGATGGGTCGCACGTCGCGGTTATAGCGAATTGGTTCTTCAGCCGTCACGCTGCAGGCCAAGCAGAAGGCCAGGCTGAGCACCCACAGAACATGGCTCTGCAGTTTCAGGGGCCGGGGGTGATACATCAGTCGTGATCCGTTGCAGGTCGGCGGTCGAGGTGCGGTGATTATACCGCATGACCGAAATAATCACCCGTGGCTGATAACCCATAACGTCCAACTCGCAACCCCTTTCCAACGTCTGTCTCTTGGTGAGGGGGTCGGGTAGGCTTGAGGTTGTGATTCAGACCTGGTCGATGGATACGTGAAAAATGAGTGACACGAATCGTACCCTGGACGTTGCCGTCGTGGGTGGTGGCATGTTCTTTGACGAGATCATTGGGCAGACGTTCAAAGATTTCATGCATGGGGGGATGTCGGGGGCTCTGACCAGTATCGGCATGAGCCACAAGGCGCGAGATGTCGCCAATATCGATATTCGCGTGACGGCGGTTGGCACCAGGAGTGAGCAGAGTGGTACGGCGGGACGGATATCAGAGTGGTTCCAGGAAGAGTTTCCCGACCGGCCAGTGGCTGCCTGTTACGGAGAAAATGTCTGGCAGGAGATTCTTGCCAAACACAAGCCGGATGTGCTGTTTGTTGCCACACCGGACCACTTGCATGCGGCGCCGATCCTGGATGCCCTGGACGCCGGTTGCGATGTGATCACCGAAAAACCGCTCTGCCTGGAAACCTCCGAGGTTGACCAGATACTTGAACGAGCTGCCAGCAAGGATCTGATAGTCGCTGTCGACATGCACAAGCGATATGACCCCTTTGTCAGAGAAATGATGAGCAAGGCGGAAGAGCACTATGGTCAGATCAACCGGGTTCGGGCGGTACTGGAGGAGCCACTGGAGGTTAGCACAGACATCTTTGCCTGGGCTGAACAGAGCAACCCGTTTGCCTATGTCGGTTGCCATTGGCTGGATGTAGTCCACCATTATCTCGGTGTCCGGCCTGTCTCCCTGTTTGCCACCGGTCAGAAAAACCTGCTGATGAACTGGGATCAACATCACCAGGAGGTGGCACGGCGGCGCGGCGTTGACCCCGCCAGCTTCAAGCGACAGCATGCCATCAAGACATGGGACAGCGTTGACGTGGCCATCACCTACGACAACGGTATGCGTGGCGACTACAACAACAACTGGATCAACCCCGCGGAATTCGAAGGGGCAGTGAATCAGGAAATTGAACTTTATGGCATCTACGGTCGCGGCATTGTCGACCAGCAGGACCGGGGTTACCGCGAGGCGATTATCGGCGACGGCTCGCGGACCCGAAATCCGACTTTCGGCGGCCGCATTCAGCACCATGGTGGTAAGCCGGAGATCTTTGGTTACGGCAAGGCATCGATTGCCGCTGGGTTGCTTGCTATCATCCGCCGCCGGCTGTTGGGGGAATCGATCGAGTCGCTGGATGAGACTTACCCCACGGCGGCCAGCCAGCGGGATATTGTCCGCGTGATCGAGGCTGCCTCGATCGTAGCCGAGAAGAACTACGAGTACCTGCAGGCGGGCAAGGGGACACCAGTGACCGCGGTCCTGGAAGAAACAGGCATACGTATTATCGAGCCGTGATTAATTCAGTTGAAAGTTGACGAGAAACCTCTAGGGGAAAGACGATGAAACGAGATGTTTCACAACGCTGGGATTCTGTTGCCCGTCGCTGCAGCCTACTGCTTGGCTGTGCGCTGATTGCCGTGCCAGTCCAGTTGGTGGATGCCAAACCACCCAGGGACACGCGGCCCAATATCATCCTGATCATGTCAGACGACATGGGCTATTCCGATATTGGATGTTATGGAAGTGAAATCCGTACTCCGAATCTCGACCAGTTGGCGGCAGATGGTCTTCGATTCACCCAGTTCTACAACACCGGGCGATGTTGCCCGACCCGAGGCGCCCTGCTGTCAGGACTCTATTCTCACCAGAGCGGCATTGGCTGGATGATGACAGACCGCGGCTTTGACGGGTATCGTGGCGACCTCAATCGCAACTGCGTGACGATCGCTGAAGCATTGCGTCCGGCGGGCTACCGGACCTATATGTCGGGCAAGTGGCACGTCACAAAGCACGTCCAGCCGGATGGTCCGAAAGATAACTGGCCACAGCAGCGCGGCTTTGACCGCTTCTATGGAACCATTACCGGTGCGGGCAGTTTCTTCGATCCGGGCACGTTGACTCGCGGCAACACGATGGTCTCGCCGCTGACGGACAGCGAGTATCAACCGGAGGAGTACTACTATACCGACGCCATCAGCGATCACGCCGTTCGATACATCAATGATCATGCCGCCGATAACTCAGAGAAGCCATTCTTCCTGTACGTCGCCTACACCGCCGCTCACTGGCCGATGCATGCCCTGCCCAGGGACATTGAAAAGTACAAGGGGCTCTACGATGGCGGTTATGGTCCAATTCGCGAGCAGCGGATGAAGAAGATGGAAAAGCTGGGCTTGTTTGACTCCAAGCTCGCCATGGCACCCCAGGTTGGTGACTGGGATAATGTCGACGACCAGGCTTGGGAGTCCGCCTGTATGGAAGTCTACGCGGCCATGATCGACAACATGGATCAAGGCATCGGGCGAATTGTTGCAGCCCTCGAAACCAACGGGCAGATCGACAACACGCTGATCATGTTCTTCCAGGACAATGGCGGCTGCCAGGAAGGAGTCGGTAGACGCGGGGATTTCAAACGGCCCGTAGCATCGTCACTGCCGACGATAGCCGACGACGCGATTCGGCTGGATGTGATCCCCAAGCAGAATCGAGCCGGCGTGCCGACACTGCAGGGACCGGGCATCATGCCGGGGCCGGAGGACACCTACATTGCCTACGGCATCAACTGGGCCAATGTCTCCAATACTCCCTTTCGAGAATACAAGCACTTTGTTCATGAGGGTGGCATCGCCTCACCGCTAATCGTGCACTGGCCCGCTGGCGTCAGGCGTAAAGGAAAACTGGAGGATCAACCAGCACATCTGATCGACATGATGGCTACCTGTGTCGATCTGGCCCGCGCCGATTATCCTCAGCAGCTCAATGGAGAGAAGATCACGCCGATGGAAGGAGCCAGTCTGGCTCCCGCCTTTGTCGGTAAATCACTCAAACGGGAGGCCCCCATTTTCTGGGAACACGAGGGGAACCGTGCCGTGCGGGATGGCAAGTGGAAGCTGGTGGCAAAGGAAAATCGTCCCTGGGAACTTTACGATATGTCCCAGGACCGATCAGAGTTGCAGGACCTTGCCGCCAGCATGCCTGAACAGGTCGAAAGACTGGCGGCCGCCTGGGACGCCTGGGCAGAACGAGCCTGGGTGCTGCCACTGGGTGCCTGGCGCGGTCGGCCGTCGCTGAATCGCCAGCAACTGCGATTTGAACTCAAACCAGGAGCCTCTCTCTCCCAGGCACAGGCTCCCTTCGTTGAGAATCGGGTCGTGCAGATAGTGGCCTCGCTTGAACAGGCGGGGACCGAGGGCGTGATCGTGGCCCAGGGGGGTACCGCACACGGCTTCTCGCTCTACCTGGCCAACGGGAAGCTGCAGTTTGCAACCCGACACAATGGAACTCTGACAGTGCTGTCGGCAGAAGAACCACTCGCTGCTGGTCCAGCCGAACTTTCGCTCAACTGGTCCGCCAAGGGCGCGGTGCGGATTACCGCCGGCGATAAACTCGTGATCGAAGGCAAGGTTCCGGGGCTGCTGACCAGCATGCCGCAAGATGGTTTGCAGGTGGGGCGGGATAACAATGGAGCGGTGGGAGAATACACGGCACCAGCCGCTTTTGACGGCACAATCAAGCAGGTTGTTATTGAGGTCTCACAATAAGGCCGCTGGATAGGCAGCCAAAGACGATCAATAATCCTCGCCGCGATAGCTGCGCACGACCGACTGCTGCCACTCGGCCAGCGCCTTCTTCATCCGCTCGACCCGCGCAGGTTCTGTAGCTGCCAGGTCAGACTCTTCGTTCCGATCTTTGTCGAGCTGAAAGAGCTTGTAGGTCGCTGCTCCCTGCTGGTTTATCTGCCGTAGTAGCTTGTAGGGTCCGTCCATCCAGGCAGCAGGGCCGCGGGACGGGTCGGGGACAGAGGCTTTCTCGATCGTCCCTTCGTTTGGATAGAGTGCCTTGCTGTCTCGCTCCTCGCCAGCCTTCTGCTCGGCGGCAAGTTGCTTCAACAGATCGGTACTTTTGACCGAGCGGCCGCGAGCGGGGTAATCCCAGAAGCCCATAGTGCGGCCAAGTGGCTGTGGTTTGGCCTCGATCAGTCCACGCAGGCTTCGTCCATCCAGTGGCGGTGAGTTGTCCGGCTGGGCCACGCCGGCGAGGTCAACCAGCGTGGGCAGGATGTCGACGGTACCCGACAGCAGATTCGACGTTCTCGGTTGTTTGATTTTGAGCGGCCATTCGATGATCGTCGGTACACGGATACCGCCTTCCCATAAGGTACCTTTGCGACCTGCCAGTCCGCCGTTTGAGCCGGGGCGTTTGCCCGACGTCTGGGCTCCGTTGTCGCTCGTGTACCAGACGATCGTGTTCTCGGCCAGGCCCATGACTTGCAGTGCCCCTCGTAACGTCCCCATCGCCCGATCAATGCCGGAGATCTCACCATAATAATTCTGCACCGCTGCAGGCTGGTCCTTGTAGTGTTGGCGGTCGATCGGGTCGGCGATGTGGGGAAGATGAGGTGAACCAAACCAGACAACGGCCAGGAATGGTTTTCCAGCGTCAGCCGCTTCGCGGATAAAACCAATCGCCGACATCATGGCGACATCAGAACTCTCGCCAATAACCTGGATGCTGCGACCGTTCTCGCTCATCCAGGGATCGTTCTCATAAAAGTTGGGGCTCGAGAGCCAGCGGTCGAAACCGTTCTTGCCCGGGCTGCAGACGCTGCTTGCGCGGACAGATCCCAGATGCCACTTGCCAAAATGACCTGTCGCGTATCCCGCTTTCTGGAACAGCTCCGGCAGCGTCACTTCCTGTGGCCTGAGTGTGTAGCCCCACTTGAAACATCCAAAACGGTTGGGGTGGCGGCCAGTCAGGACACTGCCACGTGTCGGTGAACAGACGGGAGCGGCTGCGTAGAAGCGGTCGAGACGCAGCGACGCGGCGGCCATCGCGTCCAGGTTGGGAGTGTGAGGCAGCTGGTTACCGTAATAACCGACGTCGCCGTAGCCCTGGTCGTCGGCCATGCAGAGAACGATGTTCGGACGCGAAGCCGCTTTCTGGGCAGACAGGCTGGTTGCCGTAAGGTTGACTGCCAGGAAACCCAGCAGCAGGGCGACAGCAAACGGTCGGGCAGAGTTGGACCACGGAGCATTCATTGTCTTCCCCTCGGGGTGCACTTGGGTCTCGCATCGATGCCCTATTCTGCGGTTACGATCAGCACCGGTCAAACAGGGATGCTTGGCAAGACCGGCCGTCACGCTAGGCTGGTAGAACTGAGACCTCTCCTCGTGCGAAGGATCCAGGCGTGAGTGTTTTTCCACACGACCAGCTTCCCGTCACAGAAGTCCCCAGGATTCGGACCCGCATCCTCTGCGGGCCAGGCCAGGGAGCTGCCCAGACTGCGATCTGGCAACAATGGCTTGCCGCGGGGAGCTTTATTCCGCTGCATTATCACGAGGTGGAAGAAGTCCTGCTGGTCACAGCCGGCACGCTTGAAGTGACGCTAGGAGAGGAAATGTCCCTGGTGACGGCACCAGCCAGTATCGTTGTGGCGGCGGGACAATTACACGCCATGCGGCCGCCCAGTGGTGCCACGGCCGAGCTGATTGCAGTATTTCCGACGGCCTCGCCGACTATCCTGGACGCCGATGGCAACCCTCGCCCAATGCCGTGGGAAGACTTGGACACGCGTGAGCCAGTGGAGGAGTGAGCTAGTCATGTCTCGGTTGTTCCATCGACAGAATCGGTTGGGACTTGCTTGTCGCCGTCATCCTCTTTGCCGCGGAACCAGCTGAGCATCGCCGGAAGAATCACGAGGTCGCCAACCAAAGCCGACCCGATCGTGCAAATCGCCATCATGGCAAATGAGCGATGCCCGGCCAGGTCGCTCAGGAGCACGGTGCTTGTGCCTGCCACGAGAATCAGAGTCGTCATCACGAGCACGGTCCCGACCGATGTGAAGGAGCGTTTGAGTGCCTCGTCGACTGCATAACCTGCATCTCGTTCGACGTGGTACCTGGTCATGAAGTGAATCGTGTCATCGACCGCAATCCCCAGACAGACGGTGAAAGCGCAGACGGCCGCAACATTGAGTGGGCTGCCAGTGAGTGCCAGCACGGCGCCAGTGAACATCAGCGGGAACATGTTGGGAATCACGGTCACCAGGCCGATTCGTAAGGAACGGTAGACCAATGTCAGCACGATAAAGATGATCACCGACGCCGTGCCAAGACTGGTTACCAGGTCCATCACGATCTGGTAGAGGTTGCCACTTCGCTCCACCGGATTGCCGGAAAGTGTGAACTCGAAATCTGGATAGTCAGCGTCCAGTTTCTTTAACTGTTCCTTGAGCCGCTCAAACACCGGGTAGTACCTGGCAACGCCAAGATCGGCAACCCGCATGGTAATCACCGTCTGTTGACGTTCCGCATTGTAAAAGTTGTCGCGGATGGGTGGTGGCAAAAGGGGTAGGAAGGTCATTTGTCGCTGCGCGTCATCTCCCTGCTGGGGAAATGAACTGAGCAGACTGTGCAGCGACAGTGGATTCTTGAGCAGGGGCTCTGCGGCGATTGTGTTCTCGGCAGCAACAACTGCCTCGAGGATGCCTGGGGATGTTGCCTCGACATGGTCATTCCAGGTGACGATAACCTGGGCAAACTCGATCCCACCGAAGGCCTCATCGCAGTGCGCCATCGCCTGGTAAACTTCACTGCCGGCAGGCTGCGAATCCTTTGCTAGGTCGTCGGGACGGAGTGACATCAGGGTGCTTGCCATCAGTAACGTGAGAACAACACCGACGATTGTCACCGGCCTTGACCAGCGCAGCACCCAGTCCATGAATCCGGATGCCCGCTGCATGCCTCGTCCGATAAGGTCTCGTTCCTGGCCGATGTGAATGTTCTTGCCGAGCCGAGTGCAGGTGAGTAGCGGAATGACCGTGACCACCGCCAAGAACGTGATCACGACTCCCATGGCGCACGATTGACCAAATTCGCTGACGAAAGAATTCTTGGCAAGCATCAACGAAGCGAATCCGACGGCGGTCGTGAGGGACGTCAAGGCGCATGCCAGCCCAACCTGTTCAATCGCAGACCGTGCCGCCTCGCGAGGCTCTTTCCCCGCCGCCCGCTGTCGACGCACGTGGACCATGATGTGAATGCCATCTGTCAGTCCGATCATGGCAAGTAATACCGGTAACACTGTGATCGTGAGCGGATTCCCCAGTCCGTCCGTGAAGTTGATGATTCCGAGCGTCCAGAAGACACCCAGGATGGGAGCAAAAGCGACGATGAAGACAGCACTGAAGCCGCGGAAGAGAATCATTGCCAGCACGGTATCAAGGCCAAAACCAATCAAATAGAACGTTGTCTGGTTGCGATCCAGTGCCTGTTGGAAGCCAAGATAAAGAGGTACCGGCCCGGTCAGCCGTATGCGAGTCCCAGGTAGGTCGGCAACCTCGTGCCGGGCAATCTTCAATAACTCGTCGGTCACCTGAGCATCGTCAATAACATGAATCCACTCAAATGTGACCAGCATCAGCAGCGTATGGCTGTCAGCAGAGATCAGCTGGGAATGCACGAGTGGATGGGCCTCTGCTCGCTGCCGTGCAGCCCGGAAGCGGTCCGAAGAACCGTCTGCCGGCGGAAAGAGTGGCTCGGCAAGTCCGAAAAGGTTGAGTATCGGTACCCGGTCGGCCCAGACAATATTGCCGATATAGGGTAAATCCTCGAGACGATCGACCATCGCGCGGAGCGTGACGATGGTGTCTCGCGTGTAGAGATCCTCAACTTCGATGACCAGCAAGCAGTCTGTCCGGGAAAAGCCAAACTCATCGTTGACAAGCTGAACGCGCGGAGTTCGCCGCTCCTTTGGCGTTCCCTCCGTGTCGATGGTCGGTGTGCGGCGGGAGAAGAAACCGTAACTGGCAAAAGCGGTGATCCCAATTAACAGGAAGGTCACCAACAAGCGGTGGCTGGTCACGAAGCGAGCAAGGAGGGCGGTAATTCGCACGACAAAAAAGACCTTGCTTGAAGTGCCGGTCTCTGCCGACGTCCGGGGAAGACCGGTTACTGGGTAAGTCGAAGCAGTTGTTGTCGGCGGACAGTCCCTCGCGACACCTCAAGTGCTTCCTCGTAGGTGATCGCGCGGTTTTTGTCGCGATCGAACCGTCGAAATGCGAAGACCGCAAAGGCATCCGGGACCTCGCCTCGTTCTACGGTGTTGTTCTTGTCGCGATCGAAGCGGGCGATCATTTTCCTGGCAGCCGTTTCGGCTCGGATTTCTTCTTCCGCTGTCAATTCCCGCTGACTGAATACCTGGCCTGGCTTGCCCCGATCCAGGGGAACCGAGATCTCCATGTATCCCAGCATCATCTCTTCCCAGGTCTGGTCGCCCCAGCGAACAACGGCCGAGGGATCAGGATTGACCAGGTTCTCTGTCGAGTTATCGAAATGGCCGACACAGTGAATGGCTACACCCGTATCCAATGCCAGCGGTGTCTCCAGCACATAGACATGTTGCCAGTTGAAATCGTAGTGCGGGACATCCAGTAGGATCTCGGATTCACCGTCATGCTGAACGTTGAAACGAAATGACTTGCCTCGCAAGTGCATGTGTGGCGAAATGGCCAACAGGCGACTCCCCTTGGGAAACTCACTCACGGTTGCTTCCACCCGATGATCGCCCGCACCTGCCGGAATCTCAAAGTTCCGGTTCATCGCCAGCATGGTGATCACCTGCTCGCGGACACTTGCCTCGTCAACTTCCACCAACCCGATCTTTGTCGTGTCGTCCTGCGGACTGCCATTCGGTGTGTAGTGCATCTGGAAGACAAGCTGCGAACCGGCCGGAATTAACTTGGCCTGGCCCTCAGGCAGGTCGAGAATTGACTGGCCAGGGACGTACGCGGTCAGCCAACCCATGCCCTGCGACGGGTCCAGGTTGGGTGGCCGTACGAATACGATCGCGTGATGGACCACCTGACGACTGCCAGGTACCACTTCGGCCGCACGAATCCACTTGTCTTCCGTAAAGCCGGGATCAACAACGAAGTACTGGTATTCGACGGTCCCCTCGGCGGCCACCTTGAATGGCGCGCCGTGCATCTCGATTACGTGGTCGGGTGCCTGGGGAAGTTGCCAGCCGCGAACATAGCTGCGGGCTGGCGGGACCGCAGTCGGGTCGCCCTCGGGTGCCCCAGCCTTAACCCAGTCATAGATCAGCTGCTTCTCATCACTCGTCATCAGCCGGGCATTGATAAAGTTGCCATGGGCTGGATCGGCATGCCAGGGTGGCATCCGCTGATCGCTGATCACCTCGCGAATCGTCTCCGCCCAGCCGACAGCCTCCTCGTAGCTGGTCAGTGGGAAGGGCGCGATTTCGCCCTTTCGATGGCACTCCACGCAGTGTCGCTGAAGCAGACGGGAAATCTGCCGGCCATATGTTACAGCACTTTCGCTATCAGGCTCCAATAGACGCCCAATGTGGCAGCCAACCGCAGTCGTCTGTGGGATCGTTACTGGCTCGCCGGCAGCTAACTCCTCGAGAGCACGTTTCAAGTCCTCTCGGGTCGGTGCTGGACGACTGAAGCCGACGCCGTACTGGTCGTCGATGCGTCCGCGGTAACGAATGCGTCGTTCAGCATCCAGAACAACAACTTCCGGCGTGCGGTCTGCAGCCAGGGCATCTGCCAGCTTGTTGGCCGAATCCTTGAGCAGCGGGAACGAGATACCGCTGCGGCGGACATAGAGTTCGATCTCCTCGAGTGAATCATGCCGATTGGAATTCACTCCCAGAAAGCTGACCCGCTGACCGGCGAAGTGTTCTGCGAGTTGTTCGAGGCGTGGTCCGTAAAGTCGGGCCAGGGGACATTCCGCTCCCAGGAAGGCCAGTACCACCAGGTCGCTGTCCGCCAGTGCCTTGGAAAGCGTGTGCTCCGTCCCACGGTAATCCAGCAGGCTGAAATCCTCGACCATACTGCCGACGTGACCAACTGCCTTGGACGCCGTGGGGGCGTCATCCTGACACCAGGCCGGAACTGCAAAGCACCAGGTCAGCAAGAGAATGACGGTAAAACGCATGGTCTGCCTCGCGCCTCGTGAATGTCTCCTTTCCCATCATAGAAAAGTTGCCGCAATTTCAGAACCGGTCTTTGCGCGGCGAATGTAAAGTTAGTCGGGCCGCGGGTCCGGCAACTTCAGGAAAAACGGTCCGCTGTAGCTTCTGAAGCTCTCGAGCAGACGTTAGCAGCCCCAAGTACTCAGCGTGTGAGCTGATCGGTGAAATTCACTGAACCATCCACGTTGTGATACTGGAAAGTCAGTGTCGGAGTTCCCTTGAGACGCTGCACCATGACGGAGAGAAATCCACCCGTCACATTCAGGTACTTGTGATAGTCCTCGCGATAATCCGATTGCTGCCAGCCGCCGGCATGCTGGTCGCTGGCCGGCCCACATGAGTATTCGCGAATTCCGGTGCGCGGATCGACCGACATGTACTGCCAGTGGCGGTCGCCACAGATAACCACCATCTTCTCCTGACTGGCGATGAAATCTCGCAGTTCGTTGCCCTCGTGTGTAAATCCCTTGTTGGAGTGATTGTCGTTCTTGTTATCCCGATCAGGACCAACCAGCGGTGTTGGGCTGATCAGGATCTTGAAGCTGGCATCCGACTGTTGAACCGTTCGTTTGAACCACTCCTTCTGCTGCTCTCCCCAGATTGTCTTGTCTGCACTGTCGGGGTCCGTGTTGGCGCTGCGAAAATCACGACCCTCAACCATCCAGATCTGCAGATCCTGTCCCCAGCGACGAGTGCGATAAGTGCTGCGACCCATCGGTACCTGCTCGCGAAAAATCTCCAGCCCGCGAGTAAATGTGAGCTTATGCATGTACTTGGTCTGCATCGTCGGCCAGCAGTCGTTGACCCATGAATCGTGATCGTCCTTGATGAAATAGGACGACGTGTGCTGATGGAAGATCATGTTGGTGGGCAGACTGTAGGTCCGCTGCCAGTGATAGCGGGCCAGCGCCTCTGTCTTGGCTAGTCGGTCGTAATAGACTATGTCGCCGGTATGGACAAAAAAGCTGGGCCGGAGCTTGAGCATGCTGGGGTAGATCAGGAATCCATCCGGGTGATCCAGGTCGTTGTACATCTGGCCTGTCGACACTGTGAATAGGACGGGCGACGGAGTTCGTGAGCGAGGGGCGGTGCGAAAGTTGCCATGGCGAGATGCGCCCGGCCGACGGCTATTGTCGAGCCGACTCTGTACCACAACGTCGTAAGAGGTGTTCGGTGTGAGTCGATTAAGCTGGAACTGGTGAGTAAAATCGCGAGCCGGATCGACCGTCTGCCAACTCGTCAGCTTCCAGCGTTCGGTGCCGTGTGGCCGATAACCAACTCGCACCTGGCCGTTGCCACCCGGTGCCGCATTGCGAATGTCAGCCACGGTTACGTTGGGTGGATAGACCACCTCCTGCACCGCCCGCTGACGACGACCGCCGGAGTCGTTGGCGTAGCGGATCTCCACCATCGGGCCGTCGGCCGGATTTCGATCCGGTCTAAGAGTCAGTCGAGTCCAGATGATCGCCGACGAGGAACTTACTTCACCGACCTTGAAGCCGGTCGCCTGAAAAGGCAGTTGCTGTGCAAATAGAGCACTGGTAGCTGTGATCACGAACGCCCCTGCCAGGCTTGCCGTGGCCAGAAAAAGTCGCCTGTACATGCTGGTCGTCCTTATGCCTGGGAAGCTCACCTGGAACCACGGTGCACGATATAATCTGGCAGTGCCGTCCGCAATCCTCTGCCGCCGGCCTGGGAAAAGTGAAATTGGACGGCTTACCTGAAACACGGAGTTGAATGACATGCCGACTATCTCAAATCTTGATAAGACACGCAGTTGTTTTCTCCGCGCACAGAACGCCCTCGGCGGGCAGGTCGGCCATGACCTCCGCAGCCTCGCTCCGGTTCCCTTCTATATCGAGCGGGGTAAGGGAAGTCGCAAGTGGGATGTGGACGGTAATGAATATGTCGACTTCCTGATGGGCAATGCAGCCCTGATGCTGGGCCATGCATTTCCTGCTGTGGTCGAGGCCATCCAGGAAGCCGTCAGCTCGGGGACTCACTTCGGTAACGACCATCCGCTGCACCTTGAGTGGGCTGAAAAAGTACAGCAGATGATCCCCTCTGCTGAGCGTGTACGGTTTGTCAACTCCGGCACCGAGGCTACCTTGCTGGCGATCCGGTTGGCTCGGGCTGTTACCGCACGTCGAAAACTACTGCGTTTCGCCGGCCATTTTCATGGTTGGCATGATGACGTTGTGCACGGTTTCGACAGGCCATTCGACAAGTCGGGGTCGTTGGGAGTATCGGGCAATGAACAGAGAGATGTTGTCCTGGCTGTCGACAGTGATCTGGATGGCATCGAGGCGCTGTTACGTACCAACGAATTCGCCGGCGTGATCGTCGAGGTGACGGGCGCGTCCTGGGGTCGGGCACCGTTGCCAGATGGCCTGCTCGAAATGCTGCGACGAGAGACGACCGCCAGCGGTACTACTTTGATCTTCGACGAAGTGATTGCTGGGTTCCGATTCAGCCCTGGGGGCTATCAGCAGCGGATTGGAATCACACCCGACCTGACCTGCCTGGCAAAAATCGTCGCCGGCGGCATGCCCGGCGGAGCGGTTGTGGGCCGCGAGGATATCATGCAGTTGCTGGTCAAGACAGGTGATCCGGAGCATGACAGGTTCGGTCGCGTCTGCCACTTTGGGACGTTTAACGGCTCGCCGCTGTCTGCCGCAGCGGGACTGGCCACGCTTGCTGAAATTGACAACGGGACAGCACTGGCCGATGCAGAGCAGCTCGCTGTCCGCCTCCGCGATGAGCTGAACGGCCTGCTGGCGGAACTCGATATTGCTGGCTTCGCTTACGGAGCGGCATCGTTGTTCCACATCTACTTTGAGACCGACGAACGCCAACTGTCGGACGCGTCTACACGCGATGATCTTGTGACCAATGACCCAGAGAGGCTGAAGGGAATGCCAGCTTCACTTGTCAGCCGCTACCAGGAATTGTTGCGACTGGCAGGGATCGATTTGATGAGCGGCACGGGTGGCGCACTGAGTTCCAGCCATAGCGAGGCCGATATCAACTGGGCGCTCGACGCTTGGCGAGAAACGCTGACAACGCTGCTCGACGAGGGCCATCTACACCAACTGGGTTAGCGCCCGCCCAGTTTGGCCGCGGCTAGCGGCGCGCGGTGCGTCGCAACAGGGGCTTGATCCAGGATACCTGCGTGATCAACAAGTCCAGCGAGGCATAGGAAAGTGACTGGTTGGTGGCATACCGCGCCGTCGTGTTGGCCGGTAACGTCGACTGAGTCGCGTCGCCCACCAGGAACACATTGAAGTCCTTGCGCAGGTTTTCATATCCTGCCGTTGTGCTGCAGATGCACATGTCGGTCGCATAACCACACAACAGCACGTGCTCAATACCATTGTCTTGCAGGAACGCCTTGAGGCGATCATAGCCCTCGTTGTCGTACATCACGACGTCCTGGTCTGCGACCTTGATCGGCTTCATGACAGGAATTGGTAGCTGCCAGAAGCCCTCGTTGTTGTAGCGGGCCGAGGAGTCCAGGCCAGGGAACTGGCGGAAGTAATCAACGACCGGCTTTCCAGTCAGCTGAATCTGATCGGGAATCTGTTGGCCCCGATACTCGAAGGATGACAGCTTGTCTGCCAGGTCCATTGCCGCCTGACGCCGCTCCGCGCTGGTCGGCGTGTAGTCCATGCTGCGGTAAAGCCTGGTACGAATTGGGTCGGGATCGCGGGGCAGGCTCATCAGGACCAGGCCAACCTGGTCGCGCCATTTGCGCAACAGCGGATTGATGATCGTGCGAGAGTGTTTGAGTATGGCGGCGTTTTTTTCTGGAGTGCAGCCAAACGCGACTCCCGCAGGTTCAGGTGAGCGCCACCCCTGGCCGTCATCGACACCCCAGGGATGGACAACGATCAGGGCGGTTTTGGAACCGTCCAGGTGATTGGGCATCTCGATGATGCCGCGAGCGTTGTAGGAGAAACGCCAGGCGCGAACTGAGATTGTGGCGCCGGCATCGTCGACCAGCCGTGGGGCTTCAAAGTGTCGGCTTTCAAGCACCGGCTGGACGAATTCCGGGTAGTCCGCCAACAGTGGCTTGGGGCGTGAGATTGGCCGCAGCTGGTTCTGGTAGACCCGCGCCGGGGGTTCCGCGCTGAGCGACTGGAACAGCAAGGCAAGGCAAAAAAAAGTGCCAGGGATTGCCAGCCAATGATGAGTCTTCATGATTCTTCCTTTGCACGGTCTGCTGGCTATTTCAAGTAAGGCTCAGCGATCTTGTCGAGGCCAACGATTTCAGCTCGGTCGCCGGCAGCCTGGACCAGCTCACAAATCATCTGGATTGTCTTGAACTCGGGATCCTCCACGACCATGCAGGATGGATGGCAGAGAAAATCAAACACGGCCCGATTTTCGATCGTCCACTCCACAGCCAGGCGGATTGCCTTGAGGAAATAGTCGAGCGTCCAGAATGTCGAGCGAAATGCTCCCACATCGCTGATCGGGCTCATGGGAATCTCCAGCAATCCGTTGGGATAGCGGAATGGCTGGGCCATTTGCTGGGCCGCAACGATGTTGTCATAAACATCGGCCCCCGGTTCCTTCCGCGGCTCGCCGTACTTGTGGCGAGGATAGAGAGAACTGATCCAGGGAAAACCGAGGCTCAGCAATAACTCCTGGATGTCCGGTCGTGCTTTCTGTCCGTCGCGGAATCCGCCCGGTGTGCGGAAACCGTTCTGGGTAATTCCAGCTCGTTCTTTCAAGCCCACGCCGGTCATGCGAATGTTCTCGGCGATCACCTGGGCCGCTGTCCGGTTGGCGACCAGCCAGGGGGCTCGCTCAAAACGGAATTGCGTCTTGGTCGCTTCCGTTGCCTGGACGTTGACATGGTCATAGGTGTGATTTCCGATCGGGTGGCCCTGGTTGGAGATCTGTTGCAGCCATTCAATGTCAGGCTGTTCCAGCACCCGCCCCACGCAGAAGAAATGGATCACGGCGTTGTAATCGTGAACGATCGAAGCGGCATCCACGGAATACCGTTTTGTGGGGCCATCGAGGTTGCCCTTCTGATAGTCCCATTCCGTCAATCCGCGGCGTGGATAATGACGACTCATCTCCAGGTCCAGCGTGATCGCTATCTGTGCCTTCTGGCGTTTTACTGGCTTGTCTTCAGCAAACAATGGCGCTGCCAACTGAGGGCTGGCGGCTGCGGCCATGGCAGCCCCGAGTAGATGACGGCGACTGAAGTGCGTGTTGGGCGATAATGACATGGTGCTTGCAGGTGAAAGGTTGGAACTTAGCGGAGTCTTTTGAGTGGGATCCGGGTGATCGCTACATCTTCCTTGTTGACCGAGTAGGCGATGTACAAATGTCGTCGCCAGCTGACAGCGTGCGGATACTGCCAGCCAGCCAGCTTGTGCTTGCCCGGGTAACGCACTTTGGTTGGCTCACCACGCAGCAGCAGGGCCCGATCAAAGGTGACGCCGTCCTGGCTGAGTCCGAGCACAAGATTTCCTCGATCAAACTGCGTGGCCGAGGCGTTGTTGATCAGGTAGGACATTCCCGAGGGCAGGGTGCCTGCTGCGATCCGAGCGGTTGAGTCTGGATAGTTGGTCTGCTCCGGCACGCTCCAGCTGGAACCATTATCGTTCGACGTGCTGGCGTACAACGTGCCGCTGTAGTTTCGCAACAACAGCGTGGCTTTGCCGGGGCCCGTCAGCAAGAGAGCGGGTTCGGTGTAGCCAAAAGTCTTTGCCATCTGCGGCTCTATCTGCACTTCAGCCCAGGGGCCAAGGCCCGACGGGTCATCGCTGATCAACACCCGCATGCGGCCCGTTTCACGATCAGGGTCCACCTGCTCGCCGGCCAGTAACAGCCGACCGTCATGGAGTGCCCGCGGGCCTTCAATGAAGAAGCCCTTGGTAATCAACTGCCGCTTGGACCATTCTTTTCCGTCGCGAGAACGAATGGCAAACAGGGCTGTCTCGGGGTGAAAATTGGTGCCGCCAGTCACAGTGAAAAAAGCGATCAGGGTGTCATCAAACACATGCAGTCCGGCAGCAACGCAGATCTCGTGCCGTTCTCCAGTCAGCCACTGTGGTGTGCCCCAGCGCACACCGTCTGGCGATGAGCTGATCAGGATTCTCTGGCCGACGGCATCCTCGTCGACCCTGCCATTGCTCCAGGTAGCAAACAAACTGCCTCGAAAGACGACCAGCTGGGGATGGTGACAGAACTTGTACTTGTGGTCTGCTGCAACATAGAGGTATCCGTGCTCGCCGCCTGCCGCTTGCAGGCCGAGTCCCTCTGTCTGCTCAAGGTCGAACACACCGGGTGCCACGACAATAGCGGGTTCTGCTGAGAATGCTGTGGCACTCAGCCAGCAGCTGATAGCGCACCAAAGGATGACTGGTGAGCGAGCTGTACGTGACATAGCAACGGACCTCTTGGGCGGGAGAGCATGAGGGCGGGTCGTGCATTGAGTATAACCGCGGCATGTTTGTGCCACGAGTGATTCCGCCAATCAGTTGACGAGTGAGTTATTGGGCGGGAGACTCTAGACCCTGCCAAGTTCGCAGGACGCGAGACAATCCAGATTGAGGTGAGAAACCAGATGAGATTATTCCAGCTAGTGTCGGCGCTTGTCCTGTTGGTAACGGTGGGCGGGTTGAGCCAGGCCGCTGAGCCGCAAAAAGCGCCGAATGTACTTTTCCTGATCTGTGATGACCTCAACTGCGATCTCGCCTGCTACGGCCATCCCCAGGTAAAATCGCCCGCGATCGATCAGCTGGCACGGCGTGGGGTGCTGTTTGAGCGGGCCTATTGCCAATATCCGTTGTGCGGTCCCAGCCGCGCATCATTCATGTCGGGACTCTATCCGGACCAGACACTAATCCGCCGCAATGCGATCTATATTCGTGAGCACCTGCCTAGTGTGCAGACGATGTCACAGCTTTTTCGCGTCAATGATTACGTCGCTACGCGGATCGGCAAGATCTATCACTACAACGTTCCCAAACATATTGGCACGAGTGGCCATGACGATCCATATTCCTGGGATTTCACATTTAACCCACGGGGCCGCGACAAGTCAGATGAAGACAAGATCTTCACCCTGCGGGCGGGCCAATACGGCGGCACACTCAGCTGGCTGGCGGCCGCGGGCAGTGACGAGGAACAGACCGATGGAATCGCTGCGACCGAGGCGGTGAACCAGCTTGAATCGTATGCCCGTTCGGGCCAACAGTTCTTCCTGGCCGTGGGCTTATTTCGACCCCACACACCGTTCGTGGCACCGCAGAAGTACTTCGACATGTACCCGCCCGAAAAGATCGTTGTGCCGCAAGTCCCAGAGGGTTATCTCAAAACAATTCCAGCCCCCGCGCGGTCCTCGATATCCCGCAAGAAGGAACAAGTGAATCTTGCTGACAAGCTGGCGCGGGAGGCGATCCAGGCCTACTATGCTTCGATCACTTTTGCCGATGCCCAGCTTGGACGGATACTCCAGACTCTGGAACAGACCGGCCTGGACAAAAACACAATTGTGATCTTCACCTCGGATCATGGTTACCACATGGGTGAACATGGCCACTGGCAAAAGACCACTCTGTTTGAAAACGCGGCTCGCGTGCCGCTGATCATCGCCGGGCCCGGCGTCAAGGCGGGCGGGTCGCGTACCGTCGCACCGGCCGAGATGATTGACTTTTATCCCACACTGGCGGATCTCTGTGGCCTGACAGCACCGCAATACCTGTCAGGAGTCAGCCTGGTTCCGACGCTGGAGGATGCCAGTCAGCACTCACGTACAGCGGCACTGACCCAGTATGCCAATGGGTACAGCCTGCGTACGGCACGATATCGTTACAGCGAATGGGGGCAGGATGGCATGTTGGGCGCCGAGCTATATGACCACGAATCGGATCCCGAGGAAATGGTTAACCTGGCTGGTCGCGAAGGCCATCAGGGCACGGTTTCCAAGCTCTCAACGTTGTTGCATGAGCGAATAGAAAGTGCCCGCACGAAGCCGGATGGGCTGGAGCAGATCATTTTTGAGAACCGCAGGCGAGTTCGCTGACGCTGGCTCGAAAAGCTCTGGCTATTTCCCTGCAGGATTGCGACGCTGTGGCTTGAAAGTTGCGCCGCTGTCCGCCGGCATCGACTTGTGCCAGCTGATCAACTGTTTTGTGAGCTGCGCCACAATCCGCGGTTCATCCGCGGCACGGTTGCTCGTCTCCCCGGCATCGCGGGAGAGGTCATACAGCAACGGATCGCTACCGTCGTATTCGCACAGCAACTTCCACTTGCCCTCCCGTACGGCGAGATCGGGCAAGTCGGTGCTACCGTAAAATGAATCCCGATCAGGGGGTCGACGAAAGTAAATCGGCGCAACGCGGGAACGCCGGGATGTTCCCAGCAATACACGTGATAGTACCTCTCCATCGAATTGAATATCCGCCGGCAGATCGACCTGGGCAATTTCTAACAGCGATGGCACCAGGTCGATGGCCGAAAAGACGGAAGACTGATTTGTGCTGCCACTGCTGGCCTTTCGAATCAGGCCGGGTCCCCAGACAATCAAGGGGGAACGGATGCCCCCTTCAAACAGCTGTGTCTTGAAACCCCGCAGGGGGCCGGCCGAACCGGCACCGCGTTCGGGACCGTTGTCAGAGCAGATCAGCAGCAGCGTGTTGTTGCGAAGTGATTCGTTATTGCGAACCAGGTCAAACAACGCGCCACACTGGCTGTCCATTTCCTCAAGCACGGAATGGTACAAGCCACGTTTGCCATCCGCCCACTTGTCGACCGGTGGCCAGAAGGGACTGTGAACATCATCAGGCCAGAGGTTGATATAGAAGGGCTGACCCGCTGCCACCGCCTGTTGAATAAAGGGGATTGCCGAATCGACAAACCCGCGGGTGATCCTGGAACGCAGCATCCACTTGTAGCCCTCACCGAGTCGCTCCGCATCCTGCCAGATTTTCCCAGGTTGGTCCTCGCCAGGACGTAACACCAGCGGCAGTAGCTTGGGACCCATACCCTCGAAGTTCGTGAGTGAGGTGTCGAAACCGTATTGGGTGATCGGCGGGGCGTTGTCGACATCGCGCTGCCCACCCATGTGCCACTTGCCGAAATGGCCTGTGGCGTATCCCGCCTGCTGGAGAAAACGGGCAAGCATCGGTGCCGCTGGATCGAGCCACTGGGCCATCCCTCGCTGGCTGTTGCTGTTTCGGTTGTTGAGGTAGGACGTAATGCGCCAACGCTGCGGATACTGGCCGGTTGAAATGGCGACCCTCGAGGGAGAACAGATCGGGGAGTTAACGTAAAACTGTTCGAATCGAATACCCTCTCGCGCCAGCCGGTCGATCTGTGGCGTCTCGGCCTGCTGGTTGCCAAAGCAGGAGAAATCGGCCCAGCCCATGTCGTCAATAAAAACGAGAATGATGTTAGGTGGTGCCGAGTGAAGCTGAGTGACAGCGGATGCTAGAGTCAGCAGCGGTAGCAGGATTCGGATTGAGCGTGGCATTCTGGTCGGGTTGGCTGCAGGACAAGGTCCATGGAGTAGGCCGCTGTAAACCGACTAGAAAAGTCTCTCGATCACGGTTGCATCGTCGAGCAAGTTGTAGAGGCGGCCCTGTTTGTCGGTAGCAGTTAAATCGTTGATCCCCATGGCGTGGTACACGGTACGCGTGATGTCCGCCGGGGTGACTGGCAAGTCGGCCGGATAGCCGCCGAGGCGGTCGGTTGAGCCATAAGTCTGGCCACCACGGATTCCGCCGCCTGCCAGCAGGTCGGTCAGGCAGTAGGTCCAGTGGTCACGTCCATTGCCGCCGCTGCCTCCACTGCGTGGATCCCCGATCTTCGGTTTGCGGCCCATTTCACTTGTCACCAGCAGCAACGTCTCGTCGAGCAACTGCCGCTGGTCGAGGTCTTCGATCAATGCGGAAAAACCGCGATCCAGTTCCGGCAGCAGGTTCTCCTTCAGGCAATTGAAGTTATTGCCGTGTGTGTCCCATCCGCCCGCGCTGTTGCACTTGGAGTTCAATTCCTCATTCTCGTACCAGAAGACCGTGATAAATGGGACGCCCGCTTCCACAAGTCGGCGAGCTGCCAGCAGGCTCATTGCATTGACCGTCTTGCCGTAACGCTCGCGAACCGCCTCAGGTTCTGCTGAGACATCGAAGGCCTGTGTGGTGGACGAGGATGTTAGCAAGGCTACGGCCCGTTCACGTTGCGTAGTCCAGGTGTTGAGAGTTGCGAACTTGTCGAACTGCCGCCTGGTGGTATCAAGCTCCTTTAACAGCTCGCCGCGACTGCTGAAACGATCGACCGAGATGTCGCCCTGCAGAGTCAGCGAGGGAAGCGTGAACTCACACGGTGTCGCGTGACTGCCCTGCACATAAAGTGGGTTGTACTGAACGCCCAGGCGACCGGCGAATTGGCCGGGCCGCGTGTACGGAGCCTTGCTCGGCTTGTGTGGCAGGGTGATGGCGTTAGGAAGTGTCGGATGGTCGGGGCGCTTGGCGGCGACCACTGTCCCCATGTACGGCCAGTCGTTCGGAAATGGGGTACGGTTGTTACCCAGGGTTACAAATGACTGATCGGGCCGATGCCCGGTCAGGTTGTGATAGTATCCGCCATGGTGATCGTTGGTGTTGACCTGGCCGTCGACCGAGTTAACGACGGCCAGGTGGTGAGCCTGCTTGGCCAGCAGCGGCAGGTGTTCGCACAAGGTCACGCCGGGCGCGGATGTCTGAATTGGCTGAAAGGGACCGCGGTATTCGACCGGTGCTTTGGGCTTCATGTCCCAGGTGTCGATGTGCGAGGCACCACCACAGAGGAAAAAGAGGATGGTTGATTTGGCAGTCCCCGATCCCGCAGCGGTTTGCAGGCCAGACCCGCCCGCCAGCGCCATGGCCGGTAGCCCGACCGCTGAGGCCTGCAGAAATGCACGTCGCGTCTGAATATGCCTGGCAGAATTATCCAAGTGTGAGCTCATTCGAGTCGTTCCAGCGCGTCCCCAGCTGACTTATCGTAACCGAAATGTGCGTATATTTCGACGGAGTTAAAGATCTGGGGATGAACTTTGAGAGAAGCGAGATGGCTGAGGTTTGAATGAGTCGATAAGATAGTGTGCTGCCACAGTTTTGAGGGAACAGACCATTGAGTCAGCAGGAATCGTTACTTAGCAGGCGCCAGTTCTTCCAGTTGGGAGGGCTCTCGATCGGCGCTATAGCTCCGCTGGGCATATCGCTACAGCAGGCGCTGGCGGCTGAAGCAACTGCTAGTGGCCCACAGATCAACGTGATCTTCATGTTCTTGCAGGGTGGTGCCAGCCATATCGACATGTACGACATGAAGCCGGGCATGTCCGATGAAGTGCGTGGTAAGTACGATCCGGCAGCGACCAGCCTGCCTGGACTTCAGCTGAGTGAACAGTTGCCCAAGCTGCGCAGCTGTGCCGACAAATTCTCGCTGATTCGCTCGATGCACTCCTATTCATCCAAGCATGGTGAAGGCGATGTGCACATCATGTGCGGGAGCCCTGTGGACAAGAACCTGCAAGCACCTGGGATCGGAGCAGTGCTCAGCCAGCAACAGGACCAGCGAGCCGCAATGCCGCCATTTGTTCACATGGGTGACATGAAGCACCCGGCTTACAGTGCTCCAGGATTCGGCGGATTCCTGGGCAGGACGTACGATCCGTTTATGGTCAAGCAGGATCCTAACTCGGCCGGTTTCCATGTTCGCGAATTCGATGCGCCGCAGAATGTTGACGTCAGCCGTATCGCGGGCCGCCGCCGGTTGCTTAGATCGCTCGATCGGTTTCAGGCTGACCAGGAAAAGCAACTTGAGTTCGCTCGTACATACGATAGCTACACCGACCGGGCACTGGCCCTGGCGACATCCAGCCGGGCCAAGCGGGCCTTTGACCTCTCTGGTGAATCAGAAAAGTTGCGCGATGCTTATGGTCGCAATCGGGTGGGCCAGGGAATGTTGCTGGCTCGACGACTGGTGGAAGCTGGCGTTCGCTTCGTCACCATCCAGGGTTACGTCGACACGGGTATTTATGCCTGGGATCACCACTGGGGTATCTTTCCTCACCTCGATCAACAGCTGCCGTTCTATGACAACAGCTACGCGACACTTCTGAATGACCTCGATCAACGGGGATTGCTTGAATCGACGCTGGTTATCACAGCCGGTGAATTCGGGCGGACTCCCAAAATCAATACCCACAAACGTGGCCCAGGGCGTGACCACTGGGGTCGATGTTTCAGCCTCACCCTGGGCGGCGGTGGTATCAAGACCGGACGAGTGATCGGATCGAGTGACAAGTTCGGTGCTGTGCCTGAGGACCGCCCCGTTTCAGTACCGGATTTTGTCGCCACCGTCTACCATGCGCTGGGGCTCAACCCCCGGGCGGAATTCATGGCGCAGGGACGTCCGATGTCGATGTTGCCGCAAGGCTCTGTCGTCGACGAACTGTTCTAGTAGCGGCCGCGACGGCCGAGCTACTTCTTGTCCAGGTTGGTGAAGCAGTAGATCTTCGACGCCGTACGTATCAACAATCGGCCCTGACTGATTGCCGGCGTGCTAATACAGAGTTCATCGAGTTTGTTCGTCCGCTCGATAGTGAACTCGCGACCGGCGGGCATGACGTGTGTCGTACCCTGCTCATCCAGGAAGAATACCTTGCCGTTATAGGCCCAGGGGGACGACGTGAAACTTGCGCCCTGTGGGAATCGCTTGCGATTGTAGACCAGCTCGCCGCTGCGGGCGTCGTGGCAGGTGATCATGCCGCGGTCCAGGCAGGTAAAATACAGTCCGCGGTAGACGATCGGGGTCGTGTTATAAGGTCCCATGCCTTGTACGGACCAGGCAATGAAATCATTCGTTGACTGGCCAGGTGAATCGAGCGTTATGTCGCCCTTGGCGCCTGGCTTGATGGCATACACAGGCCGCTTGTTGTCCTGGAAATAGCCGGACGTGATATAGAGCAGGTCGTCCACAACGAAGGGGGAAGGGATCGTCAGGACGGACATGTTGCCGTCGAAATGCCAGATCACTGAGCCGTCTGCAGCATAGGAACGGTTCTCGTTCTTGCCCGGCACGACAATTTCAGACATCCCGTCATGCTTCCACACAAAGGGCGTCCCCCAGGTACTCTTTTCGGCACGCTCTACCTTCCAGCGGATCGTCCCGTCGGAGCTATCGTGCGCGGCGATATAAGACGCCTCCTGGTTGTCGTATACCATAATCACCTGGTCCTGCTGGACGACCGGCGAGGCGGCGGCGCCATAGCCAAACATTGTCTGCTTCGGTTCGATCATGTGAGACCAGACCTGGCGGCCTTCAAAGTCGTAGCAAAACAGGCCCAGGTCGCCGAACAGCACGTACAGTTGTTTGCCATCTGTTACCGGTGTTTCGGCTGCATAGGTGCTTTTCGGATGGCGCGGGACTTTTGGCTTGCCGACGTGTGCCTGATGTCGCCAAAGCACTTCGCCGCTCGACAGGCTGAGGCAATAAACCATCCAGTGGTGAACACTATCGGGTGGTGCTGATCTGCCGCGGCCAAGGTACAGGCCTGCCATCGGAGAATCATAATCATCGTCGCTATGGACCGCGGTCACAAAGACGCGGTCTCCCCAGACGATCGGACTGCCCCAGCCTCGACCAGGAACGTCTGCTTTCCAGAGCACGTTTTTTTCATTATCCCAGCTATCAGGCAACCGCGGATCGTCGCTCACCACGCCGGTTGCATCAACGCCGCGGAAGCGAGGCCAATTGTCCTGACCATAGAGAGCGTTGCCAAGCAGCAGCCAGAGCGAAAGAAGCAGGAGAAGCTGGATTCTGTTGATCATTGTGTCATGCCGTGAATGGAAACGGAATTGTGCGCGGCTGCCATCGAGAGAGCATTATCCGCAGTCCACAGGATCGCCACAAGTCGGCGAATCGCCTAGCTTGTGAGACCCGCGATCGGGTCGGCCTGGTAGATGTGGTAAGGTCGCCCAGCCAGGTCGTGCCAGTTGGTGTGGCGCGGGATACCGAGTGCCTGGTAGATGGTGGCGGCAAAGCTTTCGGGTGTCTGGGGCTCCGACGCCGGGTAGGCTCCGTTGCGATCCGATGACCCTATCACCCGCCCACCCTTGACTCCACCACCGGCAAACAACACCGACTGACAGGGAGCCCAATGATCGCGTCCAGGCAACTTGTAGACACTCGGGGCGCCATTGAAAATCCGCGGTGTTCGACCAAATTCGCCGGCCATCACAACCATCGTGCTCTCAAGCAATCCCCGCTGCTGAAGATCGTCCAGCAAGGCCGAGACTGCTCGATCCGTGGGTGGAAAGAGAAAGTCCTTGAGCAGCGGGAAGTTGTTGCCATGCAGGTCCCAGCTGCCGAAATTGCCAAGATTGACCTGCACCATGTTGACACCCGATTCCACCAGCCGACGCGCCATCAGCAGCGACCAGCCAAAGGAATTGTCACCGTACTGTTCCAATACCTTGGGATCGGCGCGGCGGACATCAAAGGCCTTGCGTACCGCCGGGTCACAGAGCAAGGAGGCAACCCCCGCTCGTAAACGACCATAGCTGCGGACCTCTGCTACCTCTTCCAGCTGCTTGCGTTGACTGTCGATTGTGTTCAGCAAACCAAGTCGATCCTGGAACCGCTGCTGAACAACATCTTCTCGAAGCGCCAGGTGAGGAACCTCGAATGTCCAATCGTCACTATCCGAAGCCACTCCGTCGTGCAGGTTGAAGAGGTACTTGGGGAACGCGCCGGAGTAATCATGGTAGGCATGCGGTTTATCGGTGCAGTGGATCAGCCAGGGTTCATGGCCGGGACCAAGTAGACCGGCAAACTGGCCTGAATAGGTACCGGAATTCGAGTGGTGTAGCTTCTCAGGCAGGATCACGCCGGTTGGTAACGTGCCTCGCGATGCGGTCGCGGAACCGGCGACCGATACGATGCTTGGAAGGTCCGTCGACTTGGGATGGGTCTCGCGGAAGCTGGCTGGTATCTCTGAATTTCCGGTCAGCATCACGTAGGTACCCTTGCCGTGACCGCTTTCCTTGTGCGTCAGTGAGCGAACGAGCGACCAGTGCTGACTTCGCTCGGCCAGCATCGGCAAGTGTTCACAGATCTGTGTGCCCGGTGTGGCAGTTTGAATTGGGTTGAATTCACCCTTGTACTCGCTGGGCCCGTCCGGCTTCATGTCGAACGTGTCGTGTTGCGACGGGCCACCCGTCAGAAAGATGTAGATCACCGAGCGGGGCTTGGGGAGATTGTCGCCAGTGTCGGCGGCAGCCGCCCGCCAGCTTTCCAGCTGCAGCGAGGACAGGCCCATCACACCGAGCGTGCCAGCCTGCAACATCGTGCGACGGTTGATCGGGTGCGGCGTTGCCGAGGGGGGACTCATGGTCGGTTCTGCCACGCAGATGGGATGCTTACTAGAGCAGTTCGTCAATGGCCGTGGGGTCATCAATGACCGGCGTGGGCCGTCCGCTGTGGTCGAGAATATGGAGCGTGGGGTCGAGTCCCATGCATTTGTAAATGGTCGCGTGAATGTTGTCCGGTCGGACGGGCCGATTGAGTGGGCGTTCGCCCTTCTGGTCAGTTGAGCCAATCACCTGGCCCCCTTGTACTCCGCCACCGCCCAGCAGGCAGAACATCGAGTTGCCCCAGTGATCGCGGCCAGGTGTTCCCTTGCTGAGTGGCGGTCCACCGTTGCCACCGTTATTCATTCGCGGTGTGCGACTAAACTCTCCGCAGAGGATGACCAGCGTGGAGTCCAGCATGCCGCGCTGATCCAGATCGCTGAACAGGCCGGCAACCGCGGCGTCGACGCGCGGCAGGTAATCGTCATAGCCCGACTCCAAGTTCCAGTGATGATCCCAACCACCAAAATGAACTGTCACAAAGGACGCGCCAGCTTCCACCAGTCGTCGTGCCAGCAGCGTGCTCTGCCCCCAACTGTGACGGCCGTACATCTCGCGCGTCTTGTCGTCCTCACTGGATATGTCAAAAGCTTGGCGGGCTTTTTCGCCAGTCACAAACGAGAAGGCACGTTGATTGAAGCGGTCGAGCGCGTCGAATGTGCCACTCGTTTCAACAGCCCGAGGCAGCTGGTCGAGCTCAGATAAGAGGGACTGGCGATCATCCAAACGGTCGACCGTCAGATTCGACGGAAGAACCATGTTGGGGACGGCGAACTTTTCGCTGTTGGGATCGCCCTTGGTCTGGAAGGGGTCGTACTGGATGCCCAGGAAGTTGCCCGCGAAGTAGCCAGGGTTCAAGCCGATGCTGGAGGCGACCGGGACCGAGACGTAGGGCGGTACAGTTGCCCGCTGGTGCTGACGCTGGTGAGCCACGATCGCGCCGATCGAGGGGAAGCGGCCAGCGGTGTTGCCGCCGCTGACTCCCATCGCCTTGGTCGTCAACATCCGGTGGCCGCCCGCGAAATGGTCGCCAGTGTCATGATGCAGTGATCGCACGACGGAAAACTTGTCAGTCAGCTTGGCCTGCTTGGGGTACAGCTCGGTGATCTCAAAACCCGGTACGACGGTCTGCTGGGGACGCCAGATGCCGCGGTATTCCACCGGCGCATCAGGTTTCATGTCGTACATGTCCATGTGGCCGGGGCCACCATCAAGCCAGATCAGGATGGCGGATGTCGAGTTACTCGAAGCACCAGCGATCTGGCCCTGTTCGCGTGCCTGTAATACCTGGCCCAAGCCCGCCGTGGACATGCCGGCCACGCCAAGTTGGACGAAACTGCGGCGGCTCATGCCATCACAATATCGCCGGCTCTGTCCTGAATAAACTCGTAACATGGTTTCGCTCCAGTGGATGTCCTGTCATCCGCATGCCGTCAGCTGTTGTATCGGCAATGCAGTTGCGGCCGCTGGCCTCACAAACGCCAAAAAGGTGGGTATCGGTGGCGGGAATCTCTGGCGTCGAGACTGTATTCACGGCTGCTGTTATTATAGCGTCTGTTGAAAAGCAACGACAATGCAAATCCAAGTCAGTCCTGATTGGGATTTTCACCGGGCAACCGTTATGATGGAAGTTTGCTCGTGAAACAAGTTGAAATGGGCTTCGGGAGCATGTTGCGGGTCGCCCGTACAGGTGAATGCCACGCCCGCCGTAAAACGCGTCCGGCTGTGTGTGTGGCACGATCAAACTACGGGATAATGGGCAGCGACGACGTGCCCCCCTCGGCGAGCAGGAACTGTTCAGAAGAAAGTGATTGCAGCGTGGCAACGATTCAGCAACTTGATCACCAGGCGCTCAAACAGCATTTCGATGAGCAGGGATTTGTGCATCTGCGCGGATTTCTTTCAGCTGAAATGCTGGCTGAACTCGAGCTTCAACTGGATCGCTATATCACTGACGTTGTGCCGGGTCTTCCCAGGGCAGACGCGTTTTTCGTCGACCGTGCGAGACCCGAAACACTCAAACAGTTGCAGAAGATGGAGCAGGACAGTTACTTCGCCGAGTACCGTAACCACCCACGCTGGGTCGAACTTGCCGAGACGGTGCTGGGTGAACCTGCCAGTGCGATCGCGCCGGAGTGGTTCAACAAGCCACCTGGTACAGACCATCCGACACCGCCGCACCAGGACAATTACTATCTCTGCTTCGAACCACCTCAGGTTGTGACGCTCTGGCTCGCCCTGGATCATGTCGATAACGAGAATGGATGTTTGCGTTACCTGCCCGGCTCGCAGCTGGATGACTTGCGACCGCACGCGGCGACAGAGGTGATTGGGTTTTCGCAGGGCATTACGGATTACAGTGATGAGGAGCGTGCCCGCGAGACCGTCCTGGAGCTGGAGCCGGGCGACCTGGTTGCCCATCACGGGACGTTGATCCACCGGGCCGAGCCAAATCGTTCCAGCGACCGCCAACGCCGTGCGTTTGCCATGGTCTTTAGGGCGGATTCTTGCAGTAAGAATGAAACACGCCTTGCGCTTTACCAGAGCCAGTTGAAGAATCAGCACGGTCGCCTGAATGGGGACAGTTGAGCTGGCATGGACGAAACTGAACAGCTCGACGCGGAAGGACCTGACGGCCAGCTCGGTGAGGCTGAGCTCGTCTCAACGCTGTCTGCCCAGTGCAGGCAGTGGCTACGATCCGGCGTGCCGACCGATAAAGTCCATACGGCGCTTCTGCGTGCGGGTCTCCACGAGGACGACGCCCGGGCGTTGCTGCAGGATGTCATGGCGACGGTCAGGCACGAGCGACGCGAGCGAGGTTTTCGTAACCTGCTTTACGGCGGGCTCTGGCTAGCAGGCTCCGGCTGCGGCATGGCTGCCATTCAACAAGCCGGGCAGCCGCTCGAAAGCCTGCTGTTGACCGGACTGGTGGGCCTGTTTGGAGCCGTGGTACTTATCCGTGGAATCATGCATATCAAGGCAACAGCAGATCCGAATCGAGATGCCGAGCCAGCGGAATAGACGTTGACGCGACTGGGATCGGGCAGCATTACTTTTGCGGTTCACGTCGAATCGGGTACCATGAACCGATCTGATCAGCCGTTTGGTGGGGAGAATGCCATGATTCATAGACGCTCCAGTTGTATTGCCATCATCAGCCTGGCTCTGACAGGCTGCCTGGTCGCTGTCGTCCAGGCACAGGGTACTTATGAAACTCGGCCCATGACGCCGATGGCAATCGTTACCGCTGCTCTGCAGGCAGAAGCCGATGGTAATATGGATCGCCGCGATGAGCTGTTGGCGTACGCCGTACAACGTTATCCAGCCTACGCACCGGCTCACTGGCATCGAGGTGAAGTCAAGCTGTACGGGAAATGGAGCCGGCTTGAAGCCGCTCGTGACGTGATTGGTAGTGATCGTCTTTACCAGTACCGACAGTTTCGGGACGGTAAGGGTGATTCGATTGCCGACCAGCTGACCGTTGCTAACTGGTGTCGCGATCATGGACTCAAGCCACAGGAACGCGCCCACCTTGTCCAGGTGCTGCAACAGGATTCCGGCCATTACCAGGCTCGCACTCGACTTGGCTTCAGGCTGATCGACGGCCGCTGGCGATTACGCAGCCAGCTGCAGAAAGATGCGGCAGTGGCCAAGGATGAGCGAAAGGCCTTAGGCAGGTACCGTGAGGACCTCGACACCTGGGCGGGACAGATGCACCTCGAAGATCCCAGGCTACAGGAAAATGGACGCACCAGTATTGTCGCCATCAAGGATCCGGCCGCCATTCCGGCGATGGAAGATCGACTCGCACTGCACAGCGTTCCGGTCGCACTGGCTGCCGTGCAGGCAATTGGCAATATGCCGCAATATGAGGCTTCCGTGGCACTGGCACGCCAGGCTGTCTTTAGCCCTTCGGCGGAAGTTCGTGAGCATGCCGCCACATACCTCAAGTCAAAGAAGCCCGAGAGTTATGTGCCAGCCATGCTGGCGGCACTCAGTTCTCCAGTCACGGCCCAGTTCGAGGTGACCCGTACAGGTGACGGCGAGATTCGCTACCGGCACACCTACGAGCGGGAGGTGCAGGGAACCAAACAGCTGCTGATCACCGATAAAAGTTACCGACGCGAGAATCGCGGAGGGGACGCGCAGACAGCCACCAACCGGGCCCAGAATCGAGTGCAACAGGAAGTGCGTCGTAGGGAAGCTGAAGTTGAAGAACAGAACGCGTACACGCTGGAGTTAAACAGCCGGATTTGCCAAACCCTCAACACCGCACTCGACCTTTCACTGCCTGACGATCCGGACGTCTGGTGGACCTGGTGGAATGCATATAACGAAGTCTACGTGGCAGGCGAAAAGCCGACCGAGAGTCTCTACGAGTCCGACTATATTTCAGTTTCTGACCTGCCGCCCCCGCAGCGATCTTATGATTGCCTGGCAGCCGGCACGCTGGTAACGACCCTGGATGGCTTGCGAGCTGTGGACAAACTGCAGATGGGTGATCTGGTCCTGTCGCAGGATCCGGAAACGGGTGAGCTGGCCTACAAGGCGGTTGTGGAAACGACCGTTCGTCCGAGTGGCCAGACGATCCGAGTGCATTTCGATGGCCAGAGTATCGAGACCAGCGGTGGTCATCTGTTCTGGATTTCCGGCAGAGGTTGGGTCAAGACCCGCGACCTCGTGGTCGGCATGCAGCTACATACTCCCCAGGGCACAATTCAAATTGAACGATTGGAAGACGCCACGATCCAGGAAACTTACAATCTCGTGGTGGATGAATTCCACACCTTCTTCGTGGGTGCGAAACGGATCTTGAATCACGATAATACCGTCTCGTCACCAACTAATAGCCTCGTGCCAGGCCTCTCCGTTGGCACGGCACGCACGACACCCTAATGAGATTGGATCGGACGGACCAGGCGTGATAAAGGTACCCCAGCAGAGACGACGTGCGGACTCGATGAAGCCCAAAATCTGGTCAGGACTACTGGCGCTGGCAGCCATCCTGATGTCAGCTTCGCTGCAGGCGTCAGAGCCAACCAGCAAGTACATTTGCCAGTGGGCGGTCGGCGAGATTGTCATCGATGGGCGGATGGATGAGGCGGCCTGGCGAGCTGCTGTTGAGATTCCCTCGTTTACCGTTCCCTGGGGCGAGGGTGAAGCTGGTCGAACACCTCGTGCGGCGACCCGTGCACGGCTCTTGTGGGACAGGCAGTTCCTTTATTTTCACGCGATCATGCAGGATCGTGACCTGTTCGCCGATATCGAAGAGCACGATGGCCGTACCTGGCACAACGATGTCTTCGAGATGTTCTTCAAGCCGTCGGCACAACACGATGGTTATTACGAGTTCCATGTGAGTGCCGCCGGCACCGTGATGGACATGTTCATTCCGCAGCGGACGAAGACACTCTTTGCGGACAACGTTGCCACTGACAAATTCAACATCGAGGCCACCGTCATCCTTGAGGGCAGCTTGAATCAACGTGATGACGTGGATAAGGGCTGGCAAGTTGAGGGTCGCATCCCCTGGACTGACTTCCTTCCCAGCGGCGGCCGACCAGTGCCTGGCGAAGCCTGGCAGTTTTCACTCTGCCGATATGACTATGACAAGCGTTTTGAAACGCCCGATCTTTCCACCACAGCGCCACTCACGCAGCAGAACTTTCACCAGCACGAGAAGTTTGGCGAATTGCTGTTTGCCGGGTCAGGTGGAATCGAGAACAAGTACCAGGCAGTCACCAGTTCCCAGGTGAAAGGTTCACCGGAACCGCCACTTCCTTATAACCTCGTACGGGTACTCCCCAAGCTGCAACTGAATAATCCGATCTTTGTGGAAAGAGAGCCAGGTTTGAAGCGGCTGCTGATAATTGACCAGGACCCGGAGGGAGGCAGCCAACGGGTGGCCCGCACAACGGACGATGGCAGCAGCGGCGGACTGGAGACACTGCTGACCAGCCCCGACACGCTATATAGCCTCACTTTTGACCCACAATACGAACAGAACGGCTGGCTTTATGTCGCCAGCAACGGCTCGATCGAGGGGCAGGAAGGTAAAAAGTTTTGCCGGGTCACGCGGCACACGATTGCTCGCACGGCACCGTATCAACTGGTGCCTGACTCGAGCCTGCTGATAATTGAGTGGGAGTCGAATGGTCATAACGGAGCAGCGGTGACCTTCGGGCATGACGACATGTTGTATGTCACATCCGGTGACGGCACGTCCGATTCGGATACCAACTTGACCGGCCAGGGGATGGACCACTTGCTGGCCAAGTTGTTGCGGCTTGATGTGCGATTTGCTAACCAGGCCAAACCCTACAAGGTGCCGCCCGACAATCCGTTTGTGGACCTCGAGGGTGCCCGTCCGGAGACCTGGGCATTTGGTTTCCGCAATCCGTGGCGGATCACGACGGATGCACGGACCGGCCACATCTGGGTCGGCCAGAATGGTCAGGACTTGTGGGAACAGGCTTACCTGATTCAACGTGGGGCTAACTATGGATGGAGTGTCTACGAGGGGAGCCACCCCTTTTACCTGGAAAGGAAAATGGGTCCGGGGCCGCTCGTGAAACCGACGCTGGAGCATCACCATCTTGAAGCACGGTCCCTGACCGGCGGCATTGTCTATTACGGATCACGCTTTCCGGAACTGCAGGGAGCATACATTTACGGCGATTACTCGACCGGAAAAATCTGGGCGGCCCGTCACAACGGAAATCGCCTGCAGTGGCATAAAGAAGTCGCGGATGGCACGCTGCAGATCGTCGGCTTCGCCGCAGACACAAATGGCGAGTTGCTGATCATCGACTATCGGGCCGGTACGGAAGGCGGCTTCTATACCTTTGAACCGAACACGACTGAGGCATCCGATTCGCGGTTTCCGCTGAAATTGAGCCAGAGTGGTTTGTTCGAGTCGGTTGCCGATTACCAACTTAAGCCGGGGGCAATTCCCTACGAGGTCAATTCTCCGCTCTGGTCGGATGGCAGCTTGAAAAGCCGCCACGTGGTGCTGACTGACGATCATGCCACAATCGGATTCAGCCCGACTGGAAACTGGACGTTTCCCGATGGGACCGTGCTGGTCAAGTCGTTTGCTCTTGAGATGACCGAGGGCAGACCAGAATCACGGCGCTGGATTGAGACCCGTTTCCTGTTCCGAGAGCAAGGTGAATGGGTCGGCTATTCGTATGCCTGGAACCGTCAGCAGACAGACGCGCGGTTGGTCAGCAAGGAAGGTCAGGACCGGACATTTCGCCTGAATGTGGATGGCAAAGTGCGGGAGCAGAGTTGGCATTATCCGAGTCGCACAGAGTGCATGATCTGCCATAGTCGGGCAGCAAATTACGTCCTCGGAGTCAACACGCATCAGGTCAACAAGCCATTTATTCGTGCAGGCCGTGAGGACAATCATCTGCAGGCATTTGAACGAGCGGGAGTTTTTCGTATCAACTGGGCCAGCCAGGCAGGTGGCACGCTCAAACAAGCGGCGAATCAACGAGTGCCTGCGGAATCACCCCTGCTGGTCGGCGATTTGAGCGACTTGCCAAAACTGGCCGATCCCTATGACAAACAGGCTGGGCTGGACGAGCGAGTCCGGTCTTACTTGTCCGCAAACTGCGCCCAGTGTCACGCTCCAGCGGGCGGCGGGAATTCTCAAATGGACTTGCGAATCAGCGCCTCGCTTGAGGCGACCAAGATAGTCGGTGTCAAACCGCTGCATGGCTCGCATGGAATCGAGGGCGCCCTGCTTGTCCAGCCGGGTCTGCCTGACAAGTCGGTCCTCCTGACGCGGATGGCGGTGCGAGGACGCGGGCAGATGCCGCAACTTGCTACCTCCCGAGTTGATGTAGAGGCTGTCGCTCTGCTGCGTGCCTGGATCGAACAACTTCCGCCAGTCGAAGCGGGCGACGGCGAAAAGGATGCCGGTCAGTAGGGGCCGAGCTGTACTCTCATAGGGCAAACAAGTGATGTACGACGGGCCAGAGATCCACCAGCGACTCGTGGCAATGGGAATCACCCACGTGGTCTGGATTCCTGACAGCACATTCGGCGAATGGGATGAAGTCTTTTCCAACAGTGATCAGCTGCAGCTGATTCAGGTCTGCCGCGAGGGTGAGGCCTGGGCAGTCGCCGCCGGACTCTACCTGGGTGGCGCCCGCCCGCTGGTCATCATCCAGTGCACCGGCCTGTTTGAATCAGGTGATTCGCTGCGCAACACAATGCACGACTACGGACTTCCGCTGTTTGGTATTGTCGGCTACCGCAGCTATCTGAACTCCTCCTCGCTGCCAGGTGACACCTGCTTGAAGTTCACCGAACCGGTTCTGGCGGCTTGGGACGTGGCCACCGCATTTGTCGATGAGGCCGCGAAAAAGTCGCAGCTGGAAGAGCTTTACCAGGAGTGTCAGCAGCAGGGGAAACCAGGGATTCTGCTGATGGCGGAGGGCCGGGCCTGAGCCAGCTGAAAGAACGATCGCACTATGAACCTCCAGAACCAGATGCAATTGCCTGCGGCATTAGAAGCCTTGCACGAGCTGCGCGGTGATGCCGTGGTTGTGACGACGATGGGCGCCGCGCGGGAGTGGGTCAAGCTTACCCCCTGTGACCTGGATTGGGTCTATGTTCCGTCCAGCATGGGACAGGCGCCTTCACTCGGTTTGGGCATCGCCCTGGCTCAACCGGACCGCTCCGTGGTCGTCTGTAATGGGGATGGCTGCATGTTGATGAACCTCGGCAGCCTCGTGACAATCTCCGCCGTCGCTCCTGAGAATTTTATCCTGGTGATTATCGATAACGGCGTTTACGAGGTAACGGGTGGTCAGGACACCGTCGGTTCTGGCGCCAGGCGAGCAGATGGTCGAGCCGTCCGACTGGCAGATGTGGCGCGCGCCTGTGGATTCACGTCCGTCCATGAATTCGACCTGCTCGAGGACTGGCAAAACCAGTTGCCAGGAATCCTCGAGAGCAAGGGACCGACTTTCGTGGTGTTGCAGGTCGAACCGATGCAGGGCGACGTGACACCCCGTTCACCAGGACCGGCAGCCGAGCGCGTGGTTCGCTTCATGGCCGCGATTCAAGGCGATCCAGGGGCTTGAGCCGGTTCCGTTTGGTCAAGCTCGCTCAGTAACGTTTCAATCAGTAACCGCTCGTGCCAGTTGGGACCAAGTCTCCGTGTGGCCGGTGCGGGGAATTCAGCTAACAACTCCTCGGCAGCGGCAAGCTGGCTGCGGCCTGAATCGGTGTCGCCATTGGCCTCGGCCGCCAATGCCCCGATGACTCGCAGGGCCGCGTGCAGCTGAGTTCGACCAGGGAAACGCCCCAGTGCTTCTGTTACCACCAGCAAACTTTGGTCATGTTTTTCGGTGCGATGAAGGGCCAGGGCGAAGGCCAGGTAGGCTTGCATGTTGCGGGAATTCGTTTGCAGTGAACGAGCTGCCAGAGAAGCCGCCAGGCGAGGGCCTTCAGCGTCCGTCGGTAGCAGGCACTGGGCAATGGCAATGCGAGCGGCATCATAGGGATTGAGGGGATCGAGCGTGGTAATCATTGCCTCCAGGGCCGCGCTATGCTCCGTCGTGCGTTCCAGGTAGGCCGTCAGACAGGCCTGTTGGAAGATCGGGATTGAGTACGTGCGGATGGAAAAATCGGGGCGAGCTGCTGCATGGCTGGCTAACAGGTCCGCCTGGGCTGCGTCGTAGTCCTGTAATTGAATGTGAGCATGGGCACGGCTCATCAAGACTGAGTAGCGGACGTAAGAGCGTTCCACGTCTGCCAGGTCGGCCGACAGTAAATCAAGCCGCTGTTGCCAGTAGACCGCCGGTACGGTTGCTCCGTATTGTTGATGCCAGGCAAGCAATGAGCTGTCCGAATGCTGAAGAACCGCTGCCTTGCTGTCCCTCAGGGCTGCCTGGGCCGCGAGGAGCCCGTCACTAGCGAGCGGCATCAACAGACCATCGTCGTCCAGACCATGTGAGGTGATCAGGTTCAACAGCTGAGGCGTGTCAGTCGCCTCTAAACCAGCGGCAGGGTCGCCCAGTGGGATGATATGGCAGGTGCCGCCGGAAAGTGCAATCAGCTCTCGCGAACCGGGGCGAAAGCGTAACCGCTGGACCTGTCGACCCACGTCGGTCGCCATGCTGACGGGCAGGCCACTGGGACTACTGTAGATCCGCACAATCCCCTTGCTCGATGCCGTCGCAAGTAAGCTGCCGTCGTGGCTGAACTGTATGTCCACGATTTGTGTCGCATGGGGTATTTCCGAAGATAGGGGACTGGCGTCTGACGAGTTCCAGAAACGGATAACTCCCGCCGTACTACAGCTGGCAACCACATCGCCCGCTGGACTCAGCCGTATATGCTCCAGCGGATCCCGGTGCGATATCGACTGGGCTGTCGACTCTCCGTTATCAAGTCGCAGCAGGCGGGCTTCGATGGATCGAGCTGTTACCACGGTTGCCAGCAGATGCTCACCGTCCGGATGGTGAACCGCTGACCGCAGGTAACCGGCAACCTGAACCGGTTCACCAATCGGCAGGCCGGTCTCCGCATTGAAGCGAACCAGCGTGCTGACGGCTGCCTCAGCTTCGGCCTGAACAACAAGTAACTCCGGGCGACCTGGGTGCCAGCTGATGGCCGTGGTCAACTGGCCCTCGGAGCCTGAACTGAAGATCTGTTCGCCGGTCTCCAGGCTCCAGACGTGGACCTGTTCAGATCGGCCGATTGCCGCGACGTAGTCCCCGCTGGGTTGCAACAAGACCACGCGGACGCCGTCGCTGGCCATCGGCAATTGAGTGATCTGTTCGCCGCTCACGGCGTTCCAGAGATAGGCAGTACCAGTCACGGTCGCCGTCACGACTCGATCATTACTGCTGGCAAACGTGACCAGGCCAACCGGTTCTGTATGGTCAAGGGACAGGAGTGGCCGAGGTGGTTTTCGGTTAGCATCCCAGATGACCGCATTGTGTTCCGTGGTTGCGGTCGCCAGGCGATCACCCGTCGGCGAAAAGGAGGCGTTCAGTAGCGTTGCCGGATGACGTATCGTTTGCTGTTCTCCCTGGAAGTATGCCAGATCCCAGATGCGAATGAGATTGTCGCGGCATGTCGTGGCAACGAAACGGTTGTCCGCTGAGAGGCTGCTGCTGACAACGGCCTCAGGATGCCAGAGCGGTGTACAAAGAGCCTGGCCAGATGACGTTGAAAACAGACCGACACGACCGGAATAAGATGATAGCAAGGCGATCTGGCCATCAGAACTGAAGCTGCCGTCACTGATCGCATTTCGAAAGGCCCAGCCTTCGGGCAATGATGACCGGACTCGCTTACTCAGCCGGACGACTCCTTCCTCGCCAGCAGCCAGTGTCCGTAACTCATGACGGTCAACATCGAATACCGACATCTGGTAACTGGTGTTGCCCACCCGCCAGGGTGGGCCAATGGCAGCTTCGTCGGGTTCGACACGATAGAAGTAGCCGTTGCGTGTGGCAACCAGGACATGGCTACCCCGTGCCGAGAACCTGCAGAAACGGGCCTCGGCCGGTAGCGTGATGTTGGCAGTCGCCGGCTGGCCACTTTCGGTCGTCCAGATTCGCACCTGAGTGCCCGCTGCGGTGATCAGCTGGCTGCCAGTCCGGTTGAAAGCGATATCCAGAACCGGCTTGTCATGCAGCATCGGTTCTCCCAGCTGCTGGCCACTGTCGATCTGCCAGAGTCGGACTGAACCGTCGCGTGAGCCTGTTAACAGCCGTTCGCCATCCGGATGAAAGGCAACCCGGGTGATGCCTGCAGCCTGCTGAATCATCGGGCCCGCGGGTGCGCCATCTTCTGTCCGCCAGACTCGCGCAGAACCTGCTCCGGCCTCGGCACTGGCTGCTGTGGCCAGCAGCGTGCCGTCACTATGAAAGACCAGCTGGTGAACAGGCTGTTCATGTTCAAGCAGAGCTGAGCGTGGCGTACCAGTCAAC